>Ga0208612_1001370_pt1 | contig 10149 bp, 10 predicted proteins | sample AntDryMetagUQ889_FD_188089 | JGI IMG/M metagenome (GOLD analysis project Ga0208612, IMG submission 188089) | Polar desert microbial communities from Antarctic Dry Valleys - UQ889 (SPAdes) | ecosystem: Environmental > Terrestrial > Soil > Desert | place: Antarctic Dry Valleys | collected 2008-12-31 | reverse complement strand
GTGAAGACGGTCAACTGGCCGGTCTACGGCTACGACGACCAGCGCACCCGCTATCTGCCGACCAAGCGCGTGCGGCCACCCTACGACGCCTCCGAGTGGAGCTTCAACGCCGGCAAGCTGCTCGAGTTCTCGCCGATCGTCGTCGACGGCTTCCTCTACTTCCAAGACAAGAACTCGCTCTTCTATGCGCTCGACGCCGAGACCGGCAAGGTCAGGTGGGAAAAGGACGTCGGCGAGCTCGCCGCAGCTTCGCCCGCCTACTCCGACGGGCGGTTGTTCGCGGTCACCCTCGAGCCCGGCAACGCGGTCGCACTGCGAGCGCGCGACGGCAAGGTGCTCTGGGAGCGGCCGCTGCCGGGGCGCAGCGAGACCTCACCGGTCATCTTCGGCGACAAGGTGATCGTCGGCAGCGAGTCCGGCGACGTCTTCGCGCTCGACGTCGAGACCGGCAAGGTCGAGTGGCAGGTGGCGACCGCCGGCAACGTCAAGGGCGGCCTGGCGCTCGATCAGGGCATCCTCTACGGGGCCAACTACGCCGGTGAGGTCTTCGCGATCCGCGCCTCGAGCGGGGAGTTCGTCTGGCGCTCGAGCACCCAGGGGGGCTCGTTCAGCCGGGGCGGACCCGTCTACTCGACCCCTGCCGTCGCCTTCGGCCGCGTCTACCTGGGCAGCATCGACGGCCGCGTCTACAGCTTCGACGCCGACAACGGCGAGCTCGCCTGGAGCCACTCGACCGGCGACTGGGTCTACCCCGGCCCCGCCGTCGCCGACACCAAGCGCAGCGGTCCCACCGTCTACATCGGCTCCAAGGACCAGAACTTCTACGCGCTCGACGCCGAGACCGGCGAGGTGCGCTGGCAAAAGGACCTCGGCGGGATCGTGCTCGGCGCGGCCACGGTGCTCGGCGAGGTCGTCTACGTCGGCGTCATCGGTCCCAACATCGGCTCCTTCGGCTTCGACGTCAAGACCGGCAAGCAGGTGTTCGAGTCCGAGCTCGGCGAGTACAACCCGGTGATCTCAGACGGCGAGCGCCTCTACCTCACCGGAGCATCCGGGATCCGCGCCTTCGAGCACGAGACCAAGGCGGAGCGCAAGCGCGATGCGGCGAGCCGGCGGCGCCGGCGCGCCCAGGAGCAGGCCAAGGAGGAGCGCCAGCGGGAGGCGCGTGAGCGACGGCAGGAGGCGGAGACGGGTCAACAACAGCGCAACGAAGGGGGCAAGCCAGGAGGGAGCGGAGGGCCTCGGCGCGACAGCAAGCCCGGTGGCGGTCGCAACTGAACCGGGCGTGGCCAACGATTGAATGATCTGCCACCTCCAAGGGTGGCCGACCGTTCAGTCGATCGGTGGTGGCGGAGCGGAGGCTTCGCGGACCGCGATCCCCGCCTCGCTCATCGCCCGCTTCGCCTCGGCGATGGTGAACTTCCCGTAGTGGAAGATCGAGGCGGCCAGCACCGCATCGGCGCCACCTCCGAGCACACCATCGACCAGGTGCGAGAGCTCGCCGACTCCGCCGGAGGCGATCACCGGCACGGCGACGGCGTCGGCGACCGCCCGGGTGAGCTCGAGGTCGTACCCGCCGGTGGTGCCGTCGCGATCCATGCTGGTCAGGAGGATCTCGCCCGCGCCGCGGTCGGCCGCCTCGCGCGCCCAGGCCACCGCCTCGCGGCCGTCGACAGCGGTGCGGCCGCCGTTGACGTAGACGTCGAAGCTCGCCGGTTCGCCGAAGTGGCCCGGCGGCGCCTCGCACGGAGCGGAGCTCGAGACCGACTCGGGGCCGCGCCGCTTGGCGTCGATGGCGACGACCACGCACTGCGAGCCGAAGACCTCGGCGAGCTCGTCGATCAGCTCGGGACGAGCGAGTGCCGAGGAGTTGACCGAGACCTTGTCGGCGCCGGCGTCGAGCACGGCCTGGGCGTCGGCGGCCGAGCGGATGCCTCCGCCGATCGTGAACGGGACGAAGACGTCGTCGGCCGTGCGCCGGGCGAGCTCGACGATTGTCTCGCGGTTCTCGTGCGAGGCGCCGATGTCGAGGAAGACGAGCTCGTCGGCGCCCTCGGCGTCGTAGCGGGCGGCCAGCTCCACAGGATCGCCGGCGTCGCGCAGCCCGACGAAATTGGTGCCCTTGACCACCCTGCCCGCATCGACGTCGAGGCAGGGGATGACCCGCTTCAAGGCCACCGGGAGCCGGCTACGGCTTGCCGCTCATGCGTCCGCGGGCGGCGCCCCAGGCGCCCTTGGCGAAGGCCGCGGGCTCGAGCTTGCGGGCGAGGCCGAGCAGCTCCTCGCGATCGGCCGGGGAGAGGTTCGAGCGCGGCCGGCCCTTCGACTGCGCCACCAGCTTCGCCAGCCGCGAGCGCTCACTCGGCTCGAGCAGCTTCAGGTGGTCCTTGGCCAACAGGGCGACCTTGCCGATCGCGAGCACTCGAAGCCAGAAGAACATCCAGTGAGGCTAGCGCCCGCGATTACTGGCCGGCGAGCGCGCGCTGGCCCTCGGCGACCGTGAAGGCACCGTCGTACAGCGCTCGGCCGACGATCACGCCGAGCAGCGCCGCCAGGCCGAGCCCGGCGAGCTCGCGCAGGTGAGCGAGGCTGCCGACGCCGCCGGAGTAAGTCAGCTTCGCACCGGCATCCGCGGCCGCGGCGGCGACCCCGCGCAGGCTCTCGATCTCGGGCCCTTCGAGGGTTCCGTCGACCTCGACCGGGGTGAAGATGAAGCGTTGCACCCCGCGCGCGCCAAGACCCGCGACCAGCTCCTGCGAGCCGATCGTGCTCTCCCGCTCCCAGCCCTCGACCGCGACCTTGCCGTCGCGCGAGTCGGCGGCGACCACGATCCGCTCGCCGTGCTCCGCCGCCAGCCCCTCGATCAGCGCCGGATCGGAGAGCGCCGCGGTCCCCATGACCGCGGAGGAGGCCCCCGCTCCCAGGACCGAGCTGACATCGTCGGCGCGCCGCAGCCCCCCGCCGACCTGCACCGGGACGGTGACCGCCTCGCAGATCCGCGCGATCTGCTCGAGGTTGACCGGGGCGCCCTCGCGGGCCCCGTCGAGGTCGACCACGTGCAGGGCCTCGGCGCCCTGCTCGACCCAGCGTCTCGCGGCGTCGAGCGGATCGGCGTCGAAGACGGTCTCGCGCGCGTAATCCCCCTGGACCAGCCGCACCGCGTGTCCGTCGCGAATGTCGATCGCGGGCAACAGGATCATGCAAGTACCGGTGTGCAGATGCGGGCGAAGTTGGTCAGCAACCGCAAGCCGGCTGCGCTCGACTTCTCGGGATGGAACTGGACCCCGTAGAGCGGCGGGCGGGCGACCGCGCAGGCAAAGCCCTGGCCGTGCTCGGCGGTTCCGAGGACGTCATCGTCGTCGGCCGGACGCGGAGCGAAGCCGTGGACGAAGTAGAACGGGGTGCCGTCGGGAATCCCCTGGTTGAGCTCCGATTCCCGGGTCCAGCGCACCGGCTCCCAGCCGATGTGGGGAAGCTTCAGGCCGGGCGCCTCGAGGGCCGTGACCTCGCCGGCGAGCAACCCGAGACCGGCGGCGGGGCGGCGCTCGTCCGAGGATTCGAAGATCAGCTGGAAGCCGAGGCAGATGCCGAGCACCGGCGTCCCGGCGGCCAGCCGCGCGGCGATCAGCTCGTCGAGGCCGAGCTCGCGAACCCGATCGATCGCCGCGGCGAAGGCCCCGACCCCGGGCAGGATCAGCCCGTCGGCGGCGGCGGCAACGTCGCGATCGCTGCTGATCGTGACCTTGGCACCGACCCGCTCGAGCGCCTTCTCGACCGAGCGCAGGTTGCCCATGCCGTAGTCGAGCACACAGATCCGGGCCACCTGGTCACCGCCGCCTCCGGGGGTCCCGCCACTCAGGTCAGCGTCCCCTTGGTCGAGGGCACACCGGGCTCCTCGGGGTCGATCGAGACCGCCTCGCGCAGGGCGCGGGCGAAGGCCTTGAAGCAGGCCTCGATCAGGTGGTGCGCATTGCTGCCGTAGCGAGTCTCCAGGTGCAGGGTCAGCCGTGCGCTCGAGGACAGAGCGCGGAAGAACTCTTCGGCGAGCTCCGAGTCGAAGCCGGCGATCGAGACCGCGGGCAACTCCGAATCGAAGCGGCAGAGGGGGCGCCCCGAGATGTCGATCGCGCACTCGCCCAGGGACTCGTCCATGGGCACGACCGCGTGGCCGTAACGGCGGATGCCGGCGCGATCGCCGAGGGCTTGGTCGAGGGCCCGCCCGAGCGCGATCCCGACGTCCTCGACCGTGTGATGGGCGCCGGTGGCTAGGTCGCCCTGGGCGCGGACCACCAGCCCCAGGCGCCCGTGGCGCGCGAGCAGCTCGAGCATGTGGTCGAAGAACCCCACCCCGGTCGAGAGGCTGACCTCGCCGCCCTCGAGCGTCAGCTCGACGGCGACCTCGGTCTCGCCCGTGCTTCGCTCGATCTTTGCCGTTCGCGTCATCTGCTCGCCCTCGCGCTCGCCGACTCGCCGTGGACGGGAAAGCCCTCGGCCTCGGCGATCGCCGCCACGTGCGGCGCCAATTCTCGCGCGGCGGCGCTCGGCACGCTGACCACGGAACTGCGGCGCATGAACGCTCCCGGGCCCAGCGGCCCGCCGAAGCGGGCGGCGCCGCCGGTTGGCAGCACGTGGTTGGAGCCGGCCGCATAGTCGCCGAAGGCGGTGGCGCCGCCGGCCCCGACGAAGACGCAGCCCGCCACCCGCCTCCGCGCCGTCGCCTCGTCGGCCCCGTCGAAGGCAAGCTCGAGGTGCTCGGGAGCGAAGGCGTCGGCGAGGCCGAGAGCCGCTTCCAGCGAGGGCGCGCCGACCAGCGCCAGGGGCGCGTCGGCGACGCTCGGTCGCTCCGCGGCGAGCTCGGCGACCCGCAACTCGACCCGCTCCAGGAGCGCCTCGTCGGTGGAGATCGCGACCACGCTGCTGTCCTCGGCGTGCTCGGCCTGGGCGCAGAGGTCGAGCGCGACCCATTCGGGCTCGGCGCTGCGGTCGGCGACGACCACCAGCTCGCTCGGCCCCGCGAGCCCGTCGATCCCGACCCTGCCCGAGACCTGGCGCTTGGCCTCGGTCACGTAGCTGTTTCCAGGGCCGGCGATCACGTCGACCGGCGGGATCGTCTCGGTGCCGAAGGCGAAGGCGGCGATTGCCTGGGCGCCGCCGACCGCGTAGACCTCGGTCACCCCGGTCATCGCGCAGGCGGCGAGCACCGCGGTGCTCGGCCTGCCGTCGTCTGCAGGCGGCGAGGCGACCGCGATCCGGCGGGCACCCGCGACCCGCGCCGGCAGCGCGCACATCAACACAGACGACGGATAGGCGCCCCTGCCTCCCGGGGCGTAGATGCCGACCGCGTCCACCGGGCCGGCGCGGATCTCGACCCGCTGGCCCTGATCCAGCTGCAGGTCCGTCGGGGTGAGGATCGCCTCGAGCTCGGCGGCGGCGACGCGGCCGATGTTGGTCGCCGCCACGGTCAGCGCCCGGCTCACGGCGCGGTCGATCAGCGCCGGCGCCAGCGCGATCGCCTCCTCATCGACTCGCGGGTGATCGGGGGCGAGTTCGCCGAGCTCGGCCGCGAGCTCGGCGAGCGCGGCGTCGCCGCCGGCTCGAACTCGCTCGATGATCGAGGCGACCCTCTCCCCCACGTCGCCGGGCGCCGGGGTGATCGCCCGCAGCCTCGCCGCGAGTGCTGCCGGGTCGGCGCCGTCCCAGTCCAGCCGCTGGATCCTCACCGGTCGACCCCGCGCAGGCGCGCGACCAGGTCGTCGATCTCGGCCGCGCGGAGCTTGTGCGAGACCCGGTTGGCGACCAGCCGCGCGGTGCAGGTGGCGATCTCCTCGCGGACCTCGAGATCGTTCTCGGCGAGGGTGCGGCCGCTGTCGACGAGGTCGACAATCCCGTCGGCGAGGCCGACCAGCGGCGCCAACTCGACCGAGCCCTTGACCTCGATCACCTCCGCCTGGCGTCCGGTCTGCTCGAAGTGGCGCTCGGCGGTCCGCGGATACTTGGTCGCGATCCTGACCGTGCCGAGACGGCGTTCGGCCTCGCCCATGCTGTCGTCGTCGCGGCGCCCCGCGACCACCATCCGGCAGGCCCCGAAACCAAGGTCGAGCAACTCGTAGACGGCGCGGTCGGACTGCTCGGCGAGCACGTCCTTGCCGGTGATCCCGAGGTCGGCGGCGCCCGCCTCGACATAGGTCGGGACGTCGGAGGGACGCATCGTCACCAGGCTGAGCTCGCCGACGTCGAAGACCAGCGCCCGCGAGTCGCCGCGCGCCTGGGAGGTGTCGATGCCGATCCGGTCGAGCAGGTCGAGGGCCCCCGAGAACAGCGCCCCGCGCGAGAGCGCCAGCTTCAGCGGTCCGTCGCCGCTGCCCCGGGTTGCGGTCGCGATCGCTCCCCGCCCCCTCACAGCACCCCCTCCTCGGCCTGGGCGACATGCAGGCGCTCGAGGTGGAGGGCGAAGCCGGCCGCCGGCAGCGAGCGGCCGAAGCGGCCCATGAGCTCGTCATAGCGCCCGCCCCCGCCGAGGATGTGGCCGAGCGCCGGGTCGTAGACCTCGAGCACGGCGCCGGTGTAGTAGCGCAGGTCGCGAACCAGGCCGAGGTCGAGGCTGACGCGATCGGCGACACCGCGTTCGCGCAGTGCTTCCAGGGTCGCGGCGAGCCGCGCGGTCGCCGGGGCGCTGATCTCCCCGCCGATCTGGCGCGCCTGCTCGAGCACCTCCGGGCCGCCGCGCATCCCCGGCAAGCGGATCAGGGTCGCCGCGGCCGCGGCGCTGAGATCGAGCCCTGCGACCTCGGTCTCGATGCCGACGTGGTCGTGGGCGGCGAGGCAACCGAGCAGCCGGGCGCGAGCCTCGGCGCCGACCCCGAAGTCGTCGAGCAGCCGCCGGTAGAGGTCGGCGTCGCCGAGCCCGATCACGGCGCGGGTGAGGCCCGCGGCGTCGAGCGCCGCCGCGAGCACCTCGACCACCTCGGCGGTGCCCTGCGGCGCCGGGCTGCCGACCAACTCGACCCCGGCCTGGGTGAACTCACGCATCTGCCCGCGCTGGGGTCGCACGGCGCGGTAGGCGGTCGCCAGGTAGCAGAGGCGAAACGGCGGCTCGGCCGTCGCGTAGCGGTTGGCGATCAGGCGGGCGATCGGGATCGTCATGTCCGAGCGCAGCGCCAGCAGCTCCCCCGACTCGTCGAAGAAGCGGTAGGCCGGCGGCGCCCCCTGCTCGTCGCCGCGTGCGAGCACCTCCTCGTACTCGATCGTCGGCGTCGCCACCTCGCCGTAGCCGTGGCGCTCGAATGCCTCGATCAACGCCAGCCCGAGCCGGCGCAGCTCGCGCCTCTCCTCAGGCAGGATGTCCCGGGTTCCGGGCGGGATCGGATGGATCATGGGCGACTCCGCGCGGTGCCGCCGCTAGGCCGGCACCGGTCTGGGCTCGGTCTCGACCCGCTCGATCCGCGCCCCCAGGTCCCGCAGCCTGGTGTCGATGCGCTCGTAGCCGCGGTCGATCTGGACCACGTTGCCGATCTCCGAGGTGCCGTCGGCGCAGAGCGCCGCGATGAGCATCGCCATCCCGGCGCGGATGTCGGGGCTCTCCAAACGCTCACCGTGAAGCCGGCTCGGACCGCTGACGATCGCCCTGTGGGGATCGCAGAGCGTGATCCGAGCGCCCATCGCCACGAGCTTGTCGACGAAGAAGAGACGATTCTCGAACATCTTCTCGAAGATCAGGATGGTCCCCCGCGCCTGGGTGGCGAGGGCCAGCGCGATCGAGGTCAGATCGGCGGGGAAGGCGGGCCAGGGGCCGTCGTCGATCTTCGGGATCGCGTCGCCGATGTCGTCGCGGACCGCGAGCCTCTGGTCGGGCGGCACGAGCACGTCCGCGCCCTCGATCATCGACTGCAGGCCGAGGCGGCGGAAATGGCGGCGGATCGTGATCAGATCATCGGGCTCTGCGTCGCGGATCCGGAGCTCGCCGCCGGTCACCGCGGCCAGCGCCATGAAGCTGGCGACCTCGATGTGATCGGCGCAGATGCGGTGCTCGGCGCCGCCGAGGCGGTCGCGCCCGTGCACGGTCATCACATTCGAGCCGATCCCGTCGATCTGGGCGCCCATCTTCACCAGCAGCCTGGCGAGGTCCTGGACGTGAGGCTCCGAGGCCGCGTTCGAGATCGTCGTCGGGCCGGGCGTCAGCGCGGCCGCCATCAGCGCATTCTCGGTCGCCATCACCGAGGGCTCGTCCATGAAGATCCCGCAGGGCTTGAGCCCGCCGGCAGGGGCCGAGATCACGATCTCGCGCTCGCCCTCGACCCGGGCGCCCATGTCGCGGAAGGCGTCGAGGTGAGGATCGAGGCGGCGGCGACCGATGAAGTCGCCGCCGGGCGGCGGCATCCGCGCCTCGCCGAAACGCGCCAGCAGCGGCCCGGCAAGCAGGAACGAGGCCCGGATCCGGGCCGAGAGCTGCTCGTCGGGGGCTGTCTCGGTGACGCCGTCGGCCCGCAGGCGCAGCTCGTGCTCGCCGCTCCACTCGGCGCTCACGCCGATCCCCTCGAGGACCGCGATCTGGGTCTCGGTGTCACGGATCCGGGGGACGTTGGAGAGCACCAACTCCTCCTCGGTGAGCAGGCAGGCGGCGAGGATCGGCAACGCCGCGTTCTTGTTGCCGGCCGCGGTGATCTCGCCGGAGAGCGCCGCCCCCCCTGTGATGACGAACTTGTCCATCGGGCGGCAAGCGTAACAATGCATCAGATGACCGAGCCGGGCCAGCCGACGCGTGCACAAGCCTGGGAACTCGTCTGCGAGTGGGTCGAATCCGACTCCCTGCGCAAGCACCTGCTCGGGGTCGAGGCGGCGATGGTCGCCTACGCCCGCGAGTACGACGGCGACGAGGAGCTCTGGGCCGCCACCGGGCTCGTGCACGACCTCGACTACGAGCGCCACCCCGACCTCGGCGACACCGAGAACGGCCACCCGCGGACGGCCTTGCGGCTGTTCGTCGAGCTCGGCTGGCCCGAGGAGCTGATCGACGCGGTCGCCGGCCACGCCGTCTTCCTCGAGGTGCCGCGGGAGACGCCGCTGGCGAAGACCCTGTTCGCGGTCGACGAGCTCTCCGGCTTCGTCTCGGCCTGCGCGCGTGTGCGACCGACGGGGATCGAGGGGCTGACCCCGAAGTCGGTGAAGAAGAAGCTGAAGCAGCCGTCGTTTGCCGCCGGCGTCAACCGCGACGAGGTTCGCCAGGGAGCCGACGAGCTCGGGGTCGACCTCGACGCCCACATAGCCTTCGTGATCGCGGCGATGAGCGAGCGCGCCGACCAGCTCGGGCTGACGCCAGCCGAGCAGCCACCGCAGTCGTGAGGCGCGGCTGGAAGATCGTCATCGGCATCGTGGTCGTGCTCGCCGTGCTGCTGGCGGTGAACACGATCGTCGTCGACGGCGAGACCAAGGACCCCGAGGTCACCGTCGAGGGCGGGCAGATCCTCGAGCTCCCCGGCGGAGACGTCCAGGTGACCGACGAGGGCTCGCCCGGAGAGGGCCCCCCGATCGTCCTCCTGCACTGCTACTCGTGCTCGCTTCACTGGTTCGACGGGCTCGCCCCGATCCTGGCCGAGAACCACCGCGTGATCCGCATCGACCTGCTCGGCCACGGTGGCTCCCAGAAGCCCACCAGCGGCTATGAGATCGAGGAGCAGGCGGCGCTGGTCGCGGGTGCCCTGGATCAGCTCGAGGTCGAGGGCGCCGTCGTCGTCGGGCACTCGATGGGGTTCGCGGTGGCAACCGCGCTGGCCGAGAGTGCCAGCCAGCTGGTCGACCGGGTGGTCAACATCGGCGAGGGCCCCGACGAGGGCTCCTGCTCGCTGCCGTTGATCGCCAAGCTCTCCTACGCACCGGTGCTCGGCGAGGCGATGTGGCGCCTGGTCCCGAGCTTCGCGATCGAGGACGGTTATGCGTCGGTGTTCGCTCCGGGCTATGAGACCAGCGAGGGCTTCCCCAACCCCGACCAGATCATCGACGACCGCCGGGCGATGACCTACTCGGCCTTCCGCGACGCCCATGCCGCCGCCGCCGACTTCGTCGAGGCGATGCCGCTCGACGAGCGCCTGCAGCAGACCGCGGTTCCGCTGCTCAGCATCTTCGGCAGCGAGGACGAGATCTGCGACCCGGCCG
>Ga0208612_1001369_pt1 | contig 10150 bp, 10 predicted proteins | sample AntDryMetagUQ889_FD_188089 | JGI IMG/M metagenome (GOLD analysis project Ga0208612, IMG submission 188089) | Polar desert microbial communities from Antarctic Dry Valleys - UQ889 (SPAdes) | ecosystem: Environmental > Terrestrial > Soil > Desert | place: Antarctic Dry Valleys | collected 2008-12-31 | reverse complement strand
GACTGCGCTGCGCACCTTCGCCGCCGTGATCGCCGCGTGCTCGTCGTCGGCGTACTTGGTCCGCGGCCAGAAGAACCCACGCAGGCCGTCCTTGCGGACCCGGGGAACGACGTGGACGTGGAGGTGGGGGACGCTCTGCGAAACGACGTTGTTGATCGCGACGAACGAGCCCTGGGCGCCCATCGCCTGCGTGATCGCGCCGCTGAGTAGCTGGGCGTTGGCGAAGTAGGGGCCGACCAGCTCGGCGGGCAGGTCGACCAGGGTCTGGTGGTGAACCCGCGGGACCAGCAGCGCGTGGCCCTCGAACAAGGGGCGGACGTCGAGGAAGGCGAGCGAGAACTCGTCCTCGAAGACCAGGTGCGCGGGCTCGTCGCCGGAGACGATCCGGCAGAAGAGGCAGTCCTCAGGCAATGACCGTGAGCGCGCCCGGGTCGACGGCGAGCTCGAGCGCGCGATGATTGCCGATGTAGTCGCCGTCGACCTGCACCGGGAACTGGCGCAGCTCGCCGCCCCGATCCAAGGACCTCGACTTGACCGTGCCCGTGAGCACGTCGTCGAAGTGGTCGATGTGGCGATGGCGGGTGGCACGCAGGCCCTCGGTGAGGAAGCGGGTGACGATCGGAGCCATGTCGCGCTGGGCGGCGCGGCGCAGGACCGCGACCGAGAGGGTTCCGTCGTCGATCTCGACGTTCTCGCAGACGCGCACCGGGCGGCTGCCGAAGTAGGTGAAGGGATCGGAGTTCTGGGCGAGCACGGTGACGCCCTCGGACTCGCCTGCCGGCGACTCGAAGTGCATCCGCACCGGGTTTCGCAGGTACTGCCGATAGAACGACGAGACCGTGATCCAGGTGTAGAAGTAGGGCCCGCCGCGAGCCTTCAGCTTCGGGCGCTGGTCTACCCGCATCGCCGCGGTCGCGTCGAGGCCCGATCCGCAGGAGAAGACGAAGCGGCGTCCGTTGGCGACGCCGAGATCGATCTTGCGCGGCTCGAAGCGGTCGGCGAGGCCGAGCAGGTGCTCGGTGGCGTCGACGACGTCGTTGGGGATCCCCAGGGTGCGGGCGACGACGTTGGTCGATCCTCCCGGCAGGATCGTCACCGGCAGGTCGGTGCCGGCGAGCCCGTTCGCCACCTCGTTGAGGGTGCCGTCACCACCGAAGGCGACGACCAGGTCGTAGGCGCCGTCGCGGGCCTCGATCCCGATCTCGGTCGCGTGGTTCTGGGCCTCGGTCATCACCGCCTCGACCTGGTAGCGGCCCTGGAGGGCGTAGACGACGAGGTTCTTGAGCCGGTCCGAGACCGTGGTCGCGTACGGGTTGACGATGATCAGCATCCGCTTCTTGCGCGGGCGCACGAAGGCGCGATCACCGGCAGTGAGCCTGCGGGAAGAGATCGGCGGAGGGCTGACGGTCGCGGTGCTGATCAAGGTCTTCTACCCGATGGGGCGCCGCGGTGACATCCGCGGTCCGACCTGGCGCTTGTTAACCGTCGACCGCCTCGAAGCGGACCGCCTCGCCGTCGGCGAGCTCGCGCACGGAGCCGTCGTTGACCAACAGGTCGACGTGGCCGATCACCTCCGACAGAGTCAGGAAGGCCTGGGTCACGGCGATGTCGCCCCAGAGGGCCTGGGCGATCTCGTGCCCGGTGCGCGGGCGCTCGCGGATCAGCTCGAGGATCTTCTGCTTTCGCCGCTCGTGCTTGGCGAAGCGGTCGTCGATCAGGGCGACGTGGTCGGTGATCGGGTCGCCGTGGCCCGGCAGCACGATCTCGGCCGGAAGCTCGCGGGTGCGGGCCATCGACTCCAGGTACGCGACCAGCGCCTGGGTGCGCTCGCTGGAACCGTCGAGCGGCCTCGAGACCAGCGGGTTCGAGGAGATGTGCTTGATCAGGTGGTCGGCGGCGAGCAGGATCTTCGAGTCGGCGTCCCAGAAGACCGTGTCCGAGGGGCTGTGGCCGGGCCGGTGCTGGACCTCGAAGCGATGGTCGCGCAGCTCCAGCGGCTCGCCGTCGCGCAGCGGCCGCGTCACGCGCGCCTTCGAACCCCAACCGCGAAACGAGCGCGAGACGCTGCGCAGGGCGCCGACCACGTTGGCGTCGATCCCGTTTCGCAGCATCAGCTCGGCGGCGAACTCGTCGTCGAGGTCGGCGTCCTCGCTGAAGTTGGCGAGCCGCTCGACGGCGACGTCGATCGCCGCGACCTCGGCACCGGAGTGCTCGACGATGATCTCGGCGAGGCCGACGTGGTCGACGTGCTGATGGGTGAGGATGATCAGCTCGAGGTCGTCAATCGAATGCCCGAAGCCGGCCAGCTGCTGCTGCAGCTCGTCGAGTGCCTTGCCCGAGTTGGGGCCGGTGTCGACCAAGGTCAGGGGGTCGTCCTCGATCAGGTAGCAGTTGACCCGCCCGACCGCGAACGGGGTCGGGACCCGCAGCCTGTGGATGCCGGCCGCGGCGGCGCGCTCGAGCGCCTCCTCGGAGGTCACGACCTGATCAGGGCGAGGACCTCGTCGCGCTTTCGCTCCATGTCCTCGTAGGAGATCAGCGACTCGAGGTTGAGCCGCAGCAGCGGCTCGGTGTTCGAGGGGCGCACGTTGAAGTGCCAGTCGGGATAGTCGACCGAGACCCCGTCGAGCCAGCCGATCTCGGCGTCGGGGTGGCGCTCGGCGAGCTGCTTCATCTTCGCCTGCGGATCGTCGACCTCGGAGTTGATCTCGCCGGAGATGAAGTAGCGCGAGCGATACTCGCCGACCAGCTCGGAGAGCGGCTTCTCGTCGACGGAGAGCAGCTCGAGCACCAGCAGCGCCGGCAGCGTCCCGGAGTCGGCGCACCAGAAGTCCTCGAAGTAGTAGTGCCCGGAGACCTCGCCGCCGAAGGCGGCACCGCGCTCGCGCATCGCGATCTTGAAGAAGGCGTGGCCGACGCGGTTGACGTGGGCGCTGCCGCCGAGCTCGTTGACGGTGTCGGCAACGGCGCGGCTGGCGCGGACGTCGTAGAGGATCTCGGCGCCGGGGCGCTTGCGCAGCACCTGCTTGGAGAGCAGCGCGGTGAGGAAGTCGCCGTCGACGAACTCGCCGGTGTCGTCGATGAAGAAGCAGCGATCGGCGTCGCCGTCCCAGGCGATCCCGAGGTCGGCGCCCTCGGCGAGGACGCGGTCGATCACGAATTGGCGGTTCTCGGGCAGCAGCGGGTTCGGCTCATGGTCGGGAAAGTCGCCGTCGGGCACCCAGTAGGTCTCGACCAGGTCGAGACCGAGGCGCTCGAGCAGCGGCCCGACCATCGGCCCCGCCATCCCGTTGCCACCGTCGACGACCACCTTCAGCGGCTTCACCCGCTCCGGCTCGATCAGCGAGAGCACGTGGCGCTGGAAGTCGTCGTAGACGTCGGTGGACTCGACCGAGCCGCCGCCGGGGGGCTCCGGCAGCCCGGCGATCAGGAGGTCGCGGATCTCGCCGATGCCGGCGTCGCCGGAAAGCGCCAGCGCGCCCTCGCGGACCAGTTTCACCCCGGTGTAGGCCTTGGGATTGTGCGAAGCCGTGACCATCGCCCCGCCGTCGAGCTCGCGCGAGCCGACCAGGAAATAGAGCATCTCGGTACCGACCATGCCGGCGTCGATGACGCTCGCCCCCTCGGCGACGAGCCCGTCGCGCAGCCGCCCCGCCATCTCGGGTGCCTGCAGGCGCATGTCGCGGCCCAGTCCGATCCGCAGGTCGCCCGGCTGCTTGTCGCGCAGCTTGGCGAGCACCCGGGCGAAGGCCCGGCCGAGCTGGTAGCCGACCTCGCCGTCCATCTGCTCGCCATAGAGCCCGCGGACGTCGTATGCCTTGAAGATGGCCGGGTCGACGCTCAAAACTTCCCTCGAAGCGCGGCGTAGGAGTCCTCGATCGACTGCGGCATCACCCGCGTGTCGGCCAGTACCGGCATGAAGTTGGTGTCGCCGCCCCAGCGGGGGACGACGTGCATGTGGATGTGGTGCTCGACCCCGGCTCCGGCGGCCCGGCCCTGGTTGCAGCCGAGGTTGAATCCCTGCGGCTCATAGACGTCCTCGAGCACCCGGATCCCCTGCTGGGCCAGCGCCATCATCTCGGCGACCGTCTTCGGTGGCAGCTCGGGCAGCGATCCGATGTGCCCGTAGGGGGCGACCATCAGGTGACCGTTGGTGTACGGGAACAGGTTGAGGATCACGAAGCAGTGCTCGCCACGGTGGACGATCAGGTTGGCCTCGTCGTCGTCCTGCTCGGGCTTCGCGCAGAAGATGCACTCCTCACCGGAATCCTTGGAGGCGTCCTTCACGTATTTGAGGCGCCAGGGCGCCCAGATCCGGTAGTTGGCCACACGGCGGCATCCTACGGAGAACAAAACCGGCCACGTCCTCCGCTCCCGCCTTGAATACATGGTCCACGGCTACGCCGCGGACATCTCATTCAGCTCCCGCGTCCGGGCGTGCCGGGTCCGGGAGATCTGCGCGATTGGCGACTTGTTCTCGCTATGCGAGACAAACTCGCCAGCGGACCGCAATCTCAAGGCGATTGGGGGACCTATTCGTCCCCACGACGAAGAACTCGCCATCAAGTCACCACCCCGCCTGAACCCGACCCCCCACTGCAACACACTGCGGCCCGAACCCTGACCCCCCGGCAGGGCTCCCACGAGGACCCGCCCCGGGGCCCTCCGCGCCCTAGAGCCAGCCGCGGCGGCGGAAGTAGGTGAGCATGCCGACCAGCAGCGCCACCATCGCCGCGATCACCAGCCAGAAGGCGGCGGTGTCGCCCTCGCCGGGGACCCCGACGTTCATGCCCCAGATGCTGGCGATCAGGGTCAGCGGCAGGACGACGACACTGATCGAGGTGAGCACCCGGAGGATGTCGTTGACGCGGTGAGAGATGAAGGACTCGTTGGTGTCCTCGAGCGCCTCGATCACCTCCTTGTAGTTCTCGAGCATGTCCCAGATGCGCTCGTGGGCGTCGCCGATGTCGTCGAAGTAGAGCTCCAGGTCGAGCTCCGGCGCGAGGAACCGCGACTTCAGGGTCTCGAGGTCGCGCAGCACGGTCCGCTGCGGGCGGATCACCTTGCGGAAGTTGATGATCTCCTGCTTGACGTTGGAGATGTCGCGGACCACCTCCTCGGAGCGGCCCTCGAAGATCTCGTCCTCGACCGCGTCGAGCTTGTTGCCGATCTTCCGCAGCATCGGGAAGCAGTAGTCGAAGGCATCGTCGATGACGCGGTAGAGCAGGAACCCGGGGCCCTTCGAGTAGAGCTGCTCGCGCAGGTCCTCCTTCTGGCGCACGCGCTCGAACAGGTACTCGACCGGCTGCAGCGGGGTGTTCGGGATCGTCACCAGGAAGTCGGGCCCGACGAAGATGTCGAGCTCGCCGGCGTTGAGGCGGCCGACCTGGCGGTCGAACACCGGGAAGTGCAGGACGATGAACAGGTAATCGTCGTACTCGTCGATCTTCGGCCGCTGGTTGCGCGAGAGCACGTCCTCGAGGTCGAGCGCGTGAAAATCGAACTGCTGCTCGAGCCAGGCGGCCTCGATCGGTGTCGGCCGCTCGATGTTGACCCAGCGAAGGCCCGGGCCCTGGACCGTCTCGACCTGGGGGGTGCGCTCGCGCTGCTCAGCCGCTGAGTCGAGCTCGGCGCCGCGCTGGCGGCGCAGCCTGGGCTTTGGAAGGCTCGGCATCGGTGCTCGTCTCGCTCAGCAGCTCGCTCATCACTCGAGGCCACAGGGTACGCGACGCCTGCGGACAGGGCCGAAGGGGCGCGGGCCGTTGCTATAGTCGCGACCATATAACCACTGCATCCAGAGGGGTGGAGGGACTGGCCCTACGAAGCCCCGGCAACCACCGAAGGTCGAAAGACGTTCGGGAAGGTGCCAACTCCAGCAGGCGAAGTGCCTGGTAGATGTGAGTGGAAGTCCGGTTTCGGACCTCTGCTCGCGACAAGCAGAGGTCCTTTTTCGTCGCCGAACGAGAACCGGAAGGAGCACCAGAGATGGCACCAACGTCGCTCAGTTGCAGGGAGTGCGGGAAGACCTACGCGCTCGAGGCCCGATACGTATGCGAGCAGTGCTTCGGACCGCTCGAGGTCGCCTACGATCACTCCGGGCTCGACCCGGCCGAGGCCAAGCGCAAGATCCAGGCCGGCCCCCACGGGATCTGGCGCTACGCCGACTTCCTGCCCTTCGCCGAGCGCCCCGGCGATCCGTTGCAGCCCGGGCTGACGCCGCTGGTCCGCGCCGACCGGCTTGCCGAGCGGCTCGGCCTGGGCGAGGTCTGGGTCAAGAACGACGCCGCCAACCCGACCCACTCGTTCAAGGACCGGGTGGTCGCGGTCGCGGTCGCCAAGGCTCGCGAGCTCGGCTACGAGACCGTCGCCTGCGCCTCGACCGGCAACCTCGCCAACGCCGTCGCTGCCCATGCCGCCGCCGCCGGCCTCGACTCCTACGTCTTCGTCCCCTCCGACCTCGAGGAGCAGAAGCTGCTCGCCACCGACGTCTACGGCACCAACCTGGTCGGGGTGCGCGGCAACTACGACGACGTCAACCGGCTCTGCACCGAGCTCTGCGAGGAGCGCCCCTGGGCGTTCGTCAACGTCAACCTGCGGCCCTACTACGCCGAGGGCTCGAAGACGCTCGCCTACGAGATCGCCGAGCAGCTCGGCTGGGCGCTGCCCGACCGGGTGGTCTGCCCGATCGCCTCGGGTTCGCTGTTCACGAAGATCGGCAAGGGTCTGCAGGAATGGATCGACCTCGGCCTGGTCTCGGGCGAGCTGCCGACCTTCTCCGGCGCCCAGGCGACCGGTTGCAACCCGGTTGCCGAGGCCTACGCGCAGGGTTGGGACGCCTGCAAGCCCCAGCGCCCGCAGACGATCGCCAAGAGCCTGGCGATCGGCAACCCGGCCGACGGTCCCTACGCCCTCGAGCTGGCGCGGCGCAGCGGCGGCTCGATCGAAGCGGTCGACGACGATCAGATTCGCGCCGGGATCCGCCTGCTCGCCGAGACCACGGGGATCTTCACCGAGACCGCCGGAGGAGTGACCACGGCAACCCTGGCGAAGCTGGCCGAGGCGGGCGAGATCGACCGCGACGAACGGGTCGTCGTGGTGATCACCGGCGAGGGCCTGAAGACGCTCGACGCGGTCCGCGAGGGCTTTCGGATCGACGAGATCGACGCCTCGATCGAGTCCTTCGAGCGCGAGGTCGAGGCGAAGCCGCGGCTCGCCGCCACCGCAGGCTGAGCGCCCCGCCGTTAGATTCCGACTGGATGGCGGTCACGGTCAAGATCCCGGCGCAGCTTCGCGGCGTCACCGGCGGTGAGGGCGAGCTCGAGGTCGACGGCGGCACGGTCGGCGAGGCGCTCGACGCCGTCTTCGACGCGCACAGCGACCTGCGCGAGCGGATTACCGAGGACGGCACCCTGCGCCGTTTCGTCAACGTCTACGTCTCGGGCGAGGACATCCGCTTCCAGGACGGCCTCGACACCCAGCTCTCCGACGGCGACGAGGTCACGATCCTGCCGGCAGTCGCCGGCGGGCGCTGACGGGTGGGCTCGGCGGCGGCCGAGGTCCCGGTCGCAATCCTCTGCGGCGGGCGCGGCACCCGGCTGCAGGAGAAGACCCACGCGATCCCCAAGGCGTTGGTCGAGATCGGCGCCAAGCCGATCCTCTGGCACGTGATCCGCATCTACGCGGCGCAGGGTCACCGTCGCTTCCTGCTGCTGACCGGGTATCTCGGTGAGCAGATCGAGGCCTTCGTCGAGGCCGAGACCTGGCCCGAGCCGGTCGAGATCCAATGCTTCCCCACCGGCCTCGAGACCAACACCGGGGGGCGCGTCGCGCGGGCCTCCGAGCTGCTCCGCGGCGGCACCTTCTGCCTCACCTACGCGGACGGGGTTGCCGACGTCGATCTTGCCGCGCAGGCGGCCTTTCACGATCAGCTCGGGGCCGAGGCGACGATGACCGTGGTCCGTCCGCAGATCCAGTGGGGGGTGGCGCAGATCGACGGCGCCGGCCGGGTCGCCGGCTTCAGCGAGAAGCCGCGGCTCGAGCAATGGGTCAACGGGGGCTTCTTCATCTGCGAGCCGGCCTTCCTCGAGCGGCTCTCGGATGAGAGCGTGCTCGAGCGCGGTCCGCTGGACTCGGCCGCCGCCGCCCACGCTCTCGGGGCGTATCGCCACGAGGGCTTCTGGGACTGCATGGACACCTACAAGGACGCCGTCGCCCTCAACGACCTCTGGGCGTCGGGCTCGCCGCCCTGGCGCGTTTGGGACCGCCAGGCGGCGGGCGCCCCGTGAGCGTCAGCCTGGTCACCGGCGGGCGGGGGTTCGTCGGTGGCTGGCTCTGCAAGGCGCTGCTGGAGCGCGGCGACACGGTCGTCTCCTTCGATCGCCGGCGCCTCGACGAGCGCCCCTCGGCGATCGGCATGCTCGGGATCGAGGACGAGCTGCGCCAGGTCGAGGGCGAGCTCACCGACGCCGCCGCGGTCTCCGGCGCGCTCGCGGACCACGGCGTCGACACCGTTTTCCATCTGGCGGCCGAGACGATCGTCGGCAGCGTCCAGGCATCGCCGGTTCAGGGGTTCGAATCGAACGTGCGCGGCACCTGGACGGTGCTCGAAGCCTGCCGGCTGGCCGGGGTCGAGCGGCTCGTCTGCGCCTCCTCCGACAAGGCCTACGGCGCCCACTCGGAGCTTCCCTACCGCGAGCACTTCGCCCTGCAGCCGACCGCTCCGTACGAGGCCTCGAAGGCCGCCGCCGACCTGATCGCGCGCAGCTACTGGCACTCCTACGACCTCCCCGTCGCGGTGACCAGGTTCGCCAACATCTACGGCGGCGGCGACCTCAACTTCTCCCGGATTGTCCCGGAGGCGGTCGGAGCGGCCCTCCAGGGGCGAGCTCCGGTGCTGCGCTCGGACGGCTCTCCCGAGCGCGACTTCCTCTACGTCGAGGACGCCACCGCCGCCTATCTGGCGATCGCCGGCTCGCTCGATCGCGCCGAGGTTCGCGGGCAGGCCTTCAACGCCGGCGGGGGGCACCCGCACCCGGTGCGCGAGGTGGTCGAGCTGATCGCCCGGCTTGCCGGCACGGGGATCGAACCGGAGGTCCGCGGCGAGGGCAATCCAGTGGGCGAGATCGACCGTCAGTGGGTCGACCCGGCGAAGCTGCGGGATCTCTGCGGATGGAGCCCCGAGTTCGAGCTGGAACCTGGCCTGGAGCGGACGATCAAGTGGTATCGCGAGCACCCCGAGTCGCTGCCCCACCTCGACTGAACCGCGCCGTGCAGCGCCGATAACGGGTCAAGCCAGCGCAGGAGGGCCGCCTCGAGCCCGGTAGACGCCCGCTAGGGAAACCACCGCGATCGAGGAGGTCGAGTTCGGATGGGGCGTCGAAGAAGGACGGCAGGACTGGCCGCGGGCGCCACCGCCTTGGTGCTGGCAACCGCGTCGCAGCAGGCGAGCGCTGCGACGCCCCACCTGATCCAACCGGGGGAGACGCTGTGGTCGATTTCCGCGGCGAACGGGCTCAGCGCCGCGAGCGTGGCGGCCTTCAATGGGATCTCTGCGGAGACCTACGTGATCGCGGGCGAGACGATCCAGGTGCCGGCCGCGTCCGAGGTCGGCGTCGTGGTATCGACCCCGGCCGCAGCTCCGCTGGCGGCCGCGCCGTACGGCCTGGCCACGGTCTCCGGGCCGATGGGCGCGGTCCAGCTCGATGCGGCCGCGGCGACCGCGTTCGAGGCGATGCGCGCCGACTCGCTGGCGCAGTTCGGGATCGACCTCTTCCCCGACGGGACGCTCTCCGGATACCGCACCTACGAGCAGCAGGCATACCTCTACGACCTCTTCCTGCAGGGCGTCGGGGCGCCGGCCAACCCGCCCGGAACATCGACCCACGAGCTCGGCATCGCGATCGACCTCTCCGACCCGGCGATGCGCAATGTCGTCGATCAGATCGGCTCCGCCTACGGCTGGTACGGGATCGACTCGGAGTGGTGGCACATCGAGTTCGGCTGAGGGCTCCCCGGGATGCCTGGTTGCGATGCCGCCTCCCGCTTGCGTGTTGGCCGACCCGGTCAACCCCGCGGACTCGTTTCGCAAGTGCGAGGCCGCCCAGGAGCAGGCCGCCGCGGCGACCGGCGCCAGCTTCGCGGCGTTTCGCGG
>Ga0208612_1001367_pt1 | contig 10153 bp, 10 predicted proteins | sample AntDryMetagUQ889_FD_188089 | JGI IMG/M metagenome (GOLD analysis project Ga0208612, IMG submission 188089) | Polar desert microbial communities from Antarctic Dry Valleys - UQ889 (SPAdes) | ecosystem: Environmental > Terrestrial > Soil > Desert | place: Antarctic Dry Valleys | collected 2008-12-31 | reverse complement strand
ACTTCGCCGCGTGTCGCCCTCGCCGGCGTGGATCGCGAGCCGCCGGGCCGCGGGGCGCGTCGACGAGGACTACGGGGCAAGCGCCGAGCCGAGCTGGCGCGAGGTCGACTGGCCGAGCCACCTCCACGTCGCGCGGGTGGCAGGGCGGAAGGTCTCCTACGTCGACCTGGGCAAGCGGGAGGGCCCGCCCGTCGTGTTCGTCCACGGCCTCAACGGCTGCTGGCAGAACTGGCTCGAGAACATGCCCGCGGTCGCGCTCGACCACCGGGTGGTCGCGCTCGACCTCCCGGGCTTCGGAGGCTCGGAGATGTCCTCAGAGCCCATCGCCATCACCCTCTTCGCCGAGGCGGTCGAGGGGCTCTGCGACCACCTCGGCCTCGGTTCCGTCGCCGTGGTGGGCAACTCCATGGGCGGCTTCACGGCCGCCGAGCTCGCCATCCGCCAGCCCGATCGCGTCGAGCGCCTCGTGCTCGTCTCCGCTGCGGGGATCTCCATCGCCAAGGCCTCGCGCGCGACGAGTCGCGTCGGACGGCTCCTCCTGTCGGGCGGCGGCCTCGACCCCGAGCACGTCCGGAGCGTCCTGCGCCGCCCGGGCCTCCTCCAGTTCGCGTTCGGCCTGGTCATTCGCCACCCGACCCGCCTGGAGGGCGACCTCCTCCTCGAGCAACTCAACGGGGTGGGCAAGCCCGGCTTCCCCGACGCCTTCCACGCGCTGGTCAGCTACGACTTCCGCGACCGTCTCCCCGAGATCGCCTGCCCGACCCTCGTCGTGCACGGGACCGAGGACGTCCTGGTTCCCCTCGGCGACGCCCGCGAGTTCGAGCGGCGCATCCCGGAGGCGACTTCGCTGATCCTCGAGGACACCGGCCACGTTCCCATGCTCGAGCGCCCGGTCACGTTCAACCGGGCGCTGCTCGAGTTCCTCGAGCAAGACGTCTCCCCCTCCGAGCCCGACGCCCAGAAGGCGCCGGTGCTCGCCGAGGCCCACGAGAACCCGCTCGTCGACTACGAGGGCGAGGGCGACCCGCCACCCGAGGAGCGCGACAACGAGGACCCGGCGCCCAACGCGCCCTGAGCCGCAGCGGCTCTCCACCAGCGGCGAGGACGCCGGCAACCCCCTCAGACGGGCCGGAGGAAGCCCTCGCGGATGAGGCGGCGTACGATCACGAGGCGCCCCGCTTCGTCGAGCGGTCCGGGAAGGTCGCCGGCGCTGAACGGCGCCTCGGCGCCGTAGGCGGCGCTGACCCCCGCGCGCGCCTGACGAGGAAAGACGACCTCCCGTCCTTCGAAGCGAAGGAGCGCGCTTCCCTCGGAGAGCTCGAGGTCGGCGATGACCGTCGGGCGACGCCGGACCAGATCGTGGACGCCGAGGCGCTCGACCGCGCGGAGGCTCGAGAGCTGCCCGTCGAGGACCGGCCTGCGGCCCACCACGAACTTCCGGCGCGCGCGGCGCGTGACCTCCTCCGGTACCAGCCGCTCGGCGAGGCGGTCGAGCAGGCGCCCGGGGAGCGCCCCGCCCGGGTCGAGCGAGCGACGGAAGTCGACGTCCTCCGCAGCGCAGGCGTCCAGCGCGTCGCGGAAAGCGTCCAGGGCGGTCGGTGGATGCAGGCCGATGGTGAGGTGCAGCGAGTCGACCTCCGCCGCGACGGCCTCGTGCGGCCATCCCCGCGGGATGAACAGCGTGTCGCCCGCCTCGAGCGTGAGCTCGTCGACGGGCGGGCCGGCGCCATGGGCGCCCGGCGACCACCGGTGCGCGCCCAAGGGCAGTTCCATGACGGGGTCGTAGAGGCGCCATCGCTTCCGTCCCGAGACCTGGAGGACGAAGACATCGTGGGTGTCGTGATGGACGGCGAAGCCCTGGGCGGTCGCTGGGGTCAGGTAGGCGTTGGCCTGCACCGGCCACCCCAGCGCCGCTTCCAGCCCACGGCAGTAGACCGCGGCGGGATGCCAGTGCAGGTGCAGGGCCTGGAGGATGATCGTTGCCCCGCCCGCGTATTCCTCCGCGACGCGGTCGGGTCGGGCGATCCCCGAGAAGCGCCCCGGCCGCCAGGAGATGTCCTCGGTGTAGCCGCCCAGGGAGATCTGCGCGCCGTCCTTCGCGAGCCGAAACGCCGGCACGCGAATTCCGGACTCGCACACCAGCGACTCCGCGTCGTCGGTCGACAGGATCCCGTCGAAGCGCCCCGGCTCGCGGCGCGGCACATAGAGCGGCCGCCGCTCCCAGGAATCCTCGAGGAACGCAGCCCGCGAGACGGGCGCGAGCGTCAGCCCGAGCGCGTCTGACCGGGACTCGGCGGCAGACGCGCCGGCGCTAGGCGCCGGCGTCGCCGCTGTCGTCGCCGGTGTCGGCGGCATCGGCCGCATCGCCCGAGTCGTCTCCGGAGTCCGCGGCATCGTCGGAGTCGTCTCCGGCGTCGTCGCCCGTATCGCCCGAGTCATCGCCGGCGTCGTCCGCATCGTCGCTGTGGGCGGTGGTCCGCCCGCCGTCGACGAGCCACCGGGTCTCGATGGCCTCATCGGTCACGGTCGCCTCGTCCTCGAGAACCGCGCCTGACGTGTGGTCTGGATCGTTCATCGCTTCTCCTCCGTCGTTCTCGCTGGGACCGGACGGCTCCAAGCCTTGCCGAGTGCCACCTCGGAGGCTACGGTACCTCGCGTGGCAGTCACGGAGCCTTCCGCTCCCGCCTCCAACGCCGAGCTCATCCGCTGGGCGTTCGACGTGCTCAACACCCACGACGTCACCCCCCTCAAGGCACTGTGGAGCGACGAGACGTGGGAGCGGTTTCCCACGCGCACCGCGCGGGGCGCCGACGACATCGCCTCGATGTTCGATGCGGCCTTTGCCGCGCTTCCCGACTTCGTGGTCCGGATCGTCGAACTGGCCGAGCAGGGCGACAACGTCTTCGTGCGCTGGAAGGTCACCGGCACGCACACGGGGGCACCGTGGGAGGGCGTCGCGCCGTCGGGCAAGCGCGTCGAGCTCGACGGGATCGACCATTTCGTCGTGCGCGACGGCCGCGTGGTCTCGAACTTCATCGTCTTCGACCAGTTGCAGTTCGCGCAGGCGGTCGGGCTCATGCCGCAGACCGGAACGCTGGGCGACCGCGCGGTCAAGGCGGCGTTCGCACTGCGGACACGAGCCGCCCAGGCACTTCGCGCGCGCTCGTAGCTGTCTTCTCTTCAGCAGCCGGCGGGCCCAACCGAGCGCGCTACACCAATGCGGTCGTACAGCGCAGCCCGACCGCTCGCCTAGGCCCTAGGCCAGATCGGCACAGGCCACCTTGCCGCCCCGAACGGCGTCGTGGACGACTACCGACAGCGCGAGCGGCCCGGCGATCTCGGTGATGTCCGCCGAAGCGACCGCGGTGCCGGCCTTGCCTGCGACGAGCCCCTCGACGTGGATCTCGTTGGGAGGCTCCTCAGGACCGCCCTTGAGGAACTGGTAATGAGCGCCGCCTTCGGCCTGCGCGCAGGGCTTCTCGTGCACGTGGCTATCCAGCCGCGTTCCCGGGTTGAGACCGGAGAGCTCCACGCGCACGACGGTGCCCGACTTCCCGCGCGTCATCGTCGCCGCCCCCTTCAGCCCGGCGTAGCTCCTGGGCGCCGCGGGCGCGAGCTCGAACGATCCGGTCTTCGCTCCGGCGGCTACGCGCTCACCGGTCTTGGCCGTGAGGTCGAGCTTCTCCGCGCCGCTCTTCTCATCGCCGCAGGCACTCAGCGCGCCCGCCGCGAGCGCGACCGACGCGAGAATGGACGTGATTCTGCGTTTCATCGTGCGAGGCCTACCCGGGGTGGAGCCGCTTCACGCGCGGCCGCTCGACATGGCTCGTTGCCGCGCTGTCGTTGCGACCGCTCCCGCCACCGTAGCTTCGCGGAGCGGCGCCTCTGACTAATCATCCGAGGATCGGGCATGACCTAGATGTAAACGAACGCGCAGTGACAACCAAGGGAGCAGTTCAATGGCTCAGACCAAGGCAGATCGACAGGCAGCCGGCAAGAAGGCGGCGGCAACCCGCAAGCGCAACCAGGCCACGGCAAACGCGCAGTCGGCCGGCAAGAAGGCGGCCTCCACGCGGCAGCGCAACGAAGCTGCGGACAACGCGAAAAACGCGAAGAGCGCCGCCGGCACCGCCGTCATCGGTGTGGCAGCAGCCGCCGGATCGATCCTCGAAGCGGCCAAGAAGGCCGGCAAGTCGGTGGCCAGCCGGACCGGGCGCTGACCTCGCCTCGCGCTCGCTCCTCGATTCCTGCCCCTCGCACCGGTCGCGGGCTGCTACTCAAGAGGCGCCCGCAACCTGGCCGGTGACGAGGGCAAGCGCCTCAGTCAGAGACCGGGTGGTCGCTGTCGGCTCGATGGCAGAGCCAGTCGTCGAGCGGCGTCCGCGTCGGTCGACCCATACGGAGCGAATTCCGACCTTCGCCGCGCCGGCGATATCGGCCGACAGCGAGTCCCCGACGCAAACCGCGTCTGAAGACGGCAACCCGGCGAGCTTGAGCGCGGAGCGAAACAACTCCGGGCGCGGCGTGTAGGACCTGGCGTCCTCGCTGGTCAGGATGCGCGTCAACGGAAAGCCGTTGTGCGCGACGGCCGCTTCGACGTCGTCTCGGTCGATTTGGGGTTCGACGGTGCCGGGGGGCGAGGCCGCCGGAGTCAGCGTCCCGCGTGCTCGCGGGTGGGACGCCGCGCCGTTGGCGGTCGTCGGCCGGTGGTCGGTTGCGTCACGTGGAAACGGGTAGGTAAGGAGTGGCGGCGCCTAGGTATCGCTATCCGCGCTGCCGTGTGGACCGAAGGTGATCCCCGGTGAGTGCGAGGGGATGTGGCAACACCCGATTTCCTCCCAGCGCCGGCGCACGCTCAGGCGTGTCCCGGCCGGAACGCTCCGCAAGCGCACCGGCGCAGCCTGGCTCGCCACCGGCCCCATCTGCCCCGATCGAAGGAGACTCATATGAGTATTGCTGACAAGGTACGCAAGATTCCCGGCATGGCAGCGGCCGAGGGCGCCGTTACCGGCGCCGTGGCCGAAGAGCGGGATCTGCCGATCAAGGACTACGACAAGCAGAGCGCCGAGGAGATCACGGGCAGGCTGAAGGGCTTCTCGCAGCGCGAGCTGCGAACGATCGGCGCGTACGAGCGCAAGCGCAAGAACCGCGCGACGATCATCGACAAGATCGCAAAGCTCACCGGCGAGGAGCCGTGGCCGGGCTACGACGAGGCCGGTGTCGAGGCCATCACCACGGCGTTGACCGAGGGCGATGCCGAGACGGCGCGCAAGGTTCGCACCTACGAGCGCGAGCACAAGGACCGCGTCACCGTGATCGAGGCGGCCGACACGCGCATCGAGCGCAAGTAGCGCTGGACCCAGCAGGCGCGCCCGTGTCACCGGCGGGAGCGCGATGACTCGAATGCAAACGCCTATGAACTGGAGGCCGACTCGATGAGTCAGTCCGAGCAGAAGATCGTGCAGTACCTCAACGAAGCGCATTCCACCGAGCACGCGTTGACTCGCGTGCTGCAGTCGCAGATCGCGATGACCCCCGCGGGGTCGTACCGCAGCGGGCTGGAGAAGCACTTGACCGAGACGCAGGGTCACGCCGAGCGCGTGCAGGAGCGCCTGACAGAGCTTGGCTACGCCAAGAACCCGTTGCAGGTCGGACTCGGGGCGGCCGGGGGCGCGCTCGGGCAGGCGCTGGCGTTTGCCAAGACCCCGCTTGACCTCGTTCGCGGTAGCGGCGGGGAAGAGAAGGTGCTCAAGAACGCCAAGGACGCCTGCGCCACCGAAGCGCTCGAAATCGCCACCTACACGGCGCTTGAGCGCCTCGCGCGGTCGGTCGGTGACGCCACCACGGCCGACCTGGCCGCCTCGATCCGCTCCGACGAGCAGCAGATGCTCGACCGCGTCATCGGGGAGATCCCCAAGCTCACCGACGCGGTCGTCGCGGCCGAAGTTGACGGCAAGCGCTCCTATGACGTCTCCAGGACCGGCGCGGCCGACGACGCGAGCGACGCGAGCGAGACGGCCAAGAAGACCGCTCGCGGCACGACCGCGCGCGCGAAGCAAGGGGCGCGCCAAGCACGCAAGGTCCCGGGCGTCGCCCAGGCCGAAGGACAGGTCAAGGGCGCGGTGGCCTCCGAGGAGGATCTCGCTATCGCCCGCTACGACAAGCTCACGGCCGAGGAGCTCTCGGGCAAGCTGGGCGACCTCTCCCAGATCGAGCTGGCCAAGGTCGACTCCTACGAGCGCAAGCACCAGAACCGCGCGACGGTCCTGGGCAAGGTCACAACCCTGCGCGGCGACGAGCCGTGGCCCGGCTATGACGAGCTCTCGGTCGCCGAGATCGAGTCAGTACTCGGCGAGGGCGACGACGAGCGCGCAAAGGACGTGCGCTCCTACGAGCGGACACACAAGAACCGCGCCGGTGTGCTCAAGGCCACCGAGCGCGACCTCGCCACCGCCTAGCACCGCCCCCAGCGTCCCCGAGGACCGTCACTCCAAGGAGAGGGGCGGTCCACGGGCACTCCGGGAACCGGAGGCTATTTTCCTGCCAATCCAGTCAACCGCCGGTCCGGAAGACATGGCGCTCACCGCCCGTGTCCTGCTTGGTGTGGGTCTCGGGCTCCCGGCCTGTCTCTTCGCGAAATTGATGCCTAGACACTCAAAAAGGCACCATATTTGGCTCTGGCAAGCCAAATAGTACGATGGGCGATGCTGGGCTCGAACCAGCGACCTCCGCCTTGTCGAGGCGGCGCTCTCCCAGCTGAGCTAATCGCCCTGGGAGGCGCCTAGCCTAGCAACGGGCCTTGGCCCGGCGCCCCGCCTTCCGAGGCGCGCGGAAGGCCTCAGCCGGCGGGTGGGACGACGCGCAGGAGGCGGTCGTCCTGGCCCGCCGGAGCGCCGCGGCCGTCGCGGTTGCTCGTCGTCACCCAGACGGAGCCGTCGGGTGCCTCGGTGACCGCGCGCAGGCGCCCGTACTCGCCCTCGATGACCGTCTCCTCTCCCTCCACCTTCGAGCCCTCGACCCGCAGGCGCCGCAGCGACGTGCCCTTCAGCGTCGCGACGAGCAGGTCGCCGGTCCATGCCGACCCGGGCAGGGTGACGAAGCTGATGCCCGACGGCGCGACCGTCTGCGACCACAAGAAGGCCGGGGCCTCGAAGGCCTGTTGGTTCTCGCCACGGGCCTCGGGCCAGCCGTAGTTGCCTCCGCGCTTGATGACGTTGACCTCGTCGTCGCCGCTCGGACCGTCGAAGCCGCTGGGGCCATGCTCGGCGGACCACAGCTGGTTCGAGCGCGCCGGCCAGGCCAGACCCTGCGGGTTGCGGTGACCGGTCGAATACACCGTCGGCGAACGGGTCGAGGAGCGGTACTCCCCCGGTTCGAGGCGCAGGATCTTGCCGTTCAGGGAGCCCTCGTCCTGGGCGAGCGACCCCTCGCCCGAGTCGCCTGTCGCCACGTAGAGTCGCTTGTCGGGCCCGAAGCGCAGCCGGCCCGAGTCATGAATCGAGCCGGCCCGAATCCCTCCGAGCACGACCTCGTCGAGAGCCAGACGCGAGCCCCCGCCCATGCGCCAGCGCTGGACCTCCATGCCCTCGGCCGTCGTGACGTAGAAGTAGACGAAGCGCTTGCCCTTCTCGAAGCGCGGGTCGACCGCCGCGCCGAGGAGGCCGCCCTCGCCCTCGGCTTGGGTGGCTACCTCGGCGACCGGCGCTTTTCGCACACGTCCCCGGCGGTCGGTGATGCGGACCCGCCCGGGTCGCTCGGTCACGATCGCGCGCCCGTCGGGGAGGAATGCTATGTCCCAGGGCACCTCGAGTCCGCTCGCGAGCGTGGAGATCCGCGGTTCGCCCTTCGCTCTCGCGAGCCGGGGCTTGGCGGGCTTTGCCGGTGACGTGGTGGTCGGCGAGGGCGATGCCTCGCTCTTCGCCGAGGGCGCCGCCGTGGTGCCCGGGGCCTGCGCCTCCTCATCGTCGCCTCCGCACGCGACGAGGCCGGTCGCTGCGGCCAGAAGCAGTCCGGTGATCGCGGTGCGGCGCATTCGGCTGCACACCCTGGCATCGATTCCTTACGCCCGGAGAAAGCCTGTGCCGACGCGGAGGAGGCCTTCCCCTTCGGCACCGGCGTCGCGCTGTTCAAGGGCGACGCGGCCCAATCGCGCCCCGCGCTGCACGCGAGCCATGCGACTCGCCGTCCTTCAGCTCACCGAAGCGCGAGGACGATGAGCACGAGCACGACGGCAGAGCTCCCGCAGCCGCGCCGCCAGAATCCGGGATCGGCCCGGTCGCTCGAATGGCGGCCCTCCGGAGGCTCGCCAACCCAGTCGTCGTCGTCATCCCACCCATCGGTCATCGCTCGAAGAGTGCCCCGATCGCAACGCGAGCACACTCCTCTTCTCCGATCGCATGGTCACCGGCGCCTCGAGCGCGACGCCGCGCGAACCGATAGATCGAACGCCGCCGCTAGGCTTGGCCGGGCCCCCGGCGACGTGGCGGAGTGGTTACGCAGCGGCCTGCAAAGCCGTGTACACCGGTTCGATTCCGGTCGTCGCCTTGAGCGGTCTCGATCGAGCGGCTCGCCGCGGCCGCCCTCCCTCGGCCTTCGCATCGCTCGCGCAGGAGACGCGAGGCCGCGCGCCACGGTGTCGATCTCACTTGCCTGGCCGGAGGTCCAGCGCGACCGTGACGGACGGGCGGGGCGGCGGACGGAGCGCCTCGCCGTCGCAGCTTCCCGTCGGGCGCCGGGCTAACGACCGTGGGAGGCGCGACAATGAGCACGTGCCGGCCACCCCCGCATCCACGACCGGTCTTTCGCCCGAGATCCAGGACATCTTGGACACCCAGCCTGGGGCCCGGTATCTCCTCGCCGATCTGCAGATGCACACACCCTTGGACCCGGCGTTCGAACCCAAGTGGGATCCGCGCGAGGCAGGCACTCGGGAGCTCTTCGCATCGCTCGTATCTCAGCAAGGCGAAAGAGCGCGGCATCGAACTGGTCGGCATCACCGAGCACAACGACGTGTCATGGATCGACGATCTGCGCCAAGCGGCGCGTGATCTCGGTCTGCACCTCCTGCCTGGCTTCGAGGTGGAGAGCAAGGAGGGCATTCACGTCCTCTGCCTGTTTGACCCCGATCGGCCGGCCCATGACCTGGACGAGGTGCTCACCGGACTCGGGCTGACCCGCGCCAAGCGTCAGGAACGTCGACTCGAGCTTCGGAGCAACCAAGCCTTCGATGAGCTCGTAGCCTTCATCCAGGAGGACTGCCGTGGCGTCTGCATAGCCGCGCACGTAGAGAGCGACAAGGGTCTGCTCAAGGCACTGCGTGCGGGTGCCCGCGTGGATTTCTGGAAGGCGCCGGCACTGACGGCCGTGCAGACCGCCAAGCCGCCCAATCAGATCGAAAGCGGCAATGGGCGCATCATCCGCGGTGAGGATGCGAACTACCAGCGCGACCGGTTGCCGGCGTGCCTGCTCACCTCCGACGCACGCTCGTTCGCCACCATCGGGACCAAGGCGACGTGGATCAAGATGGACACCGTCGGCGTCGAAGGACTGCGACAGGCCTTCCTGGATCCCGGGTCGAGGATCAGCTACGGCGATCCCCGCGCTCGCCACGAGGGCGGCCACATCCTCGCCGTCGGGTGGGATGGCGACTTCCTCGATCGCGTGCGGTTCCCGTTGAACGCCGAGTTGAACTGCCTCATCGGCGGCAAGGGAACCGGGAAGTCGACAGTCCTCGAGTCGATTCGCTACGCCTTCGATCTGCCCTACCGAACCGAGGAGGTGAAAGAGGCAGCCCAGACTCTCCTCGCCAACGCGTTCCGCTCCGGATCGAAGATCTCGGTCGTCCTCGAGACCGATTCGCCCGCGCGGAAACGCTTCCTCGTCGAGCGGACCGCGCCCCACGCGCCTGTGGTGCGCGATCGCAACGGCGATCCTCGCCCAGAGCTTGACCCGCGGGAGCTGCTGCGGCCGTGCATCTACGGTCAGAAGGAGATCTACGGCATCGCTCAGAACGCGTACGCGCGACTCGAGCTGCTCGACGGCTTCGCGGCCGACGAGCTCCGGGACGTGCTCGAGGCCGAGCGTGGGGCGCTCGAAGCGGTGCAGGGGAACTCACGTCAGATCACCGACACCCGGCGCCGCATCGACGATGCCG
>Ga0208612_1001366_pt1 | contig 10155 bp, 10 predicted proteins | sample AntDryMetagUQ889_FD_188089 | JGI IMG/M metagenome (GOLD analysis project Ga0208612, IMG submission 188089) | Polar desert microbial communities from Antarctic Dry Valleys - UQ889 (SPAdes) | ecosystem: Environmental > Terrestrial > Soil > Desert | place: Antarctic Dry Valleys | collected 2008-12-31 | reverse complement strand
GAGCGCACGCCGATTCGGAATCAGTCTCTGCAGGATCGGGAGGGCGAAAGCCGCCGTTTTACCCGTTCCGGTTGCTGCCTGCCCGAGCAGGTCTCGCCCGGCCAGGATCGCTGGAATGGCTTCGCGCTGAATCGGTGTCGGCTCTTCGTACCCCAGTGCGGACAGCGCGCTGAGCAACTCCGGTCGCAGATCCATCTCAGCGAAGGTGGTTGGATCCTCTGTGGGGTGCTCACTCATGCACGGCCGACTTTAGGGCACTGGTGTCTATGTGGTCGGGCGCAACCAGTCTCGGACGCGGTCGAGGTCTGCCTGCGTGTCGACATCCGTCCACGGCGCTGGCGCATCTTGCGCAGCGATCCCCTCGACCCGGCTCACCCGCAGAGCGCGCACGAGGTCCTTCATCGCTCTGCCCGGAAGTGGTCCCAGCTCCGCTAAAGCGGTACGGAGCGGGCCGACCCGCCAGGCGCCGAGCAGGTTCTGGTCCCGACCCTTCTCGTCGACCAGGAGGACGGCATCGGTCGCCGGTTGACTGTCCAGTGTGGACAGCAGTGGCTCGATGACCTCGGCGCTCAGGAAGGGCAGGTCCGCGGCGACTACCACGACGATGCCTGCTGAGGCCCTGGCAAGTCCGACAGCCAGCCCCGCCACCGGCCCAGAGCCCGGCGGCTGCTCCTGCACTCGGACCACGCCGGCGGGGACGGATTGTGGGGGACCGACGACGACCCGGGTGCCAGCCGTGCCCACGGCCGCCAGTACCCGGTCCAGCATGGTGGCGTCTCCGACGGACAGCTGCGGTTTGGCCGTCCCGCCCAACCGGGCGCCACGGCCGCCGGCGAGGACGATCGCGTCGTATCGGCTGGTCATGAGGTCAGGCTAATCACGGCAGGCGGACCGTCGCGGGCATCGGCACTAACCTCGACGGCATGGCTCGGCTGACCAGCCGTCGGCCCGTGCTGCGGGTCCGCGACGGCGTGCGTACGACCCGGGCGGATGTCCTTGTCGCCGAGGAACCCCTGGAGATCCGGATCGCGGGCCGACCGCTAGCGGTCACGATGCGAACCCCTGGCGCGGACTGGGATCTCGTTCACGGGTTCCTGACCACGGAGGGGGTGATTCGCGGGCCCGCTGACATTCGCACCCTGCGGTACTGCGACAGCGTGGACGAGGCCGGGCGCAACACCTACAACGTCAGTGACGTCGAACTGGCTGAGGGCGTGACACCCCCCGACGCCTCCTTGACTCGCAACTTCTATACGACCAGTTCCTGTGGGATCTGCGGTAAGGCCAGCATCGATGCGGTCACCGTGGCCTCGCCGTACGACCTGCGCAGCGATGGGACACCGGTGAGCCTGGACGTGGTGCTCCAGTTGCCGGACAAGCTCAGACAGGCCCAGGAACTCTTCGACACGACCGGGGGCCTGCACGCGGCAGGAATCTTCACCTCGGCGGGGGAGTTGCTGGTCGCTCGCGAGGATGTGGGCCGGCACAACGCGGTGGACAAGGCGATCGGCGCCATGGTCCGGGAGGATCGGCTGCCGTTGACCGGGGCCATCCTCATGCTCTCCGGTCGCGCTTCGTTCGAACTGGCCCAGAAGGCGCTGCTGGCCGGAATCCCGACCCTGGCCGCGGTGTCGGCACCGTCGTCTCTTGCAGCCGACCTTGCTGACGAGGTCGGCATGACGCTCATCGGTTTCGTCCGAGGCTCCGCTTGCAACGTCTACACCGGCCAGTCCCGCATTGCCTGAGCCCTAGTGGTCGCCGCCGCGGAGTTGGCTGACGATGTGGCCGAGGAGTGGGCCCAGCACGGCCAGCCCGTCGCGCACGCCGCCGGTGGACCCCGGCAGATTCACGATGAGCGACCGACCGGCAACGCCGACGAGGCCGCGTGAGATGACCGCGTACGGCGTCTGGTCCTGCCCGTAACGGCGGAGTGCCTCAGCCAATCCGGGCACCTCCCGATCCAGCAGGGGCGCCGTGGCCTCCGGCGTGACGTCAGTGGGGGACAGGCCGGTTCCGCCGGTTGTGACGATCACCTCCGCCCCGGAATCAACGGCTGCTCGTAGTGCCGCCGTCAGTGCTGGAGCGTCATCGGGCAGCACCTCTGGCCCGCTGACCGTGAACCCGAGTTCGGTCAGACCGGTGGCCAGCGCCTGGCCGCTGCGATCTTCATAGACACCCGCACTAGCCCTGTTCGACGCGGTGATGACATGGGCGCGAGTGCCCGCCGGAAGGTCACTCACTTGGTCGATCCCGCCGGACGAGTCCAGTCACCGGACTTACCGCCGGTCTTGGTCAGTAGTCGCACGCTGGCGATCTCCGCCGCCTTGTCGACCGACTTGACCATGTCGATTACGGTCAGCGCAGCCACCGAAACTGCGGTCAGCGCTTCCATCTCGACCCCGGTGCGGTCCGCCGTACGCACCGTCGCGGTGATCTCGACAGAGTCCCCGGCGACCTCCAGGTCGACCTTCACCGCATGCAGCGCCAGCGGATGGCACAGGGGGATCAACTCCGACGTCCGCTTCGCTGCCTGGATGCCGGCGATTCGCGCGGTGGCCAAGGCATCGCCCTTCGGGACGCCCTCGCCGCGGAGCAAGGCCACCACCTCGGCACTGACCATGACCCGCCCGACCGCCGTGGCCGTGCGCACGGTTATCGCCTTACTCGTCACGTCGACCATCCGGGCGGCGCCATGATCGTCCAGATGGGTCAGCCGCGGTTCGTCGGTCATGGAGTGGCTCCTTCCAGCAGCCAGACCTCGACCTCGTCGCCGGAGTCCATCTTCTCCGTCTCCTCGGGGATGACCACGAGGCAATTGGCCCGGGCGAGATGGGCGAGCAGATGCGAGCCCGGGCCGCCGACCTGGCTCACCTCGCCGTCGGCGAAATGGCCGCGCAGGAACTGCCGCTTGCCGGCCGGAGAGCCGACATCAGCGGCGAGCCGAGCCATGTGACTGGGGCGCTCCGGTCTCGGGTGTCCCATCGCGGCGCGCAACGCCGGCCGGACAAAGACCTCGAAGGACACGAACGCGCTGACCGGGTTCCCCGGAAGCGTGATCACCGGTACGTCGCCGACCCGGCCCCAGCCCTGCGGTCCGCCCGGCTGCATGGCCACCTTGCCGAAGTACACCGTGCCCAGGTCGGCGAAGGCATCCTTGACAACCTCGTAGGCACCTGCGCTGACACCGCCCGAGGTGATCAGCAGATCCGCCTCGGCGGTCTCGCGCTCGACACTGGCCAGGAACTCGGCCGCGTCGTCCGGCACGAAGTGCACGCCGCGGGCGTGGGCTCCCGCGTCTTCGATCGCCGCGCAGAGCAGGGCCGTGTTGGACTCATAGATCTGACCCGGCAGCAGTGCCGTGCCCGGCTCTACCAACTCACTGCCGGTGGACAGAACGACAACAACGGGACGTCGGTACACCGGCAGACCGGCATGGCCGATCGCGGCCGCCAGCCCGAGTTGGGCCGGGAACAAGACGGTCCCGGACCTCAACGCGACATCTCCGGCTGCGATGTCCTCGCCGGTCGAGCGGATGTGTGCCCCGGGCGTCGGGGTCGTGTCGATCGTCACCCGATCCGTCCGCGCGTCGGTGTGCTCGACCGGGACGATCGCGTCCGCGCCCGGCGGCAACAGCGCGCCGGTCATGATTCGTTGCGCGGTCCCGGGCTCGAGCGGGGCCACCGATGTACGACCTGCGGGTATGTCGTCGGCCACCGGGAGCGTGATGGGTACGGTGCTCACGTCCGCGGCTCGCACCGCGTATCCGTCCATCGCCGAGTTGTCGAATGGGGGGAGGGCGGTCACTGCCGCAACGTCCTCGGCCAGAACCAGGCCCTGCGCCTGGGGCAGCGGGACGACTGCCACCGGCATCCGCGGGAACAACGCGGCGATGGTGCTCCGATGGTCTTCTACGGTGCGCACGTCCCTGATCCTGTCATCACACATGGAACTAGGGTGGCCCGCGTGAGCACGGGAAGCAGGTCGTAGTGGGGCATCGCATGTTGCGTCGAACCGGCTTGCTGGTCCGGTTGGTTGCCCCGGCTGTCGGCGTGGTCCTGCTCGGCGGTTGTACGTCCCTGATACCCGGTGCGGCCACCCCTGCGCCGATCGAGGAGACAACGACGGCACCGACGACGGCCGATCCCACCCCAGCGCCCGAGGTCAGCGATGGCACCATCGTCGAGGCGCACCGGATCGCCGGGGCCACGGTGCAACCCCAGTTCATCTTTCCCGAACTCGACAACTCCTGCTTCCCGACGACGCCACTCATCAATCCGGAAAACCTCGAGTTCACGATCTTTGTCGAGGGAACTGCGACGGCGACGTACACGACGTACGGGTTCGTGGCCGGGTTCTCCAGCTGCCGGTCTGAAACCGACGGTCCGCGGAGTGCGATCGCGTTCGTGGCCGAGATGTCCGACCCCGACTCAGCGGCCGTGGCCGCGGAAGAGTTGGCGACGAGCTTCGTGGACGTCAACGGTTCCGAGCGGGTCGAGATCCCCGGCTTCGAGAATCTGCCCGCTGTCATGCGCACCGACGTGGTGGACGGCGAGGATCAGGTCACCCTCGAGGTACTCCAACCGGTGGGTCGGATGCTGGCGTACTTCTACTACACCGACAACGACATCGAGCGAGCACAGCGCGATCTCGGGGAGTTACTCGAGGAACAACGGCAGCTGCTCGGGGACTTCGAGCCGACTCCCCAGGACGAGATCGCGGATCTGGATCCGGATCCTTTCGACCTGGCCCGTCGGACCGCCACGCCGCCTGGAGAGCCGGACCTATTCACCGGCAGTTTCGACCTGCCGGGATATCTGCACCTGGCCATCGATCCGCAGCTGGAGGAGCAACTTCTGCCCGAAAACGGGTTCGTCGGCCTGTACAACCGCAGCGGGTACGACGAGCCCACGGACAGCAGCTACCAGTTCCAGACCTACGAGCTCGGGTCCATGGCCGAGGCCGACGCGGCTTTCGCCGAGTTCACCCGGATCGAACAGGAGGAGTTCACCGACCGGGTGATGTTCACCGTGCCGGAAGACCCGACCATCCCATGCTTCTACATCCCGGCCACCGAGGCAGGCGGAAAGATCTACCAACGCTGCTACAGCCGAGTAGGCCCCTATCTCGGACTCACCGATGTCTTTGCCGTGGTGGACCCGGCCGACATCACTGCCATCCGCGGCTATGTCCAGGAACAGATTCGCCTTATGGCGGCGGCCTGATCCTGGATCGGTGCGGCGCTGGCCGCCCCGGCTTTGCCGCCCTCGCCTGCAGCCGGTATCGTTGTCGGTTGGCGCACGAGCCACCGAAGCAGGTGCAGCCGCGTCAGACACCAAGTGATCCGCCGACGCCTCCGGGCGTGTGCGAGCGCGGACCAGCAGGAACGACAGATATGAAGGCAGGACCGTGCGCACGTACAGCCCCCGCCCAGGCGAGGTCGATCGCCACTGGCACGTTATCGATGCCACCGACGTCGTACTCGGCCGCCTGGCGAGCCAAGTCGCTGTGCTGTTGCGCGGCAAGCACAAGCCGGAGTTCGCTCCGCATGTCGACGTCGGCGACTTCGTCGTCGTGATCAACGCCAGCAAGATCGCGCTGACCGGCAACAAGCGGACGGACAAGATCGTCTATCGGCACTCCGGTTACCCCGGTGGCCTCAAGCAGCGCCCGGTGGGTGAGCTGCTCGCGTCGCGCCCGGAGCGGGTCATCGAGACCGCCGTCAAAGGCATGCTGCCGCACAACACGCTCGGTCGGAAGATGCTGACCAAGCTCAAGGTGTATGGCGGGCCGAGTCACCCGCACACCGCCCAGACCCCGGAACCCTTCGAGATCAAGCAGGTTGCCCAGTGACCGCCGTACTTTCCGACAAGCCGGTCCAGACTGTTGGCCGTCGCAAGCAGGCCATCGTGCGCGTACGTCTGGTGCCCGGCACCGGACAGTTCAAGCTGAACGGCCGCACCCTGAGCGAGTACTTCCCGAACAAGTTGCACCAGCAGCTGATCCTGGAGCCACTCGTCATCCTGGACCGCGTCGGCAGCTACGACATCGTCGCGCTGTTGCACGGTGGCGGCGTGACCGGTCAGGCCGGTGCACTGCGCCTGGCCATCGCCCGCGCCTTGGTCGTCCTGGACGAGGAGGACCGCTCAGTCCTGCGCAAGGCCGGCTTCATGACCCGTGACCCGCGGGCCAAGGAACGTAAGAAGTACGGCCTGAAGAAGGCCCGCAAGGCGCCGCAGTACTCCAAGCGCTAGCCCCGCACGGATGGGTCGGCTCTTCGGTACCGACGGCGTTCGAGGTCTGGCCAATCGCGATCTGACGCCTGAACTAGCCCTGGCCGTCGCGGTCGCGGCGGCCGAGGTGCTGGCCCTGCGAGATGCTGCCCCTACCCCCGCCACGATGTCGCCGGGGCTCGCGCCTGACCGCGCCAGGTATCGCCCGGTCGCCCTCGTCGGCCGGGATTCGCGGGCCAGCGGAGAGATGCTCGAGGCGGCCATTGTGGCCGGTCTGACGAGCGCGGGGGCCGACGTAGTCCGCTGCGGGGTTATCCCGACTCCGGGACTGGCCTTCCTGACTGCTGACTCCGGGGCGGACCTGAGCGTCATGCTGTCGGCCAGTCATAACCCGATGCCTGACAACGGCCTTAAACTGTTTGGCCGTGGCGGTCACAAGCTGCCCGACGACATCGAATTGGCAATCGAGGAACTCGTCCGCCAACCGGCCGGCCTTCGGGCCAGGCCCGTCGGCGCCGGTGTCGGCCGGGTACACGACGACGTGCTGGGGCCGGCCCGCTATCGCGAGCATCTGCTCTCGGTCCTGCCGCACAGGTTGGACGGGATGAGCCTGGTGGTCGACTGCGCGAACGGCGCCGCCGCGCACCACGCGCCACGGGTGTACGCCGACGCGGGGGCGACCGTCCATGCCATTGGTGACGATCCGGACGGCCTCAACATCAACGACGGCTGCGGCTCCACCCATCTCGACCCACTGCGGAAGGCAGTCGTGGAAGTCGGCGCCGACCTCGGGCTTGCCCACGACGGCGATGCAGATCGCTGCCTGGCCGTCGATGCCAGCGGGCAGGTAGTCGACGGCGATGCGATCCTCGCGATCTGTGCTCTTGGCCTGCACGAGGCGGGCCGCCTAGCTCAGGACACCGTCGTGGCGACCGTCATGAGCAATCTGGGATTCCGCAAGACGATGGCCGCCGCCGGGATCTCGGTGCTCACCACAGCAGTCGGGGATCGGTACGTGCTGGACGCCCTCCGGGAACACGCGCTCTCCCTCGGCGGTGAGCAGAGCGGGCATGTCATCTTCCCCGAGCACGCCAGTACCGGCGACGGGCTCCTCACCGGCCTGATGCTTGCCGCCCGGATGGCAGTCACCGGGCGAACTCTGCGCGAACTGGCCTCCGTGGTGACCCGCCTTCCCCAGGTCCTGCTCAACGTCGCCGTCACCGACCGGCTGGCCGTTTCCGAGTCCGAGACTGTCGCCATCGCGGTCAATGCCGCGGAGGCCGAACTGGGGGAGACCGGCCGAGTGCTGCTGCGTCCTTCGGGAACCGAGCATCTCGTCCGGGTGATGGTCGAGGCGCCGACCCAGGAGCAGGCTGACTCCGTAGCCCAGCGGCTGGCCGAGGTCGTAGCCGCCAGCTGACTGGCCCCGCGCTAGAGCGTGGCGTTGGCCACCGGTACGGCGAAGATCTCGCACCAGATCAGCACGGTGACCGGCTCTGAGCCCGCCCCCGGAAGCGCGCCGGCCGGAATCTCGTAGTTCTGATCTCCGTCGGTGCCTTTCAGGTCCCCGAGCAGGGTGCCGCCATCGGGCACAGCGATGTCGGCGCCGGCGATGACGTACACGTTGTAATCCGGTCCGGCCTCGACTGAGAACTGTTCGAAGCGCACGAGCAACGAACCGTCTTCCAGTTCGATCAGCCGAGCCGTACCGGCGGCTTCGTGATCGATTCCTACGAAGGTTCCGTTGCTCACTTCAACCGGGCCGCTCGGTGCCGGTGCTGGCGAATCGGCCGTCTCTGCCGGAGACGGCTCAGCGGCTGTCTCAGCGGCAGCCGGCAAGCCCCCCGGGGCTGCCTCGTTCACGGTGGTCGGCTGGTAGGAGGGGAGTACGGCCAGGACGACTGCCACGACCAGCGGAACGAGTCCGGCCAACTGTCCCACCCATCCGCGGTGGGTCAGACGCGCGACGCCGACGAGCAGGATCAGAGTCAGCAGACCAGCTCCGATACCGAAGGCAATCGCGCGCGGGCTCGTGGCACCGGACACCACCGCTCCGGTGTGCGTGAGCGCCCAGTACCCGACGAAGGCTGCCAACAGTGCGTACGGCACCCATCCCCACAGCGGCCATCGGAGCTTCGCTCTTGCGGTAGGACTGGTCACCGGTTCAGCCTGCCACGGCGCGGGCGCAAGAGCGGTGACGTCTTGGTGATTACCCTGGACACATGTGCGGGATCATCGGTTACGTCGGCGCCGCGTCGGCTGAAGATGTGGTTCTCGAGGGTCTGCGCCGCATGGAATACCGCGGATACGACTCGGCTGGCATTGCCCTGGTCGGTTCTCATGGCCTGGCAGTCGCCAGGAAGGCAGGCAAGCTGGCCAACCTGGAGAAGGTGCTGGCCGACCAGCCGTTGCCGTCGGCGACCACCGGGATGGGGCATACGCGCTGGGCCACCCACGGCCCGCCGGTCGACCGCAATGCACACCCGCATGTCTCCGCCGACCACAAGGTCGCCGTGGTGCACAACGGCATCATCGAGAACTTCGCATCCCTGCGCAGTGAATTGGAACGAGCCGGGGTGGAGTTCTCCTCCGACACCGACACCGAGGTCGTGGCCCATTTGCTGGCCGCTGCCTACGACCCGACCAGCGCCACGGTGTCTGACCAGTTGGCTGCCGCCATGCGGACGGTCTGCCAGCGCCTGGAAGGCGCCTTCACCCTGGTCGCCGTGCACAGCGATCACCCGGGCCAGGTCGTCGGTGCCAGACGCAACAGCCCCCTGGTGGCCGGGATCGCAGACGGGGAGTACTTCCTGGGCAGCGACGTCTCCGCGTTCATAGCCCACACCAGGGATGCCCTCGAGTTGGGCCAAGACGAGGTCGTCACCCTCGATGTCGACCATGGGATCACGGTCACCGACTTTCACGGGACGCCTGTGCAGCCCAGACGTTTCCACGTCGACTGGGATGCTGCGGCCGCCGAGAAGGGTGGCTATCCCTGGTTCATGCTCAAGGAAATCGACGAGCAACCTGCCGCGATCGCCGACACACTGCGCGGAAGGCTGTCCGACGCCGGCCAGATCCTCCTGGACGAGGTGCGGCTGTCCGACGAGGATCTCCGCGACATCGACAAGGTCTTCATCGTCGCCTGTGGCACGGCCAATCACGCCGCCATGGTGGCCAAGTACGCGATCGAGCACTGGACCCGGCTGCCCTGCGAGGTGGAACTGGCCAGCGAGTTCCGGTATCGCGACCCGGTGTTGGACCGCTCGACTCTGGTGATCGCCATCAGCCAGAGCGGCGAGACCATGGACACCCTGATGGCGCTGCGGCATGCGAAGGAGCAGCGGGCCCGCGTGCTCGCGATCTGCAACACGAACGGATCGACGATTCCGCGCGAGTCCGATGCGGTCCTCTACACCCGCGCCGGGCCCGAGGTGGCAGTCGCATCGACCAAGGCATTCCTTGCCCAGCTTGCCGCTTGTTACCTCGTGGCGCTCTATCTCGCCCAGGCCAGGGGCACCAAGTACGCCGACGAGATCTCCGCGATCGTCGCTCAGTTGAACAAGCTGCCCGATGCCGTTGCCGAAACGCTTAGCCGGATGGATCAGGTACGCGCGATCGGCCGCGAGTTGGCAAAGGAGCCCACGATCCTGTTCGTCGGACGTCATGTCGGCTATCCCGTTGCGTTGGAAGGAGCCCTGAAACTCAAGGAGTTGGCCTACATCCACGCCGAGGGATTCGCTGCCGGCGAGCTCAAGCACGGGTACATCTCGCTCATCGAAGAGGGCACGCCGGTTGTTGCGGTCATCCCGGCCCGGGGTGGTAAGAGCGTGCACAGCAAGGTGATCAGCAATATCCAAGAGATGCGGGCACGCGGCGCGAAGACCATCGTGATCGCCGCGGACGGCGATGACGAGGTCGCGCC
>Ga0208612_1001365_pt1 | contig 10156 bp, 9 predicted proteins | sample AntDryMetagUQ889_FD_188089 | JGI IMG/M metagenome (GOLD analysis project Ga0208612, IMG submission 188089) | Polar desert microbial communities from Antarctic Dry Valleys - UQ889 (SPAdes) | ecosystem: Environmental > Terrestrial > Soil > Desert | place: Antarctic Dry Valleys | collected 2008-12-31 | reverse complement strand
GACCCTCCGCGTCCGCGATGCTGTTCCAGAGCAAGGGCCGCTCGGCGTGGAGCACGTCAACCGTGAGAATTGTTCCCGCACATCCGGCGTCTTGGAGCGCCTTCGCCATGCAGACCGCGCTGAACCCTCGCGCAGTTCCCGTCTCGAAGATCGTCACCGGCCGGTCCGAGTCCATTCGCACCAAGTAGCTCGTGAGCGCCGCGTAGAGGAGGAAGCCGTGACTCCAGTCGAGCTCTTCGTCCTTCGGCACGACCTGGGTCGCGAGGGCGAGCTCGTCCACGAACTCTACATCGGGCAACGTTCCGAATCGCTCGCCGAGAGTGGCTAGCAGCGCGTCGTTACGGCGAATGCCGGCGGCGAGAGCGAGGAACCGTTCGCGCGAGACGTTCTCAGGATCGACGGCGAACGGGTTGTCGTCGTAGCGGCGGTACCAATCGCGCCATACGTCCACGCGCGGAGTGCGAAGCAGGCGGCGGAGCAGGCTGTCGAGCACCGGGCAACGCTAGCCCAGGTTGACCACTGTCGGCTAAGAACTCGTTTCACAGTGAAGCCTTGTGCCGCCGGGCCGCACTGGGCGGCGCGATGCCGCGTCCTCAGCCCTACCCCAACGTGCTGGCGCACTTTCTGGGGGCCCCGGCAGTCGCGCCCATATGTGTCATATGGACGCTCCCTGCGTCCTTGCCTCGCGCCACCCAGCGAGCCCCGGCGACGAAGCGTCAATGTGAAACGAGGCCTAAGAGCGGGAAGGGAAGCGCGTGACGGGCGCAGGGCAGCTCCAGTACTCATAGCCGGACGCGCGCGACTCGTACCGGCACTGGTCGCCGATCAGGCTCGGGTATCCCGTGAGCAAGCCTTCCTTGCACGCATACCACTGGTTGCCGTCGTCGACCGGCGCCCGAACGCCTTCGCAGGAGCCGGCGACGCCCCACTCGTGGACGAGGTCCTCGCGTTGGGCGAACACCAACCCGGCGATGACTACCGCAGCGACGAGAACGATCTTTACGAGCATTTCGCACCTGCCTCTCGGGATACTTTTCGATATCGGCAGGGAGCGCCGACCTCAGTAGGCTTCAGCCCATGACCGCGGTTCGCATGGACGGAAAGGCTCTCGCTGAGAAGCTGCGCGCCGGGATCGCGGACGAGGTGAAGGCCTTCGGCGAGTCGGTCTGCCTCGCGACGGTGCTCGTCGGGGACGATCCCGCTTCGCACATCTACGTCTCTAAGAAGCACGACGCCTGCGCCGAGGCCGGCATCGAGTCGCGCGACCACCGCTTCGGAGAGTCAACCCCCGAAAGCGAGGTGCTCGAGCTGCTCGACGAGCTCAACGCGGACGACGGGGTCGACGGGGTCGACGGGATCCTCGTGCAGCTCCCTCTTCCCGTGCACATGGACGAGTCGAGGGTGACTCTGGCGGTCGATCCGACGAAGGACGTGGACGGGTTCCACCCCTTGAACGCAGGGCGGCTCTATCAGGGAGACCCGTTGCTCGTCCCCGCGACTCCGCTCGGAGTCATGGCTCTGCTGGCCGAATACAAGATCGAGCTCGAGGGGATGGAGGCGGTCGTGATCGGGCGGAGCGAGATTGTCGGGAAGCCCGTGGCGATGATGCTCCTCGCAGAGCACGCGACGGTGACGATCTGCCATTCCCGCACGGTCGACCTCAATCGGCACACACGCCGAGCGGACATTCTGGTCGCAGCCGTCGGTCGCCCTGGACTCGTGACGCGGGAAATGGTCAAGCCGGGCGCGGTCGTGATCGACGTCGCCGTGAACCGCACGGAGAACGGTCTCGTGGGAGACGTCGAGAAGGACGTGGCCGAGGTCGCCGGGTTTCTGACCCCAGTACCTGGAAGCATCGGTCCGATGACAATTGCGATGCTTCTGCGCAATACCCTCACAGCTGCGCAACATCGGCGCGAAAAGGTTGCGGCGCCCGGCACGTAGGCGCTACGGTTCGCGCGTTCAATCCATCGGCGTCGACTGAGGGTCGGCGTCTTCGCTGTAGGAGGACGTAGTGGAGCAGGGCACCGTCAAGTGGTTTTCGAACGAGAAGGGCTACGGCTTCATCGAGCGCGAGGGGGGAGACGACGTGTTCGTCCACTTCTCCGCGATTGCGATGGACGGCTTCAAGACCCTCACCGAGGGCCAACGTGTGGAGTTCGAGGTCGTCCAGGGGCCCAAGGGTGCCCAGGCCGCGAACGTGATGGCAGCGACGAGCTGACTTTGCGCAAGGCAGGAACTCGCTCGCGCGAGTTCCTGCCTTGCGAAAGCAAACCCCTTCATGTCTGGGCGGTTCCGGGAGTTCCGGGGTGTGATACCGGTATCCCCCAGAAATCACGCCGTTTTCCTGAAAGGGTCATCGAGATGGCCATATCCAGAGAAGAGGTGCTCCGCGTCGCGAAGCTGGCGCAGCTGGCGCTGACGGAGGACGAGATAGAGCAGCTGACGGACGAGCTCGGGAAGATCCTCGATGCAGTCAGTGTTGTCGCCGAGCTCGAGCTCGCGGATGTGCCGCCCACCTCGCACCCGCTGGACCTCGTGAACGTCTGGGACGAGGACGTTCCCCGCGCCTCGCTTCCGCTGGAAGATGTGCTCGCGAATGCGCCCCAGGCCGAGAACGGTCTCTTCCGAGTTCCCACGTGGCGCCAGTAGTCGACACCCTCCGGCTGACCGCTGAGGGTGCAAAGGATCTCCTCGAGCGGGGTGAGGTCACCGCCACGGAGCTCCGCGCGGCGTATCTCGACGCGATCGCAGAGCGTGACGGCGAGCTCCACTGCTTCCTGCGCACGACAGACTCTGGCGGCGACGGGGTGCCGATCGCGCTGAAGGACGTCATTTCGACGAAGGGCGTAGAGACGACTGCGGGGTCGCGCATCCTCGCCGGCTATGTGCCCGTTTTCGACGCGACCGTCGCCGCACGCGTAAAGGCCGCCGGGCTCGGGCTCCTCGGGAAGACGAACACGGACGAGTTCGCGATGGGGTCCTCGACAGAGAACTCGGCCTACGGCCCGTCCCGCAATCCCTGGGATCCCTCGCGTGTCCCGGGCGGGTCCGGCGGCGGCTCGGCGGCGGCGGTGACGGCCGGACTTGCGCCGTGGGCGCTCGGCTCGGATACGGGCGGATCGATCAAGCAGCCCTCGGCGCTGTGTGGGAACGTCGGCTTGCGCCCGACGTACGGGAGCGTCTCCCGGTACGGGGTCGTCGCCTTCGCGTCGAGTCTCGACCAGGTCGGCCCGGTCGCGAAGACGGTGCGCGACGTCGCGCTCCTGTACTCGATCATCGCGGGACGCGATCCTCTCGACTCTACAACTGCCGAGCTGCCCGAGGCGGTGCGCTTGCCGGAGGGAGACTCGCTCGCCGGTATCCGGGTCGGCGTGCCGACGGAGCTCAACGAGGCGGAAGGTATCGAGCCCGGAGTGAAGGCAGCCGTCGCGCGGACGATCGAGCTTGCCGAAGAGCTCGGCGCCGAGGTGGGTGAGTGCTCGCTCCCGCGCTCGGTCCGCTATGGCATGCCGTGCTACTACCTGATCGCTCCCGCCGAGGCGTCGTCGAATCTCGCGCGCTACGACGGCGTCCGCTATGGCCGGCGGGCGGACGGAGCGAGCTACCAGGAGATGGTCGACCAGACCCGCGACGAGGGTCTCGGTCCAGAGCCCAAGCGCAGGATCATGCTCGGCACCTACGCGCTCTCCTCGGGGTACTACGACGCGTACTACGGCCAGGCGCAGAAGGTGCGGACACTCATCATCGAGGAGCATCGCGAGGCGCTCGAGCAGTTCGACGTTCTCGTCTCCCCGACGTCGCCCACGGTCGCGTTCGAGATCGGCGAGCGCGCCGCCGACCCGCTCGCCATGTATGCGAGCGACCTGCTGACCATCCCCTCCTGTCTCGCGGGGCTGCCCGGTCTTTCGATCCCCTGCGGCCTCTCCGAGGGTTTGCCCGTCGGGCTGCAGTTAATCGGGCCGCAGTTCGGCGAGAACCTCCTCTTCCGCGTGGGTCACGCTCTCGAGCAGGCGCTCGAGTACGAAACCGTCCCGGAGAGATGGAGGTGAGCTGGGAGCCGGTGATCGGCCTCGAGGTCCACGTCCATCTGAAGACGCGCACGAAGATGTTCTGCCGCTGCCCGGTGGGGTTCGGCGCGGCCGCGAACACCCAGACCTGTCCCGTCTGTCTCGCGTTCCCAGGCGCGCTGCCGGTCGTGAATCGCATCGCGGTCGAGTGGACGCTCAAGCTCGGCCTCGCGCTCGGCTGCGAGGTCGCAGAACACGCGGTCTTCTCCCGTAAGAACTACTTCTACTTCGACAACCCCAAGGGTTATCAGATCTCGCAGTATGACTTGCCATTTTGCACAAACGGTAAGGTGCTAGTACCGACTGCGGACGGCGACAGCGTGGTCGGGATCGTCCGCGCGCACCTCGAAGAGGACGCAGCGAAGACCGTCCACATCGGCGGGCGCACGGGAAGGATCCGCGGCGCGGACTACTCGCTCGTCGACTTCAACCGTGGCGGCACGCCGCTGGTCGAGATCGTGACCGCGCCCGACATCGGTTCGGCGGAGGAGGCCAAACGCTTTCTGCAAATCCTTCGTCAGACAATCACCGAGCTCGGGATCTCCGATGCGGAGATGGAAAAGGGAACGTTGCGAGTCGATGCGAACGTGTCCGTGCGGCCGACCGGCTCCAAAGAGCTCCGCACCCGCACCGAGCTCAAGAACATGAACTCGTTCACGTTCGTCGCACGTGGGATCGACGCCGAGATCGCGCGGCAGATCGCGCTCTGGGAGTCCGGCGGGACGGTGCGTCAGGAAACGTACGACTTCGACGCCACGACCGGGACCTTGACGCCGCATCGTGCGAAGGAGGAGGCGGACGACTATCGCTACTTCCCCGAGCCGGATCTCGTTCCCGTCGAGCCGCCCGCCGAGCTCGTCGAGCGGCTGCGCTCCGAGCTTCCCGAACTTCCCTCGGCGCGTATCCGCCGGCTCGAGGCCGAGCTCGACCTCGAGCGGGCGACGGTCCTCGTGACCGGAGGGCTCGACCGGCTTTGGGGTGACGCGGTCGCCGCCGGCACGGAGAAGATCGCCGCGGCGAACGTGATCGCGAACAACGTCGTCGGGGCCGGCCTCGACGCGGCCGCTGTCTCGGCGAAGGAGCTCGCGAGGCTGGTCGAGGCGCGCGAGCGTCTTCCGCGGGCGGCTTTCGACGAGGCGATCTCGAAGCTCGCCGAGCCCGGCTTCTCCGCCGATCCGTATCTCGCTCAGGAAGCCCTGTCCGACGAGAACGAGCTCGAGCCGATCGTCGCGCGCATCCTGGAGGCGAACCCGGGTCAGGTCGAGGCGTACAGAAACGGGAAAGAGGGCCTGCTCGGCTTCTTCGTCGGCCAGGTGATGAAGGAGACGCAGGGCAACGCCAACCCGCGCGTCGTCTCCGAGCTACTTCGCGCGAAGCTGAAGTGAGTCGCTGTCAGACGCCGCGGACGCGAAGCGCCCGCCTTTAGGGATTTTCGCGCGACCGGAATCCGCGCGAGCGGATTCCGGACTTGCGCCAACAGTTGAGCCGAACCGAAGCAGGCAGCGCGCCGAACCACGGCGTCTAGTTCTCTGGGAAAGGAGAGCATATGAGGAGGGGAGTGCTGCTACTCGCGCTCGCCGGGGTCGTCGTCGCGTCCATCGCGGCGGCTGCTTTCGTCGGCGCGGTCGGTCCCTCGGGCGCAACCGCGTCCAGCCACCGGGAAGCGCCGCTGATCGCGGACGACCCGTCGGTCGACAACACGGACCTGTATGCGTTCGTGAGTCCGAACAAGCCGGACACCGTGACCATCATCGCGAACTTCATCCCGTTCGAGGATCCGGCGGGCGGTCCGAACTACTATCGGTTCGATCCGACCGCCAGGTACGAGATCCACGTCGACAACGACGGGGATGCTCGCGACGACATCACGTATCGGTTCAGGTTCAAGACGACCGTCTCGAACCCGAACACGTTCCTCTACAACACGGGTCCGATCACGTTCCAGAACGACCCGGACCTGAACGTCAAGCAGACCTACACGATCGAAAAGATCACACGGTTCGGTTCGACTCAGGCGACCCCGACTGGGGCAGCCCAGGTTCTGCGCGTAGCGCCGGTCAACATCGGCCCACGCTCGAACCCGGTCTACAACCTGACCAAGGGGGTCTCCAACCTCGGAGGCAACCGGTTGGCCTTCGCCGGTCCACGGGATGATCCGTTCTTCTTCGACCTCGGGTCAGGCTTCGACCTCCTGGGGCTGAGGCCGTTCAACCCGTTCCATAACATCAAGCCGCCGGCGAATGCCGAGGCCGGCGTCGACGGTCTCAAGAACTACAACGTCCACACGATCGCCCTGCAGGTGCCGAAGACGGATCTCGTCAAGGCGCCGAACGCCGACGGGACGATCGGAATCTACGCCAGCACGAGCCGGCAGGCGATGCGCGTGCTGAACGGCGATGGAACGGTCTCGAACTCCGGAGACTGGGTGCAGGTCTCCCGGCTCGGGAACCCGCTGATCAACGAGGTCGTCATCCCCATCGGGCAGAAGGACTTCTGGAACGCGTCCGACCCGGAGGATGACAATCAGTTCCTCGCGCGCTACCGCTCGCCGGAGCTGTCCACGCTCGTCAATGTCCTCTACGGCCCGCCCGTGATGGACGCGCCCACGGACAACCGTGACGATCTCGTCGCGGTTCTGCTCACCGGGGTCCCCGGGCTCAACTTCACCGGTGATACCAAGGCGGATCTGCTGCGGTTGAACACGGCGATTCCGCCCACGGCCAACCCGAATCCGATGGGTGTCTTGGCGGGTGACTTCCAGGGCTTCCCGAACGGGCGTAGGCTCATCGACGACGTGGCGGACATCGAAATCCGTGCCTTCGCGTGCGGCTACGGCCCGATCCTGAACGCGGCTCTCGGCCTGTGCAACCTCCCGCCGAACGACACCCTCTCGGATGGGGTGCAGACCAACGCCGACAACGCGTTCCTGTCGCAGTTCCCGTATGCGGCGATCCCGAATCGCGGCTACGAGCACACGGGACACAAGTAGGGATGAATGGGCGGAGGCTCGGAATGAAGCGATCGACGACAGTGCTCGTAGGGGGCGCCGTTGCGGTGGCGCTCGCTCTGGGGGCTCTTGTCGGCGGCGTTTTCGCCGAGTCTCCGTCCGCAGGTCCTTCGACCGCCGCACCCCGAGCGCTCGCAGATCAGGCGCTCGCGGGGGCGGCGGGCATCACGCAGAGCGGCATCGCCGGGCTCGAGGCGCAGGTTGGGTCTCGTCCCGGCGATGCCGATCTGCTGACTCAACTCGGATTCGCGTACCAGCTCCGCTGGCGCGAGACGGCGGATCCGTCGTATCTGCCCCGTTCGGAGGCAGCGCTCCGCCGCGCGCTCGAGGCTCGGGCAAACGACGCCAATGCGGTGCTGGGCCTAGGCTCGCTCGCGCTCATCCGGCACGAGTTCCGGAAGGCTCTCGCCTACGGACGCGACGCGCGGCTGCTGCTGTCCGGCTCGGGTCGCCCCTACGGCGTCATCGGCGACGCGCTCGTGGAGCTCGGTCGCTATGACGCTGCCTTCGCCGCGTTTCAACGGATGGTCACCCTTCGGCCCGGCCTCTCATCCTATGCACGGGTCTCGTACGCGCGTGAGCTGACCGGCGATCCCGCCGGTGCGCTGGCGGCCATGCGGCTCGCACTCGACGCTGCCGCAGGCCAGCGGGAGGCCACGGCCTTCACGCTGGTCGAGATCGCCAAGCTCGAGCTCGGGCTCGGACGAACCGAAGCGGCGAAGCGCCATGCGCGAACTGCGCTCCGCATTCTCCCCGGATATCCGGCCGCGCGGTTCGAAGTCGCGCAGATCGAAGCGGCACAGGGACGGTTCGGCCGCGCGTTGGCGGAAGCACGTCGCGCGGTCGACGCCATACCGACCCAGCAGGCGGTCGCCCTCTACGCCGACTTGCTGGAGCGAACCGGCCGGCGCGCAGAGGCTCGTCGCCAACGGGCGACGATCGCGGTCATCGACCGGTTGTTGGAGGCTAACGGCGTACGGGTCGATCTCGAGGCCGCCGTGTACCGCGCAGACAATGGCGCTCGTCCACGCCAGACCGTCGAGCTCGCCCGAGAAGCGCGAATGGCACGACCCTCGATCTACGGCGACGACGCGCTCGCCTGGACGCTCGCACGGGCCGGCCGCTGTCGCGAGGCGCTGCCTCTCGCCCGCAGCGCACTGCGACTGGACACGAAGGACCCGCTGCTCTACTTCCATCGCGGCTATGCGGAGGGCTGCGCGGGCAACCGCGACGCGATGCGCGACTGGTACGCGCGCGCCCTCGAGCTCAACTCCGAGTTCTCGATTCGCTGGGCGCCCGTCGCTCGCGCGGCGCTGCGGTAACCCGCGACGCTTCCGTCGAGGGCGCATCTACTCTCTCCTCGTGCCCGCGCGCCGGCTGACAAATGTGCTGTGCGCTACGGTCGCGCTCCTCGCCGCCGGCTTCGCACTTGCTTCCTGTGGCAGCGACGACGACGCGACGGTCGAGACTACGACTCGCACTCAGCCGACCATCCCGACGACGACCGACGCAACGACTGCCACGACTGTCGTCGAGGGAACGACAGACGTCCGTGTGTGGGTCGTCGGGGGAGCTCCTCAGGGAGGGATCGTCCGCGAGACCGTCCAGGAGGGTGACCGCGTCGTCCTCGTCGTCACCTCGGACGTGGCAGATCACGTGCACCTGCACGGCTACGACATCATGCGGGACGTGGCCGCGGGCGGCACGGCGCGGATCCGCTTTAGAGCAACGGTGCCCGGGCGTTTCGAGGTCGAGCTCGAAGATCGAGGAGTTCAGATCGCGGACGTGACCGTCCAGAGCTCCTAACGTGGTGATCGCCCGACATGGCCGCTCATTGCGTTAGGGGCTCTAAGCCGTGATGCCCCTCGCCCACGGGATCGGGGGCGTCCGCGACCTCCCGGTTCCCGAGTCCCTCTTCTTCACAACCGCGGCGATCGTGCTCGTGGTCTCGTTCGTTCTTCTGGGTGCGCTCTGGCGGCGGCCGCTCCTCGATGGGCATCAGGAGGGTCGAAAACTTCCGCGAGCACTGCAGGTCATCCTCCAATCGCGCGCGCTACGCGTCGCGCTGGGCCTGATGTCGGTGGGACTTCTCGTGCTCACACTCGCAACCGCCCTCCTCGGCACGACCCTCGAGCTCCTGAACTTCGCCCCGACGTTCGTCTACGTGATTTTCTGGCTCGGGCTCCCGCTCTTGTCCGTGCTCCTCGGAGACGTCTGGCGCGTGCTGAGTCCCTGGAGGGCGATCGCGGACGCGACGGTATGGGCGATCGAGCGGACCGGCCGTGTGGCGGGACCAGTCCTCGACTCACCCTGGCGTCACGGGCGCTACCCGGCTGCCGTCGCCCTCTTCGCGTTCGTCGCGCTCGAGCTTGCCCACCCGAGGCCCGCCTATCCCCGCACGCTGGGCGTTGCGATCGCCCTCTACAGCTACTGGGCGCTGGCGGGTATGGCCGTGTTCGGGCGGGACGCGTGGATCAAGGGTGGGGAGGGATTCGCCGTTGCGTTCTCGCTCCTCTCGCGGATCGCGCCCTTCGCCGTTCGAGACGGAGCCATCGTCGCGCGCTGGCCGTTCGTGGGGCTCGCCGGGGCCGAGCGCGTATCTGGCACGCTCGTTTTCGTCGCCGTCCTGCTCGGATCGACGAGCTTCGACGGCTTCAGCCGGACGACCACCTGGCAGAACCTGCTCGGCGATGTCCGTGCCAACGTGGCAGACGAGCCGCAGTGGGTGGTCGACCTTGCAACGACCTTCGTGAGCATCGTCGGCCTGACGGTCCTCGTCGGCGCAGTGGTCTTCACGTATCTGGTCGCGACCTCGAGTGCCCGCCTGCTCGTCCACGCGCCCCGCTCGCTCGTGCCCGACTTCGTGCTCCCGCTCGTCCCGATCGCGTTCGCGTACCTCGTGGCCCACTACTTCTCGCTGTTCCTCATCCAGGGGCAGTTCATCTTCACGCTCATGTCCGACCCGTTCGGACGTGGCAGGGATCTCTTCGGGACGGTCGAGTTCGCGCCGAATCTCGCGATCGTCTCGCCGGAGACCGTGTGGTACGTCCAGGTCGCGGCGCTCGTCGTGGGTCATGTG
>Ga0208612_1001364_pt1 | contig 10156 bp, 11 predicted proteins | sample AntDryMetagUQ889_FD_188089 | JGI IMG/M metagenome (GOLD analysis project Ga0208612, IMG submission 188089) | Polar desert microbial communities from Antarctic Dry Valleys - UQ889 (SPAdes) | ecosystem: Environmental > Terrestrial > Soil > Desert | place: Antarctic Dry Valleys | collected 2008-12-31 | reverse complement strand
TCTTCCGCAAATACCCATTCAAGGAGCGCGAACTATACGTGGACTTCGACTCCGAGACCAACCAGTATTCCCGCTACGAAGACAAGATAGACTCGGAGATCTCCATCCCCGGCGACCAGTAGCGGGAAAGCCTCGTCCTGCTTTAAAATGACGTGGAACTGTCCCTGACGGCGCGGATGAGGAGAATGACGTGAGCTGGTACCTCGATGTGTTGAAGAAATACGCGGTGTTTGGCGGGCGGTCCAGGCGGAAAGAGTATTGGTACTTCGTCCTGTTCACCGTGCTTATTAGTATTGTGCTGTCGATAATTGATGCTGTTCTCGGCACTCCTGGTGCGGAGGGGGGAGCAGGCTTACTGAGCGGCATATACAGCCTGGCCGTATTGATTCCGAGCCTCGCCGTATCTATTAGACGGCTGCACGATACTGGCCGCAGCGGGTGGTGGATTCTTATCTCTCTGGTCCCGCTTATCGGCACAATTGTTCTTCTGGTCTTCAACGTGCAAGATAGTCAACCCGGCGATAATCAGTTTGGCCCAAATCCAAAGACCAGCAGAGTAGCCTAATCGCCAGCGGACGAACCGGGCCGGAAGCCTCGTGCGAGCCCTCTTCCTGATCGACGGCGAGCATTATCCGCCCGTCGTGCTCGACGCGATGAGGAGCGTGGAGGAAACGTTTGGCGTGCGGGGAGTGGCCGCCGTGTTCCTCGGGGGGACCGAGAAGATCAAGGCCGATGCGGACTACGGCCTGCCTCTCGTGAAGGCGAAAGACCCGGTCTCCGCCGTCTCGAAGGCTCTGGTGGAATACCCGGATACGGATCAGGTCGTGGATTTATCCGATGAGCCGGTCATCGGCTACCGGGAGCGGATGCGGATAGCATCCGTGGTCCTCGCCGCCGGGGCGAGTTACCGTGGGAGCGACTTCGATCTCAGGCCGCCGGACCTTCGTTCGGTCTCGACCAAGCCTTCGCTCGCCGTCATCGGCACGGGCAAAAGGGTCGGGAAGACGGCGATATCTGGGTATCTGGCGCGGCTCTTGGCGCGGGAGGGCTTTGACCCCGGCGTCGTCTCGATGGGACGCGGCGGGCCACCGCGCCCGGAGGTCATCGAAGGCCACAAACTGGAGGTCGGGAGCGAATACCTGCTGGAGGCACTGGAGCGCGGAGCCCACGCGGCGAGTGATTACTACGAAACGGCCGCCCTGAGCCGCGTCACCACCGTCGGCTGCCGCCGCTGTGGCGGAGGACTCGCCGGAGAACCCTTCGTCTCCAACGTACTCGAAGGCGCGCAGATAGCCAATACGCTCGATACCGGCATCACGGTCTTCGACGGGTCGGGGGCGGCGGTGCCACCGGTCGCGGTGGACCGAAGGGTTTTGGTGGCCGGGGCTCACCAGGACCCTGAGTACATCGCCGGTTTCCTGGGCGCGTACCGGCTCTTGATCTCCGACCTCCTCCTTCTCACGATGAGCGAGGAACCGATGGCCGATACAGCGAAGGTCGAAGGCATAGTGGAGGCCGTGCATGAAGTAAAGCCGGAACTCCCCGTCATTCCAACCGTGTTTCGTCCGCGCCCGGTGGGGGATGTGGAGGGCTTGCGAGTCGCCTACGTCTCGACCGCGCCACCGGCGGTGCTGCGTAATCTGGCGGATCATCTCCAGGCACATCATGGATGCGAGGTGGTGGCGGCATCGGGGAACCTCTCGGATCGGCGGTGGCTGGCCGAGGACCTGGATGCGATGTCCGGGGTGGAGGCGTACCTCACGGAGATAAAGGCCGCCGCGGTGGACGTGGTGACGCGGCGCGGGGCCTCGGAAGAGAAGCCAGTGTTTTACTGCGACAACGAGCCACTGGGGGAAGGAATAGACGACGCGCTTCTGAGGCTCGCACGCGAGGCGGTCGGCGGGTTCGGGACGCCTGACGGTAGCCGTGCCCGATCTTCCGATGTATAATGAACTCGTTCCAAGCGCGGGTCTCGCGCCCTGGCGCAGAGACCTTTCCGCACTATTCCAACGATAGTCCGCCGTTTTGCACGTCCGCCATGCGCGGGGGTACACGGTGGGCACGGGAGGTTGGGTGAACTTCCATTAACGTGGCCGAGCCCCGTCCGGGGTCCATAGCCGCGGCGGCCATCGAGTACGCTAACGTGACCGAGCGCGTGGCGTTGCGCGTCGCGCGAATGGAGGGCTCCGGAACGCCCGAGCGAGCGTACACGCTCGCCACGGAGGTTTTCCGCGAAGAACTCGGCAAGGTCTCCGTATCAGGGCGCGTGGCGATTCTGCGTGAAGAGCGGCTGGACGAGCGGGGCCAGGTGCGGTCGCTGAAGACGCAGCCTGGAATTTTGAGCGTCGGGGACAAGCTGGGCGGAGGAGACATCGAGGTGGATCTGGCGGTCGAGCCGGTCGAGGGGTTGCAGCTTCTCGTCAAGGGTCAGGGAGGGTCCATCTCCGCGGTTGCGGCGGCTCCGGGGGGGAGCATGCTCCGGACGCCGGACATGTACATGAGCAAGTTGATCGTCGGTCCCCAGGCCAGAGGGAAGATAGACATAGAAGCCCCGGTTGCCGAGAACATCGAGGCCATAGCAGGCGCGATGGGGCGGCATTCCTCCGAGATAACCGTCGCCGTGCTCGACCGGGAGCGGCACGAGGGTTTGATCGACGAGATAAGGAAGACCGGAGCCCGTATCCAGATCCGTCCCGAAGGAGATCTCACGCCTGCCATCGCCGTGGGCAACGGCTCTGACTTGCACGCTGTCATCGGGATCGGGGGCGCGCCGGAGGGCATACTAGCGGCGGCGGCCATCAAGTGCCTCGGGGGTGAGATGCAGGCGAAGATGTGGCCCACCCAGCGTTCGCAGGTAGAGAAACTGCGGGAGAACGGGCTCGATGATCCCGAGAAAAAGCTGACTTTGGACGACCTGATCCAGGGCGACGACGTGGTGTTCGCGGCGACCGGGATCACGCCCGGCGAGACCTTGAAGGGGGTCGGGTACTTCCGGGGCGGAGGCCGGACGCACACCATCGTCATGGCGGCGGAACCCCGTATGGTAAGATTCATAGATACCATCCACGCCCTGGAGCCCGACGCCGGGCTGCAAGGCTTCCAACTTTGAGACACATCCGCAATGAGCGACATCTGTATGTTGAGACAAGAGAAAGGTAGAGAAGCATGAGCGAGTTAGCCACACTCGAACGCAAGCGCCTGAGCGATCTACACCAGATCGCCTCGCAGCTTGGCATCGAGCAGTACCGAAAGTACCGCAAACCGGAACTGGCCGAGATGATCTACAAGGTCGCTACGGAACAGGCCACGGACCAGAGAGCCTCCCGCGAAAACGGAAGCTCCGATGGCGGTGCGGTCACCATGCCGGACGCTTCGGCGGCGAACGGCGCGACCGAAGCTACTGTGGCCCCCACAGAGACGGAAACTCCCACCACCGACGGGAGTAGCGAGTCCGGGCAGGCATCGTCCCAGCACCCCCCCGAACGGAACCGGGAGCAAAAGCCGGAGCCCCGCCGCCGGCAAGAACGACAGGAGCGTCCAGATCGTCCGGAGCGTCAGGACGGCAACGAGCAGAGTGGCATCCTCGATGTATTGCCTGATGGGTTTGGTTTCTTGCGGACGGGTGGCTACAGCCAGAGCAAGGGCGACGTATACGTCTCGACCAGCCAGATCAAACGTTTCAACCTCCGGCGCGGGGACCATGTGATCGGCCAGATTCGTCCGGCCCGCGATGGCGAGAAATACCCGGCTCTGGTGCGGATCGAAGAGGTGAACGGCAACGAGCCTCAGAAGGGCCGCTGGCGTCCGAACTTCGACGATCTGACGCCGCTCTACCCGAACGAGCGGCTCCGCCTGGAGTGGAAGCCGAACGACATAGCCCCTCGGGTCATTGACCTCGTGGCGCCCATCGGCAAGGGACAGCGGGGCATGATCGTCTCCCCCCCGAAAGCCGGCAAGACGACGATCATGCAGCAGATCGCCGGTTCCATCGCCTCCAATTACCCGGAGGTGAAACTAATGGTTCTCCTGGCCGACGAGCGCCCGGAGGAGGTCACCGACTGGGAGCGAAGCATCCCCGAGGCCGAGGTCGTCGCCTCGACCTTCGACCAGCCCGCCGATAATCACATCGCCGTCGCCGAGCTGGTCCTGGAGCGCGTCAAGCGACTGGTCGAGGAGGGTCAGGACGTGGTCGTTCTGCTCGACGGCATAACCCGCCTGTCCCGAGCCTACAACCTGGCGGCCCCGGCGAGCGGGCGCATCCTGTCCGGTGGCGTGGACTCGGCGGCCCTGTATCCGCCCAAGAGGTTCTTCGGGGCGGCGAGGAACATAGAGAACGGCGGGTCGCTGACCGTGCTGGCTACGGCGCTTGTGGAGACCGGCAGCCGGATGGACGAAGTGATCTTCGAGGAGTTCAAAGGCACCGGCAATATGGAACTCCGCCTCGACCGGAAGCTGGCGAACCGCCGGACCTACCCGGCCATCAACATTGAGGACTCCTCCACGCGCAAGGAAGAGCTTCTGATGGACGCCGCCGAGGCGCAGCGGGTGTGGCAGGTTCGCAGCATCCTCAACGCCCTGGATTCCGGGCAGAAGATAGAGCTTTTGATCCAGAAGCTCAAAGAGACCCGCACCAACGCCGAGTTCCTCCGCGAACTCCAGCGCGTCCGCGGGTAGGGCGGTCGTTCAAGCAGATCAGGAGTCGGAAAAAGTAGTACGACTCCCGATTTACCGGGACTTTCGAGGTGGCCGCGATAGAATTAGCAGGTAGCTCAATCATCAGACGGAGGTTTTTATGAAGACGGACATACATCCCGAGTACACCACGACGCACGTTCATTGCACGGGCTGCGGCGTGGATTTCGATACGCGCTCGACGGCGGGCGATTCCATCACGGTGGATATCTGCTCGAATTGCCACCCGTTTTATACGGGCAAGCAGCGCATAGTGGACACCGGTGGCCGGGTGCAGCGGTTCAGGAACCGGATGGCCCGCCAGAGCGGGAAGTAAGGCACATATGCGGGTCGGTGGACAGGCGATAATGGAGGGCGTTCTGATGCGCTCCCCCAACTTCTGGGGGATGGCGGTCAGGACGCCCACGGGCGACCTGGACCTGCGGGCGGAGCGGTTCCGTTCGATCACCCGCAAGAACCGGCTCTTCCGTCTGCCCGTGATCCGCGGCGCTCTCTCTTTGGGCGAAACTCTATGGCTCGGCATGAAGGCGCTGAGCCTCTCGACCAACATCGCGCTCGGCGAGGAAGAGGACCTATCGAAGAAGGAGATCGCCATCACCCTCGTCTTCGGACTGGGGCTGGCGTTTCTCCTGTTCCTCGCCGCCCCGGTGCTCGGGACGAAAGGAATAGGCTTTCTTCTGGGCAGCAGCATCGAGAACCCGGTCGTCTTCAATCTGGTGGAGGGCGTGCTGCGGATTGGGATCTTCATCCTCTATCTGCTCGGCATCACCGCCCTGAGCAAGGACATCAAACGCTTCTTCGGCTATCACGGAGCGGAGCACAAGGCGATCAAAGTCTACGAACGCGGCGAGGAACTAGTCCCCGAAAACGCCCGCAAACTGGACACGAGCCACGTCCGCTGCGGTACGAGCTTCGTGCTCTACGTGCTGGTCCTGAGCATCCTCGCCTTTTCTCTGCTTGGGGTCGAAGGATGGCTGTCCATGGTCCTCTCCCGCGTCATCGTCATCCCGCTTGTAGCCGGTATTGCTTTCGAGTTCATCATGTGGAGCGCCCGCAACCAGGATAACCCTGTGGTTCAGGTTTTGGTTTGGCCGGGTTTGCAGATGCAGAAGCTGACGACGCGGGAGCCGTCGGACGAGATGGTAGCGGTGGCGATGGCGTCGTTGAAGAAGGTGCTTTCGATGGAGGAAGAGGCAAGGATCCAGCCTAATGAGGCGACGAACAAGCTGGTGATCTGAGTTGGACGGACAGGTAATAAAACTTGCGGAGGAGACGCTCGGACGCTACAAGTCGCTGTCCGAAGAGCTATCCGACCCGGACATTTACTCGGACCAGAATCGCTATCGGGACGTGGCGAAGGAGCAATCGCGCCTGAAGCGTGGGGCGGACCTAGGCCAGGCATTGCTCGACGCGCTGGAGGAAGAACGCGAGGCGCGGGAGCTTCTGCCGACCGCCGAGTCCGGTGAGGAGCGTGAGTTCTATGGGGCCGAGGCGCGGGAGGCGGAGGAGCGGGCCGAGGAGTTGGCCGAGAAAATTAGGGCCGAACTAATAGACCGAGATCCGAACGACGACAAGGATGTGATCCTGGAGATCCGGGCTGGCACCGGTGGCGATGAGGCAGCTCTCTTCGCGGGCGAACTCCACGACATGTACTCGCGCTACGCCGACCGGCTCGGCTTCAAGCACCGCAACCTGGCCTCCAGCCCAGCCGAAGTAGGTGGCTACCGTGAGGTTGCACTGGAGGTAGAGGGAGACGGCGCGTACTCCATCTTCAAGCACGAGGGCGGCACGCATCGCGTCCAGCGCGTCCCGAAGACCGAGAGCCAGGGCCGCATCCACACCTCCACCTCGACCGTCGCCGTGCTGCCGGAGGCAGAGGACGTCGAGGTGCAGATCAACCAGGGTGAACTTGAGATAGATGTTTACCGTTCGAGTGGTCCGGGTGGGCAGAGCGTGAATACGACGGATTCGGCGGTCAGGATCACGCACAAGCCCACGGGCCTCGTGGTGACGTGTCAGAACGAGAAGAGCCAGCTCCAGAACAAGGAGCAGGCGATGAGGATTTTGCGTTCGCGGCTTCTCGAACGCCAGATGCAGGAGCGGGCGAAGGAGGAGGGCGCGCTGCGGCAGGCTCAGGTGGGGACGGGTGACCGTTCGGCGAAGGTCCGCACCTATAACTTCCCGCAGGGTCGAATCACGGACCACCGCGTCGGCCTGACGTCCCATAACATGGAGTCTGTCATGGGTGGGGACCTCGAAGAATTTACTCAGGCTCTCGCCGCCCAGGAGCGATCCGACAAGCTCTTCGCCGAAGCCGCCGGCACGCCCGGCTAGCCAGTGCGGACAGGCGCCGCCAGCGTTCGGCAGGCCGCGCGCGATGCCGCGGAATGGCTGGAAAGAGCCGACGTCCCCGAACCCATCGCTTCGGCGGAAATATTGCTCTCCGAGTTGTTGGGCGTGAGGAGGGGGGATCTCACGTTCCGGGACGAGTCGCTCATCGCCGAACAAGCCATGCGGTACGCGGCCTGGATCCAGCGCCGCATCCGGCGCGAGCCCGTGCAGCGCATTCTCGGGTACGCATACTTCCGCAACCTGAAACTCGATCTCGACAAAAGCGCCCTCATTCCACGCCCCGACACCGAGAGCGTAGTGGACGCGGCGTTGAATGCCATTGACCGTCGCGGTGCTAGAAAAATAGGGGATTCGAGAGCCGGGATAGAGCCGACTCCCGCCCCCCGACCCCCGACTCCCCGGAGCAAAGCGACCTGCCGCGTCCTAGATCTTGGGACCGGTTCCGGCTCAATCGCCATCTCGATATCGCATGAGAGACCGTATTGCGAGGTCCACGCCACCGACATCTCCGAAGCTGCTCTGGATTCCGCCCGCCGCAACGCCGAAAGGGCCGGAGCAACCATCCAATTCCACCGCGCCGACATGGCGAAGGGGCTGGAAGACCTGGCCGGGCGCGTGGACCTGCTCGTCTCCAATCCGCCGTACATCCCGAGCGGCGAGCTGCCGCACCTCGCCCCCGAAGTGCGCGACTGGGACCCGCGCATTGCTCTCGATGGCGGGCCGGACGGCCTTCTTTACTACCGGCGCATCTTCGCCGAAACCCGTGATTTGCTCGCGCCTGGCGCGGACGTGGTGCTCGAGATCGGCGACGGGCAATCGGAGGCGGTCCTGGAACTTGGACACCGGGCTGGTCTGGCGCCGATCAGTGTCCATCCCGATCTCGGCGGGACCACTCGGGCCGTTCTGCTGCGCCGGGAGCGGGAATAAAGACTGCGGAGGCGGGAAATCTGGAGGCGGGGAGCCGGAAAACGGAATCTCGACTCCAGATTCCCGTGTGAATACCACTTCCGTGATGGAGGCGGCGGACGCGCTCCGGGCCGGAAAGGTGATCCTAGTCCCCACGGAGACTGTCGTCGGACTAGTAGCCTCGAAGGCCGGTTTGTCGCGGATACAGGAGATTAAACGCCGGGATTCCAACAAGGCCGTGGCCCTCATCTGTTCTTCTCCCGAAGAAGCCTTCGGGATAGCCCGGAACGTCCCGCCGCTCGCTGAGAAACTCGCGGAAGTCTATTGGCCTGGCCCTTTGACGTTGGTGCTCGACGCACCGGGAGGCGGGACCGTCGGAGTGCGGGTGCCGGATCATCCGGCGGTGCAGAAGCTGCTCGCCGCTTTCGGAGGTCCGCTCTACGCGACGAGTGCCAACGTCTCCGGCGAGCCCGCTCCGGCGAGCCTCGATGATGTGGACCTTCGCGTCTCCGGCGAGGTTGACTGGATCCTGGCCGGAGAGCCAGGCAGCGGCGAAGCATCTGCCGTCGTTGACCTTTCGGGTGGGAAGATCGAACTCCTGCGAGCCTCCCCGCAACTTACAGAGGAGCGTCTCCGGCGGCTGGACGAAGACCTGGAGCGTTGAATCCCTCTTGGGAACGAGCGGCAAGCGTGTAGACTTTCGGCATGGCTTTGCAGCCCGATGGAGAGGGAACAATCCGCTCTCGCCGGACACCGGTGAAGGGAGATGCCATTGACCATCAAGCCGGACCTGCCGACTATTCCATTCGCTTCTCGCGGAACATGGGAAGCGTGGCTCGAAGAACATCACGCTGTTTCGGACGGGCTGTGGCTCAAGATCGCCAAGAAGGAGTCCGGCATCGAGACAGTCTCCTACGCAGAAGCAATCGAGGCGGCTTTGTGTTACGGCTGGATCGATAGCCAGGCGGCATCATTCGACGGTCGCTACTGGCTGCAACGATTCACGCCGCGTAGACCGGGGAGCAAGTGGTCAAAGGTCAATCGCCAGAAGGCCATCAAGCTCATCGAAGCGGGCGGGATGGAGCCGGCCGGTCTGCGGGAGATCGAGCGGGCCAAATCCGATGGCCGGTGGAACTAGACTTGCGCAACGCGACTGCGGCGGAGACGAGGAGGCAAGAATGAACAAGCACGCGATTGGCGCGTTCGAGATCGAGAATTGGGAAGAAGAGACTTACGATGAGCGGGATGGTGTGAAACTATCCCGAACGCGCCTGACCAAGACTTTCCACGGCGATATCGAGGGCGAGAGCGTCGCCGAACTGCTCATGGCCTACGGCTCCGAGGAGGGCTCGGCGGCCTACGTTGGCTTCGAGCGCATCACCGGCAGCGTCAACGGCCAGACGGGTAGCTTCGTCCTCCACCACAACGCGACCGGCTTCCGAGGCGAGCGGTCGGGTGCGTGGAGCGTGGCCCCGGACTCCGCGACCGGCGAACTGCGCGGGATGCGCGGCGAGGCCAGCATCTCCGTCGGGCCGGACGGCGGACACACCTTCACGCTCGACTACGACCTCGAGTGACGGTTACGCGGGACCTCCCTGAGTGTGTTTGAGGGCGTAACCCCAAGCGACTATACTCACTCCCCGACGTCCAGACGGCAGGGAGTCGAGAGGGTGCGGAACTAACCATGCAAAACCTCAACGCACTGAAACGTCCGGGCGATGAAAACCACGGTCCATGCGGAATCCAGTTGATACTTCGTGTCCTGGACGGGAGATCCGGTAGGGGTTCGAGGCAGCATTCGTTGAAAACCTGACCTTGAATTGGAGGTAGAGCATGATCGGACCTAATACCCAAGTCGTGGACGCCGAGGTGCAGGAGGCGCTCGACGGTGAGCTGGAGCGCCAGCGTTCGACCATCGAGTTGATCGCCAGCGAGAACTTCGCCTCGCCCGCCGTCCTCGCCGCCCAGGGCTCCGTCCTGACGAACAAGTACGCCGAGGGATATCCGGGAAAGCGATACTACGGCGGCTGCGAACAGGTGGACAAGGCCGAGCGGCTCGCCATCGCCCGTGCGCTCGAACTCTTTGGCGCGGACCACGCGAACGTCCAGCCGCACGCGGGTAGCCAGGCCAACGAGGCTGCGTATTCGGCGTTGCTGGAATCCGGCGATAAGGTGCTCGCGATGGACCTCGCCCACGGCGGGCATC
>Ga0208612_1001363_pt1 | contig 10157 bp, 7 predicted proteins | sample AntDryMetagUQ889_FD_188089 | JGI IMG/M metagenome (GOLD analysis project Ga0208612, IMG submission 188089) | Polar desert microbial communities from Antarctic Dry Valleys - UQ889 (SPAdes) | ecosystem: Environmental > Terrestrial > Soil > Desert | place: Antarctic Dry Valleys | collected 2008-12-31 | reverse complement strand
TCCGACGTCAAGAGCTACTCGGACATCGATCCCAAGTTCCCCAATCAGCAGGTGAGTCTCTACGGCCCCGGGACGGACTCCGGCACGTTCGAGTTCTTCACCGACGAGATCAACGGTGAGGAAGCCCGTCAGCGCACCGACTACCAGCCCTCCGAGGACGACAACGTCCTGGTCCAGGGCGTGTCGGGCGACAAGGGCGGGCTTGCCTACTTCGGGTTCTCGTACTACGAGCAGAACCAGGACAAGCTGAACCTGGTCGGCGTGGACTCCGGAGACGGGTGCATCAAGCCGAGCGCCGAGGCGATCCAGTCGGGCGAGTACAAGCCGCTCGCGCGTCCTCTGTTCATGTACCCGAGCGAGGAGGCCAGCAAGAAGCCCGAGGTGAAGGCATTCCTTGAGTACATCGCCCAGAACCACCAGCAGGTCGCCGAGGCGGCGAAGATCGTCCCGATGTCCCAGGAGCAGGCGATGGAAACCCAGCAGAAGGTGGGCGGCTGAGCACCTGAAGGACGTCGAGCACGAGGAGACGCCCGGATGGGCGTCTCCTCGTCGTTCGTCGGCGGGCATGACCACGGCAGCCCGAGCATCTAGAGTGCTCTGCCGATGGCGCAGACCCCTCCGGATGGCTCGGTGGCCGGGCCCTCCGCCACCCTCACGCCCGAGGCTCCCGCCGTCAGCGCCCCGGGCGGTGCCGGCGAGTCGGTGTTCGACCTCGAGGCCGTATCGGTCTTCTACGGCCCCACGCCGGCCGTCCGCGATGTCTCGATGAGCGTCGCTCCGCGGCGGATCACAGCGCTCATCGGCCCGTCCGGGTGCGGCAAGTCGACGCTCCTGCGTTGCCTGAACCGCATGAACGACCTCGTGCCCTCGGCACATGTCGAGGGTCGGGTCCTCTACCACGGGCAGGATCTCTACGAGCGCGGGATCGACCCGGTGGAGGTGCGCAAGCGGATCGGGATGGTCTTCCAGAAGCCGAACCCCTTCCCGAAGTCGATCTACGACAACGTCGCCTTCGGGCCGCGCGTGCTGAGGCTGAAGGACCGTCCGGCCGAGCGCGTGGAGCGCGCGCTGCGCCGTGCGGCGCTGTGGGACGAGGTCAAGGACCGGCTCCACGCCAACGCGTACTCCCTCTCCGGCGGTCAGCAGCAGCGCCTGTGCCTCGCCCGCGCCCTCGCGATCGATCCCGACGTCATCCTCATGGACGAGCCGTGCTCGGCGCTCGACCCGATCTCCACCTCGCGCATCGAGGACCTGATGCTCGAGCTGCGCAAGGAGATCGCGATCGTGATCGTCACCCACAACATGCAGCAGGCCGCGCGCGTATCGCAGATGACGGCGTTCCTGACCGTCGCCGAGGAGCCCGATGTGGCCGTCGAGGCCGGGCCGGGTGAGCCCGTGCGGGCGGGGCGCATCATCGAGTACGACGAGACCGAGCACGTGTTCACCAACCCCTCCGACCCCCGCACCGAGGCGTACGTGTCGGGTCGGGTCGGGTAGGACGCAGTCGTGGCCGAGGCCCGAGGAGCGTTCAGGGAGGAGCTCGCACGGCTCGAGGAGAACGCCCTCGGCGGCCTCGACCTCGTCACGTCGAGCCTCCACCGCGTGCTCGAGGCCCTACAGCACCAGGACGTCGAGCTGGCCGCGCTCGTGATCGCCGACGACGACCGGGTGGACGGCCGCTATCTCGAGGTTCACCAGGGCATCCTCTCGCTGCTCGCCCGCCAGGCCCCGGTCGCCACCGACCTGCGCCTCGTGGCCGCCCTGCTCCAGGTGATCAACCACGTGGAGCGCATGGGCGACCAGTGCGTGAACATCGCCAAGCTCATCCCCCTGGGCGGGCACGAGCCCCCCGCACACGCCGAGATGCTGGCGAAGATCGACGACATGGGCCGCCGCGCGTCCTCGCTGGTCACGCAGTCCGGCGAGTGCTTCGCCCGCCGCGACGAGGAGATGGCGCACGACCTCGTGCGTCAGGACGACGCCATCGACCGCCTGAACCGGGAGTGCTTCTACCTCGCGCTCGAGATCTCAGGGGACCCGGACACGCGCGAGTGGGCCATGCACATGATGCTCGTGGCCCGCTGGCTCGAGCGCCTGGCCGACAACGCCGTCGACATCGGGGAGCAGACCGCCTTCGTGGTCACCGGCCTGTTCCGCGAGTTCACCGACGCCTCGCACCCCGAGGTGACACCGAGCTCGCCGCTTCGTCCTTCGGGCTAGGTCGCAGCCGGCGAGCGGGCCCGGCGGCCACCGGCCTGCGCCTCGGCGGCGGCGGCGCGGCGAGCGGCCCGCTCCATCAGCTCGTGCTGGACGCTGCGCTCGCCGTCGCGCCTGCGGTGCCAAGCGCCGTGCGCGTCGAGCTCCCAGGACCACGAGTCGTCGGCGAAGCAGCGCTCGAGCGTGTCCTCGATCTCGGCCTTGAGCGAGGGGTCCTCGACGGGCGCGAGCATCTCGACGCGGGTGTCGAGGTTGCGCGGCATGAGGTCGGCCGAGCCCAGGTAGAGCCGGGTCTCGCCGCCGCGCTCGAACATGTACACGCGGGAGTGCTCGAGCACGTGGCCGACGATCGAGACGACGCGGATGTTCTCGGAGACGCCGTCGACACCCGGGCGCAGGCAGGAGATCCCGCGCACGTTCAGGTCCACCCGCACCCCCGCGCGAGACGCCTCGTACAGCGCCTCGATGCAACGGCGATCGACCAGCGAGTTCATCTTCATGACGATGCGCGCGTGCTGGCCCTCACGGTGCGCCTCCACCGTGCTCTCGATCTCCTCGAGCACGGACTCGCGCATGTGCGTGGGCGCGGTGAGCACCTTGCGGTACCGGCGCGGTCGGGCGTAGCCGGTGAGCGAGTTGAACATGTCGGCCACGTCGGCGCCGATGTCGGGGTCGGTCGTGAACAGGCCGAGGTCCTCGTAGATGCGGGCGGTCTTGGCGTTGTAGTTGCCGGTGCCGATCTGGGTGTAGTGGCGCACGCCCGAGCCCTCGCGGCGCACCACAAGCAGCGCCTTGACGTGGGCCTTGATGCCGGGCAGGCCGTAGACCACGTGCACACCGGCCTCCTCCATGGTCCGCGCCCACTCGATGTTGCGCCGCTCGTCGAAGCGCGCCTTGAGCTCCACCATGCACACCGCCTGCTTGCCGAGCTCCGCCGCGCGGATGAGCGCGGGCACGAGCCCCGACTCGCCCGACGTCCGGTAGACCGTGAGCTTGAGCGCCAGCACGTCCGGGTCCTCGACGGCCTGCTCCACGAAGCGCTCGACGCTCGTGGCGAAGGAGTCGTAGGGATGGTGGACGAGGAGGTCCTCTCGCCGCATGGCCTCGAAGACGTCCGGCTTCTCGCCGGCCAGCGCGGGCAGGGTCACGGGGCTCCAGGCGGGTTCGCGCAGCTCTCCGTGGCCGTCGATGCCGTGGATCTGCCAGAGGTCGGCCAGGTCAAGCAGCCCCTCGACGTCGTAGATCTGCCGCTCCTCGACGTCCAACCAGCCCACGAGCTTCTCCCGCATCATCGGCTCCATGTCCGCGCCGACCTCGAGCCGGACCACCTCGCCGAAGCGCCGGCGCCGCAGCTCGTCCTCGACCGCGCGCACGAGATCGTCCGCCTCGTCGGAGATCGTGAAGTCCGCGTCGCGGGTCACGCGGAAGACGTCGTGGCCGAGGATCTCCATGCCCGGGAACAGCAGGTCGAGGTGGCGGGCGATCACGTCCTCGAGCGGGACGAACGTGTCCCGCTGGATGCGCACGAATCGGGGCAGCACCTCCTTCGGCACCTTCACGCGAGCGAAGGTCTGCCGCTCGGAGTCGGGATCGCGCAGCCGCACCGCAAGCGAGAGGGAAAGGTTCGAGATGTAGGGGAACGGCCGGCCCGGCCCGACCGCGAGCGGGGTGAGAACGGGGAATATCTGCTCGCGGAACCGGTGCTCGACGGCCTCGAGCTCAGCTCCCTCGCACTGCTCGCAGGAGATGATCCGGATCCCGCTCTCGGCCAGCGCCGGTCGCACGCTCTGCTCGAACTGCCGCGAGTGCCGGTTTGCGAGCTCGACCGCGCACTCCGCGATCCGATCGATGGTCTCGCCGGGCGCCATCCGGTCCGGCCCGCGGGAGTCGATGCCGGCGTCCACCTGGTCGTGCAGGCCCGCGACCCGGACCATGAAGAACTCGTCGAGGTTGCCCGCGAAGATGGCCAGGAACTTGGCCCGCTCGAGCAGTGGAACGCTCTCGTCCTCGGCGATCTGGAGGACGCGGTCGCTGAAGTCGAGCCAGGAGAGCTCCCGGTTGTGGTAGAGCTCGGGAGAGTCGAGCGGCGGGCGGGACTCCTCGTCGGTGCCGGCGGCCTCGTCGGCCTCGTCGGCCTCGTCCGCGGAGTTGAGCGGCACGGTGGCCACCGTGCCGTCGGGCTCTGCGGCCTCTTCGGCGTCGTTCATGTGATCGCTGTTTCGCGTGTCGGGGCCCACTGCCGGGACGGACGAAGCGACCCTCACGGGGCCAGCTGCTCGAGGATGATCCCCTCTCGCAGTCCGCCCTTGCCGATCATAAGGGGGTGCCCGAGCACACTTGTTAACGCCTCGAAAATCAGCACGCCGGCGGGCAGCAGGCGGACTCGCTCGGGGTCGAGCTCGAAGCGGGCCGCCACTTCGTCGGCCGGCGCGCCGGCGAGGATGCGGACCGAGCGCTCGAGGCTCTCGTAGGCCAGCTCCGTACCCACGAGTCGGCGGAGTGACGTAGCGCTCCCGCCCACCGCGACGACGCGGTCCGAGCTCGGCCGCTCGAGGCCCTCGAAGACGCCGGCCACGTGCGCCCGCACGGCGTGGAGCTCCGAGGCCGCCGGGGGATCGGTGCGCAGGTAGGAGTCGGCGAGGAAGCCGGACCCGATCCGGAACGAGGCCCACCATGTCACGCCCTCGGCCACCGTCCCGATCGCGATCTCCGTCGAGCCGCCGCCCACGTCGACCACGGCCACGGTGCCCTCGACCGGAGCGCCCAGCGTCTTGGTGGCCCCGACGAACGCGAGCTTCGCCTCCTCCTCTTCGGAGAGCACCCGCATGTGGATGCCGGCGGCCCGCTCGCTCGCCGCCGCCAGCTCGTCGCGGTTCGCCGCGTCGCGTACCGCGGCGGTCCCCACCAGCGAGATCGTCTCCGCTCCCGCGTCCGTGGCGAGCGACGCCTGACGCGCGATCACCTCGGCGCACTCGGCCACCTTCTCGGGTGGGATGCGGTTGCCCTTGCCCATGCTCTTGCCGATGCGCGTGAATACGCGCTGGGTCAAGAGCTCGCGCAGGCGGCCCTCGGGGGCATCGGCCACGAGCAGGCGCGTGGTGTTGCTTCCGACGTCGATGCAGGCGAGGGCCATGGATCGGATTCGCCCGGCGGCCGCGGCGGCCGCTCAGCCGCCGATCGCGGCGAGCTCGTCGGGGCGCAGGAGCACCAGGAGCTCGCCCCGGTCGATGCATGCGAGGCCTCCCTTGCGAAGGCGTACCTGGGCTCCGGTCATCCGGTGGACGGCCAGGGAGAGGTCGGGGTCGTGGCCCACCAGCAGGACCTGCTCGCGACCGTCGACCAGCTCCGACGGCTCGAACGGACCGCCCTCGAGGCGAGGGTCGAGCCCGACCTCGGTCCCGAGCGATCCGCACGCCAGGCGAGCCGTGTCGGCGGCTCGCACCTTCGGGCTCGCGAGGCAGGCGTCGAGGACGACGCCGAGGGCGCGAAGCGCAGCGCCCGCCGATCGGGCCTGGCGCTCGCCCTCGGCGGTCAGGCGGCGGTCGGCGTCCGGAGAGCCGTCCTCGGCCTCGCCGTGGCGGAGCAGCCAGACCATCGGGCGCACACTATCCGCCGCCTCGCGCCCCGTTAACGCCGGGCGAGCGCCCGGGTACCCTCAGCCCGGAATGGGGCCCACCCTTGCCGCTCCGCGTCGGGGCCCGTTGCGAGAGCTCGGTCAGCCTCATCCCGTGGCCCTCTCGACGCGCACGCGCAGGTTGCTGGGGTACGGGGCGATCTCGGTGCTCCTCCTCTGCGGGCTCATCCTGGCGGTGGGCGCCGCCTCGAGCCCCTCGACCGAGGTGCCGGTCAGCTACCTCGGCTTCCCGGGCTGGCTGGCGGGACCGCTCCCGGACGTCGACCTCCATCTGGGCTCGAGGCGGTTCGTACCGCTGATCGTGGTGATGGCCCTCAGCCAGGGCCTGGCGCTGTGGGTCTCCGACGCGCTCGAGGCACGGTGGGTGGTGGCCGCCGTGGTCGCCGGCCACGTGGTCTTCACGCTCGCGCCGCCGATCCTCTCCCCGGACGTCTTCGGCTACCTCGCCTACGCCCGCATGGGTGCGCTGTACGGGCTCAACCCCTACGTGTACCTGCCGGAGATCCCGTGGGACGACGTCTACAACTACATCCGCTGGCGCGACCAGCTCGACCCCTACGGACCGCTGTTCACGCTGATCAGCTACCCGATCGCCTTCCTCGGGGTGGCCGGCGGACTGTGGGCGATGAAGGCTTTGATGGGCCTGGCCAGCCTGGGGCTCGTCGGCCTCGTGTGGATGTCCGCCCGGCGTCTCGAGATCGCGCCGCTCGCTCCCACCCTGTTCGTAGGCCTCAACCCCTTCCTGCTGGTCTACGGCGTGGGCGGCGCGCACAACGACCTGCTGATGATGGCCTTCCTGATGGGCGCGGTGTACCTCGCGCTCGGCGGTCGCGAAGCGACGGGCGGTGCCGCCCTGGTCGGCGCCGCGGCCGTGAAGGCGCTGTCTCCGGCCCTGCTCCTCCCTTTCTTCGTGGTCGCGTGCCGTCACCGCGCACGCGCCCTGGTCGGCGTGCTCGCCGGCGGCTGCACGATCATGGCGGTCAGCCTCCTGGCCTTCGGCGACGAGGTCTTCGGACTCCTGAGCGCCTGGGCCACCCAGGGCGAGAAGGTCTCGACGCACAACTTTCCGAACGCGATCGGCTGGTACCTGGGGCTAGGCGGCGTGACCTCCGCGGTAAGGGTGGTGGCAGCCTCGACGCTCGCCGTCTCCCTCGTGGTCCTCGTCGTGCTCACCTGGCGCCGGCGCCTCGACCTGCCGACCGCGATGGGCTGGGCCACGCTCGCGCTGCTCGTGACCACGACTTGGCTGATGCACTGGTACCTCGTGTGGCTGCTGCCTCTGGCCGCGCTGACACGCGGTTCGACCCTGCGGTGGGCGGCACTGCTGCTCCCGGCGGTGATGGTCGTGCTGGGGCTGCCGCCGGTGCCGAAGTAGGCGGGGCCGAGCGAGCATGGACGGCTCACCGGACTTCAAGGCCGAGGGACTCCTCGAGGGCCTCGACGACCGTGCTCGCAAGGCGAGGCTCGGTCTGCTCGAGGAGCTCTCGGCCGACGGCGTCGAGGTCGAGGATCTCAGGCTGGCAGTGCACGAGGACCGGCTCGTCCTGCTTCCCGTACAGAGAATGCTCTCGCAGGGCGCCTGCCTGACGAGCGACGAGGTGGCCGCGGCATGCGGGCTCGACGTCGAGTTCGTGCTGTCGATCCGGCGCGCCCTCGGCCTGTCCCACGCGGAGGCCGACGACCCTGTGTTCACGGAGGCCGACGCCGACGCCTTCCGCGCCCTCGGCGCCGTCCGCGGGACGGCACGGCTCCCGGACGAGGGCGTGCTCGAGGTGATGCGAGTGGTCGGCCAGGGCCTTTGGCGCATCAGCGAGGGGATGCGCACCCTGATCGCCGAGTCGCTCGCCCGGGCGGGGGACACGGAGCGGGAGGTCGCCGGCCGCTACGTCGACGTGGTCGAGGAGCTTCGTCCGGTGGCGGGGCCCTTCCTCGAGAGCGCGATGCGCGCCCATCTACGGGAGGGTCTTCGCACCGAGGAGCTCACCCCGCGAGAGATCGACTCGGGAGAGGTCGACGACACATGGACGGTCACGGTCTGCTTCGTCGACCTCGTCGGTTTCACCGGCCTCGGCGAGCGCCTGCCCACGAGCGAGGTCGTGTCCGTGGCCGGGCGGCTCGCAACGCTCGCTGCCCGGGTCGCGCGGCCGCCGGTGAGGCTGATCAAGACGATCGGCGACGCCGCGATGCTCGTGTCGACCGAGGCGGCTCCGATGCTCGAGGCCGCCGCCGAGCTCGTGAGCGCCGCCGAGGACTGGCTGCCGCCGCTGCGGGCGGGCATCGCCCACGGTCCCGCCTACACGCGTGGCGGCGACTGGTACGGAGCCACGGTCAACCTGGCCAGCAGGGTCGCGGGCGTAGCCGAGCCGGGAAGCGTCCTAGCGACCGAGGACGTCCGACACGCCGCGGGGACGAGCTACTCCTGGGAGTCGGCGGGTCGTGGGGCTCTCAAGGGTGTGCGCTCCCCGCCGGAGCTGTTCGTGCTGGCGCGCTGACCGAGGCCATCAGGCTCGCACCATCACGCGACCGCAGCTCCGACAGAGGTTGACCGACCCGGCCTCGCCCGGGAGGGCCACGGGCGTCTCGACCGCGGGGCAGGACGGGTTCACGCACTTGGCCTCGCGGTGCTGGACCGGCTGGGGCACCGCGCGGCCACGACGCCTGAGGAGATCCTCGGCCAGCCGGCGCACGCGGTGCTCGTCGACCTGCTGCTGCTCGACGATCGGCGCGTCGGGGTCGCGCAGAGGCTCCGACTGCATGCGCTTCAGGTTGAGGACCTCGGCCATGACCGGATCCGCGCCCTGGTCGCTGAGGAGGAAGTAGGCGAGCACCGACTCCTCCTGGCCGTCGCGATAGAGCCGCCCGATGCACTGGTCGTGCATACCGGGGCTCCAGTCGAGCTCGCCGAACACGGCCACCCGGCAGACATGCTGCAGCCCATCGAGGCCGGCGCCCGACCGCAGGCTCATCATCAGCACGCGGGAGTCGCCGCTGACGAAGGCGCCACGGCTGCGCTGCTTCTGGAGGGGATTCTCCGACCCCGTGTAGAGCACCGGGTCGTACTCCATCAGCCGCTTCTGCCAGATCTCGTAGACCGCGCGGTGCCACCCGAACAGGACGATCTTCTCCTCGGACTCGAGCAGGAGCTTCACGAACTCCGCGACGTAGGGCGCCTTGGCCACACCGGTCGCGTGGCGCATCTTCCAGTCGAGGTCGCCGCTGGCCTGGAACAGGTCGCGAGGGTGGCCGCGCCGACTGACGATGAGCTCGGCCAGGGCGGTCGCGTCGCCCGAGAGCCTGTCGAGCACCTCGCGATCGGTCTCGACGGGATGGGGCACCCGCTGGAAGTCCCCGGGCAGCTCCCGCCTGACCTCCTTCGAGGTGCGCCGGAGCATGAGCCCCTGCTCACGCAGGTGAGTGCCGAGCGCGGCGGGATCCGCGACGCTCGCCTTGTCGCTCCATCCCTCGTTCGCGCACCACTCGCGGCCGAACTCCTGCTTGCCGCCGAGGGCATCCGGGGCGATCACCGACATGACGTTGTAGATCTCGCCCCCGTAGTTGTAGATCGGCGTGGCCGTCAGCCCGACGCGGAACTGCGCGCCGTCGGCCACGGTGGCGGCCGCGGTGTACTTCGCGCTATCGGTACGGCGCAGCTCCTGGGCCTCGTCGAAGATCACCGTGCGCACGCGGCCGGCCAGGGCGTCCCCCCAGCCCCGGAGCTTCGAGTAGGGCATGATGAGCACGTCCGGGTCGTGGCCGTGCATCGAGCGGTGGCGAGCCGGATCGTAGGGCTCGAGCGTGCGCACGATGTGGGGGCGCAGGAACGGCAGGGTCAGGGCGAGCTCGTCCGCCCACTGCTGGGGCAGGTGCGTGGGGCAGACCACCAGGGCCGGAAGGGCCCGGGGATCGCGCAGGAGGAGCAGGCCGCTCATGGTCTTGCCGAGGCCGAGGTCATCGGTGAGCAGCAGGCGCCCCGTGGTGAGGGCCAGGTCTGCGGCCACCAGCTGATAGTCCCGAGCAGGACGGGCGAGCTCGGCGACGTAGTCCAGGTGGGGTGCGTCGCCCGAGAGGATCGCCTCGACCGCCTCCTCGGTCCGGCGGTGCTGGCGAGCTCGCTCGAGCAGCCGTTCACGGTGCTCGGCCTTCACCTGCATGGGCCAGCGCTCGAGCACCCACTCGATGTCGCGGGCGACGTCGGGGGTGTCGCCCAGCGTGATCGCGCCCGAGCGGCGCCCGTTGGCGCGGGGGAAGATGCGCTTGAGCCGGATCATCACGTCCGGTGTGGCCTCGATCGCCCACGCCCGGGAGC
>Ga0208612_1001362_pt1 | contig 10169 bp, 6 predicted proteins | sample AntDryMetagUQ889_FD_188089 | JGI IMG/M metagenome (GOLD analysis project Ga0208612, IMG submission 188089) | Polar desert microbial communities from Antarctic Dry Valleys - UQ889 (SPAdes) | ecosystem: Environmental > Terrestrial > Soil > Desert | place: Antarctic Dry Valleys | collected 2008-12-31 | reverse complement strand
CGGGACCGTAGCGGTCTAGTTCTAGTCATATCGGGCGCTCAGCAGGGTGCCCTCCTGGTTCCCTCTCCAGCGCAGGCTGGATCGACTGCACCTTCAGTCATCGTCGAGTTGGCCGAGCAGGAGGCGCTCGAGGCGGTGCGACCCGAGCTCGACGGCAGCGCCGTGATGGCGCACCTCGGCATCGCGCCGGGGCCGATGAGAATCGCCTCGCCGATCTCGGTCGGTGTCGACGAAGGGACGATCGTTTACGTCTCTTCCTCGGCTGCTCCCTCCCAAGGCTTGCCGCAGGAAGCCTCGGTGGCTCCGGAAGAAGCCTTGGAGGCTGCGGCCCGAAACATCGGCCTAGAGGCGTCACCCACCGCCATCAGGGCGACTGGTTCGGAAGATGACTGGTCCAACTATTCGTTGGGGTCCATTCCCGGCCCTCAACGGGTTCGGTTGGTAGCTGTGCCGACGAGCGGGGGTGTTCGGACTGCTTACGAGGTGCTATTGCTCGGCCAAGAAGAAGGCGGCGTTCCGTTCGGTTATTCGGTCTTCGTCGATGCAAGAACTGCCGAAGTGTTGATTCGTCACAGTCTCGTGGACCAGCTCGCCGATGATCCGCGCTGGAAAGTCTTTCGGAACATCCCACCCATCGACTTCTCCAGTACAGACACGAGGATCGTGATGTGTTGGCAGTCGATCATCGAGGGCAAGCCGGTCGAAGGTTGTGATCTCGAGGTGAAGAATCAAGCGGCCCGAGTGCCGTGGGACCTCGATCCCGTGACCTCTCAACCGACATTCACCACGAAAGGCAACGCAGCCAGTACGGCGTTGTCGTCCCTCAGCCCCTTCACCCCGTCTGATAACTATCGCCCGGTTAGCCCCGAGCGCGAGTACCTGTATCCATGGACCAACTATTGGTACGAGGAGAAGTGTCCGCGTCAGACCTTCTCACCGGATATGTCGCGCAACGACATCAACGCGGCGATCGTGAACTTGTTTACTCAGCACAACCGCCTCCACGACTGGTCCTACGAGCTGGGATTCGACGAAGACAACTACAACCTCCAACAGTCGAACTTCGGGTCGCAAGGGGGCCGGGAGGGCGATCCTGAGATCGGGAACGCGCAGGCCGCGGTCCTGACCGGAGGGAACCCGACCTTCACCGGACGCGACAACGCGAACCAGATCACCCCGAACGACGGCGTCTCGCCTATCACCAACATGTACCTGTGGCAGCCAATCGCGGGCGCGTTCTACCCGCCCTGTGTCGACGGTGATTTCGACATGTCGGTCATCGGCCACGAATACACCCACGCGATCAGCAACCGCATGGTGGCCGGTCCCGACGCGGGACTCAATAGTCGTCAGGGCGGCTCGATGGGTGAGAGCTGGAGCGACCTGACCGCGATGGAGTACCTCTTCGAGCACGACTACGCCCCGGTTGGGGGAGAGAACCCCTACGCCGTCGGTCCGTACGTGACGGGCAATAAGAGGACCGGCATCCGCAACTACGCCATGAACCGCAGCCCTCTTAACTATTCGAACGTGGGCTACGACTTCGTCGGCGCGCAGGTCCATGCCGACGGCGAGATCTGGAGCGCCACCAATTTTGATATCCGCAAAGCGCTGATCAAGAAGTACAACAAGCGGTTCCCGGTCTCGGATCGGACCCTTCAGCGTCGTTGTTTGGAGGGCCGAGAATCGGCCTCGGCGTGTCCCGGTAACCGCCGCTGGATGCAGATCGTCTTTGACGCTTATCTTCTGATGCAGTCGGACGTGACGATGATCGATGCGCGCGACGCATATCTGGCTGCGGACAAGATGCGGTTCGACGGCGCAAACAAGAAGGCGATCTGGAACACATTCGCGCGGAGAGGTTTCGGCGCGGGGGCCAAGGCTGTCGTTTCGGGTATCACCGACGATGTGGCCAAGCCGAGCTTCCGGTCTCCGACCTCGAGCAGCGAGGGGACGCTGCGGTTCAAGGCCATCGGAGCGGGCCGCCCGGTCAAAGCGAAGATCTACATTGGGAAGTACGAGGCGCGGGTAACTCCGGTTGCCGACACCATCGCCAAGACAAAGAGAACCTCACGACTGCAACTGATGCCGGGCCGGTATAGCTTCTTGGTTCGCGCCAAGGGTTTCGGCATGATGCGCTTCAAGCACAAAGTGACCTCGCAAGGGACGGACGGATTAACCCTGCGCCTGCAGAAGAATCTCGCTTCGAAGCATCTCAAAGCGAAGGTCGTGTCGGGGGTGGGAACCCCGGCCGGGCCGCCCGAGGCTCTCCTAGACGACACCGAGAAGACCAACTGGACCTTCGCCGGCCCCGTGATCGAGGGAGCACAGGTCACGGTTGATCTCGCAGGTGGAGCCCACGTGGTCCGCCGAGTCAACGTCAGCGCGATGCTGCGCCCTCGCAACGTGATCGGCGGTGTAGGTGACCCGCAGGATCCCAGTCAGAACCGGTTCACGGCGCTGCGTTCGTTCAAGATCCAAGCCTGCAAGGCGACCAAGTTGAACAAGCGCTGTGGAGCTAAGGTCGGGTTCAGGACAATCTTCACGAGTGCAAAAGACGCGTTCCCGGCGGGTGTTCCGAGACCTCTCGCACCGAACCTGATCCTGCGTAGTTTCCGCGTCAGGCCTACCCGCGCCACCCACGTTCGTCTCGTCGTCGTCACGAATCAGTGCACGGGCACGCCTGCATACAAGGGCGAGACGGATAATGACGCCACGAACGTGACCGATTGTCCGTCGGGTTCGGCTCAAGACGAACAGGTCCGAGCGGCAGAGCTCCAGGTGTTCTCGCGCAAGGGGCGTGTCGTCCGTTAACTCATATAGGGCTTGCGGCATCCCTATGATTGCCGCATGTCCCGAGGGTTCGTGGGGAGCCGAGTTTCATCCCGATCTCGAGGGTATGGACGAAGTAGAGGATCTCGACGAAGGTGATCCATCGAATCTTGAGCGTCGCTGACGCCGCCCTGCGTGAATCGATTCCTACCCTGAACGTCCTTGGTGGCTTTCGTGGCACCGATGAACGTCACGTTGCCGCGATCCGTGGTGCCTGCCTGAAGAGAGGCTGCTGACAGTAGAAAGAGCTCGTCGAGCTACCAGGCGGGCTACTCAGGTCTTGACCATTCTGGATGAGGACGCCTAACGTGGGGCGATGCCAGTCTTCGAGACCGTCAAAGTGGCCGCAGTCCAGGCTTCTCCAGTCATCCTCGACGCCGAAGCGACTATCGAGAAGACCCTTCGCCTTCTGCATCAGGCAGCCGACGAGGGAGTCCAGCTAGCCGTCTTTCCGGAGACATTCGTGTCCGTGTATCCGAGCGGAGCCTGGGCTCACCAAGCAGCTCAGTTCGGTGGGTTCGATGTGATGTGGGAACGCCTGTGGTCCTCTTCCGTCGAGGTTCCCGGCCCGGCCATCGACAAGGTGGTCGCAGCGTGCGCCGAGCGCGGGATCTACTGCTGTCTCGGCATCAACGAACGAGAGGTCGAACGCCCGGGTTCTCTGTACAACTCTCTCGTGTTGATGGGGCCGACGGGTGTATTGACGAAACACCGCAAGCTCGTCCCGACGATGCATGAGCGCCTCTTTCATGGAGCCGGAGACGGGACCGATCTGAACGTGGTCGAGACGGAGCTCGGCAGGATCGGGGGTCTCATCTGTTGGGAGAACAGGATGCCCCTGGCTCGTATCGAGCTGTATGAGAAGGGCGTGCAGATATGGGTCGCCCCAACCGCGGACGACTCCGAGGGATGGCTGGCGTCGATGCGGCATATCGCGATCGAGTCCGGGGCTTTCGTGATCAGTGTGCCCCAGTACATCGAAAGAAGTGACTTTCCGAAAGATTTCCCCGTCCCCCTCCCGGACGATGAGGTCCTCGGGCGCGGGGGAGCCGCCATCATCGAGCCCCGCGGGGGTAAGATCCTCGCCGGTCCCCTCTACGGCGAGGAGGGACTGGTCACCGCAGAGATCGATCTAAAAGTCGGATTACACGCGAAGAGGTGGTTCGACGTCGTCGGGCACTACAAGCGCATCGATTCAGGGATCCCGCAAGCTGACGCAGGAGGTGAGAGATGGCCGCAGACTTTCCCGGTCTCGGACACGTTGCAGTAACCGTCACCGACATCGATCGAGGACGGGAGTGGTACTCGACGCTCTTCGGTTCGCAACCCGTGTTGGATGAAGACGCGGGGACCTTTTTCCATGTGGTGTGGGCCCTGGGAGGAGGCAGCCTATTCGGCATCCACACTCATCCGCGCGAGAACGATCAACCTAACTTCAGCGAGTTTCGCACTGGCCTCGACCACGTCGCCTTCGCTTGCTCGAGCCGCACTGATCTCGAAACATGGGAGAAGCGACTGGACGAGCTGGGGATCACGCATGGTGGCATCGTCGATGCGCCGTACGGGTCCGGACTCTCCTTCCGCGACCCCGACAACCTGCCCTTGGAATTCTTCGCCCCGCCCTCCTAGGACGAGGGGAAGACCGGCCTGCCTACATCCAGTACCAGTTCGGCGACGCGGATATCGCGCTGACCGTGGGGCATCTGAACGAACTTTGAGAAAGACGACTCCCCAAGCCTTCAGACCCGTAAGCACCTAGGATGATCCGTCTAATCGGTCCTAGGGTGGGGGATGGCGTGGCCGTATCAGGACCCAACGCCGTGGCCGGCAGAGAGTCGACGGGGGTTCCCCTCGTGGGGCGCGAGGAGGAGTTGCGCCTTCTTGCTGGGGGTCTCCAGAAAGCGCTCGAAGGCTACGGAGGCCTCTTTGTTATCTCCGGGGCAGCCGGGATGGGGAAGACGCGTCTGGCGGAGTGGATCGCCGAAAGAGCCCGCGAGCAGGGTGCCCGCGTTGTGTGGGGGCGATGCTGGGAGACCGTCGACACCCCCGCCTACTGGCCGTGGAGCCAGCTGATCCGACAAACTTTGGAGCCGCTCCCAAGAGAAGAGCGAGATGAGCTCGTCGGGGCGGGACGTGCAGCGATCTCGCGGATGGTTCCCGATGTGATCGACCCTCCCGACGGCGGGATCCCGCACCCGACCAGTCGGATAGAGGAGTTCGAGTCTCTGTCCAGTTTCTTCCGGCGGGTCGCGGTGCAGATGCCCTTAGTAGTCCTACTCGAGGACGTCCATGCCGCAGACGAGTCATCCCAGATGATGTTGCAGTACCTGGCGCGGGAGACGCGCACCGATCACATCCTTCTCGTCGCGACCTGCGATCGGGAGGAGATCGACGTGAAGCCGCTGCAAGGATCTTTCTTCTCGGAGATAGCTCGTGAGGGAGTGTCGATCCCGTTGCGCGGCCTCGATGAGGAAGCGATCTCGCTTCTCTACCAGGGCTTGGTCGGCGAGAAACCCCACTCACCGATCCTGAGCGGACTTCATTCTTCGACCGAAGGCAATCCATTGTTCGTGACGGAGACGATAGCGATGTTGAGCGTGACGGGTGAACTTCATCGTCCCGATCACTCCACGGGCTTTCGCGTGCCGCGTTCCGTCCGTGACATGTTCCGTCGACGCCTCTCCGATCTGCCCGAGGAGACCCATGCGCTCTTGACGATGGCCTCCGTCATCGGTCGCGAATTCGAGGCCACTTTCCTCGGGCGGGTCGCAGTGCTGGACAGTGAGACCACTCTCACTCTGCTCGACGATGCGGTCGCGGCCGGCGTCATCCAGGAAGCCGGTGCCCTGGGCCGTTACCGATTCGCTCACGTGTTGATCCGGGAGACCGTTTACGAAGAACTCAGCCCGGCCAACAGGATGAGGGTGCATCGCCTCGTAGCCGAAGCCTTGGAGGACGCAGGGGGCGCCGACAGTGAGAAGCGACTCCCCGAGCTTGCCCACCATTGGTTCAAAGCTGCCCAGGCGGGCGACCCGGAGAAGGCCCTGATCTATACCGAGCGAGCAGCGCAACAAGCGGCCTCCAAAGGTGCGTTCGAGGAAGCTGCACGCCTTTATGGACGGGCCTCACAGGTGGCCGAGCTGGCCGCTGCTCCCGACGACCACCTCGAGCGACTCAAGAAGGCTTTGCTCTCGGCGAGGTCGGCCACGGGAGGCGCTCTTAGAGATCCAAAGGTCGCGACCTCGGATCTCTGCTTCATGCGGGAAGGCGAATTCTGGACGCTCGTCTATCACGGGACGACCTCGAGGCTGAAAGACATCAAGGGACTCGGTTTCATCGCGCAGCTCCTGCGTGCACCCGGGCGCGAGTTCCATGTGCTGGATCTCGTCGGTGCTGCTCAGGGGAATGTGCCGGCGGCCTACAACCGAGTGGAGGGAGAACTTCGATCCGAGGGGCTTGGAGATGCGGGGGAGATGTTGGACGCGGCAGCGAAAGCCGCTTATCGACGTCGGATCACCGAGCTTCGGGAGGAGATCGAGGAGGCGGACGCGTTCAACGATCCAGCGCGATCGGAGCGCGCCCAGGAGGAACTCGAAGCTCTAGTCGGCCAGATCTCTGGCGCAGTTGGTCTCGGGGGCCGCGACCGGAAGGCGGCCTCGGCCGCAGAGCGGGCGCGATTGAGCGTCACCAAGACGATCAAAGACGCCTTGAGGAAGATCTCAGACAACGACCCGACCTTGGGCTCGCATCTCGTTTCCACCATCAGGACCGGCACTTACTGCTCCTACACACCTGATCCCAGGGTTCCTGTGGAATGGAAGACCTAGGGCACGACTGTGCGTAGGTTTCGCACGCCTTTTTATGTGAGCGACGACGCGCCTGAGGAGACGATGAGCGACAGACAGGACACGCAAGGGAGACGTTCCGGCGATGTCGTTGGGCCTTACGTACTCCATGAGGAGATCGGGCGCGGCGGTATGGGCGTCGTCTATCGGGCGACGCGGGCGGACACCGGGCTGGAAGTCGCCCTCAAGCTCATGCTGCCCGAGATCGCCGGGAACACCAGGTTCCGTGAGCGATTCATAGCCGAAGCCCAGACGGCACCCAAACTCGATCATCCGAACATCGTTCCGGTTCACGAAGTGGGCGGGATCGGTTCCGACCTGTTCATCGCGATGCGCCTCGTCCATGGGCCCGATCTGAAAGAGGTCATCGAGACCGAGGGAAGACTTTCTCCCAAGCGGGTAGCCGGCATCTTGCGCCAGATAGCCGACGCCCTCGATTACGCGCACAGCGTCGGAGTCGTTCACAGAGACGTCAAACCACAGAACATCCTTCTGACCCAGGTCGAGGAGACCTCAGAGGATCTCGTTTACATCACCGACTTCGGTCTCGTGAAGCCGGCCGGGGCAGAATCGACCGCGTCGCGAACGGGCGAGGTGTTCGGCTCGATCCAATACATGGCTCCCGAGCAGATAGAGGGGATGCCTACAGACGGGCGGGCCGACGTGTACTCGCTGGCCTGTGTCGCATTCGAGGCCTTGACCGGAAGCATCCCGTTCGAACGGCCGAACGAGGTGGCGGTCCTCTGGGCCCACGTGCACGAGGCGCCGCCGCGTGTGACCGACCTGCGGCCGGACCTCGCCGGGGGCCTGGATGTCGTGATGGCAAATGCTATGGCCAAGCACCCAGACGACAGGTATCTCACCTGCGGAGAATTCTCCGAAGCTCTGTTGGATGGACTCGCCAAGAGCAATCGCGCTGTGGCCATGCCCATCGTTCGGCCCCTGGTGAAGCGGATCCCTCGAAACAAGACCGAGCGGGAGATCTGGGCTCCCAACTTCTTTCCCGAGCTCTCGCGCGTTCGAAAGTTGACCGAGAAGACCGAGTGGGGCCGAGCCGTGGGATTCGCCACGGCGGTCACGCTGCTACTCGCTGGGTTGATCCAGTTCACGCACCCTGCAGGGCTGGTAGGAGCGGCCGGTGACGTGGCCACAGTGGCCGGGGATGTCGCCGCCGCGGCCAACTCGATGATCCAGAGCGCTACCGACTCCCCGAAAGAGCCGGCTGCTGCCGGCAAGGGGCAAAGGGCACGCGGCAGGCGAACTGTGAGAGAGAGAGGCCGTCCGAAGGGTTCGCCCCGGACAGAGCAGCGGGCGTCGGGCCGGTCGGGTGGAGTTGAACCGGCCGCTCCGATGCCGCCCGTTCTGAACGATGAAAACGTTCCACCCGCTGAGATCGTCTTCGTAAGCGACTCCTACTACAGGGGCGAGATCTACAAAACCGATCCGACTAGCGGGACGGCCACGCAGCTCACGGATAACACGACATGGGAGCTGTACCCCTCGTGGTCTCCGAACGGAAAGATGATCGCCTTCAGCTCCATCGCAAACGACGGTGCCACGAAGATCTGGGTGATGCGGGAGAACGGGTCGCGCGAACGGGTCGTCCTTACTCTCGAGGATCAGGAGGAGGGTTCCCTAGAGGCCGTAGATTTGAGCTGGTCGCCGGATTCCAAGAGCCTTCTTTACTCGTACAGAGGGATCTTTGTGGTCCCTGTGCGGGGTGGAACACCACGCCTGCTGGAGACTGATGGCGAGCTGCCGGAGTGGAGTCCGGACGGAAGCAAGATCGTGTTCTCGAGACAAGGCCTTTGGCTGATGAACTCCGACGGATCGGGACAGAAACAGCTCACGAACCCCTCGGACCCGTCGCCATTGGACATTGACCCCACCTGGTCCTCGGACGGCCAACGGATCGCGTTCCAACGAGGTGGGGGGCTGAGAGTTTTCGCAGGAGATACGGGTGTTGAAGCTTCAGCAATCTTTGTGGTCAACGCTGACGGAACTGGTCTCCGACGGGTCTCCGAAGGCAGGGGAGACCGGGAACCATCCTGGGCCTCGTCCGGAGACGCGCTGGTCTACGTCGGCCCGGACAGTCACTTGTATCTGATCGGCGACACCGGGTCGGGCAACAGACGGCTGACCACCACGGCCCCCAACGCAACTCCGGACTGGCGCTGGCCCCCCTCGTAGCCGGGCTTGGCTCAGCGCACACTCGTGCGGTTACTTCGCACGCCTACCGGGTAGCCACCTCCGACGATCACAGGAGACAGTTATGCGTAAAGCCCCCTTTTTGACACTTGCTTTTGCCCTGCTCGGCGGGGTCCTGGCGACCCCGGCGGGCGCGAGCGAGCCGGTCACTTTTGAGACGTCCGGTCGCTTCGCCGTGGCCGACGTCCTCGGTGCCTGGATCGTTGGTCCCTCCAGCGTCACCACTAGGGAATTCGCGGCGTCGTGTGACATCCCTACCAGTCAGGGAGTTGATGCTTACGTCGTGGAGTTGTCGGACGAGATCTCCAAGGTCTCTGCCGACGTAACCCTGAGCTGGGAAGCCCCCACGGGAGGCTTCGACCTGCACATGAAATTCACCGACGAGAGGTGCATGTCCACTGGAGGGGCGGGGTGGTACAACGGCCCCGACGGTTGGGACGAGAAGGGCACCTTTCCAGCGGGGACCAGGTACATCGTGGTGTCCGGAACGATGGGAGCCCTGGTCGACTTCACCTTGAAGGCCGTGGAAGTGGGCCGCCAACAGACTCCCGGCCCCGCGCCCGCTGAATCACCTTCCCCTTCTGAGCCGGACCCCACCTCCACCGTTGATCGATCCGTTGCCCTCGCCCTGCGAGGCCACCTTCAAGCTCGGGGCAGCGTCATCTCAGACGAGCAGGTCTGCCGTGAAGGTGTCTCAGTCATCCTCGAGAGGAAGGCGTCCGAAGGATGGGTAGCGGTCGGATCGACCAGTAGTCGGGAAGATGGTTCCTTCGAGTTGAAGATCAGCGACCGCAAGGGCCGCTACCGGGCGGTCGCCCCGGAGTCCTCTGTTGCAGAGGTGACCTGTATCGGGACCGTAAGCGAGAGCCAGCTTCACCGACACTGAGACAGGTCGTTCTAGACGAACAGGTTTACACGGCCCTCATTCCGTGATCCTTGGGGGATCGGCCGTTCGTGGCATCCTCCGCAGATGGCGAGCTCGGACCCAAAGACGACGCTGCATCGATACCTGCAGAATGCTCGTGAGGCTGTGCTCTGGAAGCTCGATGGCCTCGGCGAGTATGACCTCCGGAGGCCTCTCACTCCGACCGGCACGAATCTCCTCGGACTGGTCAAACATCTAGCGAGCGTGGAGGCGGGCTATTTCGGTGAGACGTTCGGCCGCCCTTTCCCCGAACCCCTACCGTGGTTCGAGGACGACGCGGAGCCCAACGCGGACATGTGGGCTACCGCGGACGAGTCGCGCGACGACATCGTCGGCTTCTATCGGCGGGTGTGGACTCA
>Ga0208612_1001361_pt1 | contig 10173 bp, 11 predicted proteins | sample AntDryMetagUQ889_FD_188089 | JGI IMG/M metagenome (GOLD analysis project Ga0208612, IMG submission 188089) | Polar desert microbial communities from Antarctic Dry Valleys - UQ889 (SPAdes) | ecosystem: Environmental > Terrestrial > Soil > Desert | place: Antarctic Dry Valleys | collected 2008-12-31 | reverse complement strand
ATCAGCGTCGCCTCCCGTTCGTCCTCGTCGCCGAGCACGCTGACGAACACGCGGGCGGAGCGCAGGTCAGGGCTGGTTTCCACGGCGGTCACGGTCACGAATCCGATGCGGGGGTCTTCGAGCTCAGCGGAAATCGAGTCCCCGATCACCTCTCGCATGACCTCGTTGACGCGCCTCATGCGCTCGGTGGGCATCGCCAACTGAGCATAACGCGGGATCGCGTGCGTCAGGTGAACCACGCACTCAGACGCGTGGCACGCTGACGGCGACTATCGCCGTTAACTTGCCACACGTCCAGCCAACGAGCGCTCAATCGCGGATGTCGTCGAGGCTTCGCACGGTACGGTCAAAGGTGCAGCCATCCGGGCAGCGGGACTCGATGAAGCGCTCGACCTGGTCGGCACGGTCACCCACCCTTGCGTCCCCGAGGAGACAAACCAGCAGCGTCGCCCGCTGCCAGGTGTCCTGCCCGTCCGTTTCGGCGACGGCGACGCCGTAACGACGGCGAAGCTGCTCCTTGATCGACTTCAGGTGCTTGCGCTTCTCCTTCAGGCCGTGCGACTCGCCGAAGTGAAGGCGTGCCTCGATCAGGCAAACAAAGGGCTTCGGCACGTGATCGCGTCGCCCACCCGCTAGTCGTTCAGCGTCTGCTCGACCTGTTTGGTCCGGAACAGTTCAAGCACGTCGCCGATCTTGATGTCGGCGAAGCCCTCGAGGACGATGCCGCACTCCTGGCCTTCCTCGACTTCCTGGACATTGTCTGAGAAGCGGCGGAGCGAACCGATCCGGCCGGTCCAGGCGACGGTGCCGTCGCGGACAAGGCGCACCTCGGCGTCCCGGGCGACCTTGCCGTCGGTCACCTCGCAGCCGGCGATCATGCCGACCTTGGACGCCTTGAACGTTTCCTTGACCTCGGCCTGGCCAATGATCTCCTCGACGTCGACGGCCTCGAGCATGCCCTCCATCGCCAAGCGCAGTTCCTCGGTCACCTTGTAGATGACCGAGTACGTGCGGATCTCGACACCCTCGCGCTCGGCGGCGCGCCGGGCGTCGGCCAGCGGGCGGACGTTGAAGCCGATGATGACCGCGTCGGAGGCGGCGGCGAGCATTACGTCGGATTCGTTGATGCCTCCGGCGGCGGCGCGGATCACGTTCAGCCGCACCTGCTCGTGCGGCACCTTGGCGAGCTCATCCTGCAGCGCTTCGAGGGAGCCCGACACGTCGGCCTTGAGGAGGATGTTGAGGTCCTTGATCTCGCCCTCCTGCGCCCTGGCGAAGACCTCGTCCAGTGAAACCCTCCGGGCGTTGCGCCTCGCGACAGCTTCCGTCTTCAGGCGATGCGCGCGCTCACCGGCGAGTTGCCGGGCGCGGCGATCGTTGTCGACCACCTCGACCCGCTCACCGGCCTCGCAGACGCCATCGAAGCCGAGCACTTCGACCGGGTCGCCGGGGCCGGCCACCTTGACGCGCTCGCCCGTATGGTCCTGCATCGCGCGCACCTTGCCCCATTTGGGGCCGGCAACCACGGAGTCGCCGATCCGCAGGGTCCCGCGCTGGATGAGCACCGTCACCACCGGGCCACGGCCCGGGTCGAGATGCGACTCGATCACCGAACCTGAGGCCTCGGCGTCGGGGTTGGCGCGAAGCTCCTCGACCTCGGCGACCAGCAGGATGTTCTCGAGCAGGTCGTCGAGGCCCTCCTTGGTCTTGGCCGAGACGTTGGTGAAGATCGTGTCGCCGCCCCAATCCTCCGGATTGAGGCCCTGGTTGGCAAGCTCGCCCTTCACCTTGTCCGGGTTCGCGCCCTCCAGGTCGATCTTGTTGACGGCGACGACGATCGGGACGTCGGCGGCCCGCGCGTGGTCGATTGCCTCGACCGTCTGCGGCATGACCCCATCGTCGGCGGCCACGACGACCACGACTATGTCGGTGACATCCGCGCCGCGCGCGCGCATCGCCGTGAACGCAGCGTGGCCGGGAGTGTCGATGAAGCTGATCAACCTCTCGCCTGAGCGAACCTGGTAGGCGCCGATGTGCTGGGTGATGCCCCCGGCCTCGCCGGCAGCTACCTCGGTCTGGCGGATCGCGTCAAGCAGCGAAGTCTTGCCGTGATCGACGTGCCCCATGATCGTGACCACTGGCGGACGGGCCTTCAGCTCGTCGTCAGCGTCCTCATAGATGACTTCCTCGGCCTCTTCCTCGGCGGCGCTGACGACCTCTACCTTTCGATCGAACTCGCCGGCCAGCGCCGTGACGGTCTCGTCAGTGAGGGTCTGCGTCAGGGTTGCCATCTCGCCGAGCCCCATCAGCTTCTTGATGACCTCCGCGCTCGAGATGCCAATCGTCTCTGCAACCTCGCGAACGGTCGCTCCAGACGCGATCTTGACCGTCTGCTCTTCCTCGACCACGGGCGCTGAGACGGGGGGCTCGTCCAAGAAGGGACGGCGACGACGCCCGCCACGACGCCTCGGCGGGCGCTGCGGAGGTGGGGGGCCCATGCTGTCGCGGCGGGAGGCCTGCGAATCGATCACAACGCGCCGACGCTTGCCTACGGCGGCTGCTTTTGCGGCACCGCCTGACGTCGACGCGTCGGGGCGGGGGCGAACGGATTTGTCTTGTGAGGGCGCCGCCGCCTTGGGGGCGGAAGCAGGCTTGGCGGGTGAAGTGGGGGCGCCGGCCTTCGCCCGGCCGGCCTCGGTAACCGGAGCGGGCGCCGGTTCGGCTGAAGCGGTTCCGTCGAGCACCTTGGCCGCGACGTCCTGCTCGACGCTGGACGCGGCGACCTTCACCTCGACCCCGGCGGCCTGAAGCTTCGCCAGGACCTCCTTGCTGGTCAGGCCTCGCTGCTTCGCTAACTCATGGACCCGCAGTTTCGCCACTAGTGCTTGTCGCTCTCCATTTCGGGCGACACGGCAGCAGGCGCGGCCTGCGCGTCGGAGGGTGTGGCTTCGGAGGGGGGCTCGTCGGAGGGGGCCAAATCGTCGTCGGGAGCGTCCTGTTCTTCGGAGGCTTCGTCGGCGTCCCCGGCGACCGGCTCGTCCTCCACGACGAGCGGCTCGGCGTCGACCGCCGGCTCCTCGGAAGGGGACTCCGGTTCCTCGGCGGGTGCCTCCTCTTCAGCAGGCGCCTCCTCGGAAACGGATGCCTCGCTTTCGGCCATCGGCTCCACCGCTGGTGCTTCCTCCTCGGCTTCCTCGGCAACCTTGGCCTCCTCGAACGCGGCCTGCGCCCGGGCGACCAGTTCGCTCACCTGAGCGGGGTCGGCGTCAGGATCGGCAAGCGCTGCGACCTCGTCTTCGGTAAGCGAGGCCAGGACGGTGACTTCGTTGGTCTCGAAGCGAGCGAGGCACTGGTGCTGGGCCAGCCCGCAGAACATCGATCCTGAAACGGAGGCGTTCGGACAACGACGGCCGGCGGAGAGCACCGCCGCGCAGCGCCCGTCGTCCACCTGCTCCTCGTCCAGATCCTCCTGATCCTCGAACGAGAAATCGGTCTCAGACTTGATGTCCACCTTCCAGCCGGTCAACTTGGCGGCCAGACGGGCGTTTTGTCCCTCCCGGCCGATTGCCAGCGAGAGCTGGTCGTCGGGCACGATCACGGTCGCCTCCTTGGTGTCGTCATCGACGATCACCTCGCGAACGCGCGCGGGCGAGAGCGCCTTGGCGACGAACCGGGCGGGTTCCTCGTTGTAGGGGATGATGTCGATCTTCTCGCCGCGCAGTTCGGAGACGACCATCCGCACCCGGGAGCCGCGAGGGCCCACACAGGCACCGACCGGGTCCACCCCGTCCGCGTGCGAGATCACTGCGATCTTCGACCGGAATCCCGGCTCGCGGGCGACGCCGACGATCTCCACGAGGTCGTCGGCGATCTCCGGCACCTCGAGCTCGAAAAGCTCCTTGATCAGCTCCGGGCTGCGCCGCGAGACGACGATCGAGGGGCCCTTGCCCTCTGCCGACACGTCGGTGATCACGGCCTTGACCCTCATGCCATGGTCGTAGCGCTCGTTCCAGACCTGCTCCGAGCGGGGAAGCAGCGCTTCCACCCGTTCGCGAAGCTGAACCAGCGTGTAGCGGTTGTCGGACTGCTGGATGATCCCCGTGATCAGCTCGCCGACCCGGTCCTGGTACTCGTCGAACATCATCTGCCGCTCCGCCTCGCGGACGCGCTGCAGGATCACTTGCTTGGCGGTCTGCGCGGCGATCCGGCCGAAGTTCTCAGGCGTGACGTCGCGTGACTTGATCTGGTCGGCATACGGGGCCAGGATCTCCGGATCGAGCTCGGGCTCCTCGGGCTCCCGCATTTCACCCGTCTCGGGATCGATTGTCGGCTCCTGCTCGGAGGCGACCTGGGCCAGGAGCTTTTCCTCGAGCTCGACCGGGAGGATCAACTCGAAGACCCGGAAGTCAGCGGTCTCGCGATCCAGGTCGACGCGCGCGTAGCGGGCTGAACCGGGGCTCTTCTTATACGCGGAGAGGAGCGCGTCCTCGAGCGCCGTCATCAGGGTCTCGGAATCGATTCCCTTTTCCGCCCCGAGTTCCCTGATCGCGTCGACGAGCTCGCGGCTCACGATTCACCTCCGAATGAGAAGTCACCGATCAAATTTGAGCGCTTGATCCCGTCAAGCGGGATGCGCACCGCTTCACCGTCGGCCTCGAGCGAGACCGCCTCTGCGTCGGCTCCTTGGAGGGTGCCGGTGAAGTTACGCCGACCGGCGATGGGGTCGCTGGTGCGCACGCGCACGCGACTGCCCAGGAACCGCCGAAAATGCTCCGGCTTCGTCAGGGGCCGGTCGACGCCTGGCGACGAAACCTCCAGGGAGTAGCGCTCAAGGAGGTCGCGCAACTCAGCGGTGACCGCCTCGCAAAGCCCGAGATCGACCCCGCCAGGCCGGTCGATATAGATGCGAAGAGTCTGTGCGGCAGGTGTTTCAAGCGCGACGAGCTCGACGTCGGAATCGAATTCCCGAAGCCGCGTCTCGATCGTCTGCTGAAGGTCCTGCTGACTCACAATCCTCTTCTCTCCATTCCTGATTTGGCTCCTCGCACACCCGATTCACGCCCAAAAAAAGGTGGGCCCGGGCCCACCTCGACAGGGTACGGGTACACATAAGGAGTCAGGTGAGTATAGCCACGGTCAGGCGAGCGCCAGCGACGATTTAGGCCTCGACAAGGACCGTAACGGGCCCGTCGCCCACGAGCTCAACGGCCATGTAAGCGCCGAATATCCCGCGCTTGGCGGCGAGTCGATTCGCGAAACGCTCGTAGAGCGGTTCCGCTACCTCGGGTGCGGCGGCGTTCACGTAGCTCGGGCGATTGCCCTTGCTCGCGTCGCCGTAGAGGGTGAACTGGCTGACGCACAGAACCTCGCGGTCCCCAAGCGCCTCGTTCATCCGCCCGTTGGCGTCATCGAAGATCCGGAGGCTCCGAACCTTGTCGGCGAGGCGATCGGCCGCTGCCTCGGTATCGCCCTCGCGCACACCGAGGAGGACCAGCGATCCCGGACCGATCGCCGCGATCTCGGAGTCGTCGACCGACACCGACGCCCGGGTGACCCGCTGTACCAGTGCACGCACGAAGTCGCGCTACGCCGCGCGGCTTGCGCGCTCGCGATAGATCCGGTAGTCGCGCCGGTCCGGACACAAGTTCGAGGCAAGCGCCAGGTGGTGACGAGCGCGATCCTGCTGTCCGGTCAGGGTCAATGCCCGCCCCAGGCAAAAGTGGGCGTAGTCGTTCACCGGATGCGACTCGACGATGGCCTCGAACTCGCCGGCGGCCTCGGCGAACTGTGCATTGCGAAAATAGGCGCGACCAAGCGCTTCACGTACCGAGGTCTTCTCGGGGGCCTGGCGGGCGGCCTCGGCCAGGGGCACGGTCGCTGCTTCGAAGCTCCCGTCCTCGAGCAGCTCGATCCCCTTGCGATAGAGGGTGTAAAGCGACTCCGTTGCCACGCATCAAGGATAACTCCGCCGCCCGGCGCGGATCGCCGCGACGCGGTCCAAGATCGCCTCGGCGATCTCGTCCTTTGATGCGATCGGTATCTGATGCTCCGAGTCCCGCTCGACGATCGTGACCTCGTTGCGCTTCGAGTCGAAGCCGATCTCCGAATTCGACACGTCGTTGAAGATGATCGCATCAAGGCCCTTGCGCTCGAGCTTGTCTCGCGCCCGGGAGATCGCATCCGCCCCATGCTCGGCGGCGAAACCGACCAGCGTCTGCCCATCGCGACGATCGGCCGCGAGCGTGCGGATTACGTCCTCCGTTTCCTCGAGATGCAAGTCCAGACCGCCCGAGCCCGCGCGGTTGAGCTTGCCCGCGGCCGGGGTCGGAGTGAAGTCCGCAACCGCCGCCGCCATCAGCACCACCTGGGATTCGGCGAAATGCTCTCGCGTTGCCGCCGCCAGCTCGGCCGCCGTCTGGACCGCGACGGTCTTGACCCGCGGCGCGACCGGCAATGAGACATTGGCCGCGACCAAGGTGACGTCGGCGCCGCGCCGGGCAGCGGCCGCCGCCATGGCGATGCCCATCCGCCCCGATGAACGGTTGCCTATGTAGCGCACCGGGTCGATCGGTTCGCGGGTGCCCCCGGCGGTAATGAGCACGCGCAGCCCGTCCCAAGGACTCGCCTGGCCGGGGAGCACCGCCTCGAGCCGGTCAAGGAGCGCTGCCGGCTGCGGCAGGCGGCCCATCCCGTATTCACCACGGGACGCCAGTGGCCCGTCGTCGGAGTCGATCACCTCCACCCCACGCTCGCGCAGGAGGTCAAGGTTGCGCTGGGTAGCTCCGTCCCGGTACATGCGGTCGTTCATGGCGGGCGCCACCAAGCGCGGCGCCGAGCAGGCGAGGAACGACGTTGTAACCATCGAGTCGGCGATCCCAGCGGCCAGTTTGGCCACCGTGTTGGCCGAGGCCGGCGCGATCAGGTACGCGTCCGCGTTCTCGACCAGCGCCAGGTGCCCGATCGGGTCGTGCGCCGGCGCCGGATCTCCAGGGAAGGCACCGCGCATCGGGTCCCGCTGCCATTCCTCGACGAGGACGGGGGCGCCGACGATCCCCTCGAACGAGGGAGCGCCGACGAAGCCCCCCGCGGCAGGAGTCATCAAAACACGGACGCCGTGGCCGGCCTTCGTCGCCAGCCGCGCCAGTTCAAGCGCGCGGTAAGCCGCAATCCCACCGGTGACGCCCAGAAGGATTCGTGCCATGGGTTAGCCCCTAGGCGCGGTCGCGGTACTCGTACTTGATCTTGCCCGCAGCGAGCTCCTCGAGCGCGATCGTCAGGTAATTGCCTGAGCGCGTCTCGATCATCGGCGGCGTGTACTCCTCGTACGTGCCCTCACCGAGGGCACGGTAATAGCTATTGAGCTGACGGGCGCGCTTGGCAGCGACCAGTACGGCCGCGTAGTGCGAGTCAGATTGCGCGAGAAGGCTGTCGACTCTTGGCTTGACCATGTGGCACGGAGTGTAGGGGGTAGCGTCAAACCCCCCCACTCGCCAACTCGCCGCGGACGATTTGCTCCAACTCGGCCGCGGCGCGCGCGACTTCGTCGTTGACGACCACATGCTTGAACTCCTGCTGGGCCTCGAGCTCCTGCTTCGCGGTCTCCAGCCGCCGTTCGATCGCTTCATCCGAGTCCGTGCCACGCCCGGCCAAGCGCTCGCGCAGGGTCTCCGGGTCGGGCGGGGCGATGAAGATCAAGACGGCTTCGTCCCCCATCGCGGCTCGAACCTGGCGGGCTCCCTGGACCTCGATCTCCAGAACCACCGAGACCCCGGCCTCCAGCGTCCTCTCGACATCCGAGCGGAGGGTGCCGTAGCGATTGCCGGAGAACGTCGCGTGCTCGAGGAAATCACCGGCGTCGGCCTTGGCGGCGAATTCTCCCGGTGAGAGAAAGTGGTAATCGGCCCCATCGATCTCACCGCTCCGCGGATCGCGGGTGGTTGCCGAGACCGACAGCTCGAGACCGTCAACCCGCTCCCGCAAGTCGCGGATCAGGGTGCCCTTGCCGACCCCCGACGGGCCTGTGATGACGAATACGCGCGAACCCATTGATGCCGTATCCAACCCCGCGGGCCGGACGCATGCCCCAGGCCCGCCGCCGTAGGCCGGCCGGCTACCTGCGGAGCATCTGGACCAGCTCGGCCCGCTGCCGCCCGGAAAGCCCGCCGATGGTCTTCGATGGCGAGATCCGGCATTGCGACAAAACCTTGTTTGCCTTGACCCGGCCGTACTTCGGGACGGCGAGGATCATGTCGAATACCTTCGCCGACTCAACCCACTCCGGAGGATCGAGCAACAGCCGCTCAACATTGACCTTGCCGGCTTTCAGATCCCGCTTCATCTGTGCGCGCCTCGTCCGGATCTCGTTGGCGCGGGTCAGTGCCTTCATTCGCTGTGCGCTGGTCCTCTCGGGGACGGCGGTCTCAGCTGGAGCGGCCACTGGGCGGCGACTATAGCGCGGGACAGGCGGCGCGCAAACCCGAATTCGCGGTTTCGGCGAAAATTCGATTCGACCTCTAGCTGAGGTGTAGGGACGAAGCTCGCTCAGGCAGGGTTTGAAGCCCCAGACGGATGCGCTTTGCGACGCCGGGATCGATGAAGTTTGCCGTTCCAACTGCAATTGCGGCGGCTCCTGACTCAAAGAACGAGCGCGCGTCAGCCACCGATTCGATCCCCCCCATGCCGATCACCGGGACCGCCACCGAGCTCGCGACCCTTCGCGTCTGCTCCAGCGCGATCGGGCGGACAGCGGGCCCGGAAAGGCCGCCGCTGCCGGCCCCGAGCCAGGGCTCATGGGTAGCAGGGTCGAGGGCCGTCGCCTTCAGGGTGTTGATCAGCGACACCGCGTCCGCACCTCCCTGCTCGGCGGCAACCGCAACGGCTTCCGGGGCCGCAGTGTTGGGCGTCAGCTTCACGATCAGCGGCTTCGCGGTCAACGGGCGCAGGGCCTGGACGAGGGCCAGGGTCTCGCCGGGCTCTTCACCGACGATCAGCCCGGACTTAACGTTCGGGCAAGAGACGTTCAGCTCCAGTGCCGCGACCTCGTCGCGCGCGGCGACCTCCCCAACCAAGCGCTCAAAGCCTTTGCGGTCGGGCGCCATGACAGACACGATTAGCGGCACGGGAAGGAGCGCCAGTTCCGGCAGATCGTGAGCCAGGAATCCGTCCAGCCCCTTATTCGGCAGGCCGATCGAGTTGATCATGCCGCTGGGCGTCTCGTAAAGGCGCGGCGGCGGATTGCCGGCGCGTGGCTCGGGCGTGATCGTCTTCGAGACGAAAGCCGCGAACGGGAAGTCGTCATGAAGGGCGCCGCCGAAAGCCCTGCGTGCCGCGATCGCGTCGAAAGTCCCGGACCCGTTCAAAACCGGGTGGGCAAGCTCAAGCGAGCCGATGCGAACAAGCTCCGCGCTCACGAGTGCCCCGAACCCGCGACGAGCGCCGACTCGATCTGATCGGCCCGGACCACCGGCCCGTCGACGCAAAGGCGCATGTAACCGCCGCCGGCAAGGGGCACCGCGCAGCCGAAGCAGGCACCGTAGCCGCACGCCATCGGCGACTCCATCGCCAGCTCCGCCACGACGCCCCGCCCGGCGCAGATTCGCCGCACCGCTTCCAGCATCGGCGGCGGGCCGCAGGCGTAAACCGTCGCCGTAGACGATCCGTTCCCGGCGAGTGCGACCTCGAGCAGGTCGGTCACATAGCCGCGATGACCGCGGTGGCCGTCCTCGAACGCAAGGCCGAGTTCCTGGCACGCGCCGAAGAGCTCGAGGCCGCCGGAATGGCGTTCGTCGCGGAAGCCCAGCAAGGTGCGGGCCGGCACGCCGGCCTCGCGCAGGTGCCGGCGCAGGATGGCGATTGGCGCGATTCCGATTCCCCCGCCGACGAGGAGCGCTCCCGCGGCCCCCGGATTGACCTCTGAGGGCGCCGAAAACGGTCGCCCCAGCGGGCCCAGCATCGAAACCGATGACCCCGCGTCGAGCGCGGCGAGAACGCTCGTGCCTGGGCCAACGGCCTCCAGCAGGAACTCCAAGCGCACGCCATCGTCGGTTGCCTCCGCCGCGGCCACGGAGAACGCCCGGGGCAAGAACGGACGGCCGCCGTGAGTCCCCCAGCCGGAGGCGGTGAGCATGTAGAACTGGCCTGGCGCGGGCTCGGGGCCGACGTTGTCAAGCGCCG
>Ga0208612_1001360_pt1 | contig 10181 bp, 10 predicted proteins | sample AntDryMetagUQ889_FD_188089 | JGI IMG/M metagenome (GOLD analysis project Ga0208612, IMG submission 188089) | Polar desert microbial communities from Antarctic Dry Valleys - UQ889 (SPAdes) | ecosystem: Environmental > Terrestrial > Soil > Desert | place: Antarctic Dry Valleys | collected 2008-12-31 | reverse complement strand
GGAGCGCCCGCCGAATCTGCAGGGGAGAGGCGCCGTTGCCGCTCTCGCCGCCATGTGGGCCGGACACGGTTGTCCAGCCGCTCACCTTCGCGCGCATCCACCAGTACCTCTCGATGGCGACGCCGCTGCTGTGGACCCGCCAGGCCGACACGATCGGCGTCCTCGGACTCGCGCTGAACGCCTGCGACGAGCGTGCCAACGGGCATCGGGACGACACGGAGCGCATCCGCGAGCTCCTGCTGACTGCGCGCGACCTCTGGCGCGCTTTCCCGGAGGTCGAGGACGAAGGCGACCGCATCCGCAGTGCGCGGCTCGCCTTCCGGCTCGTGCACCTGGCGAACATCACAGCGGTGACCTCGGCTGCCTGACGCGACCTCCAGCACGGTGTTGCGCGTCAACGGGCACGCGTACTCGTTTCGCGCGCCCGTCGGGCGCTCGCTGGCCGAGGTGCTCCGCGACGATCTCGGCCTCACGGGCACGAAGATCGCCTGCGGCGAAGGCCACTGCGGCGCCTGCACCGTCCAACTCGACGGGATGCCCGTGCTGAGCTGCATCACGCTCGTGCACACCGTTCGCGAGCGCGAGGTGACGACGATCGAAGGCCTGCGCGACCACCCGCTCGTGGAGGCGTTCGTCAGGACCGACGCGCTCCAGTGCGGCTTCTGCACGCCCGGGCAGATCGTCTCCGCAGCAGCGCTCGTCGACGCCACACCCGCGCCCACCCGGGACGAGATCCGCCACGAGATGGCCGGGAACCTCTGCCGCTGCGGCGCCTACCCGCGGATCGAGGAGGCGATCTCGACGTGGCAAGGCTGATCAAGAGCGAGAAGGAGGTCGAGGGGCGCTACGAGGAGGTCTGGACGCTCGTCGAGGAGGACGCGCTCGACCAGTGGCCCGCGGGGCCCGGTGACGTCGTCGGCAGGGACGCCACCCGGCTCGACGGACTCGTCAAGGCACGCGGTGAGGCCCGCTACACGGCCGACATCCGGCTGCCGGGGATGCTGCAGGCGGCACTCCTGCGCAGCCCCTACGCGCACGCGCGCGTCGCCCGGATCGACCTCACGAGAGCGGCGGCCGCACCGGGAGTGCTCGGCGTCGTCGGGCCTGGCGAGGTTTGGGGCGTCAGCGAGGAGATCGGCTTCGAGGGCAGCGCCGTCGCGGCCGTCGCGGCCGAGACCGAGGCGCAGGCGCGGGCGGCGGTCGAGTTGATCGACGTCGACTGGGAGGAGCTCGAGCCGTTGCTCGACGCGGACGAGGCGGTCGCGCGCGGGTCGCTCGTCGCCGAGACGCGCCGCTACGAGCGCGGCGACCTCGAGCAGGGGCTCGCCCAGGCCGACGCGGTCGTCGAGTCCGAGTACCGGACACAGACTCTGAACCACAACCCGCTCGAGACGCACGGGTGCGTGTGCGAGTGGCGTGGCGACGCGATCGATGTGTACATCTCGACCCAGTACATCTGGGGTCTTCGCCGCGATCTCGCGGAGAACCTGGGCTTGCCCGCGGACAAGGTGCGCGTGGTCTGCGAGTTCATGGGTGGCGGCTTCGGGGCGAAGAACGGCCTCGGCAACTACGTCGTGCTCGCCGCCGAGCTCGCCAAGCGGACGAAGCGGCCGGTGCGGTGCGCGCTCGGGCGGCGCGAGGAAAACGTCGTCGGAGGCAATCGCAACGCCACGAGGCAACGCGTCACCGCAGCCGCACGTGCCGACGGCACGCTCACCGCCCTGGCCGGCGAGTTCACGTGCGCGCTCGGCTGGGAGGGTTGGCTGCCGCCGACCGCCGGGCCGACCCAGCTGCTGTATGCCTGCGACAACGTCCGCACGGTCGAGCACGGCGCGAAGCTCAACCTGCCGCCGATGGCTGCCTTCCGTGCGCCCGGGTTCGTCGAGGGCACCTGGTCGCTCGAGTGCGTGCTGGACAAGCTCGCCGCGGCGCTAGACCTCGACCCGCTCGAGCTCCGCAAGCACAACTACGCCCACTCGGACCCGATGGACGGGAGGCCCTTCTCGTCGAAGAACCTGATGGAGTGCTACCGGCGTGCCGAGCCGCACTGGGCTCGGCGGCACGAAGTGCGCGCACGATCGGATGAGGTCTGGAAGCGGGGCATGGGGCTCGCGAGCCAGAGCTGGTACGGGGGCGGTGGCCCCCCGAGCTACGCGTGGGTGCGACTGGGATCGGACGGCCGCGCGAACGTCGTCACGGCGATGCAGGACATCGGGACGGGGACGCGCACCGCGATGGCCCAGATCGCCGCGGAGGAGCTCGGTCTGCTGCTCGAGCAGGTGGAGGTACAGATCGGCGACTCGGCGCGCGGCCCCTTCGCCTCCATCTCCGGCGGCTCGTCGACCCTTCCCTCGATGGGCCCCGCCGTCCGCTCCGCCGCGGCCGACGCAGCGCGGCAGGTGCTCGAGTTGGCAGCGCAACGGTTCGACCGCGAGCAGCGGCTGCTCTCGCTCAAGGGCGGCCGGATCGTGTCGTCGGACGGCGGCTCCTGGCCGATCGACGAGATCACCGGCCTGCTCGACGACGGCCAGATCCTCGGCAAGGGCGCCCGCGGCCCGAACCCGACCGGGATGCGCGTGCTGACCTTTGGGATCCAGCTCGCCGAGGTCGCAGTCGACGTCGGGACGGGCGAGGTCGTCGTCGAGCGCGTGATCGCGATCCATGACGTCGGTCGCGTGATCAACCCGCTCGGCGCGCGCAGCCAGGTCGAGGGCGGAATCATCCAGGCGCTCGGTCACACCTTCTCGGAGCACCGGCTCGACGACCCGGAGACCGGTGCCGTGCTGACGAAGACTCTCGATGCCTACAAGCTGCCGACGATCGCAGACGTTCCCGAGATCGTCTGCGACTTCGTCGACGAGCCCGACGCGCACCTGACGAACCTGGGCTCGAAGGGCCTTGGCGAACCGCCGATCGTTCCCACTGCTGCCGCGATCGCGAATGCGATCCGGGATGCGACGGGGGCTGACGTGACGTCGCTGCCGATCACGCGTGAGGAGATCCTGCGCGCACTACGCGAGGCCGCGGAGCGGAGGCGAGAGCCCGTTGCAGCTGGAACGCCCTAGCTCGCGCGAGGAGGCGTTGGCCGCCCTCGCCGGCGGCCGCGCGCTCGCGGGCGGTACCGAGCTCGTGCCGCTGCTGCGCGACGGGATCGTCGAGACGGACGTGCTCGTGGACGTGCGGGAGGTCGTGCCGAGAGGTGTCGCCGGCCGGACGATCGGCGCCGGTACCACGCTCGCCGAGCTCGAGCTCGATGCGACGATTCCCGAGGCGCTCCGCGAAGCGTGCAGACTCGCAGCCTCGCCTCAGCTCCGGAACATGGGCACGATCGGCGGCAACCTCCTCCAAGCGACACGTTGTTGGTACTGGCGACTCAAGTTTCCCTGCTACCTGCACGGCGGCGACCGCTGCCACGCGAAGGAGGGCCAGCACCGCGAGCACGCGTTCTTCGGGAACGAGCTCTGCGCCTCGGCACATCCGTCGGATCCGGCAGCCGCTCTGCTCGCGCTCGGCGCCCGCGTTCGCACCGACCGGCGCGAGCTCGACCTGGCGGAGCTGTACCGCCTGCCAACAGACGGCGACCGGAACGTGACGACGCTCGAATCCGGCGAGCTGATCCTCGAGCTCGAGCTGCCCGAAGTCGGCTCGAGCGTCTACCTGAAGGCGATGGATCGGAAGCGGTGGGCCTTTGCCCTCGTCGGCGTGGCGGTGGCGCGGGTGGGCGCAGAGACCCGAATCGCGCTGGCGGGCGCGGCGCCGGTGCCCTGGCTGCTCGACGGGCCGGACGAGCTCGAGCGGTCGACTCCCCTGCCGGGCACGGCCTACAAGGTCGAGATCGCCCGCGCGCTCGTCGACCGGGCTGTCAAGGCGCTCGGATGATGCGCGTCGGCGCCCGGATTCTCGTCCTGCTCTCGCTCGTGCTCGGACTGACGGCGGCGTCCTGTGGTGGCGAGGACGCTGCTTCCGACGACACGACCACCACGGCACCGACGAGGGAGGCTGCACCAACCGAGACCTCGGCAGCTTCGGGGAAGTGCGAGACGGCCAAGGCGCCCGACGCGAAGCCGGACGGGGGCCAGACGCCGCCCGAGGACGCGCTCGAGACGGACACGACATACCTCCTCAAGATCGAGACGAACTGCGGCTCGTTCACGATCGACCTCGACCAGCAGAAGGCGCCCGAGACGGCGGCTTCGCTCGTGGCGCTCGCGAAAGACGGTTTCTTCGACGGCACGATCTTCCACCGTGTCGTTCCCGGCTTCGTGATCCAGGGTGGCGACCCTACCGGCACCGGCACGGGCGGTCCCGGCTACCAGACCGTCGACCCGCCACCGGCGAACGCGACGTACACGAAGGGCGTCGTCGCGATGGCCAAGGCCGGCTTCGAGGCGCCCGGAACCGCCGGCAGCCAGTTCTTCGTCGTCACGGGCGCCGACGTCGGCCTGCCCGCCGAATACGCGATCGTCGGCAAGATCACCGACGGCATCGAGTCGGTCACCGCAATCGACCGGCTCGGCATCCAGGACGGTCCGCCCTCGAAGCCGGTCGTGATCGAGCGAGTGACGGTCGAGGAGGGCTGAGGGTGAACGTCGCGGCGGTGGTGCTCGCCGCCGGCGCCGCAACCCGCTTCGGAGCGCCGAAGCAGAACCTGCTCCTGCCCGACGTCTTGGCGCGCGTTCGCGAGTCGGGCCTGCGCGAGATCGTGGTCGTCGCCGGGGCGCACGACGTCGAGGCCGAGGCGCCGATCGTGCGCTGTGACCGGTGGGAGCTCGGCCCGGGCGCCTCGCTTCGCTGCGGCCTCGAGGCGCTCTCGCCGGGCGTCGAGGCGGCGCTCGTCGTGCTTGCGGACGGCCCCGATCTGGCGAGCGCCGCGATCGATCGCGTGATCGCCGCCTGGAGGCGCGAGCGCGTGCCGCTCGTCTCGGCGAGCTACGCCGGCACCCGGGGCCACCCCCTACTGCTTGCTCGCGAGGCGTGGGCTGACGTGCCTGACGAAGGGCTGCGCACACGGAGCCCGCTGCTCGTGCCCTGCGACGACGTGGGGCCTCCCGGCGACGTCGACCGGCCTTCCGACCTGCCGCTGAGGTTCAGGCAGCGCTAGAACTGGGCGCCGGGAGTCTGCTCGCGCAGCTGCGCCAGCTTCTCCAGGAGGCCGGCGGGCATCCGTTCGCTCGCCGAGACCCTGATGTAGCGACGCAGTCGCTCCTCGAAGCGGTACCGGCGGCGACAGTAGCCGCACGCGTTCAGGTGCCGCTCGGCGACGACGACCTCGGCAGGGCTCAGATCGCGGTCGAGGTAGCCCTGGAGCAGCTCCTCGCACTTCTCGCAGCCGGCGTCGTGAGCGGTCACGCGTGTGTGTTCCGGGACACGGAGCGGCTCATGAAAGGGTCTCCTCGGCGAGCGTCTGCTTGAGGATACGCCGTCCCCGGTGCAGACGAGACATCACGGTTCCGATCGGGACGTCGAGGATCTGGGCAGCGTCGGCGTAGCTGAACTCGCCGATGTCGACGAGAACGACGACGTCCCGGAAGTCGTGCGGTAGAGCCGCGAGCGCGTCGACGACGCCGTTCTGGGACAGCCGCTCGACCACCTGATCCTGCTCGAGCGTTTGCTCCCCGTCGGTTGCAGCGAGCTTGTTGGCGAGGTAGTAGTCACCCTCCTCGAGAGGCTGCAGGTCGGGCGTTCGCTGGATCTTGCGGCCGCGGTCGACGTTCAGGTTCGTGAGGATTCGGAGCAGCCAAGCCCGCATGTTGGTGCCGGGCGTAAAGGAGCGCCAGCTCCGAAAGGCTCTCGCGTATGTGTCCTGCACCAATTCCTCGGCCTCCTCCCGCGTGCTGACGAGGCGACGCGCAACACGGTAGACCTGCTCCGCGAACTCGAGCGCCTCCTCCTCGAACCGAACCCGCTCGCGTGCGTCGTTCGCGATCCGGCGCGCTTCGCCTGCGTCGGAGAGAGCGTCGTCCGTCTCGGCCACCGAGCCACCCTAGTCGTTGTAGGCGCATCAACGCGGCGCGGCAACGGGCTATTCCCGCCGCCTCTCTGCGAGAGCGGGCCCCGCGAACGTGTCCGGGGCTTTAAGCCTCGGACACGGACGGCTCGAGCGGAGCGACCTCGCGGAAGCCGGCCTTCGCGAGCGCGCCGACGAGCTCCTCACGGGAGGTCTGCTCGTCGTCGAAGGAGAGCAGCACCTGTCCCATGAGGTTGGCGTTCGCGGCCTCGAGGCCCGCCTGCGGGCGCAGAGCAGCGGCCAGGCGCCCGACACAGCGCTCGCACCGGACACCGCTGACCTGAATCGTCTCCGTGCGGACCGGCATCACGTTGATCCTAGCGCGAGCTCCTCGTCCGCCTGCTCGATCAGCAGCGGGTCGTGGGTGGCACAGATGACGGCAGTCCCGGACGAACGCGCCACCTCCACCAGCAGCGCGCCGAGCGCGACGGCGCTCGACGTGTCGAGCCGGGCGGTCGGCTCGTCTGCGATGAGCACGAGCGGTCGCGCGGCCAGCGCCCGGGCGACCGCCACCCGCTCGCGCTGCCCGGCGGAGAGTCCGGAGACCGGTCGCTCGGCGTGCTCCTCGAGGCCTACCGACGCGAGCGTCTCGGTTGTACGACGCTCCGACTCCGGTGCCTCGAACCCCCGCAGGGTGAGACCGAGAGTCACATTCTCCCTTGCGCTCAGAAACGGCACGAGCCCAGGCGTCTGGCCAATGAACGCGAGCCGCGTCCTGCGCAGCTCGGCTCGGCCCGCGCGATCGAGGCCGGCCAGGTCGACGCCGTCGACGACGACGGTTCCGGCATCCGGCACGTCAAGACCGGCGATGAGCTGGAGCAGCGTCGTCTTTCCCGACCCGGACGGTCCGGTCACCGCGACGACGCGGCCCGCGCGGAACGTGGCGTGGAGCCCGTCGATCGGCGACACGTCGCCGAAGGTGCGCCGGAGGCCGCGTGCCTCGACCAGGGCTTGTGACGCAGCGATACAAGTCTCGCCCGCCCCCGCGGCCGATCCCTGCACGCGAGGAGCCGGCGCCGGCGCGGAGGGAGCTTGTGTCGCAGCGTCACTAGCCTCCGAATCCGCCGCCAGCACCAGGTCGCGATCCCGCAGCGCGACGCGCGCGCGGCCGACGATCCCGGCCGAGCTCAACAGCTCCTCCGGCACCCGCAACCAGCCGCCGCGCCCGACGACGACCGACCCCTCGCCACCGGCGCCCGACCGCTGCTCGGCGCTGACGCGACCGTCGCGGATGTGAACAACCCGATCGGCGTACTCGGCCGACACGGGATCGTGGCTGACGACCAGGGCGGTGCCGCCGCGCTCGCGCGCGAGCTCGGAGATGAGCGCGAAGACCTCCCGGCCGCTCGCTCGGTCGAGCTCGCCCGTCGGCTCGTCGGCGATCAGCAGCCGCGGGCGGTGCGCGAGCGCTGCGCAGAGGGAGACGCGCTGTTGCTCGCCCCCCGAGAGCTCCCTCGGGTGGGCATCGAGCCGGTCACCGAGCCCCACTCGCTCGAGCAGCTCGATCGCCCGCCCGTCGCGCTCGCCCGCGGGTTCCCCCGCCAGCCCGAGCTGCACACCGACGAGCATCCGCAGTGTCAGCTCACCCGCCAGCGCTCGCCAGTAGTGCTGATCCGCGTAGCCGAGGAACCGCGAGCGATAGCGTGCGCGCCGGTGACTCGGCAGAGCGCCGACATCGAGGCCGGCCACGCGCACGAGGCCAGCCGACGGTCGCTCGAAGCCGGCCACGAGCCGGAGCAACGTCGACTTGCCCGAGCCGCTCGGGCCTAGCACGACACAGGTCTCCCCTTCCTCGACCGTCAGGGTCAGGCCCTGCAGCGCGGGCACACCGCCGTCGACCGTCCTGTAGATGTGGAAGAGGTCGCGCACCTCCACGAGCGGCCTCACTCGAGATCCTCGGCGCGACGGGGACCGGCCGGCTCTGTGAACGATCCCGCCGTGGCCGCGTACACGACCGCGACCGCCAGGACGACGTAGAGACCGACGGCCGTTGCGACGACGACCGGATCGAGGTCGACCTGGAGTGGCGGCTCGGCCTCGCCCGCTCGCGCCGTCAGCGTGACGAGATCGGTGACGAGCGCCCCGAGCGCGACACCTGTGACAAGCCCCGCAAAGAGGCCCGCGACCGCGACGAAGAAGGCCCGCAGCCGAACGACTCGGCGGAGCGCCACAGGGCCGATCCCCTGGGACTCCAGGTCGAAGAACTCGCCCTCCTCGTCGCGGACGTCCCGCAGCACCGTCAACAGCACGCCCGCGAGCGCGAGCGCGAGCGCGACGAGTGCCGCAACGAGCAGCGTCAGCAGCGTCCCGTGTGCAATCGGATCCCGACGCGACTCGGCCTCGAGTGCCCTGCGGGAGGCGACCGCCAGCGTGTCGAACGGTGCTGCGGCGAGCGACGCATCGACCTCCGCGGCGTCCGCCTCCCGTCGCAGCCCGACCCAGACCTCGTTCACCCGCGCGGCCCCGGGACGCTCGGCGTTCAGCGCAGCCGTCAGCGCGTTGACGTCGCCGACGACACCTGCGCCTCCCAAGCCGGGGAAGCGCGACACCCGCCCGACCACCCGGGCCGGAATGCGCTCGCCGCCGACCTGGAGCGGCAGCAGTCCACGTGCGTCCGCTGCACGGGCGAGACCGGGCGTCGCCAGGACCGGCACCGGCTGCTCGTCGGAGAGTTGGCGCGGCCGCAACCGCGCTGATTCGGCGTAGGTGAGCGTGTAGCCGATCGTCCGACCTCCCGTCCGTGGGCCGCTCAGGGTCGCGCCACCGACGCCGATCCAGTCCTCGAGCACCTGCGGGAGCGCAGGGAACTCGAGTCGCAGCGTCCCGCTCACGGCCTTGCCGGCGTCCGCCCCACGCTCCTGCAGCCTCGAGACGGGCTCGAGCTCGAGAGCGACGAGACGGCCGCCCCGGGCTTCGAGGGGAACCGCACCGCGCACGAGATCCCCCCGCCGGACGAGGTCGATCCGCACGAACCGGCCGCGCGGAGTCTCGAGCTGCGCGGCCACACGGAGGGTGCGGCCGCCCTCGATCCGCCCGACGAGCGCTTCGAGCCGGCCGGGCAGCGCGGTACCACCGAGCGTCTCAGGGCGCTCGATCAGGGCCGCCAACCGCGCCCGCGACTCGGCTGCGAAGTCGTCGCGCCAGCCTCGAAGATCCGGCAGGGACGCGGGCGGCAGCCCAAGCACCGTGATCCCGCTTTCACCCTCGAGCCTGCTGACGCCGCCGGTCAGTCGCAGGATCGGGTCGACGTCGACCGCGCCCAGATCGTGGAAGCGCTCGAGGGAGGCGGCGTCGAGCACGGGGATCAGCCGGGTCAGGTCCTCCCGCACGACGTAGTCGCGGGGAACCGCGAAGGCGGCCGCGTCGCGCTCGCCCTGTGCGAGCGTCGCGCGGTAGCTCTCTGCGAAGAGGGCGAGACCGACGCTGACGACCAGGAAGGCCGTCGCGAGGACGGCGTAGCCTGGATTCCGCGCGAGCGAGAGCGAGGCGAGGCGCAGCCCACTCGATCGTCCCCGGCTCGCGCGCTCGAGCAGGCGGAGCGCCGGCCGCAGCACCCGCGCGGCCAGAACGGCCGCCGCAAAGGTTGCGAGGCCCGGGAGTACGAGAGGCACGTCGCCCCCGACGTCCCAGATAACACCCGCAACGACGAGCCCCAGAGCGGCGACAGCCGCGACGTCAACCGGCGAGAGCGGGACGCGGCCGAGCGCCGGCGCGCGCACAGCGGTCGCCGCAGCGAGAACAGCAGTGGCGAGAGCCGCGAGTCCCAGCGCGACGAGGAATCCGCCGGGCGAGATGACGCTCTGCCCCAGAACGGCTCCCACGGGTGCGCCCGCTTGGTGGGCAACCGCCGCGCCGACGCCGATGCCGGCCACGACCCCGAGGACGGTTCCGGCGGCGCCGACGGCGAACATCCTGGCGCGAATTCCGCACCCGGTCGTTGCACCCCCGCCAAAAATCGACCTGGCTCCGGCACCCGCTCCCGCGGGACTGTCTCCGCTGCGGATCGGGATTGCGGCAGCTGCACTTCTCACCATCGGCGTGCTTGGCGGCGTTACGTTCAAGATGCTGACTGGCCGTGGCGATCAGGGACCTGCGCCCGCGCCCGCGGATACGCTTGCGACCGAGTCCCCGCAACCGGTTCGGCCCGTCATGCTGCCGGCGAACCCTCAGGACT
>Ga0208612_1001359_pt1 | contig 10184 bp, 12 predicted proteins | sample AntDryMetagUQ889_FD_188089 | JGI IMG/M metagenome (GOLD analysis project Ga0208612, IMG submission 188089) | Polar desert microbial communities from Antarctic Dry Valleys - UQ889 (SPAdes) | ecosystem: Environmental > Terrestrial > Soil > Desert | place: Antarctic Dry Valleys | collected 2008-12-31 | reverse complement strand
GGATCGAACCCGGGCGTGGCCGACTCCAACAACGACGGCGTGCCCGACGGCTCCGATGACCTCGACGGCGACGGCCTGACCAACATGACCGAGGTCGAGACCGGCCTCGATCCCGGGTCCTCCGACACCGACGACGACGGCGTCCCCGACGGCGAGACCCCGCCGACGCCCGGCGACGACGAGAGCGGGTCGGGCGGCAATGACGGAAACGGGGATGGCGGCGACCCGGACCCGGAGCCGGACCCGCTGCCGGACCTGGACCCGCTGCCCGATCCGGACCCGCTCCCCGATCCGGACCCGCTCCCCGACCCGGACCCGGCCCCTGACCCCGGTCCGGCACCTGTGCCGGAGCCGGAGCCAGAGCCCGATCCGACCACGGACGGCGGCGGGGACGGATTCGACCACCACGGCAACAGCGAGGAGAACGCAGGCTCGGGGAGCCAGGCGGAGGAGAGCTCGGCGGACGGCGGCGGAGAGGGCTCCGGCTCCTCCGCCGCCGGGGCCGAGATCACTTCGTCCACCTCGGCCCCGAGCGAAGGCGAGTAGGGAGTCGGCCCCCTCTACGCGGCTCTGGCGCTCGGCACGAGCCGCAGTCGCTCCGGCAGCACGGGGAGCAGCGCACGCTTCACGTACTCGGCGCCGCTCGCCACCAGCAGCGTGCGCACCGACGACGGCGGGACGCGCGAGAACCCGTACTCGCGCCGGATGCGTCCCGGAAGCAGGTCGACGGTGATGAAGTTCACCGTGTCGAGCAGCGGCCGAGCCCACCGCGGCACGGGCGGCTCCATGACGATCTGACGCGCCCGCGACCGGGCCCACGGCGTGACGTGGAGCTCGTCGCCGTCGAGCATCCGGCGCCGGTAGGCGAAGAGGTCCGACAGGGTGTCCGGCATGTCGCGGTCGCGCAGCCCGAACAGGCGGCCGATCACCTTGTAGTCCTGCCAGTAGGCCTCCTGCTCGGCGCGGGAGAGCGGGCCCACGTACATCCGGTAGACGAGCAGCGCGCTGTCCACGAGCGTGAAGAGGATCCACATCAGCAGCTCGGGATCGTCGGCCCGATACGGCGTGCCGCGGGGGTAGGCGCCGGCGGGCTCGCGCAGGCGTCCCTTGACCCGGCGGTGCATGGCGCGCACGTGGGCGGTCAGGTGGTCGGCCTCCTCGCGCGACCCGAAGGCGATCGTGTCCATGACGACCGCCGTCCGCGCGAGCCGCGCGTAGGGATCGTCGAAGCCCTCGGAGTGGGCCAGAAGGCCCGAGACGGCGAGCGGGTGCGCGGCCTGCATGAGGAGGGCGCGCGGCCCGGAGAGCACCATCGCGCGTTCACGGTGGACGCGACGGAGCATCGAGTCGTCGGTGAAGTGACCGTCCATCCGCTTGTGATTACGGCGCGTATCCTTCATCAGCTCATGCCCGCTCAAGCGTACGCCGGCAAGGAGTGCGTCTGCCAGCTCCGCCGCAGCATCTGCGACCAGAGCTGCGTGCAGGGCATGTTGGACACGCCGTTCTACATCGCCTGCCTGAAGCTCACCGGTCGCCGGTGCGTGGTCGTGGGCGGAGGCGCGATCGGGCTCGAGAAGGTCGAGGGCCTCCTGGCCTGCGACGGGCGGGTCACGCTGGTCTCCCCTTCGGCCGTGCCCGCGCTCGAGGGGCTGGCCGCGGAGGGATCGATCTCCTGGGAGCGGCGCTCCTACCGCTCCGAGGATCTCGAGGGTACGTTCATGGTCATCGCCGCCACCGGTGACACCGCGATCAACATCCGCGTCTACGAGGAGGCGGAGGAGCGGGCGATGCTGGTGAACGTGGTCGACGTACCGCCGCTCTGCAACTTCATCCTCCCCGCGGTCTTTCGCTCCGGACCGCTCGCGGTGGCCATCTCCACCGCGGGGGCCAGCCCGGCGCTCGCCAAGCGGATCAAGGAGCAGATCGCCGACGAGTACGGCGAGCCCTACGCGCGTCTGGCCGAGCTGCTGAACGAGGTACGGGGCTGGGCGAAGGGCTCCCTGCCCACCTATCAGGACCGGAAGGTCTTCTTCGAGTCGATCGTCAACGGCGAGCCGGATCCGGTGGAGCTGCTGCGCCGGGGCGACGAGCGGGCGGTGCGCGACCTGATCGCCGCCGCCCAGCGTTCGACCGTCGCGGCCTAGCCGAGAAACGCGCGCCTCCGGCGAGGTCGTCCTGCCCGAGCTCACCCACCTCGACGACGCCGGTCGTGCCCGCATGGTCGACGTCGGCGAGAAGCCGGTGACCGAACGCCGGGCGGTGGCCTCCGCGGTGGTGCACATGTCGCCGCAGACCGCTCGCGCGGTGGTCGACGGCGACGCGCCCAAGGGCGACGTGGTCTCCACCGCGCGCATCGCCGGCATCCAGGGCGGCAAGCGGACCGCGGAGCTCGTCCCGCTGTGTCATCCGCTGCCGCTCTCCTTCCTCGACGTGCGCGTGGAGGTGGATCCCCAGGCCGGGACCGTCGCGCTCGAGGCCGAGGCTCGCACGAGCGCGCAGACCGGAGTCGAGATGGAGGCGTTGACCGCGTGCACGATCGCCGCGCTCACCGTCTACGACATGGTCAAGGGGATCGAGCGGGGCGTCGAGGTCTCGTCGGTGCGGTTGCTCGAGAAGAGCGGAGGTCGCCACGACTGGCGCCGCGCCTGAGGCCGAGCCGCCGATGGGCCGGCTCGCCGCGCGCCTCTACGACCGGCAGCTTTCCCTCGAACGGCCGGCGCTGCGCGCGGCGCTCGCACTAGCGCGCCCCGAGCCGCGCGACCACCTGCTCGACGTGGCCACCGGCACCGGAGCGCTCCTACGGGAGCTTGCCACCCGCTCGGAGCGTCCGGCGCGAGCGGTGGGCATCGACGCCTCCGACGCGATGCTGGCCCGGGTCGGTGGGCTGCCCAGAGGGTGGACCCTGCGTCGCGCGGACGCCTCCGCGCTTCCGTTCGCGGACCAGAGCTTCGATCTCGTGACCGCGGTCTACCTGCTCCACACCCTCGATCCGGTCACCCGGGCGACGGTCTCCGCCGAGCTGCGGCGCGTGGTGCGCGAGGGCGGCCGGGTGGTGACCGTGACCGTGGCCACGCCGCGTCCCCGCCTGCGGCGCCTCATGTCCCGCGTTCCCCGGCGCCACGGCCTCTGTCCGCTCGATCCCTCGAGGGAGCTCGAGGGGCTCGTGGTCCGCGAGGCCCGCTACGTCCGGCGTGGGTATCCGTCACTGTGCCTGCGCGCGGAGCGCCCGGCGCGATGAGGGCCGCCGTGGTCACGATCTCCACCTCGCGGGCCGGAGGAGGCGGCGAGGAGGATCGCTCGGGCCCCGCCCTCGTTGAGCTGTGTCGCGAGGCCGGGGTCGAGGCCCGGCTCGAGGTGGTGGCAGACGATCGCGTCGAGATCGCCGCCGTGCTCCGGCGCCTGGCCGACCAGGAGGACGTGCGCTTCGTGTTCACCACCGGTGGCACGGGGCTGACCGCCGATGACGTGACGCCCGAGGCCACGCTCGACGTGATCGACCGGGAGGCGCCCGGGTTCGCGGAGACCATCCGTCAGGAGTCCCGCCGCCACACCCCGCTCGGCATCCTCACCCGCGGGGTCTCGGGCGTCCGCGGGCGCACGCTGATCGTGAACCTCCCCGGGTCGCCGAAGGGCGTGCGCGAGTCCTGGCCGGTGCTCGAGCCCACCCTGCGTCACGCCGCGCAGACGCTCGAGCGTGACTGAGCGGACCGTGGACGTCACGCGGGCGGGGCGCTCCCTGCCGGCCGTCGCCGGGACGAGTCCGGAGGCGGCCGCGGGTCCCGCGGTCGAGGTTCGCGAGCTCGAGCGCTCCTTCGGGGAGCGCCCTGTGCTCGAGGGCGTCTCCTTCGACCTCGCCGCGGGCGAGACGCTCGCCGTGCTCGGCGCCAACGGCGCGGGCAAGAGCACGTTGCTGAGGGTGCTGGCCGGCCTTCTACGGCCCCACGCCGGGTCGGTCCGGGTGCTCGGCGCCGCCCTGCCCGAGGACGGGTGGCGCGCGCGTGCCCGGGTCGGCCTGCTCGGGCACGACTCCGGCCTCTACCGCGCGCTCTCCGCCCGAGAGAACCTGCGCTTCCACGCCCGGCTCCACGGCGTGGGCCGTGAGCGGGTGGAGGAGCTGATCGACGCGGTCGGCCTCGGCTCGCGAGCCCAAGACCCGGTCCGCGAGCTCTCGCGCGGCGGCGTGCAGCGCCTGGCCGTGGCCCGCGCCGTGCTCCACGATCCGCCGCTGCTGCTGCTCGACGAGCCCCGCTCGGGACTCGACCCCGGCGCGGAGGAGCTCGTCGAGCCGCTGGTGGGCCGGGGATCGGGGCGCACCCGGGTGGTCGTGACCCACGACGTGGAGGGGGCGCTCGAGGAGTGCGACCGCGCGCTCGGGCTCCTCGGCGGGCGCCCTGCGTTCGTCGCTGGGCCCGGGGCGCTCGAGGCGAGCACGGTCCGCCGGGAGCTCTACCGGTGACCCGCGCGGCACTCGCCATCCTGCGCAAGGATCTGCTGGTGGAGCGGCGCACGCGCGAGTCGGTGCCGGCGATGGCCCTGTTCTCGGTCACGGTGCTGGTGCTGTTCCACTTCGCGCTCGACCGTGACTCGCTCGACGGAGCGCTGGCCTCCGGCGTCCTCTGGGTGACGCTGCTGCTGGCCGCCGTGCTCGGGGTCGGCCGACTGTTCGCCTCCGAGCGCGAGGAGGGGGGCATGGACGGAATCCTGCTCGCGCCCATCGACCGCACCGCGGTGTGGGTGGCCAAGGCGCTGGCGCTGCTCGCCTACCTCGTGGTCGTCGAGGTGGTGGCGGTCCCCGTGTTCGCGGTCCTGCTGCTCGGCCCCGACCTGATGCCCGCCCTCCCCGGGCTGGTGGCCACGCTCGTGCTCGCCGACGTGGGGCTGGCCGCGGTCGGCGCCCTGGTGGCCGCGCTCGCCGCCGAGAGCCGCGCCCGCGAGCTCGTGGCCACCCTCCTGTTCCTGCCGCTCGTGGTACCGGCCGCGGTGGCGGCCACCGCGGCCACCGAGCCGCTTTTCGCGGGGGCGCAGACTGCGGACGGGACCGGCCGCTGGCTGATCTTCCTCGCGGCGTACGCCCTGCTGTTCGTGCTCCTCTCGGTGGGCGTGTTCGACTACCTGCTAGAAGACTGATGGCCGTGTTCGGCCGAGGCCTCGTCACGCTCGCCCTGATCACCGCCGCGGCGGTCGGCATCGCCCTGGGCATGGTCTTCCTCTACGCGCCGCTCGACGCCGACCAGGGCTTCGTCCAGAAGATCTTCTACCTGCACGTGCCCCTGGCGCTGGTAGCCCTCGCCGGGTTCGTGGCCGCCGGGGTGATGGGTGCCCTGCACCTGCGTTCCGGCGACTCCGCGTGGGACCTGCGCTCCTACGTGGCCATCCACCTGTCGACGATCCTCGGGGTGGGGGTCCTCGTCACCGGGGCGATCTGGGCGCGCGCATCCTGGGGACACTGGTGGGTGTGGTCCGAGCCCACGCTGGTCGCCTTCCTGATCGTCTTCCTGCTCTACGCGGTCTATCCCATGCTGCGCTTCTCGATCGAGGACCCCGGTCGCCAGGGCCGCTACGCCTCGGTGTTCGCCGTGGCGGCCGGCGCCTTCGTCCCGCTCAACTTCGCGATCGTTCGCTCGGCCGAGTCGCTCACCCATCCTCAGGTCTTCTCCACCACGGGCAGCGGCATGCCCGGAGAGATGCTCGCTACCTTCCTCGTGTCCATGGTGGCCATGGCGCTCCTCTACGCGACGCTGTGGAAGCTCGAGCTGACCGCCAAGCACGCCTCCGACCAACTGCGCCGCCTGCGCCGGCGGGCGGAGCGGCGGGCCGCGGACCCCCTCGTGCCGCGGCCGGGCGGAGGTGCGTCCGCCGGCTCCTCCCGCGCCGGCGCACCCACGCTCTCCGGTGCCGCCTACGCCGCTCCGCGCGGCGGCGATTGATGCCCGCGCTGCCGCTCGGCGAGGCCGGCCTCTACGTTGCCGCGGCGTTCGCGGTCGTGGCCGTGCTCGTGCTCGTCTACGTAGCCATCATCGGGGGGAAGATCGCGCGCATCGAGCGCGACCTCGGCGCGCTGACCGACTCGCTCGAAGCGGGGGCCCGCGGTGGCGTCCCTCCGGCGCCGTCCCGGCAGGGCCCGTGAGCGACCCCCTCCTCGCCCTCGGCCTCTCGCACAAGACGGCGTCGCTCGCGCTTCGCGAGCGGCTGGCCTTCACGGAGGGACGCGCGACGGCGGTGCTCGCCGAGCTCCGGGCCCACCCGGAGATCCACGAGGCGGTGGCCATCTCCACCTGCAACCGCACCGAGCTCTACCTGGCGGTGGGCGACGCCGTGGAGGCCGAGTCCGCAGCGCTCGGCGTGCTCGCCCGGCAGGGCGGGATCCGCCCTACGGAGCTGCTGGGACGTCTCTACTCGATGCGCGAGACCGAGGCCGTGCGCCATCTCTTCGAGGTGGCTTCCGGGCTCGACTCGATGATCGTGGGGGAGGCGGAGGTGCAGGGGCAGGTCAAGCGCGCCTACGAGCTGGCGCTGGTGGAGGGCGCCACCGGGCCGCTCACCAACCGTCTGTTCCGCGACGCTCTGGCCGCCGGCAAGCGCGTGCGCACCGAGACGGGGGTGGGGCGCTCCCGCGTGTCGGTGTCCTCGGTCGCGGTCGACCTCGCGCGCGCGGTCATCGGTCCGCTCGAGTCGCGCTCGGTGCTCGTGGTCGGGGCGGGCGAGAACGGCGAGGGCGTGGCCCGTGCGTTCTCGGCCATGGGCGTGCGGACCATGTTCGTGGCCAATCGCCACTACGACCGGGCGATCGGCCTGGCGCAGCGCTTCGGGGGCGACGCGGTGCGCTTCGACGAGCTGCCCGCCGAGCTCGTGCGGGCCGACATCGTCGTCTGCGCCACGGGCTCTCCGCACCAGATCGTGGGCCGCGAGGAGCTCGAGCTGGTGGCCACCCAGCGCGCCGGCCGGCCGCTGATCCTCATCGACATCGCGGTGCCGCGAGACATCGACGCCGCCGTGCGTGAGGTCCCCGGCATCACCCTGCTCGACATGGACGACCTCCAGCGCGAGGTGGCGCGCAACCTGAGCGGCCGCGAGGCCGAGGCGTCCCGAGCACGCAGCCTGATCGACGACGAGGTGGAGCGCTACCGAGCGTGGCTCGCCTCGCTCGAGGTGGTGCCCACCGTGGCCGCCCTACGCGAGCGTGGGGAGGCGATCGCGCGCGCCGTCCTGCGTGAGAACGAGTCGCGCTGGGAGACGGTGTCGGAGGCCGATCGCCAGCGCCTCGACCGCATGGCGCGGGCCATCGTGTCCCGCATGCTGCACGAGCCCACCCGCCGGTTGAAGCATGCGCCCGAGGGGCAGGACTCCTACGTGTACGTGCAGGCGCTGCGCGAGCTGTTCGCGCTCGAGACGGCCGGCGCCTACGAGGATGTCGTGCAGGACGCGGCGCCGGAGGTGGCATCGCTCGAGGATCGCCGGCGCCGCCACCGCTCGGGCTGACGCCGGGCCGCCGCGGCGCACCCGTGCATCTGCGGATCGGCACGCGCGGCAGTGCGCTGGCGCTGGCCCAATCGACGACCGTGGCGGTCCGCCTGCGCGAGGTCGCGCCGCACGTGGAGGTCGAGCTCGTCCCCATTCGCACCTCGGGCGACGAGGGCGTGCGCCCGGCGGCGGACGCGCTGGGCGACAAGTCGGACTTCGTCAAGGAGATCGAGGAGGCCCTGCTCGACGGCCGGGCGGACCTCGCCGTGCACTCGGCCAAGGACGTGCCGGGGGCGCTGCCGCCCGGCCTCGCGATCGTCTCGGTGCCGGAGCGCGCCGACGCGCGCGACGCGCTCTGCGGCGCGGCCTCGCTCGGCGCCCTGACGCTCGGCGCCCGGGTGGGCACGAGCTCACTGCGCCGGCGCGCGCAGCTCCTCGCCCGCCGGCCCGATCTCGAGGTGGCCGAGCTGCGCGGCAACGTGGACACCCGGCTGCGAAAGCTCTCCGAGGGGGCCTACGACGCAGTGGTGCTGGCCCTCGCCGGCCTCGAGCGTCTGGGGCTGCAGGGGGGCACGCCCATCGACGCGGTCGAGATGACGCCCGCTCCCGGCCAGGGGTGCCTCGCCCTCGAGGCCCGCGCCGGGGACGAGGAGGTGTCATGCATCGCCCGCCTGCTGGCCGACGAGCCCGCCCTCGTTCGGCTCACCGCCGAGCGGGCCCTCGTCACCGCGATCGGCGCGAGCTGCCGAGCTCCGGTGGGAGCCCATGCGGAGCTCGGGAGCGACGGCGAGCTGTGCCTGTCCGCCTTCGCGGGCGCCCCCGACGGGAGCGAATGGATCCGCGACGTGCTCCTGGGGACGGCGCAGGACCCGGCCGCTCTCGGTCGCGAGGTGGGCGAGCGCATGCTGGCGGCAGGCGCTGGGGAGATGCTGGCGCGGGCGGAGGTCGACGGGTAGGTCACCTACTCTGGCGAGCCATGCCGCCGACGCCGGGCACGGTCTATCTCGTGGGTGCCGGGCCGGGCGATCCCGGCCTCATGACGCGGCGCTCGCTCAAGCTGCTCGCCGGCGCCGACGCGGTCCTCCACGACCGCCTGATCCCCGACGGGGCGCTCGATGGTGTGCGCACCGATGCCGAGGTGCGCTACGTGGGCAAGGCACCGGGGCGCCCCTCGATGCCGCAAGAGGAGATCAACTCGATGCTGGTGGAGATGGGCAGCGCCGGGCGGTCGGTGGTGCGCCTCAAGGGCGGCGATCCGTTCGTGTTCGGGCGGGGCGGCGAGGAGGCCGAGGCGCTGGCCGCGGCGGGCGTGCCCTTCGAGGTCGTGCCCGGGGTCACGTCGGGGGTGGCGGCGCCTGCGTACGCCGGCGTGCCGGTCACCCACCGCGACGAGGCCTCGGCCGTGGCCCTCGTGACCGGCCACGAGGATCCCGAGAAGCCCGAGTCGGCGCTCGACTGGGCCGCGCTCGCCGCCTTTCCGGGCACGCTCGTGCTCTACATGGGGGTCAAGAACCTCGGCCTGATCGCCGAACGGCTCACCGCCGCGGGCCGGCCGCCTGACGAGCCGGTGGCGGTCATCGAGCGGGGCACGCTGCCGGGGCAGCGGACGGTGTCCGGCACTCTCGCCGACGTGGCCGCCCGCGTGACCGAGGCCGGGCTGCGGCCGCCGGCCATCACCGTGGTCGGCCCTGTGGTGGGGCGGCGCGAGGCCATCGCCTGGGTGGAGCGTCGCCCTCTCTTCGGCCGCCGGGTGGTCGTCACCCGGGCGCGGGCGCAGGCCAGCGGGCTGGCCGCGCGGCTCAACGCGCTGGGAGCGGAGGTGGTCGAGACGCCGGCCATCCGGATCTTGGCGCGGCCGGTCGAGGGCGAGGTGGAGCGCGCGGCGCGCGAGATCGGCTCCTACGCACTCGTCTGCCTGACGAGCCCGAATGGCGCGTCGCTGCTCATGGCCGCGCTCGACGCGGTGGGCGCTGACGCCCGGGCGCTCGCCGGCGCGACGGTGGCCGCCATCGGTCCCGGCACCGAGGGCGAGCTGCGTCGCGGCGGCGTGCGCGCCGACGTGGTGCCCCAGCGCTCGGTGGCCGAGGCGCTGGTCGAGGCCCTCGAGGCCGTGCCCGTGGAGGGCCGCCGCGTGCTCGTCGCCCGCGCCGGCGAGGCCCGCGACGTGCTGCCCGACGCCCTCGCCGCGCGCGGGGCGGAGGTGGACGTGGTCGCCCTATACGACACGGTGGCCGAGCCGCTCTCCGGCGATCAGGCCGACGCCGCCGCAGGCGCCGACTACGTCACCTTCACCTCCTCCTCCACGGTGCGCTTCTTCCTCGAGGCCACCGGGGGAGCGGAGCGCATGCGCGGCGGGGCGGCGGGGCGGAACGGGCGCGGCCCGCGGGTGGTCTCGATCGGGCCGGTCACCAGCGCCACGGCGCGCGAGCATGGCCTGACCGTGGACGTCGAGGCCGAGCGCCACGATGTGGACGGCCTGCTGGAGGCCGTGCTCCACGATGCCCGCGGCGAACGCGACCCCGGGCTCCCTGCGGGCGGCCCGGCCGAGCCGAGTCGCCGACCATGACCGGGGAGCGCACGCCGCCCGGGCCCGGCGCGCCGGTGGTATCTCTCCTCACCGACTACGGCGTCCGCGACGAGCTCGTGGGCGTCTGCCACGCGGTGATCCTCGGGATCTGCCCTACCGCCCGAATCGTGGACGTCACCCACGGCGTGCCCCGCCA
>Ga0208612_1001358_pt1 | contig 10186 bp, 11 predicted proteins | sample AntDryMetagUQ889_FD_188089 | JGI IMG/M metagenome (GOLD analysis project Ga0208612, IMG submission 188089) | Polar desert microbial communities from Antarctic Dry Valleys - UQ889 (SPAdes) | ecosystem: Environmental > Terrestrial > Soil > Desert | place: Antarctic Dry Valleys | collected 2008-12-31 | reverse complement strand
CCCGCCAGTTGAAGCGTGCGACCCCGGCTGCACCGTCGACAAGGATCTGAGTCGGGGTCACATGCCAGTCCCCCGGATATTCCCGGTTGAACTGCACATAGCGGTCCCGCCCCCGGATCCGCTCCCGGCTCTGTGGAATCTCGTAGACGACCTCGGGATGCAGGACCTCGGCGAGCCCATCCCAGTCCCGGCTCTCGAGACTGGCGAGAAACCGTTCGATCAGCTGTCTGGTCTCGTCCACCACCCGACCGTAGGACCAGCTGCCGACATCCCAGGCCTCAGGTCTGAGCGGGCAGACTCCGACCCCAGCTCGTCGAGCGCTTGTGCACCCGGTATCCGGCGCGCTCGTAGAGGCCCAGGGCGCCGGTGCCGTTCGCCGTATCGACCCCGAGGAGGGCCGCCTGGTGTCCGGCCGCCGACCACTGCGCCAAGGCGGTCGCCAACAGGGCTGATCCGACCCCGTGGCCACGGAAGTCCGGCATCGTGCCGAGTTGGCCGAGGTAAACCTCCCGACGGCCATTGGCCATGACATCGGCCTCGAAGATGTAGGCAAGCAGGTATCCGGCGATCTCGGCGCGGTCGTCCCCGACCGCCAGCAGGGACAAGTCCGGACGGAACGCCCGCGAGCCGGTGAAGTAGCCCTTCCACTCCTCGGGATCGCGCTCGGTGGATCCGAAGTGGCCATGGAAGGCGACGTTATGCGCCTGACGGATCTCCTCGTCACGGACGCTGTCGTACGGCTCGATCCGCACGCCATGCACTGGCCGGACCTCGGGGAACGGCGGATCCGGGTCCTCCAGCGAGCGAACCATGTCGAACCAGAACCGCAGTTCCTCGAGTCCCTCCGACCGGGCCAGCGCGGCGAGCCCGGCGTTGGCTTCCGAGACCCCGACCATGAGATTCGCCGGGACACTGGGGTGTCGTTCGGCGTGCAGTTCTCCGCCGCGCTCGAGCTGCCACCGCAAGAGTTGCCGACCGAGCCCGCGACGACGGTGTTGGGGATGAACTGTGCCCGACAGCCAGATCGAATGGACCTCCCGCACCCGGCGCTGCCCGAAAAGCAAGGCGTAACCGATCAACTGCTCGCCGTCCCAGACCAGCCGGGTGTCCGCATCGAGATCGATCAGACCGTTCAGGAACTGCTCGACAACGTCGTCCTCGTCGTAGTTCTCGTCGCTCTGGTCGACTGCCTCGGCGGCTGCCATCAGCCCGGTCAGCGCAGCGGCGTCCGCACGCCGCATCGGCCGCCAGGTCCGCTCGACCGGTGGTCTTGTCTCATTCACCAGGCCACTCACGAAATGGCACGCTAGGTGACACCAGGCACGCCGTCGACCAGATTTCTACCGGCTCGTAGCCGGGATGGCCCGGTTAGGTCTAATCGACGATCAGGATCGCCGGCTCTGGATTCTCCACGTAACGCGCGTCGACCACGGCACACGAGACATCACCGTAGGTCTCGTCCCATACCCGATGGCCTACGTCAAGTGCGATGCTGCCTCCAGGGGGCAGAGCGGGCAGGACGACCGCCCCGGTCTTGTCGTTGATGATGTACACGTGCCGGAGCGCGTCCCGGGCGAACGAAAGGCCTTCTGGGGTGAAGTACTCCACCTGCACCTCCAGCGAGATGGGCTCGGAACCCAGATTGTCGACCAAAAGGTCGTCGACGTGCGAGCAGCCCTCCAGGTGGAGGGCCTCGACGGGGAACGGCTGCCCGTCCAGCCAGTGGACCGCCCTGAACTCCGGATCCCAGATCTCGCACTCCAGGTCTTCGACGTCGGCATCCGGTGACGGATCGGTCGCGGTGATGTCGGTGATGCCCTGCCGACCGGGACCCAGTTCGATCCGGCCACCGGGCGAGAAGCCACTCTGCACGCTGTTGACCAGCACCTCGCCGTCGCCTCCGGTCACCTGGTAGTGAACCCCGGTGAACAGCCGCGGCACACGGGCGATGTTGGTGACGAGCAGGTCGATCACGACGTACTCATCCTGCATCCCGCAGGTGAGGAGCAGGACCGGAGGGCCCTGGTAAACGGGCTCAGGAATTGTCCCCGAGGACGGGTACCCCTCATCCCGGAACAACGTGCAGCTGAGCAACGTCGAACCGAGCGCGACGCTCAACGCAAGGACGGCAGAAGCTGGCCTCCGCATACGCTGAGACGCGCCCCAGCGCGGACCCGTTCCGCTCCGCCCGAGGCTCAGCGTCCGGCGTGGTCGATGCATCGGGCCGTGGCTGGTCGGGCCAGCAGCCGTTTGTCACCGATCGGAGCGGCACAGAGTTCACACCGCCCGTACGTACCCGACGCCCACCGGGCCATCGCCTGAGCCGCGGCGGATTCGGCGACCAGTGCCCGCTCAATGAGCGAGCTCACCTGGGCCCGTTCGAAGGCGATGGTGGTGCCCTCCGGCTGGGCAGGCTCATGTCGTGATCTTGACCTTATTGCGGCGACACGCCGTGCAGAGGTGCCTGATACCCACCATAAGGTCAAGATCACCGCGAATGGCCGGCTCAGGAGGTGATGCCGTACAGGGCTGCGGCGTTGTGCCACAACACCGCTCGCAGCCAGTCCTCGCCCAAGTCCAGGCCGTGCAGAGCGGCAAGTTGGGTCGCGTACGGATAGGGAATGGACGGAAAGTCGCTCCCAAGCAGGATGCGGTCCTGCAGCTTGGCCAAGCGAGGCAGTAGTGCCCGGTCGAAGGGCGCGTATGCCTCGGCAAACGCCGTCGCGAACATCGTCGTATCCAGGTAGACCCGCTCGTGCGTGGCGGCAAGATCGAGGTGCGCATCGTATTCGTGCATCCCCATATGGGCGATCACCAGGCAGAGGCGGGGATGGCGCTGCAGGACCGTCGCAATGGGTTCAGCTCCGGTGAACGTCCCCGGGATCGGCCGGGACCCGCAATGGATGACGACGGGGAGGCCGGCCTCGGCGAGGAAGCCCCAGACCGGATCGAGCATCGCCTCCCGCGGGTCGTAGGCCCCGACCTGGATGTGCACCTTGAACACCCGGGCGCCGTCCTCGATCGCCTGATTCACGTACTCCTCGACGCCGGTCTCGGGATAGAAGGTCGCCGATTTCAGGATGCGGGGATCGCGCTCGGCGAAGTCAGCCGACCAGTCGTTGAGCCACATCGCCATCCCCGGTTTGTGTGGGTAGGGCAGGGTGGGGAACGCCCGGACGCCCAACGCAGTCAGTACGTCCAGCCGTTGCTCGACCGGCATCCGGTACTGCACCGGCCAGCCCGTCCCGTAGTGCTTGCTCGCCTCGTCGAAGTACGCCCAGACCTTGCGCTGCATGCTGTCCGGGAGGAAATGGACGTGGCTGTCGATCAGCCCTGGCACGCCGAGTGCGGCCCAGTAGGCCGGAACATCCCCGTCAGAGGCCGGTCCGGCAGCGAGCAGCGTGGAGGTCACGACCTGCCCTTGCGGCGACGACCGATCTCCCGCGCGATCTCCCGCTGGGCGTCCCGATCAGCGAGATCTCGACGCTTGTCGTAGGCCTTCTTGCCCTTGGCCAGCGCAAGGGTGACCTTCACCTTGCCGTCGTTGAAATACATCTCCAGGGGTACGAGGGTGCTGCCGCCCTCCTGAGTCTTGCCGATCAGCTTGGCGATCTCCTCGCGGTGCAAGAGCAGCTTGCGGTTGCGGCGAGGCTCGTGATTCGTCCAGGTTCCCTCGGTGTATTCCGGAATGTGGACCCCGCGCAGCCACACCTCACCGTTGTCGATCGTGGCGTACCCGTCGACCAGGGAGGCGCGGCCGAGCCGTAATGACTTGACCTCGGTCCCCATCAGCACCAGGCCGGCCTCATAGGTGTCCACGATGGAGTAGTCGTGTCGCGCTTTGCGGTTCTGCGCGATCAACTTCCGACCGGATTCGCGGGGCATGACGAACGAATGTACGGGGCGCGCGAAATCAGAGCCGTACGTAGAGGCGCAGCGTGACGTACGCGGCCAGGCTAGCGAGCCCCACCCCGGCCAGTGCGATCAGCGGGCTGATCGTCAGGATCGAACTCCACTCGACCGGTGGGATGATCCCGGCCTCGATCGGACCGGCGAGGGTTTTGTCCACGAACAACACCTTGGTCAGCGCCAATCCACCGAAGGCAAGGATCGCGCCGAGCAACCCAGCCAACGCCGCCTCGAGGATGAACGGAAGCTGGGTATACCAGCGGGAAGCGCCCACCAACCGCATGATCGAGGTCTCGGTACGACGGTTGAACGCCGCAAGTTGAATCGTGTTGGAGATCAACAGCAGGGCCGCCAAGGCCTGCACGATGGCCACCGCGATCGTGGCGTTGCGCATCCCGTTGAGCAGCCCGAACAGCCGATCCAGGAAGTCGCCTTCGTCCTTGACCTCGTCTACCCCGTCCATGCCAGCGAAAGCCTCGTTGATGACCGGATAACGCTCAGGATTGACCAACCGGACCCGGAAGGAGGCCGGAAGTGCGTCCGAAGGGGTGTTTGCCACCAGTTCGGGCTGCTCACGGAACTGCTGCTGGAAGCGCTCGTAGGCCTCGTCCTTGCTCTCGTACAGGAAGTCCTCTACCTCGTCGGAGGCTTCGAGATCGGACCTGATGGCTGCGCGCTCGGTCTCGGTGATGTCGTCGGTGAGGAAGATCGAGACCTGGATCTTGTCGTAGTAGATCTCCTTCATCTCCGAGATCTGCCGCGCGATCAGCAGTCCCGCACCAAGCAGACCCAACGAGATCGCGGTGGTGATGATCATGGCGATCGTCATCGTGAGGTTGCGCCGCAGACCCGTGGCTACCTCAGAGACGACGAAGTTGAGACGCATGGCTTCCTAACGTGTCGATGGGTTCGACCTGGCCCGGCGCAGAGGTGCGCCAGGGGCCGAGCCGGAGGTCTCAGCGGCCAACGCCGTAGACCCCTCGGGACTGGTCCCGGCTGACCTTGCCCATGCTCAGTTCGATGACCCTCCGGCGCATGGAGTCGACGATGTTCGAGTCGTGGGTGGCCATGACTACCGTCGTACCGGTCCGGTTGATCCGCTCCAGGAGCAGCATGATGTCCTGGCTGGTCTCCGGGTCGAGGTTGCCGGTCGGCTCGTCGGCCAGCAGCACCAACGGCCGGTTGACGAACGCGCGAGCCAGGGCCACCCGCTGCTGCTCGCCACCGGACAGTTCATTGGGCATCCGCTCGGCCTTGCCATCGAGGCCGACCATCTCCAGGACCTCGGGAACTACCTTTTCGATTGTGCGCTTGGGCTTGTTGATCACTTCGAGGGCGAACGCGACGTTCTCGCTGACCGTCTTGTTGCGCAGCAGCCGGAAGTCCTGGAACACACAACCCATCGTGCGACGAAGCTTGGGCACCTGCCGGGCGCTCATCGTGTTGAGCGTCTTTCCGTTGACGATGACCTGGCCCTTGGTGGGGTTGTCCTCTTTCAAGATCAGTCGAAGGCAGGTGGATTTGCCTGACCCCGACGGCCCGATGAGGAAGACGAACTCGCCCTTGTCGATCTCCATGCTGACGCTGTCCAAGGCTGGCCTAGCGCTGGCGGGATAACTCTTGGTCACACTTTCGAGCGAGATCACGAGGGTCGACTGTACCTAAGGGGCCCGGCAACCCCCGGCAGGCGAGCCAGCGCGGCGGGGCGCCATGCCTGCCTCAGATGTCAGCGGTTGCCGTCTCCTGACCCCGACGCCAGCGGATCCCTGCCTCGATGAACTCGTCGATCTCGCCATCCAGGACCGCAGTCGTGTTGCCCGTTTCCACGTCGGTCCGCAGGTCCTTGACCATCTGGTACGGGTGCAGGACATAGCTACGCATCTGGTTGCCCCAGGAGTTGCCCTCGCCCTTGAGTGCGTCCATCTCGGCTTTCTGCTCCCGGCGGCGGACCTCGAGCAGCCGGGACTGCAGGACCCGCATGGCAGCCGCCCGGTTCTGGATCTGGGACTTCTCGTTCTGGCAACTGACGACGATCCCGGTCGGGAGGTGCGTGATCCGTACCGCCGAGTCGGTCGTATTGACGCTTTGCCCACCGGGGCCGGAAGAGCGGAAGACATCGATCCGGATGTCGTTCTCCGGGACTTCCACATGATCGTCCTGCTCCACGACGGGCAGGACCTCTACCCCGGCAAAGGAGGTCTGGCGCCGGCCCTGGTTGTCGAACGGCGAGATCCGTACCAGCCGATGCGTTCCCTGCTCCACGGACAGCGTTCCGTACGCGTAGGGCACCTGGACAGCGAAGGTGGCCGACTTGATGCCGGCTTCCTCGGCATAGGACGTGTCGTAGACCTCGGTCGGATAGTCGTGGCGTTCGGCCCAGCGCAGATACATCCGCAGGAGCATCTGGGCCCAGTCCGCAGCGTCGACACCGCCCGCTTCGGAGCGGATCGTGACCAGGGCCTGTCGTAGGTCGTACTCGCCGCCCAGCAGGGTCCGGATCTCGAGGGCCTCGATCTCGCGGTGCAGCTTCCCCAGGTCGCGGGCCACCTCGTTCTTGACCGCCTGGTCGTCTTCGTCGACAGAGAGCTCGTGCATGACGGCGATGTCATCCAACCGCGATCTCAGATCCTCGATCCGGCGCAGGTCCTGCTGCAGGTAGGACAGCCTGCTGGTCACCGCCTGGGCGTTCTCCGGGTCACTCCAGAGATCGGGTACCGAGGCCTTCTTCTCGAGTTCGACGACCTCTTGGCGCAGGGCGTCGACGTCGGTCACTGCCTCGATGCTGCGCAGGCTGGTGTCCAGCCGGGCATGCTCGGTCTCGAAGTCAACGGCCACGGGCTCTCAGGTTACGCGGTTCATCGTCCGCGCACTCCGCAGCGGCTCAGGTCGGGATGGTGTCCAGCCACTTGAGCAGGGCCTTCTCGTAGGCGATTCCGAATTCGGTCGCGGCCAACGCATAGGCGTCGCCACCACCCTTCTTGAGGGCGGCGGCCGTGTCCTTGTGGAGTGCCAACGATGCCTGATGTTGCGCCCGGGCCTCGGCCAGCAGACGGCGCAGGTCCGCTTTGCTGTGCTGCGAACCGAACCCCAGGCGGAGCACCAGCGGGTTGCGGTGATGGTCTTCTTCCAGGGGGGATGCGAGCCAGGCAGCGAAAGCCCGCCTGCCGGATGCGCTGAGCGTGTAGGCCAATGACGCTCTCGCGCCGGGCTTTCCAGCTCGGATGTACCCGTGACTGGCCAGGACTGGGAGTTCACGATAGACCTGGCTCCGCGTCAGCGTCCACAGTGGACCAAAGCGCTGATCGGCTTGGGCTACCAGCTGTCCACCGGTGCGCGGACCGTCGTGCAATAACCCGAGGAGGGCGGCTGACGTGCTGTTCAGGCCCCCGGTCACGCCACCGACCCTAGCCAAGAACGGGTACGCAGCGTAAGGACGAATACGAACCGATCAACGGGGCCGGGCCCACACTTCGCCGTTGCGCCTGGCACGCTGGTCCGCACATCAGCGGCCGTGGTCCGGGAGTCGCTGACTATGCGTGACTGACACTCGGGGATGCAGGAAGGGGGACAATGCGCGAGACCACCCGCTTGGCGGTGGCCGCATTGGGGTTGACCCTGCTGCCAACAGCATGCACGGGAACCGGTGCCGACACTGACGACGCTCGCGTCACGGTGCAACCCAATGTGTCGACACCGGATTCCGCTGTGACGCTGGTCGCGGACACCGATCCGGCCGCAGCGGCCATCTCCACCAGTCGCGCCCTGTACGACAGTTCGCAGGTCGTCGTGCTCGCCGACCCTGGCGAGGCCGCGGCGCTGACCCTCGGCGCGAGCGCGGCGGTGGCCCTGGGCGTGCCGCTGCTCCTGACGAACCAAGACCCTGCCGCGGGCAACGACATTGCGCTGCATACCGAGTTCGAGCGTCTCGGCGTTGATTCGGTCCTTGCGATCGGAGCGAATGCAGCACAAGGTATTCCGACAGGCGGCGATGCCGACACTGTTGCGGTCCTCGCTGATTCGGCTGCCGTGGCTGAAGCTATCGGCACGGATCTCGGCCAGGTTGAGTCAGTACAACCGGAGGACGCGGCAGCCGCATTCGCAGCTCTCGACCCAGACGCTCTCGTGGCGCTGGTACCCGCGGCCCCGCCCGCCACGGCAGACCAGGATGCCGAGGTCAGCTCGGGCGCAGTGCGCCTACCCCAGGTGATCCGCCCGGAGTCCGTGGCCAATACGCTGGTCCTGGCGACGGCGACGCCGGAATCCCTGCCCGGCATCGCAACTGCACGGGCCGCGGGGGTCGACGTACATGTGGTGGCACCTGAGCAGGTCGACCCCAGGTCCTCGAGCGCGGCGATCACCGCTCTGAGCGAGGCGAAGCCGCAATCCGTCGTTCTGTTGGGTGCTGGCTATGGCACCACACCAGGCCTGGACTGGAAACTGGCCGCGGCCATGACCGGGACGCAGTTGCCCGGCGGCGGTCAGTTGCTCTTTCAGGAGCGGATGTTCGTCGCGCTGTACGGCTACACCGAGGGTGGCGCCCTTGGCGTCCTCGGCGAGTCGGATGCCCAGGGTGCGGTGCAAAGAGCGATCGAGACGGCTGCGGGGTACGACGGGTTCGTTCCCACCAGGGTCGTTCCTGGTTTCGAGATCATCGCCACGGTCGCCTCGGAATTCCCGGGCCCCGACGGCAATTACTCGTCCGAGTCCTCCATCGAGCAACTGCAGCCCTGGGTCGACGCCGCCGCGGCCGCCGGCGTGTACGTCGTGTTGGACCTCCAACCGGGGCGGACCGACTTCTTGACCCAGGCCCGGGCGTTCGAGCCACTGTTGCGTCTGCCACACGTGGGCCTTGCGCTGGACCCGGAATGGCGGCTGCTCCCCAACCAGGTGCATCTGCGCCAGATCGGGTCGGTCGCCATCGAGGAGGTCAATGCGGTCGTGACCTGGCTCGCTGATCTGACCCGCGCCAACTCCTTACCGCAGAAACTGCTACTCCTCCATCAGTTTCTGCCGCAGATGATCCAGGATCGCGAACTGCTGGATACCTCCCGCGAGGAACTGGCGGTTCTGATTCACGTCGATGGCTTCGGCAGCCCGGCTGACAAGCAGGTGACCTGGCAAACGATCCGTGCCGCCGCTCCGGCGAATGTCTATTGGGGCTGGAAGAACTTCGTCGACGAGGACCGGCCGTTGCTCACGCCTCAGCAGACGATCGAGCAGGCAATCCCCACACCAGTTTTCATCTCCTACCAGTGACACCCCGCGCGACCAGGTAGTCGTCGCGGAGCACGAGCCCCCCCTGGGCCCACATGCTCACGCCGCGTACCGGTCGCGTTCGACGACGAACAGGCCGGTCGCGGTGTTGGAGTCGATGAAGTCGGGCAAGAGCGGCACACGTACGGTCACCGTGACGCAGACGATGAACTCTTCACCCGGAAACAGGCCTGGCACATAACTTCCCGCCGCATCGCATCCAGAACCGGCCGGGGCATAGGCGACCTGGAGGTCCTGCAGGTCGACCGACTGTGCCTCCACTGCGAGTTCGGCTGCCCGCTGCGCCCGGGCCATGCCAAGCTGTGGGTCCGGCGCCGACCCGATCGCTCGACCGGCCTCCCGGGCCCCTTCGGTGGCCGCGAAGATTCCACGCTGCACTGCGCTGAAGCCGACGACGAGGTAGGTCAGCGGCATGAACACCAGCACCGAGATGAAGACGAACTCGACGATTGCCGACCCGCGATCGCGTTCTCCGTTACGCAGCCTGGCCATTCGCTGTGCCAGCGCCCGCCTGAAGGCGACCATCACTGGCCCTCCTTGATCGCCCGGCCGGTCGCATTGACCGGCAGTAGGTCACCAAGGGCGCCGAAGAGTGCAGGTACCGCTCCCGTGCATTGCACGACCACAAGGACGAGCCCAGTGGAATCGATCTCCTCGCCGGAATCGCAGTCCAGCCCGTCGGCGGTCGAGTTACCGAGACTCCTTCGGACGATGTCGAGCGTCCGCGCGGCCCCCACGGAGGAGTCCACGTCAGCATTGGCGGCGTACCGCGCTCCCTCCTGAGCGCTGGCCGCGACGACGTTGCGGGCGTGCACGTAGACAGCGACCTGAAGTACGGCGAGCAGCAGGCCCATGACGAGCGCGGAGATCATGACAAACTCGACGACGGCCGCACCGTCCTCGCCGTGGGCACGTAATCGCAGCCGGGTGGTCACCGCGAAGGGCCGCGGTTCACTGTGAGGTAACGCTGTTGAGTGCATTCTGGATCGCCGTGACGATCGCC
>Ga0208612_1001357_pt1 | contig 10189 bp, 4 predicted proteins | sample AntDryMetagUQ889_FD_188089 | JGI IMG/M metagenome (GOLD analysis project Ga0208612, IMG submission 188089) | Polar desert microbial communities from Antarctic Dry Valleys - UQ889 (SPAdes) | ecosystem: Environmental > Terrestrial > Soil > Desert | place: Antarctic Dry Valleys | collected 2008-12-31 | reverse complement strand
TCGACGTTCGCCGAGGTGTTCGGCCTGGGCTTCACGCTCGAGGGGTTCTCGTTCTTCACCGAGGCGATCTTCATCGCGATCTACCTCTACGGCTGGGACCGCTTCAAGCCGCGCACGCACTTTCTCACGGGCATCCCGGTCGTGGTCGCCGGCCTCACCGGCTCGCTCACGGTGATCACGGTGAACGCGTGGATGAACAACCCGAGCGGCTTCCGCCTCGAGGGAGGTAAAGCGGTGGACGTGCAGCCCTGGGGCGCACTCTTCGGCAACGACTACTTCTGGCACGAGCTCGTGCACATGTACGTCGCCGGCTACATCGTGACCGGCTTCCTGGTCGCCTGCGTGTACGCCTGGGGCTGGCTCAAGGGGCGGCGCGGGCGCTACGAGCGCACCGCGCTGACGGTCGCCCTCACCGCCGCATGCGTGGCGGCGCCGGTGCAAGTCGTCGTGGGCGACTGGGCCGCGCGCGAGGTGGCCAAGGAGCAGCCGGTGAAGCTCGCGGCCTTCGAGGGCCTGCAGGAGACCACCAAGGGCGCGCCGTTGAACATCGGCGGCTTCTACAGCGATGCCGAGCAGCGGCTCAAGGGAGGCGTGGATATACCAAAGCTGCTCTCGCTGTTTGTCTTCCACGACCCCAACGCGACCGTCTCAGGTCTCGACTCGGTGCCCGAGCAGGATCGCCCACCGGTCGCGATCACGCGCATTTCCTTCGTGACGATGGTCGGGATCGGCACGCTGCTCGCGGCCATGTCGATCTGGTTCCTCCTACAGCGGTTGCGGCGGCGATTGCCCGAGTCGGCGTGGTTCTGGCGCGCCGTGGTGGCGGCCGGGCCGCTGTCGGTCGTGGCGCTGATCGCCGGCTGGGTCTCCACCGAGGTCGGGCGACAGCCGTGGGTGGTCTACGGAGTGATGCGCACCGAGGAGGCGGTGACCGGCGCCGGCGGGATACCGATCGGCTACGCCACGCTCGCGGCGGTCTACGCGGCGCTGATCGTGGGCACGGTGTGGATCCTGCGCCGCCTGGCGGCGGTGCCGCTCGAAGACGCCGAGGCCACTCCGAAGGAGGTCGCGAGTGGCTGAGCTGCCGATGATCCTGATCCTCGCCGGCCTCGCCGCCTACGCGGTGCTCGGCGGCGCGGACTTCGGCGCCGGCCTGTGGGAGCTCGCCGCACGCGGCGAGCACGGCGCCGAGGTGCGCGAGCACGCCCACCAGGCGATGGCGCCGGTGTGGGAGGCCAACCACGTGTGGCTCGTGTTCGTGCTGACGGTCTGCTGGACGGCCTACCCCACCGCTTTCGCATCGATCGCCACGACGCTCACGGTCCCGTTGTTCATAGCCGGCATCGGCATCGTCCTGCGGGGGATGACATACGCGCTCCGCTCCGGGCATCCGACCCCGCGCGAGGAGGGCGCTCTCAGCGTGACGTTCGCGCTGTCGTCGATACTCACCCCGTTCGCGCTCGGCGCCTGTGCCGGCGCGATCGCCTCCGGCCGCGTGCCGGTCGGCAATGCCGCCGGCGAGCCTTTTGGCAGCTGGATCAATCCCACCTCACTGCTGATCGGGACGCTGGCCGTGGCCTGCGCCGCCTACATGGCGGCCGTCTACCTGGCCGGAGACGCCACGCGCGCCGGGCTCCCCGACCTCGCCCGCGCGTTTCGCAAGCGCGCGCTGGTGTCCGGTGCGCTCACGGGAGCGCTCGCGATCGCGGGCCCGCTCGTCCTGCACGCGGACGCCCGCCCCCTCTTCGACGGCCTCTCGAGTGGCGCCGGGCTTGCGGCGGGGCTACTCTCCGGCCTCGCGGGCGCGATCACGCTCGCGCTCGTCTATCTCCGGCGCTTCGAGCCCGCGCGGCTGTCGGCGTCGATCGCAGTGTCGGCGATCGTGGCCGGCTGGGGCCTTGCACAGCAGCCCTCCTTCCTGCCCGGCTTGACGCTCGACGAGGCAGCGGCGGGCGACGCGACGCTGACGGCGATCGCGGTGGCCACGGTCATCGGCTTCGTCGTGCTGGCGCCCTCGCTCACGCTGCTCTTCCGGCTTCAGCTCGCGGGCCGCTTCGACGAGGGCGAGGAGGACCCGCAGGTGGTGCCGCAGGCGGACGCCCCGATCAGACCGGCCATTCCACCGGCTGCGATCGCCGCGGTAGTCGGCATCGGAACAGCGGTCACCTTCTTCGCCGAAGGCTTGCTGCAAGGCGCGGGAATCGCAGCGATGCTCGCGGGTGCCACGCTCGCCTTCCTGCTGCTGGCGGCGCCGGAAGAGGAGGAGGGAGCGGGCACGCCGGAGGGCAAGTAGAGGCCGAGGAGGGTCAGCAGAGGCCGGAGGGGGAGCGGGCAGCCGAGGCGAGGGCAGCAGAAGCCCCCAGCACGGCCCTGAGAGCCGCGAGAACCGAGCAATCCAAGGAAGAGGGTCGCGACGCCTGCACCAGCAGGCGAGCGACCCGATGACGCCGGAGTGCGACGGTTATCGCGGCTCTCAGTTGTCGGAGCCGAGGCGGTCCCAGCAATACAACTCGACCGCCTCCGCCGCCAGCTCGATCGTCCGCTCCTGGGAGAGCCAGGGCAGCACGGTGTCGAGCGCCTGCTCCTCGCTCATCCCGGCCTCGAAGGCGTCGTCGCCACGGAAGCCGGCGGCGATGCGCAGCGCCTCCCGCCGGTGCTCACCGAGCCGCGCAAAGGCCTTGAGCAGGAACTCCTTGTTCGCGATCGGCTGGCCGACCTCGAGCGAAGCGTGCCACGCGGCGAGCATCGACAGATCGTCATCGTCGAGGACCTCGACGGCCTTCGCGTAATGGACCTGCAGCTCGTCGTCGGGAATCTCGTCGACCCAGGCGCGCACGACCTCGCCGAGCAGCTGGCGACGCGCTTCCCGGCCAACCGCCTCGGCGACGACCCGGATCGCTTCCTGGGGCTCGATGAAGCACAGGGGCATGGCCGGAAGGTACGCGGCCCCTCCGACGGAAAACCTGGACGCCGGCCAGGCGGGCGACGCCTCACGGCATCCGCGTCAGCGGGAGGGCCGCGGCCCCGAGCCCCGTGTCCGGCTCCGGCGCCTCGGCCAGGGTGCGCTCGGGCCCCCAGCTGCAGAGCGCCGGCCGTCCCGGGCAGTCCCCGCACAAGCGCCGGTGTGGTGACGGCGTGGGCTCGAAGCGGCCCGCCACGGCGCCGTCGGCCAGCTCGAGCAGCCGGCTCTCGAGCTGCTGCACCTCCGCTTGGGCAAAGGTCGCCGAGACCGGCTCGTCCGGCCGCTCGAGGAAGACATAGGCCACCTCGGCCCGGGGGGCTCCAGAGCGCAGGACGGCCAGCGCGTAGACGAGGCGCTGAGTTGCGTAGGCGACCTCGGTCAGCTCCGCCGGTTCGCGCTCGTCGAGCCGGTCGCTCTTGTAGTCCACCAGCAGCACGCCGTCGGGCTCGGTGGCGTGCACGTCGACGACGCCGTTGACGAGCAGGCTGCGCCCGCCCGTGTCGAGGGTGAAGGCGAACGGCAGCTCGGTCCGGGCACTCCCTGCCCGCCCCAGGCGCGCGCACAGCTGCGAGCTCGAGAAGGCCGCGACCATGCCGATGAGGTCCGCTACCTGATGGTCGCGCACCGGCTCACCGTGGGAGTCGAGGAGGGCCGCCACCTCCGCCGCGGCGGGGGCCTCGGGGCGGGCGAAGTCGAGCCGCTCGAGGAGCTCGTGCACGATCGCCCCCCGCACGAGCGGGGAGAGCGCCTCGACGGCCTCGGAGGGCGCCTCGAGCGCGCGCGCCGCGGGCAGCCCCAGCGCACGCTCCAGGTAGAAGCGGTATCCGCAACGCTCGTAGCGAGCGAGGCTCGAGTAGCTCAGGCGGCTCACGGCCATCGCGCGCGGCACACCGACCGCCGCGAGGGCGGGCGCCTGCAGCGCGTCGAGCCCTGCGGGCTCTGGCTCGGGAGCGGTCGGGGCGCGGTCGCAGGCGGGTAGGAGCTCGTCCACAGTACCCGGGCGCAGGACCTCGCAGCGCACCGGGACCTCACGACCCTCGTAGAGCTCGCTCGAATTGCCGTGCGCCCCGAGCTCGGGCATCGCCGGTGCGAGCGCTCGCCACAGCCAGCGCATCGGCTCCTCGAGTGGCGCCTCGGCCGAGAGCTTCTCGAGGTCGGTGGCCCCGCTGAGGACCAGGTGCTCCTCGGCGCGGGTGGCCGCGACGTAGAAGATGCGCTTCTCCTCCTCTTCGTCGTCGAGCTTCTGCTGCGCGCGGATCCGCTCGAGCTCGGCGCTGTCGATCGCGCCCCCGCCGAGCGAGGCGAGGCGCATGCCGACGCGGCCGTCGTCGGTTATCCGCAGCGCGGCGTCGTCCTCGCGACCGCCCTTTCCGAGGTCCGCCACGCAGACGACCGGAAACTCGAGGCCCTTGGCGCGGTGAATCGTCATCAGCTTGACCGCCTCGAGATCCTCGGCCTCGAGGGGGGCTTGGCCCTCGCGCTCCTGGATCAGGTCACGCTCGGCGACGAAGTCGATGAACCCGCGCAGGTCGCGACCCTCGTCTGCCTCGTAGGCGCGTGCCATGCGCATCAGCTTGCGCACGTTGGCCATGCGGCGCTCGCCCGCGGGCATGGCGAGGATCGCGCGGTCGTAGCCCGAGCCGGTCACGGCGCGGTCGATCAGCGTCTCCAGCGAGACGCGGGGCGCGCTCGCGCGCTCGCGCCGGAAGCGCCCGCAGAAGGCGCGCAGGCGCTCGGAGTCGGCCGCTGGGAGCTCAGCGGCGAGCGAGGCGATCGGTGGCGGGAGCGTGGCGCTGCCGTCCTCGCCGCCGCCGCACCGCGGGAGCCCGGCGGCGCCGTCCTCGGCCACGGCCTCCAGCGCGCGCCAGAGGTCCCAGCCGGCCCGGTGCGCCGCCGCGGCCAGGATCACCAGGGCGTCGAGCGAGACCCCCGCGAGCGGGGAGGCAAGCACCGAGCAGAGCGCCAGCTCGTCGAGCGGGTTGGCGAGCGCTGCGAGATAGGCGCGCAGGTCCCCGACCTGCTGCTGGCTCCAGTAGCCGCGCCCACCGAGCACGTAGGTCGGGATGCCCCGCTCCTCCAGCGCCCGCTCGTAGATCCCGATGTGGGTGGTGGCCCGCAGCAGCAGCACGACCTCGCCGTAGCGGTAGGGGCCGGCGCTGGTGAGCTCGTCGATCCGGCGTGCCAGCAGCCGCGCCTCCGCCGCCCGCCACGGAGTCACGCCGCGCATCGCCGCCCCGAACGGCTCGCACCCATCCTCGAGCTCGGCGGCGAAGCGAGCGTCCCAGCGCTTCTTCTCGCGGTCGACCACGAGCAGCTCCACGCAGGTTGCCACGCGGCGCTCGCCCAACCGTGCCTCGGGGCCCGCGCGCAGCGCCTCGAAGCTGTCCCCCCAGACCCGCCCGAAGGTCAGGTCGATGGCGTCGAGCAGCTCGCCGCGGCTGCGGAAGTTCTCTCTGATCGGCTGCTCGCGGCCCTGCGCGGCCGCCTGCTCGCGATGGCGGGCGAACAGCCCGACGTCGGCGTGGCGGAAGCCGTAGATCGACTGGCGCTCGTCACCCACGCGGAAGAGGTTGTCGTGCTCCAGCAGCGTCAGGATCTCGTTCTGGAGCGGGTTGGTGTCCTGGAACTCGTCCACCATCACGTGGGCAAAGCGCTCTGCGTAGGCGTCGCGGATCCCGCGCTCGTCGCGCAGGAGGTCGCGCGTCAGGAGCTGCAGATCGTCGAAGTCGAGGCCGGAGCGGTCGCGCTTGAGCTCGGCGTAGTGACGCCCGTAGCGGGCGATCAGGTCACGCAGCAGGACGTGGTTCAAGTACTCCCGGTGGCGTGCGCAGTGGTCGAGATAGGCTGCGTGCGCGCTGCGGAACTGCCCGCAGGCGCTTCCCTTGAGCGCGTTAGCAGAGCCCTGGAAGGCGAGTTCCTCGATCTCGACGGGGTCCGCCACGGCCCGCTCGCCGAGCGTCGCGAGCAGCCCCGCACAGCGTTCGAGCTTTGCCCGCGCTCGCCCCACGGCCTGTCCCTCGACCGCGCCGATCTCGGCGAGCGCGGCCTCGACCGCCGCGCCGAGCGCCTCGCGCTCGCCGCCGGCGTGGGGGCGGACCGGCTGCGGCAACTCGGGCTCGGCCTGACCCCTGCTGCGCAGATGGCCGTAGGCGGTGCGAACCATGTCCGCCAGGCGGTCCGGGGTGTAGGCGGCCAGCAGATGCAGCCGCTCGGAGTCCTCGCCGGCGCCGAGGAAGCCGGCCAGGGCGCGATCGAAGGCGTCGATCCCCAAGCGCTCGGCCTCGACGGCGTCGAGCACGCGCAGCTCGGGGTCTATCCCCGCCACCAACGCGTGGGTACGCAGCACCCGCGCGCAGAAGCCGTGGATCGTCGAGATCCAGGCCGCCTCCGCCTGCCGGGCCTCGACCCGCGCTCCAAGCTCCCCGAAGCGGCTGCGCACGCGGGCGAGGAGCTGGGCCGCGGCCTTCTCCGTGAACGTTATGGCGAGGATCGCGTCCACCTCCACGCCGTCCTCGAGCACGGCCGCCACGAAGCGCTCGACGAGCACCGAGGTCTTGCCGGTGCCGGCGCCTGCGCTCACGAGCACCGAACCCGCGCGCGCGCGGACCGCGCGCTGCTGCTCGTCGGTGAGGTCCATCACCCTCGCCTCCTCACTCCTCCACCCGGCAGATCGAAGGGTGCGAGCAGCCGCCGCGGTAGGCGCAGCTGTCTGGGCAGGGGGCGATCCGTCCCGAGCGCATCCGCTCGGCGGCGGCGGTGATCGCCCCCTGCGCCCAGGCGGTGGCCGCGGCGAACTCGTGCTCGGGCTTGGTGTCGTTCGCGTAGAAGCCGCTCCCGAGCTCCGACGCCACCTCCTCGCTGACCAGGCCGCGCGCGCGCCGCTCGCTGCCGGCGAGCGGCACGTACACCGCGCCGGCGAGGCGCAGTCCGAGCAGCCGGGAGACCACCAACATGTAGAGCGCCGCCTGGAAGCGGTTTTTGGGCTCCCAGTCGGAGACCTTGTAGGTGCCGACCTTGCCGCTCTTGTAGTCGCGCACGAGCGCCCAGCCGCCGAAGGTGTCGACGCGGTCGATCACACCGCGGACACGCACGCCGCTCTCGAGCTCGACCGCCCCCAGCTCGTCGCCCTCGGACCCGAAGCGCAGCTCGAGGTGCTCGGGCTCGAACAGGCCGTCGCTGCCCGCCTCGTGGCGCAGGTAGCGCAGCAGGTCGAACTCGAGGCGGCGGACCGCCGCGCGCACGCGCGTCTGATCGGGGGAGAGGCGAAACTCGCCGCGCTGGTCGGCGAGCGCCTCGATCAGCAGCCGCTCGGCGTCGGCAAGGTTCCCGGGTGTCACCCCGCGCGAGCCCGTGCGCTCTCCGAGCCGGCGGTAGGTGAGCTCGAGGACCCGGTGGGCGTAGCGCCCGCGGACCATCTGCTCGGGGTCGGGCTCGAGCGGCTCGGGTCGGAGCACATCTTCGATCAGCCACTTGACCGGGCAGTCGGCGAAGCGCTCGAGCGCGCCGGCGGAGACCACCTCCCGCGCGGCCAGCTCACCGAGCGCGGGCTCGGCCTCGAGCGCTCGGGGCCCGGCCGGAAGTCGGCGCGGGCCGCGGCGAGCCAGGGCGCGCTCCCACTCGGCGGCGGTCGGGGCCTCCTCGAGCGTCCAGGTCACATCCGAGAGAGAGCGCGAGCGGACGTGCTCGGAGAGGTCCGCCACCGCCTCGCTCGCGTCGTCTAGGAAGGGGGACGGTGCCTCGGGGTTGCCCTCCTCGTCGCAGTAGCGCGAGCTCAGCACGAGCTCCCGCTCTGCGCGCGAGGCGCAGACGTAGAAGAGGTAGCGCTCGCGCTCGAGCTGATCCTCGCGCAGCGGCAGGCGCAGCCCGCTCGCGCGAGCGATATCTCGGCGGTCGGCGTCGGGCAGGAAGGGTTCGGGTGCCGCTCGCCGGGGAAACTCGTGCGCTTGCAGGCCGCAAACGAAGACCGCCTGGAAGCGGCGGGCCCTGACCTCGAGCGGCGAGGCCACCTGCACCCTGTCGGGCTGGGGCTCCTCTCCCACCCGCACGGGCAGGGCGGCGAGCGTGTCGTGCACGCGGCGGTGGTCGAGCGCGACGGCGGGATTCGCGCGCATGACGGCGCGCAGCTCGCCGAGCGCGGCGTGGGCGGCCACGAAGGCGCGCGGATCGTCGAGCTCGGCCCCCGTGAGGACGCGCGCGGCGCGGCGGTAAGGGGCGGCGAAGAGCTGCCCGAGGCGGCGCTCGAGCTCGGCCACGAAGGCGGGCATGTTCCGCGCACCCGCCAAGCGGTCGATCTCCTCGAGCTTCCAGCGGCGCTCGGGACCCTCCCAGACCGCACGCGCCGCCGCGGCCGTGGAGGCCCCCTGGCGGCGGGCCTCCGCCTCGAGGCGGTCGGCGAGCCGGGGCTCGCCCAGGTGCCCCGGCGCGCGCAGGTAGGCGAGCAGGTCGTCCGCCGAGCCGGCGAGCACCGCGCAACGAACGAGCGCCAGCAGTGCGTGCCCGAGGGCGGTGTGGGCGAGGGCCACCGAGCGATCGATCGAGTAGGGGATGCCGTAGGCGCCGAAGACCTGCTCGATCATCGAGGCGTAGCCCCGGGGCTCGCGAAAGACGACCGCCACCTTTCCGGGGGGCGTACCGGCGCGCAGGAGGCGCAGCACCTCGGCCCCGCAGAGCTCCACCTCGGCGCGCTCGCCGCCGGCCCGGTGCATCCGCACGACGCCGCCCGAGCGGGCCCCATCTGCGGCGGGCTCGAACAGGCGGCGCTCGAGTGCGTGCAGCGCCTCACGCGATGCGGGCGCGTAGTGCTCGGCTACCGCCTCCAGGGCGACGACCTCGTCGGCGAGGGACGCAAGCTTCTCGCGGACGCCGGCGGTCGCGTGTAAGGCCTCCCGCCCCGCCTCGTGGGGCAGCGACACGGTCACGTCCGCCCCCGCATGGCGACCGAGCGCCTCGAGCGCGTCGAGCTCGAGCGGAGTGAAGTCGTCGAAGCCGTAGACGAACACGGGGCTGGCGCCCCAGGCGGCGGCGGGGGCGCGGCGCAGGGCGTCGAGCGCGCGCCAGGCGAACAGGTCGTCGTCCACGAGGCCAGCGGCGTCGAGGCCCTGCCGGTAGCGGCGGTAGACCTCGGCCACCTCTTCCGCGTAGCGGCGCCGCGATCCATCTCCCGCCCAGTCGCGCAGAGCGTGGGTGAGCCGCGCGGGCTCCACCATCGAGCGCTCGAGCTCGGCCACGAAGCGCGCTGCCGCGCGCGCGAACCCCGGGCGCTCCGCCGAGGCGCCAAGCGCCTCGAGCCGGGCGGCGCGCACGGCCTCCTCCACCACGATTCCGCGCTGAAGCTCCGATGCCCGCCGGAGGCGCAACCCGGCGCGCGCGGCGATCAGCTCGAACAGGTAGCCGAAGCGCAGCACGCGCACCCCGAAGACGGCGCCCCGCTCGGCCAGCTCGCGCTGGCTGTGCTCGACGTCCTCGTAGGAGGGGACGACGAGGATCGGTTCCTCGGCGAGCCGGTCGCGCAGCGGGCCGAGCACCGCGCCCGCCTTGGCGGCGTTCGCGGGGCCGGTGACGAGCGTCAGGGGCACGAGGCTAGATATACGCCCACGCCAGGACGGCGAGGGCAGGCATTGCCCTCAGCGTCGCAACAGGGGGCCTGAGCCGGTGATGCGGGCCGCGCCAGACGAGACCCGGCCCTTGCACGCTCAGGCCTCCCCTGCGCCATCGGCGCCGGGGACGATGAGGAGACCCTTGCGCGCCGCGTCGGCCAGCGCCTCGGCGTAACGCGCCGCCGGCAGCATCGGCGGAGCATCCTGGAGCTGCCAGCCGGACGCCGGTCGCAGCACCCAGCGGCCGATGCGCAGCCGCCCCTGCTCGAGCGCCTCCACCCTGAGCTCCTCCTTGAACTCGCCGCTGCGTCCACGACTCACGCCGCTGGCCGAGGTCTCTACGGGCGCGGTGGCGAGCTCTGAGTCCGGCTCGGTGCGCAGCGCCGCCGCGAGCGCTTCGGCGCCGCGATCGGGAAGGATCCGGGCCGCGTCGGCCGTCAGCCCCGCCAGGTCTGCCGCGCCCAGCACGGGAGCACGCCGGCGCAGGTGTGAGCCCGACCACTCGGCGAGTCGGACTCCGCCCGGCACGCGCTCGAGGCGGACGACGTAGGACATGCCCTCGGCGTCGGTGTAGGGCCCTGCGCTCACGTGGGGACCGCTGAAGGAGGGCGCGGGAGGCGCCTCGGCTCGC
>Ga0208612_1001355_pt1 | contig 10190 bp, 8 predicted proteins | sample AntDryMetagUQ889_FD_188089 | JGI IMG/M metagenome (GOLD analysis project Ga0208612, IMG submission 188089) | Polar desert microbial communities from Antarctic Dry Valleys - UQ889 (SPAdes) | ecosystem: Environmental > Terrestrial > Soil > Desert | place: Antarctic Dry Valleys | collected 2008-12-31 | reverse complement strand
CACGTGGCCGCGACACGCCGACGTGACCAAACCGCTACCCACTACCCGCCGGGCTCGACGAGTCCACTGTGGTTTACCAACAGGCTCTGAGAGTCCACTTCTCTGCCGAGTCGGTGTTGGGGATGAATCCGCCGTCGTTCACCAGCAGCCGCACCTGGGCGTCGAGCTTGCCCTCCGCCTCAAGCAGCTGCCAGGCACGGGCCACGCCGATGTCCTGCGGGCCTCCGAGGTTCATGTACGGCCAGTCGAAGACGTTCTTGGGGTCCGCGATGCCCGATCCTTCGAAGACCTGGCCGTCGTCGATTCCGCTGCTCTCGGCCATCCACGACACCGTCACCTCGGCCCCCGCGGCTGCCTCCTGGGCGACGAGGGCGAGCAGCTTGAGCAGGCGGAGGTCGCCGACCTTGTGCTCTCCGACGTGCTCGGGCTCGACCGCCAGGAGGTTCGCCGGCAGGGGGCCGACGTCGGCGGCTGAAGGGTCGACCTTGATCATGTGCTGCTGACCTTCGTCGTCGGCCTCGTCGCTCTCCAGCACGACCCCGCCCCACCGGCCGAGGAAGCCGTCGAGCTCGGCAGGGGACTTGGCGTGGAAGATGACGTGGTCGACGACAAGATCGGCCGTGGACCCGTCGGGGAAGGCGATGGCGCCGACCTGGCGGACGTCACGGGTGCCGTCGACTGGGTCGGTGGTACTCGTCCCCGGGGTGACGGCCGGGTCCACCACGAAGCGCAGGGGACCGTAGCGCTCGGCCAGGATCTTGGGATCCACCGCTGGCACGTCGTTGTCAGTCGCAGGGGGGCGTCCTGGCCCCACCGGCGCGATCTGGGCGGCACCTGCAACGCCTGGGAGTATCGAGAGAACCAGCGCGATCAGGACCCCAAGGACAGGCAGGCGGACGTACGCCCGGGATCTGGTCGCGGCGGCACTGTGGTGGGACTGCAGCATCGGACCGCCGACCTTGATCTCGGTCCCGATCTTGAGCGACTTCGCTCCGTCCTGGTCGGCGACGGACCCGCCGGTCGGCTTGTCGGTTGTGTTGGTGTCGGTGTGGTTTTTCATGGGCCCACTGTTTCCCCCCGGCGGCCTCGGGACGAGAGCGGTCACCACTTCACCTGCGCCCGCGACCACCACCAATCCACTCACGCCCACTCCACCTTGTATCTGAGGGTGCGCCCCGACGCCGGTGGGCATGGCCCTCTCCCCGTGCTTGACTGGCAGGCAACGGCCGGCGTGAGGGCCAGAACCCGGGGGAAGGGGGCAGCATGGGGCGAAAAGGTCGGACCGTCCTCGTCGTTGACGACGACAGGATCAACCGGTCACTGCTCTCGAAGCTGCTCGAGCACGAGGGCTATGAGGCTCGCACGGCGGTCAACGGTCGGGAGGCGCTCGTTGCCCTGGCCGAGGAGTCTTTCGCCGCCGTGCTGCTCGACATCGTCATGCCCGAGGTGGATGGCATGGAGGTTCTCCGCACCCTCAAGGGCGACCCCCGGCTCTGGCGGATCCCGGTCATCGTCATCTCGGCCGTCGACGAGATCGACAGCATCGTCGCCTGCCTCGACCTGGGTGCGGACGACTATGTACAGAAGCCGTTCGACCCGGTCCTGCTCCGCGCCCGGTTGAACGCCTGCCTGGCCCGTGGCCAGTTCCACGACCTCGAAGTCGAGTACCAGAAGCTGCTGGAGGAGCAGGGGGCCGAGCTGGAGGAGCTCAGGAATGCGGCCCAGGGTCAGGCGACCATGCTCGAGGGCGAGGCGCGGCAGGCTCGGGGGGCGGTGCTGGTGGCCGGGGTGGACGGCCTCGCCGACCTCTTGGCCCGCATCCCGCCGGTCCAGGCCCTGCGGCGCCTCAGCGACCTCCACGACGCGGTCGGCGCCGTCCTGGGCAGATTCGGTGGCGTCATCGCCGACGTCACCGCGGGCAGGGTCACGGTGGTGTTCGAGGGCCCCGCGCCGGCCGACGTCGCACTGGCGGCGGCGCAGGCTCTCGGCGCTGAGCTCGACACGGCCGTACTCGATTGGGCGATCGGCGTGGCCCTGGGTGACGTCGCGCTCGGCCCCGCCGGCGATGGCGTCGTCGCCCTCGGTCCCGCCGTCGAGCGCGCCGTCTGGCTCTGTCAGCACGCCGGCGGACACGGTGGCACCCTCGTCGATGCGGACATCGCCTCCGCGAGCAGCCAGGTCACCGAGGTGCACCTGGCGTCGGCGGGCACCGGACGCGCCCCGGCGACGGCGTTTCGGCTGGTTCCCCCCGACGGCCCCGGTGACCGACAGCGGCCCGGGCCCTCCGGCGATCCCCCGGCAGGGGCGCCGTCGACGTGAGCCGGTGATGGCCCCCGTCGGACGTCCGAGCCCACAATGGCCACTGGTCGGGCGGGCCGGGGAGCTTCGCCTCCTGACGTCACTCCTTTCCAGGCGCGACACGAGTGGGCTCGTGCTGGCCGGGCCACCTGGTGTGGGCAAGACCCGTCTCGCACTCGAGGGCCTGCTCCGGGCCGAGCAGTTGGGCATGGCGACGGCGCGAGTATCGGCCAGCCGGGCGGCAGCCGAGCTTCCCTTCGGAGCCGTGGCGCCACTCCTGCCCGCCGAGAGCTGGCCCGAGGCGGCGTCGGGTGGCGTGCTCGACCGGGCCAATCTCCTGCGCCGGTTCGGCTCCGCCCTGTCCGAACGGGCGGAAGGGCGCCGGCTCGTGCTGCTCGTCGACGATGCCCACCTGCTCGACGATGCCTCGGCCACCCTCGTCTATCAGCTCGCAGGCAGCGGCACCACGCTCGTCCTGGCCACCGTCCGCACCGGCGAACCCGCCCCGGACCCGGTGCTGGCCCTGTGGAAGGACGGCCTGCTCGAGCGCCTGGAGGTGAGTGGTCTCGACGGTCAGACGGTCGACGCGCTACTCACCGCGGCCCTGGGTGGGCCCGTGAACCCTTCCGCCGTCGTCCGCCTGACCGCCCGGTGCCAGGGCAACGTGCTGTTCCTGCGGGAGCTGGTCCTCGGCGCGCTGGAGTTGGGCGCCCTCATCAACGACGGCGGGATGTGGTGCCTGGCCGGCCCGCTGGCCGCTTCCCGACGCCTGGTCGAGCTGGTCGAGGCCCGCCTCGGCGGCATCGGTGACCGTGAACGGGCGTTGCTCGAGGCGGTGGCGCTCGGCGAGCCGCTCTCCGCAGCCGAGCTTGACGCGGTGGCCGGAGTCGCCGAGGCCGAGTCTCTGGAGCGGGCCGGTCTGCTGGTGAGCACGGTCGACGGCCGGCGGCTGGAGTTCCACCTGGCCCATCCCCTCCACGGTGAGGTGCTGCGCCAGGGGATCTCCCGGCTGCGCCAGCGCGGCATCGCCCGCACCTTGGCCGTCGCCGTGGAGTCGACGGGCGCCCGCCGGGGCGGCGACCTGCTGCGGGTGGCCACATGGCGCCTCGACGCCGGCGGCGCCACGCCTGAGCTCCTCCTCGCCGCAGCGGCGACGGCCGGGCGGGGTTATGACCTCGCGCTGGCCGAACGCTTCATCCGGGCCGCGCTTCTCGACGGGGCCGGGTTTCCCGCAGCCGTCGAGGCGGCCCGCCTGGCCAGCCTGCGGGGCCGGGGGGAGGACGCCGAAGCGGAGCTGACCGCGCTTTCCGCCCGAGCCGGCGACGACCTGGAGCGAGGGGTGCTCGCCGTGGCCCGCGTCGACAACCTACGCCTCATGGGACGGTTCGACGATGCACTGACGGTGGCCGGCGAGGCTGACCTGTCCACCGGCGTCGCCGCGGCGTGCCGGGACGACCTCGCGGCCCGCCGGGCCGGCCTCCTGCTCGACACCGTCGGCCCGATGGCCGCCGCCGAGGCCGCCGAGAGCCTCTGTGCGTCGGCCCAGGGCGGTGCGCTCCTGCTCGGCTGCCTGTACGCCGCGCTGGCGCTGAGTCGCACCGGCCGCCTCGACGCCGCTGCATCCGCTGCGCTTCGCGGCCACGATGCGTCGACCGCTGTAAGCACGGACGCCCCCCGATGGCCGGTCACAGTGTTGACGCTGGCCCGGGCCGAAGCGCTCGCCCACGCCGGCGGCTTGGCGGAGGCGGAGGAGCTGGCTGAAGCGGAGCACGCGCAGGCCCTGGCCGAGGGCTCCGTCGACGCCCAGGCCTACGCCGCCTGGCAGCTGGCCAAGATCCTGGTCGCCCAGGGTCGCGCCGACACGGCCGCCCGCCACGGCCGGGAGGCGGGGGTCCTGCTGCGCCAGCTCGGCCGGCGGGTGTTGCTGCGGGATTGCCTCGTGCCGCTGGCTCTTGCCGAGGCGTTGCGGGGCGAGGCCGGCGCGGCGATCGAGGTCCTAAAGGAGATCGACGCCCTCGGGCTGGCGCCGAGCGGCTGGACCGGCGTGGACCTGCTGTGCGCCCGGGCATGGGCGGCGGTGGCCGAAGGCGACACCCCGGCCGGGCGACATCTGCTCGAGGAGGCCTCCACGCTCGGCGCGCGGATCGGGGATCGGGTGGGTGAGACCGTCGCGCTCCACGACCGTGCCCGCCTCGGCTTCGCCCGTGAGGTGGCGTCCCGGCTCGCCGCCGTGGCCGCGGACATCGACGGAGACCTCGCCCCGGCCCGGGCCGCGCACGCAACCGCCCTCACCGCCAACGACCCGGAGGCCCTCGAGGTGGCGTACGGCACCTTCGAGGGCCTCGGTGCCCTGCTGTTGGCCGCGGAGGCGGCCGCAGACGCGGCCGTGGCCTGGCGCCGCCGTGGCGACGGTCGCCGCAGCGCCGCCGCCCAGCGCCGGGCGTCGTCGCTCTCCGGGCGGTGTGAGGGGGCCGTCACCCCGGCGCTGCAGGGGATCGAGACCAGAGGGCTCCTCACGCCTGCGGAACGCCTCGTCGCCCAGATGGCCGCCGCCGGGCGTTCCAATCGTGACATCGCCGCCGAGCTCTACCTCTCGGTCCGCACCGTCGAGAACCGCCTCCACCGCATCTACGACAAGCTCGGCATCGCCGGCCGGGCCGATCTGGCAGCGGCACTGCAGGAATGAACGGCGATCCACCGCTGGCGGCGCTCGTCGCCCCTTACGAGGGAGTTGCACATGCACGAGGCTGAACCTCAACCGGCCGGCGAGCCGGCGAGCCGGGCGTTGGGAGCGGTCACCGTGCCCGAAGCCTTCGCGCCACTGTTCGAGAAGGCGCAGGACTACGTCGACAGCTACTTCAAAGAGCGCCGATTCGATCCCACCGAGGGCACCATCGAGATCCACGGGCAGCGCTACATGCTCGTACGGGCGGGGGCCATGTCCGTCGAGTTCTTCGACCAGATCATGCGCCTCTACGGCGACAAGGGGGAGGAGGAAGCCCGCTCCGTCGCCCGCAGCCTGCTCTTCGACCTGGCCCACGCCATCGGCGCGGCCGACGCCCACAACTTCCACCAACGCATGTCGCTCGACGACCCGATCGAGAAGCTCTCGGCCGGGCCCGTCCACTTCGCCTACACGGGCTGGGCCTACGTCGACATCTCGGCCGAGAGCCGGCCCTCGCCCGACGACGACTTCTACCTCCTCTACGACCACCCCTACTCCTTCGAGTCCGACTCGTGGGTCAAGGCCGCGAAGCAGGCCGACTTCCCGGTCTGTGTGATGAACGCCGGCTATTCCTCGGGCTGGTGTGCGGCGTCCTTTGGTGTGACCCTGGTGGCCACCGAGATCCTCTGCAAGGCGAAGGGCGACGACTGGTGCCGCTTCGTCATGGCGCCCCCTGACCGGATCGAGGGCCACATCGGCGCGTACCTGAAGCGGGAGCCGGCGATCGCCCCCAAGGTCACGAACTTCGAGATCCCGGGGTTCTTCGCCCGCAAGCAGGTCGAGGACGAGCTCCGCGGCGCCAAGGAGGCGGCGGAGGAGGCGGCAAGGGCGAAGGCCGCGTTTCTCGCCAACATGAGCCACGAGATCCGTACACCGATGAATGCGGTGATCGGCATGACCAGCCTTCTCCAGGACGCGGCGCTGGATGCCCAGCAGACGGAGTTCGTGGAGACGATCCGCAAGAGCGGCGAGCACCTCCTCGATCTCATCAACAACATCCTCGACTTCTCGAAGATCGAGGCCGGCAAGCTCACGCTCGAGCCCCACCCGTTCCCGGTGCGCGCCTGCGTGGAGGACGCGCTCGAGCTGGTCGCGGTCCAGGCTGCCGAGCGGGAGATCGAGCTGGCGTATGAGATGGACGACGGGGTCCCCGACGCAGTCATCGCCGACTCGGCCCGACTCCGCCAGATTCTCGCCAACCTCCTTGCCAACGCGGTGAAGTTCACCGGCCGGGGCGAGGTCGTGGTGAAGGTCTCCGCCCGGCCTCTCGAAGGTGGGCACCACGAGTTGAGCATCGCCGTGCGGGACACGGGCATCGGCCTCGAGCCGGGTGCCGCTGAACGCCTCTTCAGCCCCTTCACCCAGGTGGACGCGTCGACGACGCGGGTCTACGGCGGCACCGGCCTCGGCCTGGCCATCTCCCGCCGATTGTGCGAGCTGATGGGAGGCCGGATCTCAGTCGAGTCCGAGCTGGGCCACGGCTCGACCTTCACCTTCACGGTCCTTGCCCAGGAGACCGTGGCCCCGCCCGCGGGCCCCGAGGGATCACCAGGACTGACCGGCCTGCGGGTGCTGGTGGTCGACGACAACGCCACCAACCGTCGCATCCTGACGCTGCTGGCCAGGAAGTGGGGCATGCAGGCCCGGGAGACCGGATCACCTGCCGACGCGCTGCGCTGGGTCGAGGGAGGCGAACCCTTCGACCTCGCCCTCCTGGACTACCAGATGCCCGGGATGGATGGGGTGCGGCTGGCCGAGCGCATCCGCCTCAGGCGGGGCCGCGGCGATCTCCGCCTCGTGCTCCTGACGTCGATGGGCTCCGGCAGCGAGGAGATGCGTGGAAGCCGGGCCGACTTCGCGACCGTGCTGACCAAGCCCGTGAAGCAGTCGCAGCTCTATGACGCCCTCGTGCGGGTCATGGCCGACGAGCCGGCGGCGACGCCGGCGCCGCCTCACGGGGCGAGCGTGTTCGACCCCCAGCTGGGCGTGCGCTTGCCGATGCGCATCCTCCTTGCCGAGGACAACGTGATCAACCAGCGGCTCACGCTCCACATGCTGGCCAAGTTCGGGTACCGAGCCGACGTCGTCGCCAACGGGCAGGAAGCGGTCGTGGCCGTCGAGCGCCAGCCCTACGACCTCGTCCTCATGGACGTGATGATGCCGGTCATGGACGGGTGCGAGGCGACACTCCAGATCCGCCGTCGGATGGCTGACCCGCCCCGTGTGGTGGCTATGACGGCCAACGCCCTCGATGGCGACCGCGAAGAGTGCCTGGCCTCCGGGATGGCCGACTACCTCGGCAAGCCGATCGGGCCCGACGCCCTGGCCATGGCGCTGCGGCGATCCGCGGCATCGCTTCGGGCGCCGACCGGCGGCGGCCCGGCCCCGCCCGGTGGCGGTGCGACGGGGGGGCGCCGGGCGACGACGGTCGACCGGGTGCTCGCCATTCTGGGAGATGAGGGGCCCGACCTCCTGCCCGGACTGGTGCACGACTTCCTCGGCGACGCCTCCCAGCTCTTGGCGAGTATTCGGTCCGGCATCGACCAAGGCCGCCCGGACGAGGTGAGGAGGGCAGCGCACACGTTGAAGTCGACAGCGTCGAGCTTCGGCGCCGACGCTCTTGCGCAGAGTTGCGCGGACTTGGAGGCTGTCGCAGGTACGTGCGACGCCGAGCTGGCGCGACGGTTCGCCGGCGTCATCGAAGCAGACCTTTCCACTGTGAACGCCGAGCTCATGGAACTCATCAGCGACCGCGGGGGACGTAGGTAGCCACTCCTGCTGGGCTCAGGCTGCCTCGGGTGGGTTGGTGGTGGTTGTGGCGCCAGGTGAAGTGGTGACCACTCTCGTGCGCAACCCGTCCGGGGCGCACAGTGGGCCCATGACCAACCACACCGAAACCAACTCAACCGACCAGCTGACCGGCGGCACCGTCGCCAACGAGGGCGGAGCGACGTCGCCCACGGTCAGGACCGAGATCAAGGCCGGCAATCCGGGCCTCGTCTTTCAGCACAGCGAGGCCAAGGGCCTGAAGAAGTCGCTGGCCAAGACCTTCGCGATCGCAATCGCAATCGCGACTGTCGGCATGGGCGCGATCCCCGTCCAGTCCGCTCAGGCGGCTCCGGGCGACGGCATTTTGGAGAAGTGCAAGAAGACTGGAACCTCTAGCATCGGCGGCGATAGATGGACGTGCAAAAACATCTTCGGGTACGACACCTGCCTCGTGGGTGCCGGCGGCTACTACTGCTCCAACTATGGCAAGGAATTGCGTCGCGACGACATCTTCGGCAACCCCTATGACGAGCGTGACCCGGCTGCTCGCCATCTCCTCAAGCTGGTACAGCGCGACACGCGTCGCTGAACCGAGACCTACGGCCGAGCATGGACCACCGTCGTGAGTCCGGCTAGCCCTGCCACCGGGGTCCGCGCAGACGGGGCAACCGCCCCTGGCGTGACCCCGGTGGTTCGGTCCGTGGCCCTGACCCGGCTTGACGGACATCCACCATCAGGGGCGTCGCCCCGGAAAGGATGTCCATCATGGAGACCATGGGAAGGACGAAGCGCCCCCGTCGGTCGTTCTCGAAGCAGTCAAGGCCGAGGTCGTCGACCTCGTGCGCCAGCCGGGCAACTGCCCGACCAGCGTGGCTCGTGACCTTGACCTGACCGAGTCGGCGCTGCGGGGCTGGGTACGCCAAGCCGAGATCGACGTCGTTGACCGGGACGGGCTGACCAGCGCCGAGCGGGAGGAGCTCTTCCGGCTGCGCAAGGAGAACCGGGTGCTGCGCGAAGAGCGCGACATCCTCAAGAGGGCAACGGCTTTCTTCGCGAGGGAGACCCGGTGAACGTGTTCCCGTTCATCGAGGCGGAGAGAGCGGAGCAGCGCAACGTCGCCAAGGCGTGCGAGCTGCTCGAGGTCTCCCGGTCCGCCTTCTACGAGCACGCCAAGCACCTCCCCTCAGCCAGGGCGCTGGCCGACGCCGAGCTGGCGAAGCGCATCGAGGCGATCCACGAGGCCAGCCGAGGCACCTACGGCTGGCCGAGGGTCCATCAGGCGCTACGCCGCGACGGCATCTGTGCCAGCCGCAAGCGGGTGGCCCGCATCATGCGCCAGCGGGGCCTGATCGGGCGATGCCGGCACCGTTTCAGTGTCAGGGCCACCACCATCGCCGATCCGGCCCTGACTGAACATCGGAACGAAGACTGGCGCTAGCCCTGCGCGTCCTTTTCACGGGTGAGTGGGCCTCGGTCCGTGCCCCGTACTTGCTTGGGCGCTTGGCTCGGGGCGGGTCCCTACCGTGTGAGTCGTGCCCGTCGAGTTCCTCTCGGATGAGGAGGCGGCCCGCTTTGGCCGCTACGACGGCTCGCCGTCGCGGGCCGAGCTGGAGCGGGTCTTCTTTCTCGATGATGCGGCCGTGCTGGCCCAACAGCTCTACGACGGCGGCGACCGCACCGTCCAGCAGATCGCCGACATTCTCAGCGTCCCCCGCTCAACGGTCTACGGCCACCTCGACAAGGGCTCCGTCGGCGGTCGCCCACGAGCCAACAAGAGCCCCGCCGGCCCGTGACCCGGGCTTTAGGGAAGGAGGCTTACCGCCACTTTCCGTTCGATTGTTCCCCGAGGGCCGGAGAGCCCAAAGTAGGCCCAGTGCTCGGGTCCGTGTCACAAGGGGCAAGGTAAGGCCCCCGGTCGGATCAGGCCCCTCGGACGCGGGAAGGACGTTCGGCCTCCGCGTTCAGGTTCCTGTGCCGATCCTCGTCACGGGTCAAGTCAGCGGCAACCCAGAAAACGCCCCCCCAGATCGCCGTAGAGCGCCTGGGAGGAAGGACCCGGGGTGGTAGGTGCGGCGGATTCGCTCAAGTCTGGCGCCAATCGACGCCGGGCAGGGTCGAGGCGAGCGGTGGCCTCGGCAACGGCGTCGAAGGTGGGCTTGGCGTAGATGCGAGGGTCCGCATGCTCCCGTGACGGCTCTTGGCCATCAGCAGCGGGCCGGTGACGCCGGCCTCGGCCAGGTGTGCCCGGCACCGACGGCTCCCTCAGCCGTCAGCTCGCCACGCTCGCAGTTGTGCCGCGGTGGCGGCGCCCCGGCCGGGCGGTTCCCAGGTCCAGGTCTGGATCTCCTCGAAGCCGGCCTGCTCCACGGCCGCGGCCAGCGCAGGCAGGCCGCCCGGC
>Ga0208612_1001353_pt1 | contig 10204 bp, 7 predicted proteins | sample AntDryMetagUQ889_FD_188089 | JGI IMG/M metagenome (GOLD analysis project Ga0208612, IMG submission 188089) | Polar desert microbial communities from Antarctic Dry Valleys - UQ889 (SPAdes) | ecosystem: Environmental > Terrestrial > Soil > Desert | place: Antarctic Dry Valleys | collected 2008-12-31 | reverse complement strand
GGCCGCAGTGATGTTCACGAGCGGCACCACCGGGCGGCCGAAGGGTGTCGAGATCACCCAGGCCAACTACGCCTTCGCCGGGTCGGTGATGGCCGACGCCGCCGGGCTCAGCGCCGGTGACCGCCAGATGGTCGTGCTCCCCATGTTCCACGCCAACGCCCAGTACTACTCGTTCGCCTCGGCGATCACCGTCGGCGCCAGCGTGGCCCTGATGCCGGGGTTCTCCGCTTCCGGATTCCTCCCCCAGGCTGCTCGGCACGGCGCAACGCATGCCAGCCTGTTCGCCGGTCCGCTGCGGATGATCCTGGCACGGGGTGGTCCACTTCCCGCCGCGACTGCGCTGCAGCTGCGCCACTGCTGGTTCGCCCAGAACCTCGCCGCCGACCAGTACGAGACGATCAGCGAGTGGTTCGGCTGTCGCCCCCGGCAGCTCTACGGCATGACCGAGACCATCCCCGCCGTACTCACGGATCGCCCCGGCGATCCCCGACCGGACACGATGGGATACGTGACCACGGGCTGCCACGTCGATCTTCACGACGCCTCCGGCCGCTCGTGCGCGCCGGGTGAGGTTGGCGAGATCGTCGTCGGCGGCGCACGCGGCGAGAGCTTGTTCGCCCGGTACCTCGACGATGCGGCAACGACTGCAGCGTCGTTTCGCGGCGATTGGTTCCTCACCGGAGACCGGGCGACTCGCGACGCTGACGGCTGCTTCCGCTTCCATGGCCGGCGCTCGGACATTCTGAAGGTGGCAGGCGAAAATGTGTCGGTGGTGGAGGTGGAGACAGTTCTGGCGGCGCATCCCGACGTGCTCGAGGCGGCGGTGGTCGGCGCCCCCGACCCGGTGCGCGACGAAGTACCGATGGCCTTCGTGGTGGCCAAGCAGGGCGTCGCGGATGACGTGTTGCTCGATTCGCTCGGCGACTGGTGCGAGCAACGGCTCGCCAAGTCGAAGCGGCCCCACCACTATCGACTGGTCGATTCATTGCCCCGCACCAGCGTCGGCAAGATCCGCACATTTCTGCTCAAACAGGAGACCCATGAACAGACTTGATGAATTACTGCTGGCCATGCTCGACGAATCGATCTCGGACGTGTCGTCGGCGACGACACTGCCTGCCGAGCTCTACACGTCTGCCGATGTCGCCGCGTTCGAGCGTCAGGAGCTGTTCGCCCACGAGTGGCTATGCGTCGGCCGCGAGGACCGCATCCCCGAGACCGGCGACTGGTTCACCGTGACGCTGGGCGACGAGCCGGTGATCGTCACTCGCGACAAGGACGGCGCCGTGCGGGCGCTGTCGGCGGTGTGCCAGCACCGGGCCATGCAGGTGTGCGACGGTTCTGGCAACACGCGCACGTTCAAGTGCCCGTACCACCACTGGACGTACGCGCTCGACGGCCGCCTGCTCGGCGCCCCTGCGATGGAGCGCACGGTCGACTTCGACAAGTCCGAGTTCGGTCTTCCGCAACTTGCTGTGGAGACGTGGCAGGGCTTCGTGTTCGTCAACTTCGACGCCGACGCGCCGCCGCTCGCACCCACGCTCGCCCGCTACGAGCCGTACCTCGCTCACTACCATCTGGACGAGGCCGTGTGTCCCGGAACGTTCACGCTGCGCGACCTGCCGTGGAACTGGAAGGTGATGTTCGAGAACTTCAACGACGGGTATCACGCCAACCGGCTCCACCAGTTCGTGCAGGACTTCTGCCCGAGCCACATGAGCTCGTTCCCCGAGCCGTGGGATGACGCCTCCAACGTCATCTTCCGCACTGGTGGCTACACACACATCGACGGCGGCTTCAACGCCACCCACCACACGATCATGCCGGTGTTCCCCGACCTGACCGACGAGGAGCGCACCCGCTCGACGTTCGCTTTGGTGCCGCCGTCGCTGTGCTTCGGCACGGCCCCCGATCAGTGCTTCTTCTTCCTCGTGCGCCCGACGGGCCCTGAGACGATCGATGTGGAGATCGGGTACATCTTCCATCGTTCGGCCACTGAAGATCCGCTGTTCGAGCACAAGTTGAAGCTGACCGATGTGGGCGTGCAGGTGTTCGTCGAGCAGGATCAGGACGCCACGACGAAAGTGCAGCGCGGCCTACGGTCGCGCTTCGCGCCGAGGGGTCGAACAGGGCCTATCTAGTGGAGCTGAGGGGACTCGAACCCCTGGCCTCCTGCATGCCGAGCAGGCGCTCTTCCAACTGAGCTACAGCCCCAGTGAACTCGTGATCTGCCGCAAGGGTAATGCATGCGCGTTGGCCGTTCCGAGGCGGAGCAAGCCTGAGGCAAACGAGCGTCTTCCCGGCCGCCAGAGAGACGGGTAGCAGGTAACAGCGGTGAAGGGCATCGCAATAGGCGGCCACCAGATCGATTTCGTCGGACCGATAACACGTCGTGACATAGCCGCCAGGCGTGTGGCGATTCGTCCGCAGATAGACCTCGACCACCTCGCCTCTGAGTCGAGCCCACTTGCACTGCACCCGCAGAAGCCGCGAGCCGATCTCGAAGACAAGGTCGTACCGGCCGTGCTCGGTGAGCGGCCTGAGGACCGGCACGCCGAGCTTTACGGCCGCCGCCGCGATCTGCGTCTCGGCGATCGCTCCCTTCGCGTTCGAGTTCATGCGAACAGATGTTCGCATGTGACCCGGACGGAAAGACCCTTTGCTACCCCACCGCCCGCGCGGGCACCTCCCCCCACAGCCGCTCGAGCGCGTAGAACGACCGCGTCTCCGGCGTGAAGACGTGGACGATGACGTCGAGGTAGTCCATGAGGATCCAGTGGGCCTCCGAGACGCCCTCGACGCGGCGGGGGAGCACCGAGTGCTCCTTCTTCATCCCCAGGTGGATCCCGTCGTGGATCCCCTTGGCCTGGCGGTCGGTGTTGCCCGAGCAGACCACGAAGAAGTCCGTGTACTCGAGCACGCCGCGCAGGTCGAGCTCGACGATGTCGATCGCCTTCTTCTCCGCCGCGTAGCCGGCGATCTTCCCCGCGAGTGCGCCCGCGTCCATCACGCCGCCTCCACCGGAGAGCGATAGAGGCCCTGCTCCTCGATGGCGTCGGCCACCGCGTCGGGCACGAGATAGCGCACCGGCCGCCCCTCGGCGACCCGCCGGCGGATCATCGAGCTCGACACGTCGACGCGGGGCATGTCGAAGAAGCAGAGGCGACCGGCTCCGCGCACGTCGCTCAGCGCCTCGAGGATGTCGGCCCGCCCGACGCTCTCGCGCTCGGCGACCGCGAACGCGGCCAGGGCGAGCACCCGCTCCGGCTGGTGCCAGGTCGACAGGCTCCTGGCCATGTCGCCGCCCGCGATGAAGGTCAGGTCGCTCTCCGGGTGCTGAGCATGGAGCGCCGTCAGCGTATCGACCGTGTACGACGGTCCGCCCCGATCGACGTCGATCCCCGAGACCGCGAAACGCTCGTCCCCCTCCACCGCGGCGCGGCACAAGGCCAACCGCCGCTGAGCCCCCGGTTCCTCGCGCAGCTCCTTGTGCGGCGGGACGGCCACGGGCACGAGCAGCACGCGATCGAGGTCGAGCTGAGCATGGGCCTCCTGCGCGCACACCATGTGCCCGAGGTGCGGAGGGTTGAAGGTTCCCCCCAGGACGCCCAACCGGATCCTACGGCCTGACGTGACCGGATCCCTCGACGACGTACTTGTAGGTGCACAGCTCGCGGATGCCGATCGGGCCGCGCGCGTGGAGGCGCTGCGTCGAGTTGCCCATCTCGGCGCCCATCCCGAACTCGCCGCCGTCGGTGAAGCGCGTCGATGCGTTCACGTAGACGCACGCCGCGTCGACGCCGCGCTCGAACGCGCGCGCCGAGCGGGTGTCGCGGGTCAAGATCGCCTCGGAGTGCCCCGAGCCGTAGCGGTTGACGTGCTCGATCGCCTCCTCCACGGAGTCCACGACCTTCACGGCGAGGATCAGCGCGAGGAACTCGTTCGCCCAGTCCTCCTCGGTCGCCCCCGTCAAGGAGTCCGCCAGCTCGCCGGCCAGTGAGCGCACCCGCTCGTCGACGCGCAGCTCGACGCCGGCCTCACGCAGCGCCGAGAGCGCCCGGGGAAGGAAGGCCGGCGCGGCGTCGGCATGCACCAGCAGCGTCTCGACGGCGTTGCACGTGCCGGGCCGCTGGAGCTTTGCGTTGAGGGTGATCGCCACGGCGTCGTCGAGATCGGCGCTCGCGTCGACGAACACGTGGCAGTTGCCCGAGGCGGCGTAGATCACCGGCACGGTGGCGACCTTGGTCAGAGCCGCCTTCAGGCCCTCCCCCCCGCGCGGGATGATGAGGTCGACGAGGCCGTCGGCGGTGGCGAGCTCGGCCAGCTCGTCACGCGAGCCTCCGGCGATGATGCCCAGCGCGCCCTCCGGAGCGCCGGCGAACGTCGCCGCGTCGCTCGCGATCGTTCCGAGCACCGCGTTCGAGTGCATCGCCGAGGACGAGCCGCGCAGCACGATCGCGTTGCCCGACTTCAGAGCGAGGGCGGCGCAGTCGATCGTCACGTTGGGCCTGGCCTCGTAGACGATCGCCACGACCCCGATCGGCACACGGACCTTTCGCACGTCGAGGCCGTTGGGAAGCCGCCAGCCGTCGATGACCTCGCCGACGGGGTCGGGCAGCGCCGCGATCGAGCGGACGCCGTCGGCCATCGCGGCGATCCGCCCCTCGTCGAGGCGCAGCCGGTCGAGCAGGCCGCCGTCCAGGCCCGCCTCGCGCCCGGCCTCCATGTCGCGTCCGTTGGCCTCGAGGACCTCGTCGGTGCGCTCGAGCAGCGCGTCGGCGATCGCCTCGAGCGCCGAGTCGCGAACGCCGGACTCGAGCTGGGCGAGTACCCGTGACGCCCGCCGGGCGGCCAGGCACACGTCGGTGACGGATCTTGCGGTGGTCGCCATGGGTGACAAGGGTACCGGCGAGCTCGTGGGAAATCGCCTCAGCCGGAAGTCCAACGCTCGTCCGCGCCTGCGCTCGCGCGCCTGGGGCGCGGGCGGCGGCTAGGCCAGCACGAAGTAGTCGCGGTGCACCGCCTCCTCGCTCGCACGGGGGAGCAGCTCGCGAACCTGTGCCGACTTGAGGCCCTTGACGCGCTGGAGCTCGGGCGCCGAGTAATTGACGATCCCCTTCCCAACCGGGCGATCGCGCGCGGCGATCTCGACCGCGTCGCCCGCGTCGAAGTCACCGGCGACGTCCAGTACGCCCACCGGAAGCAGGCTTGTGCCCCCCTCGCGCAGCGCGCGAGCCGCTCCGTCGTCGATTCGGACGGTCCCGCGGGAGGGCTTGGCGTACTTGAGCCAGAGCTTGAAGCTCGAGAAGCGGGCCTCCCGGGGCGGGAAGCGCGTGCCTGTCGGCGCCCCGGAGACCGCCGCCGCAAGCGCCGACTCCTCGAGGCCGCTGCAGATCACCGTCTCGATCCCCGCTGCGGTCGCCATCTCGGCGGCGACGACCTTCGAGCGCATGCCCCCAAGGCCCAGCGGAGAGGAAGAGCGCCCGATCTCCAGGCCGGCGAGCGCCTCGAAGTCGGAGACCTCGGGGACGAGCCGGGCGCCGGGGTCGCGGCGGGGATCGGCGGTGTGCACCCCGGCGGTGTCGGTGAGCAGCACGAGCAGATCGGCCTCGATGAGGATCGCGACCTGCGCGGCCAGGAAGTCGTTGTCGCCGAAGGAGATCTCGTCGGTCGTGGTCGTGTCGTTCTCGTTGATGACCGGAACCACTCGCCACTCCAGCAGCTTGCGAAGCGTGCGGCGGGCGTTGAGATAGTGGGTCCGCGCGCTGAGGTCGAAGAAGGTCAGCAGAACCTGGGCGCTGGCCATGCCGCGCTCGCGCAGGAGCTCGTCATAGACGCGGTAGAGCTTTCCCTGTCCGACCGCGCTGGCCGCCTGGAGCTCGTCGATCGCTCGGGGCCGCATTGCCATCTCGAGCAGCCGCATGCCCCGGGCGATCGCGCCCGAGGTGACGATCACGACGTCGTCGCCGCGCGCGTGGAGCCTCGCCGCCTCGTCGCACGCCCGTCCGATCACGTCAGTGCGCGGAGACCCCCCGTCACCGGTGACGATGCTTGACCCGAGCTTGACGACGATCCGCGCCATGGCGCCGTGAGGGTATGCGCTGGGCGCGCCCTCCGAGGCGGCCCGGGGCAACGCGGGGCGGGAGGGTCGTGCTCGAGGGGAGGGAAGGGGGACCGCTCAGGACGCGCCGAGCCGCGCCCTTCCACCGGCGTGCGAGCGGGGAGAAACCCGATCTCGGGGTCCATCGAGCGCCAGCGGCCTCACACCGCCGCGTGGGCCAGGCTCGGGACCCGCTCCACCGCCAGCGACCTGCGCAGGTAGAAGAACCACGTGATGCCGGCGAGCACGACGTAGGCGACCAGGAAGGCCCACAGGGCAGAGGTCGACCAGTCGGCGTTGGCCTGGGCGACGGCCAGCTTCTCGACCGGGGTGTCGGCCGCCTTGACCGCGGCGGAGACCCCCAAGCTCGCTTGACGGAAGACCAGCTGGATCAGGAATCCGCCGAACGCGCCGATCGCGCCCGCGATGCCGATGACCGCGGCCGCCTGGCGCTTGAACTTGAGCGCCGTCTGCTTGGGGTCGAGGCCCTTCTCCTCGGCCTCGCTGCGACCCAGGGCGGCGAAGATGGACGGGATCATGCGGTAGGTGGAACCGTTGCCCATGCCGGCCAGCAGGAAGATGAACATGTAGGAGCCGAAGAACACCGCGAAGCTGTGCTCCTTGACCCCGGCGATGGCGGTCGCGGTGAAGACGCCCATCCCGATGAACACCCAGAGGGTGACCCGGGCTCCGCCGCGCCGGTCCGACAGCCAGCCGCCGAACGGGCGCGCCACCGAGCCGATCAGCGCCCCCGTGAAGCCGAGGCCGGCCAGGTAGGTGGCGATGAACGAATGCTGGGCGAGGAACTCCGGGAAGGTGTTCTTTATCACCAGCGGCAGCGCGAAGGCGTACCCGATGAAGGAACCGAACGTGCCGATGTAGAGCAGCGACATGATCCAGGTCTGTCCGTGGCGCAGCGACGCGGCATAGGACCGCGGGTCAGACTTGGCCTGGGTCAGGCTGTCCATGTAGAAGAAGGCGCCGAGCACCGCCACGACGATGAACGGCAGCCACATCAGGCCGGCGTAGGAGAGGTGCACCTCGTGCGTCGGCGCTTTCACCGCGGCTGCCGGCACCCCGACGATGAGCACGAGCGGCACCAGGAGCTGCGCGACAGCGACGCCCATGTTGCCGCCGGCCGCGTTGAGGCCGAGCGCGAAGCCCTTCTTGCTCTCGGGATAGAAGAACGAGATGTTGGCCATGGACGAGGAGAAGTTGCCGCCGCCGAAGCCGGCGGTGGCGGCGCAGGCCAGCAGGACCCAGAACTGGACGTCGTGGGGCTGGTCCAGCAGCCAGCCGCTGGGCACCACGATCGCCAGCACGAGCGTCGGGATCAGCAGCAGCGACGCGCTGATGGCAGTCCACGCGCGCCCACCGAACTTCGGGACGGCGAACGTGTAGGGAACCCTCAGGGTCGCGCCGATCAGATTGGGGACGGCGGTCAGCCAGAACAGCTCGGGAAGGGAGAGCTCGTAGCCGACGTTCGAGAGGTTGATGACGACGATCGTCCACAGCACCCAGATGCTGAAGCCGAGGTGCTCGGCGAGAATCGAGAAGGCGAGGTTCTTGCGCGCTATCCGCTTGCCGGTGCGCTCCCAGAACTGCTCGTCGTCTGGCTCCCACCGTTCGATCCATCGCGACATGGCAGGGTCCTCCTCGTCGGGTTCGCGGACTGGACCGCGGGCCGTTCGCACCGGCTTGCCAGCGCGTGGAGATGCATCCGGCGGTCCAGGCGCTGACCCTAGGGAGGCCGAAGCAGGCTCTCTTTGGGCAGCCGGTCGGAGGTTGATGGGCCTTTCCTCTACTGGCGGTCGGGGGGGTACCGCGGCCGGGCCATCCCCTCGACCGTCGGTCGAACTCCGACCGGGCCTTGTCCGACATCCGGTCCTAGAGGACGCGGCCTCCTCACCCCTAGCTTGAGAAGCCACTCCACTGTCCCGGCTTACCGGAGGTTCCACGCGAATGACAGACGTTCCCCGAGCGGGCCACGGCCCGGCGCTCATGGTCGCGCCGAGAGCGCGATGAGCGAGGGCGCGGCCAGACCCGCAGGCGCCAAGCCGATCCTGGTGGTCGGCGGCGGCATCGCCGGCCAGGCGGTCTGCGAGGCGCTGCGCAGGCGCGATCCCGAGGTGGCGCTCGTCATGGTCTGCGGCGAGCCGCGGCTGCCCTACGACCGCGTGACGCTCTCGACGCTGCTCGCCTCGGAGGGCGACCCCGCCTCGCTCCAGCTGCGCCCGGCGGAGTGGTACGAGGACAACGGGGTCGAGGTGCGCCTCGGCGAGGAGGTCGAGTCGATCGACCCGCAGGCCGGCGCGTGCCGCCTGGGAAGCGGCGAAGCGCTCGAGTTCGACCGCGCGGCGCTGTGCACCGGGAGCGACCCGCTGATGCCGCCGATCCCCGGGATCGACCTGGAGGGCGTCTATCCGTTCCGCGGCCCGGAGGACTGCCTGGCGATCGGTCGCGCAGCGGAGGGCGCGAGCCGGGCCGCGGTGATCGGCGGCGGCCTGCTCGGCCTGGAGGCCGCCTACGGGATCGCCTCGCGGGGCTGCCCGGTGACCGTCGTCCACCTGATGGACCGGCTCATGGAGCGCCAGCTCGACGAGGGGGCGGCCGCCCTGCTCGGCCCCGCGATGGAGGCGCTCGGCGCCGAGGTTCTGCTCGAGCGCCAGACCGAACGTATCTTTGGTTGGCCACGAGCGCAGGGCCTGCGCTTCGCCGACGGCGGCGAGCTGGAGTGCGACTTCGTGGTCGTCTCGATCGGGATCCGCGCCCGCACGGACCTTGCCCGCTCGGCGGGCATCGCCTGCGAGCGGGGCGTCGTGGTCGACGGCCGGATGCGGACCTCCGCCCCCAACGTGGTGGCCGTGGGCGAGTGCGCCCAGCACGACGGGGTCGTCTACGGGATCGTCGCCCCCCTCCACGAGCAGGCGGAGGTGGCGGCCGACACCCTGCTCGGCCGCGAGGGGACGGCTCCCTACGGCGGGTCGGTCATGAGCGCGAAGCTCAAGGTGATGGGGGTCGACCTCGTCTCGATCGGCGATGCGCACGGCGGCGCCGCGGCGATCGTGGCCGACGACGACGCGTCGGTCTACCGCAAGATCGTCGTAAAGGACGGACGGCCGACGGGAGCGATCCTGATGGGCGACGTCCGCGGGCACGAGCTGCTGCTGGAGTCCGTCCGCGCCGGCGAGGAGGTGACCGATCCGCTCGAGCTCCTGGCAGCGGCCAGCCGGGCGACGGGCGCCGACCTCCCCGACGCCGCGCAGGTCTGCAACTGCAACGGCGTCTGCAAGGGCGCGATCGTCGAGGCGATCGAGGACGGTGGCCTGGGCTCGACGGCCGAGGTAGTGGCCACCACGCGCGCCGGCTCGGGATGCGGGAGCTGCAAGCCGCTGGTCACCGAGATCCTCCACTTCGTGCGCGGGGGCCAGGTGGAGGAGGCGTCCTTCCTCTGCCCCTGCCTCAAGCAGACCCGTGAGGAGCTGGCGACGACGATCCGCGATCACGGCTTCGAGTCGGTCTCCGAGGTCGTAGCGCAGTGCGGCACCGGGCGCAGGTGCGGGGCCTGCAAGCCCGGTCTTTCCTACCTGGTCTCCGAGGTCAACGGCAACCGCCACCGCGAGGAGCGCCATGCCCGGTACATCAACGACCGCGTCCACGCGAACATCCAGCGCGACGGAACCTTCTCGGTCGTGCCGCGGATTCGCGGTGGCGTTACGAGCCCGGCCGAGCTGCGGCGGATCGCCGACGTGGCCGAGAAGTACGAGGTGCCGATGGTCAAGCTCACCGGCGGCCAGCGGATCGACCTGCTGGGGGTGGCCAAGGAAGACCTCCCGGCGATCTGGGAGGAGCTCGACATGCCCTCCGGCCACGCCTACGCCAAGGCGGTCCGCACGGTCAAGACGTGCGTCGGCACCGACTTCTGCCGGTTCGGTCTCGGCAACTCGATCGCCGCGGGGATCGAGCTCGAGCGCGAGATGGAGGGCCTCTACACGCCGCACAAGGTCAAGTCGTCGGTCTCTGGGTGCCCGCGCAACTGCGCCGAGTCCTACGTCAAGGACATCGGCGTCGTGGCGGTGGAGGGCGGGTGGGAGGTCTACGTCG
>Ga0208612_1001352_pt1 | contig 10211 bp, 12 predicted proteins | sample AntDryMetagUQ889_FD_188089 | JGI IMG/M metagenome (GOLD analysis project Ga0208612, IMG submission 188089) | Polar desert microbial communities from Antarctic Dry Valleys - UQ889 (SPAdes) | ecosystem: Environmental > Terrestrial > Soil > Desert | place: Antarctic Dry Valleys | collected 2008-12-31 | reverse complement strand
AGACGACCGCCGAATAGGCGGGAGGCAGGCGCTCGTCGAGCGCCGCTTTGTAGTGAGCGCAGGCTTCGCGATCTACTCCGACGAGGAACGCCTTGTAGCCCATCGGCTCAACCGTCGAGCGGAAGTGCTCGGCGACGTGCTTGGTGACGAGCTCGACTCGCTCCGGGTTCTTGAGCATGTTCTTGAGCGTGACCGCCTTCTTCAGGATCTGGTCGAGCTCCTCGACGTCGCTCAGGCCTTCGGCCTCGGCAAGGGCGAGGAACTCCTTCTCGAGGACCTCGCGGTCGATTCGGAGCTCGTTGGGCGCGAGCGCGTAGTGGAGCGGGACGGTCGCCCTGTCCCGTATCGACTCCCGGATCGAGTACTTGTCGAGGTAGCCCTTCGCGTCGCCCCCGCCGAAGATCTTGAACGTGCCCTTTCCGTAGGCCGTCTTGTCGATCGGCGTCCCGGTGAAGCCGATGTAGGTGGCGTTCGGGAGTGCCCCCATGAGGTAGTTCCCGAGGTCACCCGTCGTCGTTCGGTGCGCCTCGTCGACGAAGACGAATACGTTCGAGCGCGTGGTGACGTCCGCCGGCATCCCGTCGAACTTGTGGATGGTGGAGACGAGCACGCCGCGGTAGTCGGACGCGAGGAGGTCGCGCAGATGGCGCTTCGAGTGGGCCAGCTCGACGTGCCCGAACCCGAGCGCCTCGAGGTTCCCGAACAGCTGGGCCTCGAGCTCGTTGCGGTCGACGAGGAGGATCACCGTCGGGTTCTCGGAGCCCTCGAGCCGGATGAGCTTGTCGGCGGCCGTGATCATCGTGTACGTCTTCCCCGAGCCCTGCGTGTGCCAGACGAGCCCGCGATTCTGCCCAGGCGCGGCTGCCCGCTCGACGACCTTGTCGACCGCCCGCATCTGGTGCGGGCGGAGGACGGCCTTCTGAAGCTCGCCATCCGTCCGCGTGAAGAGAATGAAGTCGGTGAGGATGCGGAGCACTCGTGCTGGGTGCATAAACGTCTTCACAAGCTGCTCGTAGTTGCCCCCGGTCTCGTCCCGCCAGTTGAGAAGGCTCTTTACGCTGAAGTTCCAAGTGGCCCCGTAGTAGAAGTGGGCAAGCTGCGTAAGTGTCTGGAGCTGGATGAGCACCATGAGCTCCGGTGCATCGTGGTGGTAGCGGCGGAACTGGTCGAAGGCGTCGGAGATCCCTGTCCGGCTCGTCGCCGCCTTCGCCTCGACGACGAGCACCGGGATCCCGTTCACGAGGAAGACGACATCCGGGCGCACCGTCGCCGTCCCATTCGTGTACGAAAACTCGGGCGTGACGTGGAAGGTGTTGCGTTCGACCGAGTCGGGATCGAGAAGCTGCACGTTCCGCTCGCGAGCCTCCGCCGCGAGGAAGACGGTCTTCAGCCCGCGCAGGTATTCCCACGCGTCGAGGTTCCCCTCGATGGACGGCCGCACTCTTAGCAGGCTGGTGGCGACCTGCTTGGCCCGATCCAGATCGACTACGTCAGGATTCAGTTTCTGGAGCTGATCGACGAGCACCTGCCATAGCGTCGCGCCGGTCTCGCCCCGGCGTAAACGAATAGCGTCGTCAGGAGAGAGGTAGTCCCAGCCGACGTCGGTCGCGTAGCGGAGAAGCGGGTACTGAACGACTTCTGCCTCCGAAGCCAGCGTCATCAGGCGAACCTGCTCGCGATCTGGTCAACTCGAAGTTGGGCGGTCATCAGGTCGTGGAGGAGTGACTTGAAGAGCCCTTCTAGCGCCGACCAGCCGCGCTCTTCCGCGTTCATCTTCTGATTCGCAGCGTCGAGCGAATGCACGATGGCTTCTTGCTGAGGGATCGGTGGCAGCGGGATGCGAAATGCTCGGAACATGGAGAGGTTGATGTGTGGAACTCCCGATCGGATGGCGGAGTCCTGAATACGTCGAAGCGAATCATCGGTCTGGAGGGCGTAAAGCACGAACTCGGGCAGCACCTTCGATCCATTCGCCGTGAACTTCATCTGACTCTGAGAGACGACATACCGCTCAAAGGGAAGGCCGTCCGGGATGAAGGCAGCCTGTCCTAGGCTCCCACGTTGAGTAACAACGACGTCGCCGGGTCGAGCGATGCATGATGCGAGCTCGTCGGCCTTCTCTTCCGATACGTAGACGAGATCGTCCAGAATGATGTCTCGCCCGCCGACGAGATTCCCGCCTCGAAGGACTGGAACACCGCGAGGTTGATAATCCTTTCTGCCCAGTTTGGACCCGAAGGGACCCGAGGTGATTGCGTACTTCGCCTGCGCCTGAACCTCGCTCAGAGACAGGACTGTCCAGTCGGAGGGAAGCGGTCCAAGTTCAGTGATGACGCGACCAACTTCGTTTGCTGACAAATCACCGGGATGAGCTCCGTGAGTGAAGAGGTGTGCCATCAAGCTCCGCTTCAACACCCGAGCCGCCGCGATCACCTGCTCGGTTCGATCCCTCGCCTGCTGAACGGTCCGGAGGACGTGGGCGATAGCACGCTGTTCAGGAAGCGGTGGTATGGGGATTGGAAACTGCCGGACGATTCCCGCATTGACGTTTTTCTGCGTGCTCTGGACGTTCAAGCGCCTTAGTTCCGGTCCCCAAAACGTGAGTGCGTAGAGCAGGTACGTCGAATCGACCCCGCTGATGGGAAGGAGAGCGATGATGGCCTGATTCGTAGCCACGGGAATTCCAACGAGAGCGGCCGCACCAATCGTCCCATACATCGTCAAGACCACAGCACCGGGCGGTACTACCCAGGCGCTCGAGCTGGCCAGTCCCGCCTCCGTGATCGCCTCAGAGGTCGAGGTGAGGAAGCCGCCGGAGCGTGTGATGTCATCGATCTTGGCGAAGGGAATCTCGCCGTTCCAGTAGTCCCTCTTGGATCGGCTCGGAGTACCGCCAGCTCTGATCTTGGTCGCGATCGATTCGAGACTTCGAATGTCCCAGCCCTCAGGAAGATTGGCAAAAAGCGCAGTGATCGAGCTAGCCACCTTCTCCGTGCCCAATCGAGTGGAACCCAAGTTGGGCGAGAACGAGATCGAGTTGCGCGTCCGCCTCCGCACGCTCCCCCTCGGCCTGGGCGAGAAGAACAACGGCATCCTCCAGCGGTAGCACTTCGGCCTCCTCGTCGACGGCCACGTACCGACCGGGTGAGAGGTTGAAGTCGCTCGCTGCTATCTCGTCAAGCGTGATCACAGCTGAGAGCGCGTCACGCTCCTCCCATGCCTCGTGCGCAGACGCAACTCCGCTGAGGTTCTGGCCAGAGAGGAAGTTCTTCGGCCGCCCCTTCTCGAACTGCTTTGATGCGTTGATAAGCAGAATCTCGCCCGGATGCCGCTTGGCCTTGTTGAGCACCATCACGATCCCGGGTGATGGCGTGTTGTAGAAGAGGTTTTCAGGGAGCTGGATGACGGCCTCGACGAAATCAGCGTCTACGAATGCCTTTCGGATGTCCCGCTCGCGGTTCGATCCCTTGGTTCCGCTGCCGCGGCTTACTGAGCCGGTATCGAGGACGACGGCCATTCGCCCGGTGTCGGACAGGGAGCTGACCATGTGCTGTACCCAGCCCCAGTCGGCGGTTGACGCTGGGGGTGCCCCGTAGCCGAACCGCTCGTAGGGATCGTGCTCGTATGTCTCGAGCGGGAAGTTTTGGTTCCACATCGGATTCGCCGCGACCAGATCGAATCGCCGGAGGCGCCCGTTCGCGGTGAAGCGTGGTGTCGTCATCGTATCCCCGAGTGCAATCTCGGCCTCCATGTCGTGGACGACGGCGTTCATGCGTGCGATCGCGAACGTGGCTGGGTTGATCTCCTGTGCGTAGGCGCGGAGCGGAGCGAGGCCGGTGGGGAGTCGCCGCCTCCCGTTCTCGTCCTCGCCGTGCGTCTCGAGGAGGCGAAGGTGGCACTTGATCAAGAGGCCGGCCGAGCCGCAGCACGGGTCGTAGACGGTCATTCCCGGCTGCGGGTCGAGGATTCGAGCCATCAGCACGGCCACCTCACGCGGCGTGTAAAACTCGCCGGCTGAGGCGCCACCTCCCTCTGCGAACTTCCGCAGCAGGTACTCGTATGCCCTTCCCAGGATGTCCGGCTCGACCTCGTCGAGGCCGAGCTCGTGCTTCCCAAGGATCTGAACGAGCCGTGCTAGCCGAGCGTCGTCGACGACTCGCTGACCCTGGGCGGTCGCGTTGAAGTCCTGAACGTCGATCACGCCCTGGAGCCTGGGGTTCTCACGCGCCACCGCTCGCACGGCGTCGGTCAGGTGCTCTCCGAGACCGGACGTCTTGCGAGCGATCGCGGGCCAGCGGGCTTGCTCGGGGATGTAGAAGCGGACGAGGCTGTGGTCGGCGTCGACAAGGTGGCGAGCCGCCTCCTCGCCGCCGAAGTCGTCCGACATGCCAGCGACCTCGTCATCAAAGACATCCGAGAGCCGCTTCATGAAGACGAGGGGCAGGATGAAGTCCTTGAACTTCGGCGCATCGAGCGGACCTCGGATCTCGCATGCAGCATCCCAAAGCCACTGCTCGAGAGTTGAAACGTCAAGTGCGCGAATAGCCAAGCGACGCGAACCCTATTGCACACTAGAGGGCCCACAGCCGCATCTCGGCGGGCTCGCAACTGCCGACCGCGGACGGTGCTTCAGCACGTCGTGTCCCTCGAGGGGCGGGGCTGAAACCAAGCAGGGTTCGCCAGCTCTACGAAGGCCGTTGAGACCTGGGAAGGTCCTGGGCCCCGCTGACGTTTACTAGGTATGGACGTCCCTAAGATTCTCGAGAAGCTCCTGGCCGATACGCCACTGACCGCGGCCGAATACCGCCGCCTCCTCGGCCTGCCTCCCGCGAAGCCGATCCGCTGCATCCTTGTAGACCGGCTGGACGACGATGACCGAGGGTGCTGCTCGTGACCGTCGAGCCAGAGACCGGGTCAGAAATTTTCGAGCGGATGCTCGCCGGCTACCACGTCTCGCACAGAGACCAGCAGAAGCAACTTCAGTCAGCTCTCGACGAGCTGTACCTCTTCTCCGAGCCGCGACAGGCGGTCCAGCTCCAGCTTTTCGAGCTGCCTGAGCCGGTTGTGCCGGCGCGGCGGCGGAACCTCCAGCTCGCTCGCTGAGGGGTGCTCCGTCCGACACCGCTGCTATACATCGTTCCCCCCGCCGAGCGGGGGAAGTAGTACTAAGACCCGGTCGGAATGATCCCCGACCGTAGGCATGAGGCGTCCACTCCTCTGCCCCCCGGGTTCGGCTCAATGCTGGACCCGGGGCTCCCTCTACCAGTGGACAGGGAGAGAGACCCCCGTTGAGCACCGACACCGACAAGATCCTCAAGGCCATAAGCGTGCAGGAGGCCTTCTCGAGCGAGCACGAACCGATGCCGAATCGCCTCGTCGACGCGATGATGCGCCGGCCAGCCGAGGAGCCCAACTACGGGCGGAAGAGACGAGCCGAAAGAGCCAGCGCCAGCCGAGGCAGTCGCGTCTCCTGGCAGCGCCTTGGACCGGACGCAGTCCCCAAGCGACTCCTCTCGGACGAGACCATCTGGGACGTTCACGTCCAGCCCGAACTAGTTGCCGTGGTCTTCGGGATGCGCTTCGGTTCGAAGCTGCCCGAGGTTCTTCAAGCCGTTAGGCATCGTCGCCGGCCAACGAGCAGAGAGGCTCGGCTGAAAGCAGAAGCGATCGACCTCGTCCGCGACTTCCCTCAGCGGCGGGGGATCCGCAAGACCCTCGCGGAGTACCTCGACCTCAACCCGGAGACCATCTCCCGGTGGCGCAAGTGAGCACCCTTCTTGTTGCCCGTTTGGAAACAAAAACGGGATTTCGACCAAAATGTACCACTCGCCAAAACCCGCAAACCTGCTCCAGGACTGGGTTTGCGAGACAAATCGGACCCGTAAGTGTCGTGTATCTCCACTAAGGGTAGGCCAATGAAACCTTCTCTCACCGACGCCAGCCGCATCCGCCTCGTCGAGATCAACGGGGTCTTGCACCGATACCGCGTCGTCTGGCCTCCGAACGTCTGGGTCCAGCGGAACCCCTACGTCTGGGGTCACAAGCTGCCGAAGCAACAGCGTAAAGAGTTTCCTCGAGCCACTCGAGGATGACCCGGAGCCCGCATCACCGACCCTCCTTAGCGGTGATTCGCGAGTAGCTCCGACGATAGTGGGGGCGGAGTTTTCCTCCTCGACGGCTCCGCTCCCACTGAATCTTCGCTCTCCAGACGGGGGAGCAAACAAGACCGCATCCATTGGCGTGGATGTCGGGGCAACAATCAAGCTCGAGAGGAGCGTCCGCCTTTTCCTTTCCGGGGGCGGGCGTTTCCTCTCGAATACAACACGGAAAGGAACGAAGAATGTCGTCCATCAGTTTCAAGGTCACGCCGGCCCAACGGAACGTCCACCGACGCGAGGCCAGGCGACTTCTGCCTGTGCTCGTGAGTCGGCACAAGTACACGGCGAACGCGCTCCTCATTACGATCATCGACCAGCTCAGTTCGGCCCTCGTCTTCAGGACCGCGGTCGCGACGCTGGTGTCCGATACCGGCTTCAGTCGGTCCACGGTGTTCGAGGCGCTGCGGTATCTCGAGGACGAGGGGATGCTGGAACGCACTCACGGCCCGACCGTGAATACCTATCGGGTGAGGGTCGAGAATGTGTGGAAGATCCTTGCCGACCATCGTCCGGGTGCCCCGGATGGTGCCCACCGTCCGTGGGACTCGGACAGTGCCCCCCGAAGGACCACTGTCCGGGGGACGCCGAGACCACTGTCCGGGGGACTCGGACACGAGGGAAGTACAGGGGAGTACGTCAGTACTCCCCCACTCACTACGTTCGTGGAGGAAGAGCCAAATCCCGGGGGCGTTGCCCCGGGAGAGATGGAACTGACCATCTGAGACCAGGGCCTAAACGCCGGCCCTGTCAACAACCCGCTGTGTCCCCCCAATCACTTTGGCCGCGACTGCGGCTGTATACGACGCCGGCCACGAGCCGGCCAGAAGGAGATGACCGTTGAACAAGTCCCAGCGCAATGCGGTCGGGCTGCTTGGCTGGGAGGATGTGGCCCAAGCCCTGGACGAGCACGAGCGGAAGCTCTCGAGCCTTACCTCCCAGAACGCCACCCTGAGACGCCGGCTCTCGGAGCTCGAGCAGGCGGCGGTGCCCAAGCCCCAGAAGCGCAGGTTTCGTCGATGAACGATGAGAACCTTGCGGTACTCGACGAGGCTCGCGAACGTGCGATCTTCGACGCCCAGACGAAGGGTGGGTGGGTCTTGACCCGGGCCGATCCTGGCAACTACCTGGCCGCCCGCGACTCGGGGCGAAGTCGCTTTTACGAGCACGGCTACGACCTGGAGGCTGTCATTCACCGAGTCAAAGACGCACCCGGATAACGGGTCTAATCCCACCGAAGGAGAGATGACAACATGGCCAACTCAGATTTCGAAGACGCCGGCGGCATCGAGGATGTCGGTGGCCGCGAAGTCGAAGCGAGCGAGGGGTCCGGCTTAGACCGGATCGCCAACGTCAGCGGCGAAGAGATCAAGAGCTACCTCCAGGATTACACCGCGGAGAAAGCCGACGACGGCGTCAGCTCAGACAACGACGAGCCCGAGGAGGAGGCCCCGGCCAAGCTGGGCAAAGAGGACTACGACGCGGCTTGGTCCAGCCTGACATCGAGGTACCCGGATGCTTCGGACATGGTCGATGAGATGACCGACTATCTCGAGCGCCATCCGAACAAGTACTCCTCGCCCAAAGATCGCGGCGAGCTTGTCCATGAGCTCGAGAATGTCTACGCGGGAGTGCATGGTGGGATTGACCTGGCTGAGCTCTCGACGGAGGCCAAGGACGCCGAGCTGAACAAGGCCCTCGACGCCGGGTACGAGAGCGGCGACTTCGCCTCCAAGCTCGAGGCCCTAGCCGGCAAGGTCGGGATGACCGACCCGGTCGTCGGGGAGTACCTCCAGGAAGTCATGGAGACCCAGCCCCAGGTCTTCGACGAGCTGGTGCAGGGCGTCGGTGCCGAGCAGATGAACAAGTCCCTCGATGCGATCGGCGACCTCGTCACCGGCAAGGGTAAGTACGCCCAGGCCTACCAGGACGAAGGCGTCCAGCAGCTCACGGAGATGTTCATGAACGAGGTGGGGCTCGACGTCCTCCTCGATCCGAGCCTCGCGCCGGCGGTCTTCGAGAAGGCGGTCAAGGCCGCCATTCGTGCCAAGTCCGAGGACGAGAAGGGACAGTTCCGCTCCGCGTTCGCGCAAGCCCTTCCGAACAGCGATGAGGCCATCAAGGACGAGCTGATCGAAGGGGCGTACCAGGACTTCGACTTCGAGGAGGTGTTCGACGAAACCGCCACGCTCGAGGACATCTCGATGGCGGACGTCCGAGCGGGGATCAAGAGTCAGTTCCAGCAGAGTCAGGAAATCTCTGCCGAAAATAATGCGGCTTTTGCTCGAGCCCTCAAATACCGGGACGAGCAGAACCGGAAGCGTGGCCTAGACAACCTCGGGAACACCGGCCCGAGGCTGGGGATCTGAGCCATGGCGAACACGCACGGGCACGGCGTCTACCGAAGTGACGAGCAGTACCAACGCGGGAAGAAACCCAAGGTCCCGGACAGCGCAGTCGCACCCGAGTATCCCAACATGGGGGAGACCCCCGATCGACCGGAGCCCACGAGATCCCAAATGACCCGCCGGCTTATGCAACGGTTCCATGCCCAAAAGGTCGAAGCGGAGGAGTACAGGGACCGAGAGCAAGATCATTCCTTCCGGCGGACGTCTCCTCCCGGAGGGCCGGCCGGATGACCGACACCGTTGACCGCCGACGCAAGCCGGAGATGACCGCGGCTGAGCGTGACTGGCTCGAACAGTTTTGTCCGATCTACACCGGCCTGCCTCGCGGCCTAGTTCCGTTCGGCCCTCCCCGGCGGGATCGACAGGTTCTTGACCTTGACCCACAAGAAGCTCTACAAGAAGGAGGGGAGGAATGAAGTTGGACCCACAGAGAGCGGCTGACGCTCTACAGATTCAGGCTGACCGGGAGCGAGAGTTTACGACCTCCGCCCCGTATCCCCAGGAGGGGCGATCAGAGGGTGTAAATGCGAGCGCTCCTGGTGTGGTGGGGGCACCTCCGGATCATGCTCGCTGCACCGCCTTCTCCGAGCGGGCCAACGGAAGATGCAAACGTTGGGCCATTCGAGGAACGCAAACGTGCCCCAGGCACGCCGAATCGCTTGAGCAGTCAAGTATCTCTCCTGGACTTGGCTCTGTTCCTGGTTCGGCCGGCGGAGTCGAGCCCGAGGACTCCCTCGACTCCCTGCGCGGTCTGGCTGTATCAGAGCTGCGAAAGCTCCTCAGGAGCAAGTCGACCCAGGACGCTGTGAAGGTCCAAGCCGCCCGAGCGGTCAGAGACCTGACAGGCCCCGCCGGCACGAACGACAACTACCAGGAGCTGCACGAGTGGAGGACCCTGCTTTCCGTCCTTCCCGTGGAAGACAGACTCGCCTACCTGCGACAGGTGTCGGGCGTAGGGAACCCGAGCTAAGGTCTGAACGAGGCGGTAGAGACCCCCCCGGTGGGGGTCGGCAAGGCACTCCCACTCAGAGGTTCGGTTGTACCTCTGCAACGGCATCGCCCCCAGGAGCAGGGAAACCCCAGTTTCCTCTATGCCCTGTTGGCTTACCTAAGCGCCGTGCGCGAATGTGAGCCCTCGGATCGTCACTTTGTGACGCCAATATGTGCTTCCTCAGTCTTCAACTAGAACCTAACCAGACACCCGAAGTGGCTGGGCGAGCTAGCGCCGTGGTGGACGTGTACGCGGTCCTCTGCCCACGCCAGTCCGACCTGACCTCATCGGTCCAGAAGGCGACCCCCAAACGGGAGAAGGGCTCCTATGGCTTCGGCCTCTTTGTGGTGGGAGGAGGAGCCCCGCCGGCTCATGTCGTCGACGTCGACCGGTGCCCCGGCCGGCATCGACCCCCACCCCCCCAGGCAGGGGTCGTACCCCCGCGGTCGCGCGCGCGTGTCAGTTACTCCCTGTGGGTCGCGGTGGAGACGAGTGCGAGGCGAAGGGCAGCTGCGCGCTTCTCCATGCGAAGAGGGCGGCCAGCGGGCCGCCCTCTTCGCGCTTCGAGCCTTTGTCTGCGAGTGCTCAGCCTGCCAGGCGGACCTGGACGAGCCGATAGCCCGCAACTCCGCCCAGGCCGGGGTCGCCCGGCTTGGA
>Ga0208612_1001351_pt1 | contig 10212 bp, 10 predicted proteins | sample AntDryMetagUQ889_FD_188089 | JGI IMG/M metagenome (GOLD analysis project Ga0208612, IMG submission 188089) | Polar desert microbial communities from Antarctic Dry Valleys - UQ889 (SPAdes) | ecosystem: Environmental > Terrestrial > Soil > Desert | place: Antarctic Dry Valleys | collected 2008-12-31 | reverse complement strand
AACCGAATCCTCAACGTCACGGAACCCGCCGACCCCGCTGCGTGCCGTCAGATGCACGCCCAACCGTCCACACGCACGCTCGAACTCCCTCCCTCCCCAGCCGCAGTAAACGCCGAGCCGGCACCCCCGAGTCGGCACCCCCGAGTCGGCACCCACATCCGTGCCCGCCGGCAGGGCACCTCGTCGCGGCGTCGCCGCCAAGGGATGGCCCACGGCTCTCAGGCGAACGCCGCCGCCAGCGCCTCGGAGGCACCTCGCAGCTGCGCCACCTCCCAGTCCACCGGGCCGATCGAGAGAGCCGCCCCGCCCACCGTGCCGATGCGCGTCGCCAGCGGCCCCAGAGCCTCGATCGCCTCGGTCCGCCCCGAGACCACGAACCGCCCGGCGCCCTCGCCGAACAGCTGCACCGGGTCTTCGTCGCCGTCCCACCCGACGATCGCCCCGATCCCGCCGGCCACGGCGCACTCGGCCAGTGCGACGGCCAAGCCGCCCTCGGCCACGTCGTGGGCGCTCGCAAGCGCGCCGGACCGCGCGCCCTCGCGCACCAGCTCGATCACCTCGCGTACGGCGCCCACGTCGATCGGGGTGAGCCCCAGGGGCAGCTCCTCACCCGCCAGCTTGGCCAGCTCCGAGCCCCGCGCGGACACCTTGGCGCCGCGGGCGGCCACCAGCGCGACGGCGTCGCCCTCGCGCGCGAAGCCGTAGCCCGGCGCGAGCGCCGTGTCGGGCACCGCGCCCACCATGCCCACCACCGGCGTGGGGTAGATCGGGCCGCCGCCGGACTCGTTGTAGAGCGACACGTTGCCGCCCACCACGGGCACCCCCAGCTCGGTGAGCGCATCCGCCATACCGGCCACCGAGCGCTCGAGCTGCCACGCCACATGCGGCTTCTCGGGGTTGCCGAAGTTGAGGCAGTTGGTCAGGCCAAGGGGCTCGGCGCCGACGCAGGCCAGGTTGGCCGCGCACTCCAGCACGGCCTCGACCGTGCCCGTGTAGGGGTCGCAGGCCACGCGCCGGCCGTTGCCGTCGATGGCCACGGCGATGCCCGGCGAGCCGGGTCCGGTGCTCGGGCTGCGCTCCTCCTCCGTGGCCGCCGCCTGCCCGGGGTACAGCTGGAGCACCGCGGCGTCGGCCTGCTCGGGGCGGCGAACGGTGCGCGACTGCACCAACGAGTCGTACTGCTCGAACAGCGGCCGGCGCGAGGCCAGGTTGGGTGAGCCAAGCAGCGCGGGCAGGATCAAGGCGGGGTCCTCGGACTCCAGGACCGCCTCGGGGGCCGGGTAGATCTGCGCCTCCGGCGCCGCGGGCTCGAGGTCGTAGAGCGGGCAGTCGTCGACCAGCGCCTCGACGGGCATGTCGCCCACCAGCTCGGCGCCGTCGAGCACGCGCAGCCGGCGCGTATCGGTGACCGAGCCGATCACGCTCGAGCCCACCTCCCAGCGCTCGCACACCTCCTCCAGCTCGGCCAGCCTGTCCGGCTCCACCACCGCCAGCATCCGCTCCTGGGACTCCGAGATCATGATCTCGAAGGGCTCCATGTCGTCCTCGCGCACCGGGACGGCGGACACGTCGATGTCCAGCCCGACCTCGCCCTTGGAAGCCATCTCCGAGGATGACGAGGACAATCCGGCCGCTCCCAGGTCCTGCAGTGAGGCAAGCGTGCCCCGGTCGAGCAGCTCCAGGCACGCCTCCATCACCCGCTTCTCCTCGAACGGGTCGCCGATCTGGACCGTCGGGCGCTTTGACTCGTCCTCGGAGTCCAGCTCGGCGCTGGCCAGCACCGACGCGCCGCCGATCCCGTCGCGGCCCGTGCGCGCGCCCATCAGCACCAGCAGGTTACCCACCCCCGCCGCGGCCGAACTGGTCAGCCGCTCGTGCCGGGCGATCCCCAGGCACATGGCGTTGACCAGGCAGTTCTGCTCGTAGGCGGCCTCGAAGTAGACCTCGCCGCCCACGGTCGGGACACCGATCGAGTTGCCGTAGTGGCCGATGCCGGACACCGCGCCGTCCAGCAGGTAGAGCGAGCGCGGCGAGTCCAGCTCGCCGAAGCGCAGCGAGTCGAGCACGGCGATCGGCCGCGCCCCCACCGCGAATACGTCGCGCAGGATGCCGCCGACCCCGGTGGCCGCCCCCTGAAAGGGCTCGACCGCGCTGGGGTGGTTGTGCGACTCCACCTTGAAGGCGATCGCCATTCCGTCCCCGATGTCCACCGCACCCGCGTTCTCCCCCGGCCCCATCAGCAGGTGCGGGCCCTCTGTGGGCAGGCGACCGAGGAGCTTCTTCGAGTGCTTGTAGGCGCAGTGCTCGGACCACATCAGGCTGAACACGGCCAGCTCCAGCCCGTTGGGATCTCGCCCCAGCTTCTGGAGGATCAACTCGTACTCGCCGTCGGTGAGGCCGAGCTCGCGGTGCGGCGAGGCCCTCACGCGGCGTCGTCTACGAGACCGGCACGGATGCCGGTCTCGTCGGAGGCATCGGCTACCTGGGCGAGGGACTCGAAGATCACGCCGCCGTCCTCGGAGCCCGTGAGCGCGTCCACAGCGTGCTCGGGGTGGGGCATCAGGCCCATCACGTTCCCGGCCTCGTTGGACACCCCCGCGACGTCGCCCACCGACCCGTTGGGGTTGTGCCCCTCGGCGTAGCGGAGGATGATCTGCCCGTGTGCGTTCATGCTCTCCAGTACCTCGCCTGGCGCGTAGTAGCGGCCGGTCGTGTGCTTCACCGGGATGGAGAGGATCTGCCCGGGCGCGGCCATTCGGGTGAAGGGGGAGTCGGCCCGCACGACCTCGACGTCCACCTGGCGGCACAGGAAGCGTCGGCCGGCGTTGGGAAGCAGGGCGCCCGGCAGGAGCCCGGCCTCGCAGAGGACCTGGAAGCCGTTGCAGATGCCGAGCACGTGCCCGCCTGAGGCGGCGAGCTCACCCACGGCCTCCATCACCGGCGAGAAACGGGCGATGGCCCCCACCCGCAGGTAGTCGCCGTAGGAGAAGCCACCGGGTACCACCACGGCGTCGACGCCGTGGAGGTCGCGGTCTCCGTGCCAGAGGATCTCGGCGTCCGCGTACCGGCGGCAAGCCAGCAGGGCATCGGTCTCGTCGCAGCTGCCGGGAAAGCGGACAACGCCGAACCTCACGGATCGACCAGCTCGATCTCGTAGTCCTCGACCAGCGGGTTGGCCAGCAGCTTCCGGCACATCGCCTCGACCTGTGAAGCGTCCTCGACCTCGAGCTCGACCAGCCGGCCGACCCGGACCTCCTCCACGCCCGCGAAGCCCAGCGCCGGCAGCGCCCGCTTCACGGCCTGACCCTGGGGATCGAGGATCCCCTCCTTCGGCCGGATCAGCACGCGCGCCTTCAAGAAGCGACGCTGGAGCGCCCGAGCCAGGCCGAGAAGGGCTCGTCGGCGATCCGCTCGTAGGCGTCGACGTACAGCGACCCCGTCTTCTCGACCACATCCTCGGGGAGCTCGGGCGCCGGTGGCTTCCTGTCCCAGCCCGAGCCCGAGGCCCAGTCGCGCACGTACTGCTTGTCGAAGGAGGGCTGCCCGTGGCCCGACGCGTAGCCCTCGAGCGGCCAGAAGCGCGACGAGTCCGGGGTCAGCACCTCATCACCAAGGACGATCGTGCCATCGGGCCGGCGTCCGAGCTCGAACTTCGTGTCGGCCAGGATGATCCCCCGCTCGCGCGCGTGGGCGGCCCCGTACCGGTACAGCGCGAGAGAGATCCGGCGCAGCTGCTCCAGCAGCGGGCGGTCGCCCAGTATCTCGGCCGCGCGATCGAAGTCGACGTTCTCGTCGTGGTCTCCGATCTCCGCCTTGGTGGCCGGGGTGAAGATCGGCTCGGGCAGCCGCTGCGACTCCTCCAAGCCGGGAGGCAGCTCGACGCCGCAGATCGCCCCGCTTCGCTGGTAGTCCTTCCACCCCGACCCGGTGATGTAGCCGCGCACGACGCACTCGACCGGCGCCATCTCGAGCTTCTCCACGAGCATCGCGCGCCCCCGGACCTCGTCGGGCACGTCGGTGTAGGAGATCAGGTGGTTGGGGACGATCGACTCGGTCCGGCCCAGCCAGAATGCGGTGATGCCGGTGAGCACCTTTCCCTTGTCGGGAACCGGGGTGGGGTGGACGGCGTCGTAGGTCGAGATCCGGTCCGATGCCACCATCAGCAGCCGGTCGTCCCCGGCGGCATAGATGTCGCGGACCTTCCCCTGGTTGAGGAGCTCCCGACCGTCGAGGAGCGCGGAGTCGCTCACCCGGGTGAGGCTAACAAGGGACGGGGTCGTCCCAGGCCCTGAGCGGCTTGCGTCCCGCGAGTGCGCCGGCGGCGGTGAACGCTAGTCCACCAGTCGATCGTCCAACCGCCCGACGATCGCATGGGCGTGGCGCACGAAGGCGGCCGGGTCGAAGACCGTGTCCAGGTCGAGCCCGGGGGCGGCCCGGGCCAGAAGATCGCGGAAGGGGACCCCTTCGTCCCACGCGCGCTGGGCGTTCTCCTGGACGATCCGGTAGGCGTCGTCGCGGGAGCGGCCCGCCTCCACCAGGGCAAGCAGCGCGCGCTGGGAGAACAGCGCGCCGTGGGTGACCTCCAGGTTCTGGCGCATCCTCTCCTCGCGCACCGTCATGCCCTCGACGACGCGCACGCCCAGGTGCAGCGCGTAGTCGAGCAGGATCGTGGCGTCGGGCAGCGCTACGCGCTCCACCGATGAGTGGGAGATGTCGCGCTCGTGCCACAGAGCCACGTCCTCCAGGCCCGCCTGGGCGTATCCGCGCAGCAGCCGGGCGATCCCCGTCATCCGCTCGGTGGTGATCGGATTGCGCTTGTGGGGCATGGCCGACGAGCCCTTCTGCCCGGCGCGGAACGGCTCCTCGACCTCGCGCACCTCGGTGCGCTGCAGATGCCGGATCTCGGTGGCGAAGCGCTCCAGCCCGGCGCCGGTCAGTGCGACGGCGCTCAGCAGCTCGGCGTGCCGGTCACGGGCCACCACCTGCGTGGACACGTGCTCGCGGGCAAGCCCCAGGCGCTCGAGCACCCCGGCCTCCAGCTCCGGGCCGTTGGCCGCGTAGGTCCCCACGGCACCCGAGAGGGCGCCCACCGACGCGCCGGCGACCGCCCGCTGGAGCCGCTCGAGGTTGCGCTGGGCCTCGAGCGCGAAGCCGGCGAGCTTCACGCCGAAGGTCGTGGGCTCGGCGTGCACGCCGTGGGTGCGACCCACGGTGAGGGTGTCCACGTGCTCGCGGGCGCGACGCGCGAGCGAGTCGCGGTAGGCCCGCTGGCCGGCCACCAGGATCGCCCCCGCCTGGGCGATCTGCAGCCCGGTGGCCGTGTCCAGCACGTCCGAGGAGGTCAGGCCGTGGTGCACCCACCGTCCGGCCTCGCCCACCGAGGCGGCCACCACGTCAACGAAGGCCGCCACGTCGTGATCGGTCACCTTCTCGCGCTCTTGCACGGCCTCGACGGAGAAGGCGGCGTCCTGACGGATCGCCGCCGCGTCGGCTTGCGGCACCGCGCCCTGCTCGGCCAGGGCGTCGGTCACGGCGAGCTCGATCCTCAGCCAGTTCTCCAGCTTGCGCTGCTCGGACCAGACCGCCCCCATCTCGGGGCGGGTGTAGCGGCCGATCACCCGGTCCTGCCCTAGGCGTCGAGGATGCGCGCGGCCAGGACCGCCGCGTTCTTGGCGGCGTCCACGCCCACGCAGGCGACCGGGACCCCGGGGGGCATCTGGGCGATGGCCAGCATGGCGTCCAGGCCCCCGGCCACCGACGTGGCCGACTGGAGGGGAACGCCGATCACCGGAAGGTCGGTGTGGGCGGCCACCACACCCGGCAGTGCCGCGGCCAGCCCCGCGCCGGCGATGATCACCCTGAGGCCGCGCAGGCGCGCGTTCTTGGCGTACTCGCCCACTACGTCGGGGTCGCGATGGGCGCTCATCACCCGCACCTCGTGCAGGATCCCGCGCTGGTCGAGCTCGACGGAGGCCTTGGCCATGGTCTCGGCGTCGGACTTCGAGCCCATCACAATTCCCACCCGCGGCGTGTCCACGGGGAGGGCCTCGAGATCAGCTTCGAACTGCGTCGCGGTCTCGGTCACCGGCCGGTGCTCCTGGCTCACGCCTCGACCCTACTCGGCGGGCGAGCACCGATCGAGGGCATCGACGGCACGGGCGGCGATGTCGCTGCGCATCTGCTTGCCGTCGAACTGGATCCGGCGGGCGGCCGCGTAGGCGTGCTCGCGGGCCTCGGCAGCGGTGGGGCCGATCCCGGTCACGCTCAGCACCCGTCCACCGTCGGTGACCACGCGGCCGTCGCGCTCGACGGTGCCGGCGTGGAGGACCTCGACCTCGATCGAGTCGATCGAGCGCAGCCCGCGGATCTCGTCGCCCACCGACGAGGACTCCGGGTAGCCACGCGAGGCGAGCACCACGGTGACGGCCCACTCGTCCGACCACTCGATCTCCACGCCCTCCAGGCCGCCGGTGCGGGTGGAGCCCTCGAGCAGATCCAGGATGTCCGAGCGTAGGCGCGAGAGCACCGCCTGGGTCTCCGGATCGCCGAAGCGGGTGTTGTACTCCAGCACCTTGGGGCCGTCGGAGGTCATCATCAGACCTGCGTAGAGCACCCCGTGAAAGGGGGTTCCCCGGCGCCTCATCTCGTCCACGATCGGCTGGTGGACCGCCAGCGCCAACGCCTCGGCGTGCTCGCGGTCGAAGCCGGGCACGGGCGAGTAGGAGCCCATGCCACCGGTGTTGGGCCCCTCGTCCCCGTCGTGAATCCGCTTGTAGTCCTGGGCCGGGGCCATCGGGATCGCGGTCTGGCCGTCGCACACCGCCAGCAGGGAGAGCTCCTCGCCCTCCAAGAACTCCTCCAGCACGACCTCGGTGTCGCCGAAGCGCCGCTCGATGAAGAATGTGCCGACAGCCTCGCGGGCCGCGGCCTCGTCGGGGCATACGATCACGCCCTTGCCCGCCGCGAGCGAGTCGGCCTTGAGCACGATCGGGTAGCGGTGGCCGGCGATCGCCTCCAGCGCGTCCTGCCGGGAACCAAGCACCTCATAGCCCGACGTAGGGATCCCGACCGCCTGCATCATCTCCTTGGCGAATCGCTTGGAGCCCTCCAGCCGCGCGGCCGCGCGGCTGGGGCCGAAGGCGGCGATGCCGGCTTCGGCCAGAGCGTCGACCAGGCCTCCGACCAGCGGTGCCTCGGGACCGACCACCACGAGCTCGACCGCGCGGGCGCGGGCTGCCTGCACGAGGCCCTCGACGTCCTCGGCCGCGATCGGCAGGCACTCCACCCGGTCGCGAGCGATGCCGGCGTTGCCCGGGGCGGCCAGCACCTCGGGCTTGCGGGGCGATCGCAGGAGCCGGCGCACGAGCGCGTGCTCGCGCCCCCCGGCGCCCACCACCAACACGCGGGTCAAAGGCGCCACCGCCGCCGCCGTTCAGGACAGGGCACGATGCCCTGTCCTGCCTGGGCATCCGTCTCAGGACAGGGCACGATGCCCTGTCCTGCTGGGGGATTCCTATCCGCCACCTACTACAGCGAGGCGATGAACTCGTCGACCGGGATGGCCGTGAGCGACTCGTAGTGGCTGGTTCCGCGCGACCCCAGCTCCAGCGAGACGCGGGCCATCGTGGCCTCGTCCGGAGCCTCGACGATGTTCACGAAGTCGAACCGTCCGAGCGTGGCCCACTGAGCCGTGACCTTGGCGCCGAGCTGCTCCACCTCCTTGTTCACCTCGCGGATGCGCTGGGGGTTGTTCTTGATTGTCTGCACGCCCTCGGGCGACAGTGTGCTCAGCATCACGTAGGTGGGCACGGCGTCCTCTCTCTCGATCCGAGGCGCCGGGCGGCGCCCGCCCGTGTTGTCCCAGGTTTGCCCATTCGGCGCAAGGTTGCGCCGTGACCGGCGTAGAAGCGAGCCCAGAAGGGTAAGTTCTCCCCACGCCGCAAACCGGTTGTCGGCGTAAAACCACCAAAGGGAGCGACCATGTTCCAGCGACGGATCCTCGTGCCGGCCTTCTTGGCCTGCACCGCATTGGGGGTGCCGGCAGCCGCCGACGCCGCCACCCTGGCCGCCGACAAGCCCTGCTACGGCGGCGGCGACCTCATCACTTTTGGGGGCGCGGGCTACGCCCCCAACGCCCCGATCGCCGCCGTGCTCGGCGGCCAAGCGCTGCAGGGAACGGTGACGACCAACGCGAGCGGCATCTTCGCGGCCAAGCTGGCCGCTCCGTTGCTGACCACCGCGACCGAGCGCGTCGAGACCCTCACAGCCAGCGACGGCGTGAACGTGGGCACCACGGGGGTCCGGCGCAGCATCGTGCGCGTGGCGGTTCGGCCGACCAACGCCAGCCCGTTCCGGACCAGGCGCTTCAGCGCCCGCGGCTTCACGTCCGGCACCACGCTCTACCGCCACATCGTGCGCGGCAAGAGGGTCAGCAACTCGCGCCAGGGCAGGCTCAAGGGAGCGTGCCACACGCTCAGCTACAAGCGGTCGCTGTTCCGGCGAGGCGCGAGGCTCGGCTTCTACCGCGTGCAGTTCGACACCAGCCGCAGGTACAGCTCCAAGACGCCGCAGCGAGTGCGCTTCCGGGTGCGGGTCTTCCGGATCGTGCGGCGGGCGTCGGCATCCACGGCCACCGCGGCCTCGGCCGGCCAGGCCGGCCAGGTCGGCGAGGAGTGGAAGCAGGTCAAGTAAGGGTCCGGGAGGGCGGCGAAGCCGCCCTCCCGTTCACGGGGACAGGATGTCCCCCTGCGAGACAAGGCGCGGGCAGGATGCCCGCAAGGGCTATTCACACCTCGACGTCGGGGTACCGCGTGCGCAGATGCTCGGCGAGCGTCTGGCGCACGCGGCGCCTCTCGTCGGCGCCGGCCATCCGGTAGCGCCCCAGCAGCTCCTTCTGTCCCTCCAGGGGCAGACCCGCGATCTCCCAGCGCACGGCCAGGCGCTCGAACAGGAACTCCACCCTGCGCTGCCAGCGATCCTCTGAGTCGGCGGCCGGCTTGGCGTCCAGGTCGCCGAGCTTGGCAAGCGTGCCCGGGGTCAGCTCGTCGCGCAGCCTCAACACCTCCCCGTCAGGACCGGAGTAGTCGGAGGCAGGCACCTGGTCGGTGCCGGCCTTCTTGGCGCGCCTACGCGATCGCTTGCCCACTACGCGGTAGCCACGGGCTCGGCGAGCTGGGCCGCGGTAAATGTCAGCTCGCTCGTGCCCCCTGGGGTGCCCTCGTCGGCGTCCACGGTGACCACGTCGCCTGGGGCGAACTCGCCCTGGAGCAGCTTCAGGGCGAGCTTGTCCACGAGCCGCTTCTGGATCACGCGCTTGAGCGGACGCGCGCCGTAGGTCGGGTCGTAGCCCAGGTTGCCCACCAGCTCCTTGGCCGCCTCGGTCAGCTGCACCTCCACGCCGCGCTCGCGCACCCGACCGACCAGCTCGGCGACCTGCAGCTCAACGATGTGCCCGATCTCGTCACGGGAGAGCGGCGCGAACTCCACCACCTCGTCCAGCCGGTTCACGAACTCGGGCTTGAAGGTGGCGCGCACCCCGTCCATGCCGCCGGCCACGTTGGAGGTCATGATCACCACGGTGTTGGTGAAGTTGACCGTGCGCCCCTGGCCGTCGGTCAGGCGACCGTCGTCCATGACCTGCAGCAGCAGGTTGAACACGTCGGCGTGCGCCTTCTCGATCTCGTCGAGCAGCACCACCGAGTAGGGGCGCCGGCGCACGGCCTCGGTGAGCTGACCGCCCTCGTCGTAGCCCACGTAGCCGGGGGGCGCGCCCACCAGCCGCGAGACGGAGTGCTTCTCCATGTACTCGGACATGTCGATCCGCACCATGGCCTGCTCTGAGTCGAACATGAACTCGGCCAGCGAACGGGCCAGCTCGGTCTTGCCCACCCCGGTGGGCCCGATGAACAGGAAGGTGCCGATCGGCTGATCGGGGTCCTGCAGGCCCGCGCTCGAGCGGCGCAGGGCGTTGGAGACCGCCTCCACGGCCTGCTCCTGCCCGATCACCCGGTCGTGCAGACGCTCCTCCATGTGCACGAGCTTGGCCACCTCGGACTCCATCAACCGTGACACGGGGATGTGGGTCCAGCGGGCCACGACCTCGGCCACGTCCTCGTCGTCGACCTCCTCCTTGAGGAACGTGCGGTCGGACTGCAGCTCGCGCAGCCGGGCCTCGGTGTCCCTACCCACCTGCTCCAGCCGCGGGATCTCGCC
>Ga0208612_1001348_pt1 | contig 10219 bp, 9 predicted proteins | sample AntDryMetagUQ889_FD_188089 | JGI IMG/M metagenome (GOLD analysis project Ga0208612, IMG submission 188089) | Polar desert microbial communities from Antarctic Dry Valleys - UQ889 (SPAdes) | ecosystem: Environmental > Terrestrial > Soil > Desert | place: Antarctic Dry Valleys | collected 2008-12-31 | reverse complement strand
GCGGCAAGGTCACCGGGTCGGTCTCGAAGAAGACCGACTACCTGGTCGCCGGCGACAGCCCCGGCACGAAGCTGGCGAAGGCCGAGGAGGTCGGCACCGAGATCCTCGACGAGCAGGGGCTGCAGAAGCTGCTCGACGGCTGAGCGGCCGTTCGGCGGTGATCGCGCCCCGGGGATCTGGTCAAGGCTCGTAGCGAGCGATCGCGGCGGCCATCCGGTCCTGCGCGGCGCGGGCGGCATCGACGTTGGCGTCGTTGAAGAGGATCGAGAAGGCGATCGTGTGATTGCCGGCCTCGCAGTAGCCCGAGAGCGCGGCGACGTCGGAGAGGGTGCCGGTCTTGGTCGCGCAGTTGCCCTCGGCGGCGGTGCCCTCCATGCGGTCGGCGACGGTGCCCTCGCGGCCGGCGATCGGCAGCGAGCCGCGAAAAGCCTGGGCTGCGGAGCCGGGCTCGGCCATCGCCACCAGCAGCTTGCCGACCTGCTCGGCGGAGGCCTTGTTCTTGCGTGAAAGTCCGGAGCCGTCGATCGAGTTGACGCGGGTGCCGACCGACTCGGCGAACGCCTCGACCTTCTGGTTTCCGCGGTGGCGGGTCCCCGTCTTGCCGCCGTCGGCGCCCAGACGCTTGAGCAGCATCTCGGCGAAGAAGTTGTTCGAGGGCACGTTGGTCTCCTCGATCAGCGTCGACACCGTCGGTGAGGCGACCGACGCCAGCGGTTTGCGCTGCAGCCTCGAATCAGGGAGGTCGGTCCTCCCGACCTTGCCCTGCACGCGAATCCCGCGCTTTCGCAGGGCCAGCTTCAGCCCCTTCGCGGCCTCGAGCTCGGGGGCCGGGGCGTAACCGCCGCCGGAGTAGCCGTTGTTGAAGGAGAGGCCCGAGAGCGGGCTCAGGTACGGACCGGCCCGGCGCTCGCGGTCGAAGATCGTATCGTCGGCCAGCACCCGCCCCGCGATCGTCTTCACCCCGGCATCGGCGACCGCCTTGGCCAGCTCAGTCACGCGGGTGACCGGTTGATCGTTGGCGCGGGCGAAGCTGGCGGTGCCGAAGGCCGGGTCGCCGTCACCGACGATCACGAGGTCGCCGCCGAGGGTGGACCCGCGGAGCTCGCCGGTGGCGAAGGCGCGGGTCTCCAGGCGCGCCTGGGGGCCGAGCTCGGAGAGAAAGGCGGCGGTGGTGAACAGTTTCTGGTTCGAGGCCGGGATCCGGGGGGTGCTCGCATCGTCGGAGAACAGCAGGGGAGATTTCTCCGCCTCGGTGTCGTAGACCCAGGCTCCGCTCGAGCCGCCGGCGGCGCCGAGCGCGGCGTTGAGCTCGTCGGCGAGTTGGGCCCTCGAGAGGCCGGCCTTGGCGGCCAGCGGCGAGCCGGGGCGGGCGGCGGGCGTGCGCGCCGGGCTGTCCGGAGGGATCGCGACAGCGCTCGGTGCCCCGACCGAGATCGTCGTCGCGACCGCAATCACGAGCGCCTTCAGCGGGACTCGCCGGCTGCTCCTCGGGTGCCCTCGTTGTGGCGCTGGGCCTGCGACCATCGCGACCAGCGTAGCGACGCCCGCGGGGCCGGAATCCGGGGGTCCAGCCGGTACAGCTGTACCGGCTGGAATAATCCCCTGCATGGGCAAGGTCGTCAACATCGAGACCGCCGCGGCCGACTCGTCGAAGCCGCGACGCCGGCGGGCGCGGCGCAAACCCTCGAAGACGGCACTGGTGCTCGGCGGCGGCGGCTTCACCGGCGGCGTCTATGAGATCGGCGCCCTGCGGGCGATCGACCTGCTGGTCACCAACCGCAGCGTCAACCAGTTCGACGTCTACGTCGGCACCAGCGCGGGCGCCTTCGTCTGCAGCCTCGCGGCCAATGGGGTCACCCCGGAGGAGATGATGCGGGTCCTCAACCGCGACCTGACCTCGCCGCTTCGCGACATCGACCTGCGGACCCTGTTGCAGCCCAACTACCGCGGTTTCCTCAACAGCTCCGTCACCTTCCCCTTGAAGCTGATCAGGATCCTCCGCGGGCTCGCCGACAACATCGGCGAGGTCTCAGCGGTCGACCTCGCCACCGCCCTGGCGGCGATCCTGCCCAACGGGCTCTATACCGGGCGCGGGATCGAGCGCTACGTCGAGGAGGCACTCGCCGATCCCGACCGCAGCAACGACTTCCGCATGCTCGAGCGCGAGCTCTACCTGGTGGCGACCGACCTCGACACGACCGAGCGGGTGGTCCTCGGCGAGGGGGAGTGGGCGAGCGTCCCGATCTCGCAGGCGGTCTCCGCCTCCGGTGCCCTGCCCGGGATCTACGAACCGGTCGAGATCAACGGCCGTGAGTACATCGACGGCGGCATCCTCTCGACCACCAACGTCGACGTGGCGATCGAGCGGGGCGCCAAGTTCGTCGTCGTCATCAACCCGTTGGTCCCCTACGTCAACGACTTCGAGAAGGACATTCCCACGGTCACCGGCTCGCGCGCCCGCAGGGTCTCGGACATGGGGATCGCGGCGATCGCCAACCAGACCTTCCGGTTGCTCTCCCACGACCGTCTGCATCGGGCGGTCGAGATCTGGGAGGAGCGCTATCCGGGCGTCGACATCATCCTGATCGAGCCCGAGCTCGACGACGAGCTGATGTTCGGGACCTCGATCCTCGACTATCGCGCCCGTCTGCAGATCGCCAAGCACGGCTTCGAGTCGGTGACGATGAAGCTCGCCCGCGACTATGACCGCTACAAGGCGGTCGCCGAGCGCCACGGGATCGAGATCTCCGCCCGGCGGGTGCGCCACGTGCTCGATCAGGTCGAGCGCGAGGACCAGAAGCTCTCCGCCTGGCGCCGGGTGCTGGAGCTCACCAACGCGGCGCTTCTACGGTCCGGCCCGCCCGCGGCCGAGGAGCCCGCCGGGCCGCTCGCCGACGAGCGGCTCTAGCCGCAGATACGGATCCGCTTCTCGAGGCTGAAGCTGCGGCCGTCGACCAACTCGCTATCGACCCGGATCTCGGGCCTCCGCTTGGCGCGCAGCAGCCGCGGCCTCACCCGGTCCTTCCAGGGTCCCGCGCGATCGATCCCCGAGGGCTGGCCGCCGACCGTGAAGCTGGCGCCGATCAGCGACCTCGTGCCCGCCCCGCGCAGCTTGACGATAAATCCCCGGCTCGCGATCGGTCGACAGCTGCGGCCGTCCTCGCGAATCGACCGCGGCAGCTTCAGCTTCAGCAACGGCTTCGTCCGGCAGCTCGCGCCGGCGCAGACGCGCAGGCTCGCCAGCCGCTCGGCCAGCGCCGCCTCGGCCGCATCGTAGGCCGGGTTGGCGACCAGGTTGTCGAGCTGGAAGGGATCGGCGTCGAGGTCGTAGAGCTCGCGCTCGCCGCTCGCGTTCTCGACGTAGGTGTAGCGCGCGTTGCGGATCGCGTCGTAGAAGACCCCGTTGGCGGAGCCGTCGCCGTCGTCGTCGCTGGCGTCCTGCTCGATCAGCAGCTCGCGTCCGTGCAGCCGCCGGGGGTCCTCGGCGAAGGGCAGCAGCGAGGTGCCGTCGACGGCGACGCCTGCCTGGGCGTTCGCCGCCTCGAGGATCGTCGGTGCGAGGTCGGCGTTGACGGTGATCTCGTCGACGACGGCGCCCGCCTTGATGCCCGGGCCCCGGATCATCAGCGGAACCCGGATCGCCTCCTCGTAGACGCGGTTCTTGCCGTTCTGGATCCGGTGTTCGCCGTGGAAGAAGCCGTTGTCGGAGGTGTAGACGAACAGCGTGTTGTCGAGCTCGCCGGCGGCGGTGAGTGCCTCGACGATGCGTTCGACCCCCTCGTCGATCGCCAGCAGCGACTCACCGCGACAGCGGTAGTTGCGGGTCGCGTTCTGGATCTGCTGCTCGGTCAGCGGTGCGCGGCCGGCGAGCCCGGCGGGCTTGTCGGAGACGTCGGCCTCGTTGAAGTTCGGCGGCAGCGGCAGGGGCTCGGCGTCGAGGGCGCCGATGTGGCGGGGGGCGGGCTTGGCCGTGGCGTTGCAGCGGCTCTCGTTCGGCGGGTCGGGGTTGGGGCCGCCGCCGTGCGGCGCGAGATAGGCGACGGAGAGGAAGAACGGCTGATCCTCGGGTGCCCGGCGGCCGATCAGCTCGACTGCCTTGTCGGTGTAGACATCGGTTGAGTACCTGCTGGGATCGGCGGGAGCGTCGGGGTCGGTGCTGGTGGAGCCGTACGTGTTGAGCTGGCCGTCCTCGAGCAGCTGGTAGCCGTAGAAGGTGTAGGTGCGCTTCGAGCCGTGCCACTCCGACCAGCCCAGCGGCACCCCGGTCGAGCTCGACTCGTAGCCGTTGAGGAACTTGCCGATGTGGGCCGTGTAGTAGCCCGCCGCCTGCAGCCAGACCGGCAGGGTCTGAGCCTGGTTGAGGCGGTCGAAGCCGCCGGCTGGTGGGGTGTTGCCGAGCACCAGATGGTTGTGCGCGTACTGGCCGGTCAAGAACGTCGCCCGCGAGGGACAGCAGACCGGCCAGTTGGTGACGTTGGTCGGAAAGGTCGCCCCCTGGGCCCCGATCAGGCCCTGGGTCTTGGGCATGAACCGCATCGACTCCTGGGTCTGGTCGTCGCTCATCACCACGACCACGTTCGGGCGCTCACCGCCGGCGTCGCCGCTCTGGGCTTCGGCCGGCATCGCCTGGGCGGCGATCGCCAGCAGCGCGCAGCCGGCCGTCAGCGCCGTCCCCGCGAACACTTCCCTGATCCGCATCACCGCACCCGAGAACCCGGTGCGGAGGCCGAAGTCGCGCCCCAGCTCAGGCGGCGTATAGAGCCTCGACGTCGTCGGCGTACTTCTCGGCGACGACGTTTCGCTTCACCTTCATCGAGGGGGTCAGCTCGCCGCCCTCCTGGGAGAGGTCGCGGGGGAGGATCTCGATCTTCTTCACCTGCTCGACGCGGGCGAACTTCTGGTTGATCTTCTCGACGTGAGCCTCGATCGAAGCCTTGACGTCGGCGTTGGTGGTGAGCTTCTCGACGTCGGGCTTGAGCCCGTGGTCGGCGGCGTACTTGGCCGCCTCCTCGGGGTCGAGCGTGACCAGCGCCACCAGGAACGGGCGGCGGTCGCCGATCACCACGCACTGCGAGACCAGCGGGTGCTGCTTGATCTCGCCTTCGAGGTTCGCGGGAGTGATGTTCTTGCCGCCGGCGGTGATGATGATGTCCTTCTTGCGGCCGGTGATCTTCAGGTAGCCATCGGCGTCGAACTCGCCGAGGTCGCCCGTGTGGAGCCAGCCGTCGACGAGGGTCTCCCGGGTCGCCTTCTCGTTCTTGTAGTACCCCTGGAACACGTTCGGCCCCTTGACCAGGATCTCGCCGTCGTCGGCGATCTTCACCTCACAGCCCGGGAAGGGCTTGCCGATCGTCCCGAACCTGAAGTCCTCGGGGGTGGCGATCGTCGCCGCGGTCGAGGTCTCGGTCATCCCCCAGCCCTCGAGGATCAGCACTCCGGCGGCGTCGAAGAATTCGAGGATCTCGGGGTTTATCGGAGCGGCGCCGGTGACCGCGAGCTTCAGGTTGCCGCCGAAGAGACCGCGGATCTTTGAAAGCACCTGGCGGTCGGCGAGCTTGTACTGCGCCGCGAGCACCGGATTCGGTCGCTTTCCGGCGCGCTCGGCACGCCGCACCTTCTTGCCGACCTCGACCGCCCAGTCGAAGACCTTCTTCTTCAGGCCACCGTCCTTTTCGACCCCCGAGGTCGCCGCCGTGTAGATCTTCTCGAAGATCCTCGGCACGGAGGGGAAGTAGGTCGGCTTCACCTCCGAGAGGTTGGGAAGGATCTTCAGCGGATCGCGCTCCCAATAGGCGAGCGTCGCGCCGAGGTCGAAGGTGCCGAACTGGATCAGCAGGGCGAACGAGTGGGCGAGCGGCAGGAACAGGTAGGTGAGCTCATCGTCGCCGAGGACGTTGACCTCGTGGACCATCTGCAGCATCGCGCGGTAGTTGCCGTGCGAGATCACGCAGCCCTTCGGCGGCCCGGTGGTCCCCGAGGTGTAGATGAAGGTGCAGATGTCGCCGGGCTCGATCGAGTCGTAACGCTGCTTCCAGTCGGCATCGGAGCCGGCGGCGCCGCGCTGGGCGAGCTCGTCGAAGGAGATCGCGTCGCGAGCCTCGCCGGTCATCACGATCACGTGCTCGAGCTTCGGGCAGCGGTCGCGGACGGCGCGGATCTTCTCGAGCTGGCTCTCGTCCTCGGCGACGACCGCGACCGCGTCGGAGTTCTCGAGCACGTATTGGCACTCGTCCGGGGAGTTCGTCTGGTAGATCGGGACCACGGTGGCGCCCGCGGAGAGCGCGGCGAAGTCGGCGTAGGTCCACTCGGGGCGGGTATTCGCGAGGATCGCGACCTTGTCGCCCTTCTCGATCCCGAGGTCGATCAGGCCGAGTGAGAGGTCGCGGACGATCTTGCCGACCTCGGAGTAGGTCTTCGAGACCCACTTACCGCCGTCGTCCTTGTAGAGCACCGCCCGCTTTGGCCCGTGCTTGGCGACGGCGGCCGGAAACAGGTCGGCCAGTGTGCGGGCACCGGTCGCTGCCTCCGTCGCCGCTTCCTCGACCGTCCCTGCTTCCATCAGTTGTCTCTCTCCTCTGGGTCGCTCGAGCGCAGCGGACGGAGGTCTCCGTCCGGCTGAAAGCTACCTCAGGGAGGCGAGCGGGAGTGGTTCGCTCAGGCGGCGGCCTGGGGGCGCTCCGCCGAGCTGCCCAGCTGCTGGAGGTTCGAGAGGAAGAGGGTCTTGTCGATGCGGCCGTTGTAGATGGGAACGCCCATCTCCATGCACCGGAAGATCACCTCCTGCCGTTTCATCCTGATCTCGTCGGCGAGCTCCGTAGGCGTCAGGTGATTGGCCACGTATCTGCTCCTCTCCGCGGCGATAGGGGTGGCCCGCAGTCTTATCGCTTTTCGCGGACGCGGTCAACGAAAACGGCCGCAAGTTGCGGCCAAACAAACCCGAGGCGGGATCCGTTCAGACCGGGTTCGGTACGTCGATGAACTGGTGCTCGATCGCGAACTCGGCGGCGACCAGCTCGCCGAGGCGGCGGATCCCCAGGGTCTCGGTCGCGTAGTGCCCAGCGGCGATGAAGTGCAGGCCACCCTCGCGGGCGTCGGCCATCGCGTGCTCGGCGGGCTCGCCGGTGATCAAGGAATCGAGGCCGAGGGCGACGGCTTCGTGGATCACGGAGGCACCGGCCCCGGTGACGACGCCGATCGAGGAGACCTCGGCGGGTCCGGCGTCGAAGACCAGGGGCTCGCGGTGGAGCAGTGCGGCGACAACCGCGAACAGCTCTGCGGCGTCGAGCGGCCGGCTGCGGCGGCCGACGATCCCGATCGGGCGCCCCCGGACCTCGGCGAAGGGCTCGCGCGTGGGCTCGAAGCCGAGCGCGGAGCAGAGTAGGGCGCTGTTGCCGATCTCGCGATGGGCATCGAGGGGCAGGTGGTAGCCGGCGACCGAGATTCGCGCCTCGAGTGCCACCCGCAGCCGTGCCGCCATCTGCTCGGAGAGGGCGCGCGGAAGGAAGTCCCAGAAGAGCCCGTGATGCGCCAGCACCAGCTCGGCCCCGGCATCGTGCGCCCGGCGGAGCAGCTCGAGGTGGGCGGAGACGCCGGTGACGACCTTGGTCACCTCGGTCGCGCCGGGGACCTGGAGGCCGTTGGGGCCGTAATCGTCGAAGCCGTCGAGATCGAGGAGCTCGTCGCAGAAGGCGATGATCCGGTCGCGGGAGGCCACCCGCGCATAACATCAGACTCGATGGCAGACGAGCACCAGGAGACGGTCTCGGAGACCCAGGCGCCGCCCGTGGACCCGCCGCGTAGCCCGTTCATCGACTCGCTGATGGACACCGAGCTCTACTCGATCGGGGCCTACTTCAGCGACGAGCACCCCGATCTCGTCGACGAGGTGGTCGCGCGCAGCGAGCAGATCGAGCGCGACGGCCTCGAGACCTACGCGGACGCCGCCGGGGCCCCGCTCGAGGAGACCTTCGAGACCCTGCTGACCGGGCTCGCGATCCGCTACTACAAGGCCGTCGCGGGCTAGTCGCCCGAAGCTCGAGCTTGAGTCCCTGGGTTCCACGCGTCCTGCTCGCCGTCGGCGGGCTCGCGGTGATTGCCGCGATCATCTCGATCGCGGTCGGGGAGGGCGGCCCGGGGGGCACCGAGATCGGCGGCGTCAACGAGGTCCAGGAGCTGTTCGGGGGGATCGAGCAGGAGGGCGCCTACATCGGCCCCGACGACGCCGAGGTCACCGTCGCCGTCTTCAACGACCTCCAGTGCACGGATTGCGCCGACTACGAGATCGAGGTGATCGATCCGCTGATCGCCGAGTACGCGCGCACCGACATGGCGCGCTTCGAGTTCCGTCACTTCTCGCTGGCCCCCAACGACACCACTCTGGCGGCGATCGCGGCCGAGGCGGCAGGTCTGCAGGAGCGCCAGTGGCAGTACCTCGACACCTTCCTGCGAAACCAGGATGTCATCCGCAGCCGCGGGGTCAGCGAGGAGCTGCTGCGCGAGGTCGCCGAGGCCGTGCCCCTGCTCGAGGTCGATCTCTGGGAGCAGGACTTCGAGTCGCCCGAGGCCGAGGAGCTGGTCCGCGAGGACGCGGTCCTAGCGGTCGAGCTCGAGCTGCCCGCGCAGCCTGCGGTGGTGGTCTCCGGCCCGGGGGGCCAGCGCGAGCTGATCGAGTCGCCGTCGGCGGCCGAGATCGAGGCCGCGATCGAGGAGCTGGGCTAGGCGGCCTCGCGCATCACCCGACGAACGCGACGGCTGAACAGCAGCAGGGCGATCAGCGCCGCAGCGCCGATCCAGAGCACCGGATCGGTTGGGGAGAGCTCCTCGAGCTGGCTGCCGAGGTAGACGAACAGAGCGGTCAGCGGCAGGTAGCCAACCATGCTGGTCCAGAGGAAGGTCACCCGCGGGACACGGGCGGCGCCGGCGACGATCGAGAAGAGGCTGAACGGGACCACCGGGATCAGCCGCATCCCCAGCAACAGGGTGACGCCGCCCGCCTCGACGGCGCGCTCGAGCCGCTCGAAGCGCTCGCGCCCGGCGACCCGCCAGAGAGCCGGCCGCGCCGCGTGGCGGCCGATCCAATAGGCGACGATCGCGTTCAGCAGCCAGCCGAACATGATCAGCGGCAGCGCCACCCAGAAGCCGTAGACGAAGCCGGCGGCGGCATCGAGGATCTCCGCCGGGTACCAGACGACGGCGTGCGCCAGCGCCAGCGCCAGCACGATCAGGACCCCACCGAAGCCGAGCTCGCGGATCTCCGATCGAAGCGCCTCGGTGTCGCCGGACACGGCCTCGCCGACTCCGGCGCGCAGCGGGTCGATCAGCAGGATCAGTGCGACCAGGACGGCGATTCCGGCGAGCGTGATCCACGCGTCGGTGGGCCCGGGAAGGCCGTCGGAATTCATGGCGAGATAGTGGTCCGAGCGGAAAAATGCGCCGTAGCCGAGTTTTTCGGCGGTCTGGGCAACAGTCAGTAGTTGTTCGTAGGTAGCGCCCTGCTGGGGTTCGGTGAATATACGCAGCTCCATGAGTTCTACTCTGCCACTATTTCACTTGGTCGGGACGACGGCACCGACTTGTCCGGCGCCGAAACACAGGGTCGGTCCCGGCGCTGTCGGCGTGATCTTCACGCTGTTTCCGTGGCCGACCAGGCGCACGAACACCGAGTGCAAACCTTGGGTGACGGGTACGGATACTGCGTCGCCGGACTCCAACGCAACATCGATCGTTCCGTCGGCGCTGGCGAGGTAATTGAGCTGAACCGTCCATTCCCAGCCGGCCAGGGGGCCGTCGAGGGGGAGCTCGGTCGGGCCTTCGGCACGGGTGCCGCAGTTCGGCGCCGTTCCTTCGGGAATCCTTCTCGTCCAGGTCACTTCGGCATCGACGATCTGACCGCTGTCGTCGATGGCGCGCAGAATCGGAGTGCTGGAAGAGAATTCGGGGCGATCAGGCAGCGGCGCGAGAACGTTGCTTGCCAAATTGTTCGGAAAGGCGACGGGAAGGAGCACTTCGATCGCGACGGGTTGCTCGAGCAGTGGAGCATCCTGATTCTGTGACAACGACATTCGCGCGTTCGCGAGGTAGTCGCGGGTCGGGTTCTCGCGCCAGATGTCGACGAACGTGACGGTCGAGACGAGCGAACTGATCACGAAGAGCACTGACAGACCGGCGGCGACTGCGACGGGCAAACGGGCCGGACGTCGCCGAGGCGCAGCGAGAATAA
>Ga0208612_1001347_pt1 | contig 10223 bp, 8 predicted proteins | sample AntDryMetagUQ889_FD_188089 | JGI IMG/M metagenome (GOLD analysis project Ga0208612, IMG submission 188089) | Polar desert microbial communities from Antarctic Dry Valleys - UQ889 (SPAdes) | ecosystem: Environmental > Terrestrial > Soil > Desert | place: Antarctic Dry Valleys | collected 2008-12-31 | reverse complement strand
GCTACCACGCGGTGGTTGGCAATCCGCCGTACATCACCGGGGATGATGAGGCACTCCGGGAGGCTTACCGTCGGCGGTACCACAAGGTTTGTCATCGCGAGTTCGCAATGACAGTCCCGTTTATGGAACGTTTCTTTGAGCTGGCGTACCCGAGCTCTTCTACCGGGGAGTGCGTGCTCGCGGGCCTCGTTGGACAGATAACTGGAAACAACTTCATGAAGCGCGAGTTCGGCGTGAAACTCGTGAGGGACTTCCTCCCGACCGTGGACCTCCAAGTCGTCCTCGACGCATCGGGCGCATACATCCCTGGTCACGGAACCCCAACGATTCTCTTGTTCGGTCGGGCACGACCTCCTGCGCAATCCGAGATACGGCTGGTTACAGGCATACGCGGTGAGCCTACGACTCCCGAGAACCCGTGTCAGGGTCGGGCGTGGTCGGAACTGGTTCGTGCGGTCGACGCGCCCGGGTTCGACCCCTCGCGTCTTGCGAGGAGCTTCTACACCTCGTCTTCCTGCGGCGTCTGCGGCAAGGGCGCGCTCGAGGCCGTCGCCGTCGAGGCGCCGCGGGTCGCCGGCGATCTACGCGTCTCCGCGGAGCTCGTGCGCATGTTGCCGGCGAGGCTCCGGGCGTCGCAGGCGGCGTTCGATGCCACGGGCGGCCTCCACGCTGCGGGTCTCTTCGCCGCCGACGGCGAGCTGCTCTGCGCACGCGAGGATGTCGGTCGCCACAACGCGCTCGACAAGGTGATGGGGTGGGCTTTCGGCGAGGGCATGCTGCCGCTCGAGCGCTCGCTGCTCTGCCTCAGCGGCCGCATCTCCTTCGAGCTCGTCCAGAAGGCGGCGGTTGCCGGCTGTCCCATCGTCGTCGCTGTCGGGGCCCCCTCCTCGCTTGCGATCGAGCTGGCCGCTGACCGCCGGATCACGCTCTGCGGGTTCGTTCGCGGCCGTTCGATCAACGTCTACACCGAGCAGTGGCGGATCGAAGAGGGACCGAGGCTCGACACAACGGCGCTATGAGTCGTCGGTGCCCGTGGGCGGTGCGACGCAGGATCCTCAGTGAGGGCCATTGTCGGCCGAGCTGAGTCCTTACGTCCTCGCCTTGTTTGCGTTGCCTTGCCTTGCCTCGGACAACTCATCGCGCTCAGCCGACCAGGCTCGGTCGTGTTGAATGCGCTCACGGGCGTGCTGCTCGTCGGGGGTGCGTCCAGCCGCTTCGGCTCACCCAAAGCGCTCGCGCGGCTCGGCGAGGAGACGCTTGCGGAGCGGGCTTGGCGGGTGCTCGGTGAGGCGTGCGAGGAGCGGCTCGCCGTCGGCAAGGGCGAGCTCGAGCTGCCCTTCGACGTGCTCGACGATGGCGTCGAGCTCCGGGCACCGATCGCCGGCGTGATCGCAGGATTGCGCGAGGCGACGCACGAGATTGCCGTGTTCCTGCCGGTCGACTGCCCGCTCGTGACGCCTCGGCTCCTGCGCGCGCTCGGCGAGGCGAGGGCGGTGCCGCAGTCGGGGCCGCTACCGGGTGCGTACGGGAAGGCAGACCTGCCGCTCCTGGAGCGGCGGCTCGCGGGCGGCGAGCTCTCGCTGCGCGGCGTCAACCCGCGGGTGCTCCAGGTGGACGAGCGACTCCTCGCGAACGCGAACACTCCCGCCGAGCTGGCGGCGCTCGAGGACGCGTCGCGGCGGCTCCAGCGGCGGCGCTGACGGTCTCAGAGACGTATCCGTTGGCGCGCTACCCGGATCGCGGACGTCCGCGCAACCGGCTCTTGAGGTCAGCGTTCGAACAGGACCTCGCCGCTCGTGACTAGGAGCCGGCCTGAGGCCGTCGCGACGGCCAGTCTGCCGTCGCGCTCGATGCGGTCGGCGGTTCCCTGCGCGCCGTCGACGGTGACGCGCCGCCCGCGCAGGAAGTCACGCGAGCCGATGTCGTCGTAGAGCCCTTCCAGCCCGTCGGTGCGCCACTCCCGGTACGCCCGGTCGAGCCGCCCCAGCAGCGTCTCGAGCACCTCCTCGCGGTCGCGCACGCGGCCGTCGATCGTGCGCAGGGAACCAGGCGCGACCTTCGTCTCCGTCTCCGGCGGCAGCTGCTCCCGCGTTTGGTTCACGTTCACACCGATACCGAGGACGACGGCGTCACCCTTGAGCTCGGCGAGGATTCCGGCGACCTTCCGCCGGTTGAGCATGACGTCGTTCGGCCACTTGATCTGAGCGGACAGGTCGGCCACGTCCTCCACCGTCAGCGCCGTCGCGAGCGCCGCTACGAGTGAGAGCTCCGGAGCGCTCCGACCGGCAGGTGGCCGCAGCAGCACCGAGACGAGCACGGCCGTGCCCGGGGCCTCGACCCAGCGCCGCCCCAGCCGCCCGTGACCGGCCGTCTGGTGATCCGTCGTTGCGATCGCGCCTTCCGGGTCGCCGGGGCCGAGCAAGAGCTGCGTCGACTCGCACTCGGGCTCGTGCCGGCGCGGGCTCCCGATGGTGGAGCTGTTCTTCAGGGGCGCTCGAGCCTGACGGCCGACACCTTGTACTCCGGGGTGCCGATCAGCGGGTCGCCGACGTCGTGGGTGAGCCGGTTGACCTTCGCCTCGGCGAAATGCAGGGCCATCCAGACGAGGCCGGGGAAGACTCGGTCGCTGATCCGCGCTCGGGCCTGCAGGTCGCCGCGTCGCGAGACGAGCCGCAGCCAATCACCCTCGCCGACGCCGAGTGCCGACGCGTCCTCGGCGGAGAGCTCCACGAAGGGATCGACCTGCTTGTCGGTGATGCCGGCCTCGCGCATCGTCATCCCGGCGGAGTTGTAGTGGTAGAGCGTTCGGCCGGTGGAGAGCACGAACGGGTACTCGCTGTCCGGCTCCTCGATCGGCGGCTGGTACTCGACGGGGTGGAACTTGCCGCGCCCTGACGGCCGCGCCGTCGTCTTCTCGTGCAGGAACCGAGACCCCGCGTCCTCGACCGTCGCGACGGGCCATTGCAAGCCCTCGTCCTGCAGACGGAAGTAGCGGATCCCGAACCAGTTCGGGCAGAGGTCGGCGAGCTCGTTCCATACCGACTCCGCGTCCGGGTACTCCGGCCAGTTGCAGCCGAGCGCGCGCGCGAGCTCGATCACGATCTCACGGTCGACGCGCGCGTTTCCCGGACACGGCACAGCTGCCCGAACGCGGTTGACGCGCCGCTCCGTGTTCGTGAACGTGCCGTCCTTCTCGGCGAAGCTCGACGCGGGCAGGACGACGTTCGCGTACTTCTGCGCCGTCTCGTTCAGGAAGATGTCCTGCGAGACGAGGAACTCGAGCTTCGCCAGACCCTCCTCGACGTGATGCAGGTTGGGCTCGGTCTGTGCCGGGTTCTCCCCGATCAGGAGGAGCGCCTTGACCCGTCCGTCGTGGAGCCCGGACATCATCTGGTCGAGCCGGAAGCCGGCTCGCTCCGGTACCTCAACGCCCCAAGCCTCCGAGAACTTTGCCCGCACCTGCGGGTCCTCGACCAGCTGATAGCCCGGGAGGTAGCTCGGATTCGCCCCCGAGTCGTTCAGGCCCTGGACGTTGTTTTGTCCCCGGAGGGCGTTGAGACCAGTCGATTCGTAGCCGAGGTGGCCCGTCATCAGGACGAGGTTGGCTAGCGACCAGATGTTGTCGACTCCGCAAGCGTGCTCGGTGATTCCGAGCGTGTAGAAGATGGCCGCGTGGCGCTCGCTCGCATATTCCCGCGCGGTGGCGCGGATCGCCTCGGCCGGCACCCCCGTCCAGCGCTCCGCCTCCTCGGGTGTGTACCGGGCGACCACTTCGCGTACCGCCTCGAAGTCCTCGGTCTGATCGCGGATGTAGTCCTCGGCCTCGAGTCCCTCCTCGAGGATCGTGTGCATGATCGCGTTCAGGAGCCAGACGTCGGAGCCCGGCCGCAACTGCAGGTGGCGCTTCGCGATCTTCGTCAGCCAGATCGCACGCGGGTCGGCGACGACGAGCGTCGCGCCTTTTCGCACCGCCTTCTTGATCCGCAGCGCGAGCACCGGATGCGCCTCGGTCGTGTTCGACCCGATCACGAGCAGGAAGCGCGCGTTCTCGATCTCCGGGATCGAGTTGGTGGAAGCTCCTCTGCCGAACGACCTGACCAGGCCGTAGAGGGTCGGAGCGTGTCAGGTGGCTTCGCAGGAGTGGACGGAGTTCGTCCTGAGCCCCGTCCGGGCGAGCTTCTGGATCAGGTAGTTCTCCTCATTCGTCAGCCGCGCGGAGGCGAGCACGCCGACGGCCTGAGGCGAGTGGCGCTCCATCACCCCCTTGAGGCCGTCGGCCGCGACCTCCAGCGCGTGCTCCCAGCTCGTCGGGTGCAGCCCGCCGTCCTCGCCGCGCACGAGCGGCTCGGTGAGGCGGTCCTGGTGGTGGACGAAGTTGAAGGCGAAGCGGCCTTTGACGCAGAGATCTCCCTCGTTCGAGACGTACTCGGGCTTGGACGTGACCTTCACGATCCGCTTCGTCTCGGAGTCGACGTTCAGGTCGATCTGGCAGCCGACGCCGCAGAAGGTGCAGGTCGTCTTCGTCTGCTCGAGCGTCCGCTCCTCGATTCCGGAGCCCTCCATGAACTTCTCGTAGATCGCGCCCGTGGGACACGTCGAGAGGCAGCCGCCGCAGAGCTCGCACTCCGTGTCAAGCCAGGAACGACCCCAGGTGGGGACGATCCGCGCCTCGGGGCCGCGGCCCTCGAGCGACAACGCCGAGCACTGCATCACCTCCTGCGTGTAGCGCACGCAGCGGTTGCAGAGGATGCACGTATCCGGCTCGTAGCCCATGAGCCGATTTCGGTCTTCGTAGGGCTCGCGCTTTGCATCCGGGAGGATGAACGGCGCCTCGGCGCCCAGATCGCGGGCCATCTCCGCCAGCTCGTTCGGTCGACCAGCCGGGTTCGCGTTCAAGTGCTCCGAAAGGAGCATCTCCGCGAGCGTCTTCCGTAGCTGGGGGACGTTCGAGTTCGTCGAAACCGCCATGCCCTCCCGCACGGCTGTCGCGCAGGCCGGCAACGGCCTCGACGCGCCCTCGACGCCAACGATGCAGATACGGCAGCCCCCGTACGGATCGAGCTTGTCGTCGTGGCAGAGCGTCGGAATGAAGACGCCGTTGCGCGCCGCCGCGTGCACGAGCAGCTCGCCGTCGCGGGCGGTGGCGTTCCGGCCGTCGAGGGTGAATTCGACCACGGCTCGATCCTACTCGGCGGGGGTATGCGGCCGATCGAGCGACTCGAAGAGCTCGGGCCAGTGGCGAAAGGCGTTGCGGACCGGGTAGGGCGCCGCCTGGCCCAGCCCGCAGATCGAGGTCAGGTGCATCGCGTCGAGCCATTCTTCGATCTGGTGCCGGGGCATCGGCGTGCGGTCGTGCTGGAGCTCCTCGAAAACGTGGTGGAGCGCGCGGTTGCCGATCCTGCACGGTGTGCACTTCTGGCACGACTCCTCGGCGAAGAAGCGCACCGTCTCGGCGAGCAGGCGGAGCGGGGAGTACGAGCGCGGGAAGATCTGGAGGGCGGCCGACCCGACGCCCGCGCCCCAGTCCGTCAGCGCATCGCGCGTGAGTGGCACGTCGAGCGCCGCCGGCGGCAGGATCCCGCTCGCCGCACCTCCGGGGACGAACGCGCCCGGCTCCCCGGTGAAGCCGCCGGCGTGCTCCTCGACGAGGGCGCGCGCCGTGATCCCGTTAGGCGCCTCGTAGCAGCCTGGCCGTCGGACCGCGCCGCTCACCGACCACAGCCGCACGCCGTCCCCGAGCTCTCGCCCAAGTTCCCGCCACTGGGCGCCCCCGTTGCGCAGGATCGCCGGCACGTGCGCGAGGGTCTCGACGTTCTGGATCAGCGTCGGGCGGCCGAGGTAGCCGACCTGAGCGGGATACGGCGGCCGCAACCGCGGCATTCCGCGCCGGCCTTCCATCGACTCCAGCATCGCCGTCTCCTCGCCGCAGATGTAAGCGCCGGCGCCGATCACGAGCTCCACCGACAAGCCGTTCAGAAGCCCGGCCGTCCCGAACTCCGCAATCGCCGCTGCGAGTCTCGCCCGCGAGCCCGCGTACTCCTCACGCAGGTAGACGTAGACCTCGGTCGCGCCGAGGGAGCGTGCCGCGATGAGCGTTCCCTCGAGCAGCAGGTGAGGCCGAAGCTCCATCACGTAGCGATCCTTGATCGTCCCCGGCTCGCCCTCGTCGGCGTTCACGATCACGTACGGGCGGCCCGTCTCGCGCGCGACCGCCTCCCACTTGAGGCCGGTTGGAAAGCCGGCGCCGCCGTACCCCGCGAGGCCCGAAGTCTTCAGCTCCTCGATGATCCGCTCGAGCGGCGGCAGGTCGCGGAGCAGGCTCAGGCCGCCACGGCGCTCGTAGTCGCCCAGCGTGTCGTCGCGTGTCGCGAGGCCGATGGAGGGGCCGTCGTTCGTCGAGTACGTGACGCCGCCGCGGACGTCGTCCCCGTCCAGGACGACGGGCGCCAGGTCGCAGTGACCGAGGCACGGCACCTCGACGCAGCCCTCGAGCAGGAGCTCGCGCGAGCCGGCGCAGTCGCAAATTGGTCCGGTGCACACCCGAACGGCGTCAACGGGTACCTGCAGGAACGAGTAGAACGAGACGACCTCGTGCACCTCGCCGCGGCGGATCGACATGTGATCGGCGAGGGTATCGGAGAGCTCCGGCCCGATCGGCCCCACCTCCCGCCGCAGGCGGCCGAGATTGTCGAGCAGGCGAGTACGGTCGGTGGGCAGCGTCTCGAGCACGCTCACCAGGCGAAGTACGTCCACCCTTCGAGTCTACGACTCGAGGTCAGTCGGCTGGTGGCCGGCGAAGCCTCTTCGTCTGACCCCGCCGCTTCTTCTGCTCGAGGCGCCGCTCCCGGCCAGCCTTCGTCGGTTTCGTCGCGACGCGCCGGCGCTCCACCTTCAGCGCTTCGCGAAGCTGCTCGACGACCCGATTGACGGCGAGCTCACGGTTGCGCAACTGGCTCCGCTCGTCCTGCGCCACCGCCCGCAGCACCGGCCCCGTCCTTTGGAGGATGCGCCGCTTCTGCGTGTCCGTCAGCGTCTGGGAGGCCTCGACGTCGAAGCGGGCCTCGACGCGCGTCTCGGAGGTGTTCGCGTGCTGCCCCCCAGGCCCGCTGGAGCGGGAGAAGCGCAACTCGATCTCGGCCGGCGGCAGGAGGACCGACCGGGTGACCCGAATAGAATGACCGTCCATGGCCGCTATTTTGCTGGACGTCGACGGCGTCCTCCACGTTTCCGGCCAGCCGATTCCCGGCGCCGTTGAGGCGGTGAGTCGGCTCCGCAGCGAAGGCCACCGGCTCCGGTTCGTCACCAACAACTCGACCCTGTCCCGCGCGGCGCTGGCACAGGAGCTCCGCGACCAGGGCTTCGAGCTCGAGGACGAGGAGCTGCAGACGACGCCGATCGCTGCCGCGCAGAGGCTTGGCGGCCGCCGCGTCTTCGCGCTCGTGATGTCGGCCATCGTGCCGGACCTGGCCGGAATCGACCTCGTCGGCGACGGCGCGGATGCGGTGCTGGTCGGCGGGTGCGACGAGTCGCTCGAACCGAATCAGGTCTTCACCTACATGAATCTCGCCCGCGCGTACACCGAGATCGGGGCAGGCGCCGACCTCTTCTGCCTGCACAAGAACCCGTGGTGGCAGACGGCCCGAGGCCCGATGTTGGATGGAGGTGCGTTCGTCGCCGGGCTCGAGTATGCGACCGGCGTGGAGGCGACGGTCGTCGGAAAACCGAGCGCCGCGTGCTTCGCGGCCGCGCTCGCCGCTCTCGATGCCGAGCCCGAGCTCACCTGGATCGTCACCGACGACATCGAGCAGGACGTGCCGGGCGCACAGCTCTTCGGGATGAAGACCGTGCTGCTGCGGACGGGGAAGTTCCGGCCGGAGACGCTCGAGCGCTCGACCGCGGTGCCGGACGCGGTCCTCAGCTCGATCGCGCAGGTGCCGGACTGGATCGACCGCGGTAGCAGATGATGGTCTCGGTCGGGATCGACCTGATCGAGATCGCGCGCATCCGGCAGGCGCTCGAGCGTTACCCAGGCTTCAAGAATCGGTGCTTCACGCCTGCCGAGCAGGCGTACTGCGACGCGAGGCGCAACCCGGCCGAGAGCTACGCGGGCCGCTTCGCTGGCAAGGAGGCCGTGGGCAAGGCGCTGGGCTTCGGCGTCGCGCGAGCGTTCGCATGGAAGGACGTCGAGATCGTTGGACGCCCCAAGCCTTCGGTGCGGCTCTCCGGCCGGCTGGCCGACTGGGCCGAGCGGAGGGGAACCGGCGCCGTCGACCTCTCGATGACCCATTCCCGTGAGCTCGCGTCGGCCGTCGCCATCGCAGCGGATGCCTGAAGCGTCGTTCCTCGAGCCTCTCTACACGGCCGAGGAGATGCGCACCGCGGAGCGGCGCTACCCGGGCTTCCCGAGCACGGCGCCGGAGCTGATGGAGCGCGCGGGCGCGGCGGTTGCTCGTGTTGCGCTGGAGCGCTTCCCGGATGCGCGGCGCTTCGCGGTCGTGTGCGGTGGCGGCTCGAACGGCGGCGATGGTCGCATCGCCGCTCGTGTCCTTCGGGAGCAGGGGCGCGACGCCGTCGAGACGCACGCGGTCGAGCAGGCGGACGTGATCGTGGACGCCCTGTTCGGGACCGGGTTCCGAGGCGAGCCGAGGCAGGAGGCCTCCGCGCTGATCGAGCGGATCAACGCCGCAGGCGTGCCGGTCGTCGCTGTCGACCTTCCGTCTGGCATCGACGGCTCGACGGGCGAGAGCGGCGGTGTCGCTGTGCACGCGGACGTGACCGTCACGTTTCACGCTCCGAAGGTCGGCCTCGCCGTTGCTCCCGGCCGCTTCCGCGCGGGCGAGGTCGTTCGCGTCGACATCGGACTCGAGGACGTCGGGACGGAGCACCGGCTCGTGACGGAGCACATCCTTGGGCTCGTCCCGACGAAGCGCCCCGAGGACAACAAATACTCGGCCGGTTCGGTGCTCGTCGTCGGCGGGGCGCCGGGGCTCACGGGGGCCATCTGCCTCGCCGCCGAGGCGGCGTTTCGAGCCGACGCCGGCTACGTCGCCGTCGCTGTGCCGGAGGCGTCGCTGCCGGTCGTCGAGACGAAGCTGCTCGAGCCGGTGAAGCTCACGTGGGAGCACGTTGCGGACGGCGTCGCAAAGGCCACGGCCGTCGCGCTCGGGCCGGGGCTCGGCCGCACGGAGGAGGCGAAGCGCCTGCGCGATCGCCTGCTGGCGGAGCTCGACCGGCCGGTTGTGCTGGACGCCGACGCCCTGCACGAGCTCGAGCCGATGCGATGGCTGGCCCCGGTCGTTCTCACCCCACACGCGGGGGAGCTCGCACGGCTGCTCCAGGAGGAAACCGCGTGGGTGGATGCCCACCGGCTCGAAGCCGCCCGCCGCGGCGCCCAGCGCTTCGACGCCGTCTGCCTCCTCAAGGGCGCCGACACGATCGTCGCCGAGCCGGGTGGCCGTGTCCTCGTCTGTCACGCCGAGGCGCCCGCCCTCGCAACCGCGGGCACCGGCGACGTGCTCACCGGAATCGTCGCCTGCTATCTGGCCAAGGGCCTAGAGCCTGTCCTGGCGGCAGCGGCGGCGGCGGTCGCGCTCGCGAAAGCGGTCCGGAGCATCTCGGCTCTGAGTGGCATCGTCGCGAGCGATGTGATCGCGGCGCTGCCGCGGGTGCTCCCGCGAGACTGAGAGCCTCGAACACCATGAAGCTCTGAGTCCGGCGGTGCACGCTGGCCGGCGCGATGCAGCGTCCTCGGTCGCGTCCAGATGTCCCATCTGGACGCTCCCTGCGTCCTCACCTCGCATCACCCATCGCACCCCGCCGACGAGGCCTCATCGTGTTAGAAGCTCTAGGCATGGACGTTGTCACCGGGGCGTTCTCCTACACTGGCCGCGCGATCGCCGAGGAGCTCCTTGGGCGCGGCAGAGAGGTGCGAACGCTGATACGGCGCGATGCGCCCCGCGACCCGCTTGCGGCGCGCATCGAGCGTGCCGAGCTGCAGTTCCGTGACATGGCGGCGCTCCGGGCGGCACTCAGCGGCGTCGACGTCCTCTACAACACCTACTGGATCCGCTTCCCGCGCGCGGAATCGACCTACGAGCGGGCGGTCGAAAACACGCGTCTCCTGTTGAGGGTCGCGTGCGCGGCCGGGATCCGCCGCGTGGTGCACGTGAGCGTCACGAACCCCGCGGAGAGCTCTCCGCTTCCGTACTTCCGTGGCAAGGCGC
>Ga0208612_1001346_pt1 | contig 10224 bp, 4 predicted proteins | sample AntDryMetagUQ889_FD_188089 | JGI IMG/M metagenome (GOLD analysis project Ga0208612, IMG submission 188089) | Polar desert microbial communities from Antarctic Dry Valleys - UQ889 (SPAdes) | ecosystem: Environmental > Terrestrial > Soil > Desert | place: Antarctic Dry Valleys | collected 2008-12-31 | reverse complement strand
AGCATGACGGCTCCCATGTGGCTGAGGCTGGCGAAGGCGAGGAGGCGGCGCAGGTTCGTCTGGACGAGCGCGATCAGCGCGCCGTAGAAGATGCCGATCGCGCCGAGCGTCGCCATCAGCCAAGCCCAGTCCCTGGCGGCCTCCGGCACGAGGGGGATGACGAAGCGCAGGAAGGCGTAGGTTCCGAGCTTGATCCCGACGAGGAACACGCTCATCCCCACGATCGGCCCGTGCTCGAGTACCTTCGGCAGCCAGGTGTGGAAGGGGAAGACGGGCGCCTTGACGGCGAACCCGAAGAACAGCAGGAAGAAGACGATCGTCTGGAGCTCGCTCGGCACCGGAACGCTGAGCAGGTCGAGATAGTCGAACGAGAGCCCGGCGCCTCGCTCGCTGTCGAAGTTGATCCCGAGCAGCAAGATGCCCACGAGCATCAGCGCCGACCCCGTGAGCATGAAGCCGACGTACTCACGGGCGGCTCTGCGACGAAGGGGGCCGGTGCCGAAGCGGGTGATCAAGAAGTAGCTCGGTACGAGCTCGAGCACGAAGAAGAACCAGAACAGCACGAGGTCGAGCGAGACGAACGCGCCCATCAGCGCCGCCTCGAGCGCGAGCGTGGCCATCAGGTAGCGCCTCGCGTCCGCCGCCGCCGTGTACTCCGCGTACGCGACGACCAGCACCGTGAGCAGGGCGGTGATCGGGAGGAACAGCACGCTGATGCCGTCGACGCCGAGCTGGTAGCTCACGCCGACGAAGGGCAGCGGGCCGAGTCGCTCCGCGAACTGGATGTCGTCGACCCCCTGGGCAAACTCGAGGGCGACGAAGCAGGCGAGCAGCAGCTCGAGCAGCGCGCCGGCGAGCGCCAGCCTGTACGCCCGTGCTTCGTCGCGAAGGAACCGAAGCGCGACGACGAAGGCGACCGGCAGGAACAGCAGCGTGCTGAGGATCGGGAACCCCAGTCCGCCAGTGGCCTCCGTTAGCCCCATGCGACCCCCACGAGCACGACCAGGAGCCAGACGAGCGCGATCGAGCCGACCACGAGCGGATGGCCGAGCCGCTCTTCCGTCCCCGTCAGAAGACGGCCCAGGACGCCGCTGAAACGGGGCACGCCGAGGTGGATTCCCTCCTGGAAGACGAGCCGCTCCGCCGTCGCCGAGGCGCGCACGAGGGCCTGGCTGAGCCGGTCGAGCAACCTCTCCGCGCCGCCGACGGCAAACCGCTCGACCCAGCCGGAGATGTCCCCCAGGCGCCCGACGAGCGAGGCCGCAAGGGTGCCCGTGGCGCGGCGGATCACGTCCCGCTCGACTCGTTCGAAGACCGCCGAGACGGAGTTCACGAGCCGGACGGCCATCCCCCCGACCGCACTCTGCCCGCCCGCCGGGAGCTCCTGCGGCGAGGCGGCAGGCGCCCGCAGTACGCCGACGGGAGGCGGCGCACCCGCGACGCGCGCGAGCTCTGTGTCCAGCCGCTCGAGCAAGCGACCGAGTCTCAGTGCGGGGCGGACTACGGCCAGGCCGTAGAGCTCGTCGAGCCAGAGGCGGCGCAGCGCGAGGTTGTAAAAGCCCCCCGACCCGAGCAGTGCGTGCCGCGCGACGTCGGGCCGGAACCGGTCGAGGTAGACGGGTGCGATCCAGCCGGAGGCCACGAAGAGGATCAGGAGGACCATCAATGAGGCCCCGAGCACGGGGCTGCCGGCCGGCACTCCCGCGGTCGCGGCGACGACCGGATCGAGGAAGCGCTCGAACCAGGTGCCCTCGAGTCCGCCGGGAAGCAGGCCGAGCGCGAGGCCGATCGCCACGAGCGCGGCGAGGACGGCGAGCGGCATCGCGATCCTGCCTGCGCCCAGCCGCGAGCCGTGCGAGTGCTCGGCGTGCGCGCCCCCGCCGAAGACCACCCGGACGAGCCGGCTGGTCGAGAAGGCCGCTGAGAAGGCCGCGAGCCCGCCGACCGCGAGCAGGATGTAGAGGCCTTCGGCCCCGGCGGCGCCGAGCACCCCTCCCTGCCACCAGCCCGAGAGGAACGGGAAGACGACGAGGCCGACCGCGCCGACGAGGAACAGGGAGCCGGCGAGCGGCGCGGCCCGGCTCGTCCTCGCCGGCGCGTCGCCGGGGGGGACCGGGTGCAGGTGGTGGAGGATCGAGGGGGCGGTCAGGAAGAGCAACGTCTTGAAGACCGCGTGCGCCGCGAGGTGGAAGATCGCGACGGCGTACGCGCCAAGGCCGCAGGCGAGGAACATCAGGCCGAGCTGGGCGGTCGTCGAGTAGGCGAGGAGGCTCTTGATGTCGGTCTGCACCAGGCCGAGCACCGCTCCGAAGACGGCCGTGGCCGCGCCCACGATCGCCACCGCGAGCAGCGCGTCCGGCGCCTGCGCATAGAGCTCGTGGCTGCGGGCGATCATGTAGACGCCGGCGGTGACCATCGTCGCGGCGTGGATCAGGGCGCTCGAAGGCGTCGGCCCCTCCATCGCGCGCGGGAGCCAGGTGGCGAGCGGCAGCTGGGCCGACTTGCCGACCGCCCCGACCAGCAGCAGCAGGCCGATCGCCGTGGCGGTCCCGGTGCCGATCTCGCCGGCGCGCGCGAAGACCTCTGCGTAGTCGGCCGTGCCGAAGCTGTCGATGATCAGGAAGATCGCGAGCAGGAAGCCCGCGTCGCCGACCCGGTTCATGCAGAACGCCTTGGTGCCGGCCTGGGCGGCGGCCTTCCGCTCCTGGTAGAAGCTGATCAGCAGGTACGAGCACACTCCGACGCCCTCCCAGCCCAGGAAGAGGAGGACGTAGTTGTCCGCCATGACCAGGACGAGCATGGCGAAGACGAACAGGGGCATGACCGTGAAGTAGCGCGGGAAGCCCGGCTCGTTGTGCATGTAGTTGACCGAGAAGCGGGCGATCAGGAAGCTGATCGCGGTGACGACGAGCATCATCACCGCCGAGAGCGGGTCGACCAGGAAGGCGAACTCCACGTCGAGGTCGCCGCTCAGGAGCCAGCTGTAGACGACCACCTCGCGGGGCGCCGGGTCCGACAGGACCTCCACCAGCGCCCAGACGGAGCCGGCGAGCGAGAGCAGGATCGAGGCCCACGCGAGCCGGGTTGCGAGCCCGGCCGGATAGCGCAGCGGCAGGAGCGCGACCGTCCCGTTCACGAGCGCTGCCAGCAGCGGCAGCCCAGGGATGAGAGCGATCGCGAGGTCGGGCACGCTACGCGGCGCTCGCGCGGGCGACGTCTGCGTCGGCGGCCTGCTCGATCCGCGCCGGGGGCAGGTAGTCCACCTTGCCCTCGTACCACTCGAACGAGGAGCGGACGGTCGGCAGCGAGGCGGGCTGCCCGTCCCACGGGACGAACTCGCCGTGAGGTAGGAACACGCTCAGCTCTCCAGTCTCGGGGTCCATCGCGATCAGGTGCACCCAGGCGTTCCCGAGGAGCTCCTGGAGCGACTCCTGGCGTCCGTAGATCTCTCCGAGCACCGCGAGGCTCGCCTCCACGACCAGCTGCAACCGCATCGGCTCGTGGACCTCGACCATCTGCTTCGGCAGCCCGGTGCGGAGGTCGCTCGACGCGCCCTCCATCACGCCGATCAGGCCCGTGACGTTGTGCGGAACCTTCGTGTCGGAGCCGAAGCTGCGGTTGTCGACGGTCGAGAAGTAGTACTCGAGGTTGATCCCCGCGCCCACCGGGCCGACCGCGAGCAGGACGCGCTCCAGGAACGAGCCGTCGGGGTCCTGGGTCGGGTCGTAGGAGATCAGGAACGGCCGGCGGTCGAGGAACAGGCCCTGGGTGACGGCGCGGCGCCCGACGACGGCGAACGCGTTGGTGGCGTGACCCCATTCCGGGCGCACCTGGCTCAGGTCGAACGAGCGACCTTCGATATGCCGCAGCGAGCGTGTGGGGGAGGCGTCCTTCGGCGCCGAGGCGAAGCGCCGGCAGCGCTCCTGCGCCGACCGGCGGCGGGCCTCGTCCAAGGCGGCGACGAGCTCGGCGAACTCCTCCACGTGGCTCGCCGGAACGTCCTCGGTGTCGAAGTAGGTGTAGAGCTCCGACGCCGTGTTGTGCTGGGAGCCGACGAACCAGGTGTCGTCCGGGATCTCGATGCCCCGCTCGCGCAGGAGGGCGCGCACCTCCGGCCGGTTCGCCATCGCGGCGAAGGTGCGGGCGTTCGGCCCGCCGTGCTTGCCGCCGCAGGCGCCGCAGTCGTGGGCCGACTCGTGCGGATTGTTGACGCTCACCGACCCGTGGCCCGTGAGCACGACGAAGCGTGCGAAGCGGTCGGTGAGGCCCGTGTTGCGGAGCGTCGCCTCGATGCGGTCCGCCTGCTCCCCGGTCGTGAACCCCACCCGCAGGCCGGCCGGCGCGCCCGCCTCGGGCTCGGCGTCGATCGCCACCACCGTCGGCACCGGCGGCACGAGCCGGCGGCCGAGCCGCTCGGAGACCCGGCCGGCGAGGAGCGGCGACAGCACCCGCCCGAACAGCGGCAGCGCCTGCAAGGGCCCGAGCACGTCGATCAGGAGGTACGCCGAGAGGGCGTTGCGCTTCACCTCCCAGTAGCTGCCGTGGGCCACCTCGTCCCACTTGACCCGCGCCTCGTGCGTCTCGAGCCTCTGCACCGCGCCGGGGCGGCCGACCTCGCGGATCAGGTTGCCGGGGTCGATGACGGGCGGGCAGAGGGGCGTCGACTCGTGCTCGTCGAGGCCGCGGTAGCGCATGGCGACGCCGAAGAAGCCCGCCGCCCCGAGCGTCTCGTGGCCTGGATCGAGCTCCTCGAAGTGGCGGCGGATCGCCTCCTCGCGCTCGTCGATGCAGAAGATGACCTGCGCCTTCGGCCGGCGCTCGCGGGTACGCCAGCGACCGAGGCCGCGGTTCGCGAGCAGCGCGGCGAGGATCCGGTCTCGGTAATGCCGTTCGTAGGCCTCGAGCCAGAGCGGCCCGTGCTCCGACGCCGGGAAGCGGTCGACCGCGCCGAGCAGCGCGTCCCGCTCCCCCGGCTCGAGCGAGCGCACCTCTCCGGCCGTGAGGCCGAGGAGCTGGGCGAGACGGAACAGCCGCCAGGCTCTGCGACAGACCCCGCCCGGCCCGGAGGCCTCGCTCGCGCGGCGCGCCCAGAGCACCTCGGCGAGCGCGTCCCAGCGCTCGCCGCCGCCGCCGGATGAAGTCTCGGCGAGCGCGCGCGCCTCCCGCTCGAGGTCGTCGGGGACGTTCCCGCGCTGGAGCTCTCGGCGGACGAGGAGCTCGGACGGGTGCGCCTCGAAGTAGCCGCGCAGGCTCTCGACGCTGGCGTCGATCCCCCAGGTCGCGTCGCAGAGCTCCTGCACGAGCAGCCGCTCGCAGAACAGGCGCACGGCGAGGTACTGGATCAGGTCGATCGGCTGCGCTTCCTGCCTCGGGTAGTGCGGGCGCTCGGCTCGCCACGCGATCATCCCGGCCCAGCCGGTGAGCCGCGTGAGCGTGCGTCCGAGGTACTCGCCCCACAGCTCCTCGGCGACCCCGAGCGCCTCGAGCTGCTCGAGGACGGCGTCCTCGGGCAGTTGCGGCAGGTCCCGCACCGCCTCGCTCCAGCCGTCGAGCCCCGCGAGCGTGAAGGTCAAGTCCCGGCTCGCCAGCGCGCGCCACGCTCCGTAGAACCCGAGCGCGCGCTCGGGCATCCGCCAGGCGGCCTGCCCTTCGTCCAGGAAGGCCGCGCAGAGCGTGATCAGGTAGGAGTCGACGAGCTCCCCGACGTCCTCGCCCGTGAGGTCGCGGAGCAGGTCGCCGTGCGAGCGCCCGCGCCCGAGGCCTTCGAGCTCCTCCGCCAGCGCCTCCTCGGCGTGAGCGCGCACCTGCCGGCGCAGCTCGCCGTCCGGCGGACGTTCCGCGAGCGTCTCCGCGGCGTTCTCCGGATCGCGCTCGACGAGGTCGTGGGGGTCGCTCGGCGCGAGGGGGTCGCCGAGGCCGAACGCGGCCAGGGACGCGTGCCAGAGCGAGAGGATCGCATACCCTTCGAGGTCGCCCTGCGTGTGGGCGGCGATCGCCCCGAAGCTGCCCCGGCAGCCGAAATGACGGGGGGCCAGCACGCGCACGAGCTGCCACTCCGCGCGCAGCCAGCGCCGGCGAAGGTCGTCGCGCTGGGCGGCGGGGACAGGTCCCCCGAGCGAGGCCTCCAGCAGGCGGTCGACGCAGGCGAGATAGCCCTCCCGGCGGTCTGCCGGGATCGCGAGCTTGCGCAGCAAGCGCCCGGCGCCCGCGCCGTTCCCGCGCGGGCGGCGGGGCTGCCTGACCAGCTCGGCGCGCAGCCGGGCAACGGGGTCGAGATCGGTGTGGGCCCCGATCCACTCGGCGAGCGTCCAGTCGCGGCCGACGCGCTCCAGGCTGCGCGTGAGCTCGCCGGCAGCTCGCTCGAGCAGGGTCGCCCTCGTCGCCGCGGGCACGTCGGGGCGGAAGCGTCGACGCGCGTCGCGCTCAAGGAGCTCGAAGCGGAGCCGGCCGGGCTCGAGCGGCTCGACGCCGTGGACGAGGTGGAGGCGCTCGACCTCGCGGCTGCTGATCGCGCGGTCCCCGACCCTGGCGAGCGTCTCGGCGGACCCGCGCGCGGCGAGCCCCGCTTCGATCTCCTCGCCCGTGATCCGCCCCGCCGCGTGCAGCTCGCGATACTCCTCGTTTGGCAGGTAGCCCCGACCGCCGAGCACGCGGCTGCCCTCCGCGATCGCCTCGTGGAAGGGCAGGTGCTGGAGGCCGTGGAGCGTGTTGTGGTGGATGAAGGTCCCGATCGGCCCCTGGGGGGGCAGGATGTGGGCGAAGTGATCCACCTCGTGCCTGAGGTGGTTGCGCGCCTCTTCGGTCGGGGCGACGGCCACGGCTACTCGAACGGCTCGGCCATGCGTTCGAGCGTCGTGTTCATGAGGTCGAGCAGGAGGCTCGGGTAGAGCCCGAGCACGATCATCGCCACCGCGAGCGGCACGGCGGCTGCGAGCTCGCTCCTGCGCAGGTCCGGGAGCCCCGACCAGCGCGGGTTGAGTGGCCCCATGAACATCGCACCGATCGCGCGCAGCGAATAGGCGGCGGCGATCAGGATCCCGACGCTGGCGACGACGATGTAGAGCCCGAAGCGCTCGTAGGCGCCGACCAGAGCGTGGAACTCGCTCACGAACTGCGCCAGCCCCGGCAGTCCCATCGACGCCAGGAGCGCCAGCGACATCAGCACGGCGAGCCGCGGTACCCGGGTGGCCAGCCCGCCGAATGCGTTCACGTCGCGGACGTGCGTGCGCTCGTAGAGCGCGCCGACCAGCAGGAATAGCGCGCCCGTGATGATGCCGTGCGTGACCATCTGCAGCGTCGCGCCGGTGAAGCCGGTGGAGTTGAGCGCGGCGATGCCCATCAGGCAGAAGCCCATGTGGTTGATCGACGAGAACGCGACCATCGCCTTCAGGTCCGTCTGCCGCCAGGCGAGCAGGGCGCCGTAGATGATCGTGACGAGCGCTACGACCATCAACGCCGGCGCGAACCACTCGATGCCGAGCGGGAGCACGCCGCTCACGCGCAGCAGACCGTAGACGCCCATCTTCAGCAGGACCGCCGAGAGCACGATGCTCACGGGCGTCGGCGCTTCGACGTGCGCGAGCGGCAGCCAGCCGTGCAGCGGGAACGCGGGGATCTTGACCGCGAAGCCGACGAAGAAGGCGAGGAAGGGGGCGATCTGGAACGACTGGGTCCAGCCACCCGCCTGCGCCTCGAGCTCCCGCATGTCGAAGGTGTTCGGCTCCGCGTGCAGGTAGACCGCGATGATCCCGAGCAGGATCAGGATCGAGCCGGCGAGCGTGTAGAGGAAGAAGCTCATCGCGGCCAGATCCCTGCGCTCCGAGCCCCAGAGCCCGATCAGGAAGAACATCGGGACGAGGCCGACCTCGAAGAAGACGTAGAAGAGGAACCAGTCCTGCGCCATGAAGACGCCCAGCATCGAGAACTCGAGCAGCAGGAACCAGGCGAAGTAGCCCTTCACGCGCTCGCTCTCCCCGATTGAGGCCACGAGCGCGACCATCGCCATCAGGCTCGTCAGGAGCACGAGTGGCAGCGAGAGCCCGTCGACGCCGAGCGAGTAGCTCATCCCGAGCTCGGGAATCCACTCCCTGCGCTCGGTGAACTGCAGATCCGAGCTGCCGGAATCGAAGCCGAGCAGCAGGCCGAAGGAGAGCAGCAGCGAGATTCCCGAACAGGCGAGCGCGACGGCCTTGATCAGCCCCGGCCGGTGCTTCGGCAGCAGCAGGACCGTCAGGACGCCCACCACGGGCGTCCAGACGATCAGGCTGAGAATCGGCATCGGGTTTCCGCTCTAGTCCGGGATCGCCGCCGCTGCCCGCATCAGATGGTGGTGCTCGGCGCCTCGCGGCGGCGGATGAGCGCGGAGAGCGGGTGCGCGGTGGCGCTCTCCAGGTGGTCGATCCCCCTGCGGATCACCCGGCCGCCCTCGCGCTCGTATTCGGGCTCGAAGTCGTGCAGGCGCTCGACGACCGTGTGGTCGACGCGCTCGACGTCGCTGAAGTCGAGCACCACGGTCTTCCCCTGCGGGAGCTCGTCGAGCTTGCTGCGGACCCCGACGAAGTTCGTGAACCCGAGCTTGCGCCGGAACCTCACGACCACCTCGCCGGTGGCGCTGTCCTCCGACACCTCGACGGCCGGGCGGAAGAGGTTGCCGAGCCTGGTCCCCCTCACCAGTGCGACGACGAGCCCGACGATGATCCCCGCGATCACCCCTTCGAGCAGGTCACGCGAGACGACGATCGCGATCGTGACGAACATGAACAGGAACTCGTCGCGCCCGATCCGCCAGGCCTCGACGAACTGCGGCGGGTTGAACAGCTTCCAGCCGACGACGACGAGGATGCCGGCCAGCGCAGCGAGCGGGATCATCTCGAGCACGCCGGGCAGGGCGGCCACGAACACCAGGATGAAGGCGCCGTGGAAGAAGTTGGACCAGCGGGTGCGGGCCCCGTTCAGGATGTTCGCCGTGCTGCGGACGACCTCGGCGATCATCGGCAGGCCGCCGATCATGCAGGAGAGCATGTTGCCCGAGCCCTTGCCGAGGAGCTCGCGGTTCATGTTCGAGCGCCGCTTCCACGGGTCGAGCTTGTCGACCGCCGACGCCGTGAGCAGGGACTCGAGGCTGGCCACGAACAGGAAGGCGATGATCCACCTGAACGACTCGACCTCGAGGATGCGCGAGAAGTCCGGCGTGGTGAAGCCGGCCGAGAAGCTCTCGGGGAGGTCGATCAGGAAGCTCTCCTCGAGACCGAAGGCCGCGCCCAGCGCGACGCCGGCGGCGGCGGCCACGAGCGCGGCGGGCATGAACTTCGCCGCCGTCTTCAGCTTCGGCCAGAAGATCATGATCAGGATGCTCACCAGGCCGATGAGGGCGACCTGGGGGTCCAGCTCGCCGATGCTGTGCGGGATCTCCGTGATCGGGTGGAGCCCGTGCCCGCCGACGCCCGGGACGCCGAGGGCCACGTGGATCTGCCTCGAGATGATGATCACGCCGATCCCCGCCAGCATCCCGTGCACGACCGAGAGCGGGAAGAAGCTCGTGACCTTGCCCGCGCGGAGCAGGCCGCCGATGATCTGAAGAGCGCCGGCGACGACGCCGACGGCCAGCGCGAGGCGGTAGCCGGCCTCGGCGTTCCCTTCGCCGAGCCCCTCGACCGCGCCCAGCACGATCACGATCAGGCCGGCGGCCGGGCCGTTGATCGTGACGTGCGAGCCGCTCGTCAGCGAGACGATCATGCCGCCGACGATCGCGGTGATGATCCCGGCGAAGGGCGGCACGCCCGAGGCCAGCGCGATGCCGAGGGAGAGCGGGACGGCGAGGAGGAAGAGGATGAAGCCCGAGACGAGGTCGCTGCGCCAGTTCTCCCTCAGGCCCGGCAGGTAGTCCTTCGGGATCTCCCTGCGCTCGGCACCCGCTACCGTCGTGTCCGCCATCTTCTCCTCCTCGAGTCAGTCGGTCGTCGCTCCGTGAGCGCTCAAGCTCACCCCGCCAGGACCCGCTGGCGCTCCTCGACGAGCGCTGCGACCATGTCGCGAATCGACACGACCCCCGTCAGCTCGCCGCGCTCGTCCATCACGATGAGATGACGGAAGCCGCCCTGGATCATCCTGCGCGCCGCGTCCACCACCTCCCACGACGCGGTCACGGTGACCGCGTCGGAGGTCATGTAGCTGCTGACCGGGGTCGTCCGCGGATCGCTGCCCTCGGCGAGCGCGTGCAGGAGG
>Ga0208612_1001345_pt1 | contig 10230 bp, 9 predicted proteins | sample AntDryMetagUQ889_FD_188089 | JGI IMG/M metagenome (GOLD analysis project Ga0208612, IMG submission 188089) | Polar desert microbial communities from Antarctic Dry Valleys - UQ889 (SPAdes) | ecosystem: Environmental > Terrestrial > Soil > Desert | place: Antarctic Dry Valleys | collected 2008-12-31 | reverse complement strand
TCGAGGCCGAGTGGTTCGTCGAGGAATGAGCCTGAGTGGAGGACGAGTTGTGACCCATCGAGTCGTGGTTGCTGCCCCCGCTGCCGCCTCCCGAGTCACCTCTGTGGCCCGTGGAGCCGCCGTGGCCGTTGCCCCCGTTGCCGTTGCCCCCGTTGTTGTGGCCGCCATCGTTTCCTCCGTTGTGGCCCCCATGGCCTCCACCGTCTGTCTTGCCGCACGAGGCGCCGCTGTGGACCATGAAGCCGAAGGTGCCGGATTCCTGCCCGGTGAGGCCGCCCACTCCCTTGGCGAAGTAGGAGACCTCGTATTTGCCGATCGGTTTCAAGGCAAGGGCCACGCTCATGGTGTTGACCTGCACCTCGACGTTGCCGGCATCGACCTTGCGACCGCACTCGTCGGAGACCGTCAAGACCGAGCTCTGGTCGAGGGGCTCGTCGAAGGTCACCTCGACGCGCTCGGGCGCCTCGTCCAGCATCTCGCCGTCTGAGGGCTCGGAGCTGACGTAGCCGGGCGCCATGGCCTCGGCCGCGGCCGCCGGAGCCACGAAACTGGCGGCGAACAGCAGTGCGATGAGGCTGAAGCTACCTATGCCTTTCATGACCCTCCTAGGGTCGCGCTTCCGGAGGCGGTCCATGACCGCTCTCCCCTTCCAGGTTCGACGCTGCCCGTCCTGCTCCTGTTCCATCCCGATGGCCTAGGTGGGCCGGTCTCCCAAAAGGTATTCGTGACTTGCCGACTATGCGTATGGCTGACCCGTTCGGGTGGTCTAGGCATGGCCCGCCAGAGGGGTGCAGAAATCCCTCCTCTGGGCTATCGGTTTCCGGAGCCGCTTTCTCTATGTTCATCACGGCTGGCAAGGCGCCCAAAGGGGAGGCTCTAAAGTGACCGTGTTGCAAGATCAGGACTGGCGAGCCCTCGCCGTGTGCGCTCAGACCGACCCGGACCTGTGGTTCTCACCGGGTGCGGTGGAGCACAAGGAAGCCAAGCGGATCTGCCGGGACTGTCCGGTCCAGCGCCACTGCCTGTCCTACGCGATGGAGGCCCCCGTCGACCACGGGGTGTGGGGCGGCCTGACCGAGCGGGAGCGCCGCCGTCGTCGCCGCCTGGCAGTCGGGGTGGCCAGCTAACTTTCCCTTCACTTTGCGCCAAACGGTGCGTTAAGCGCATCGCTAGGCTCAAAGTGAGCCGACTCGGGCTAGCTCCGGAGCGTCAGCTCCAGGATCACGCACTCGTCCCGCCAGCGTCGGGCCGTGTCCTCGGGAGTGCCGGGGATGTTCAGGCGTTTCTCGGCCACCTTCTCGGCCACCTCGGTCCAGTCGGGGTCGGTGCCCCGCAGGACACGCACGTCGGCGCCCAGCTCGGCCACCGAGGCACTCTTGCCCTTCCAGCGCAGGATCACCTCGCACTCCCTGATCCGCTCGACACCGGGAAGTATCTGCTGACGCTCGCCTGAGAGCACGTAGATCTTCCCGGCCTTCGCGTCGTAGTGGTACCAGACGGGCATCGTGTGCTCTTGGCCCCCGCTCTTCCAGCGAAGCCACATGATCGTCGACTTCTTTAGGGACTCCTGTACCGCGGGGGACACCGAGGTCGCCTCGCGCACCGCGTACTCCTCACCCCACTGGAGCTCGTCGTCGATCGAGAACGTGACGTCGTCCCAGGTGTGGTCGGTTGCGGTCAGGAGGTACCAGTTGGCGTGGTCGAAGAAGTTGCTCACCGCGTCACCGACGCTCTTGTGCTGCTCGTAATAGAGCAGTTGGATCTCGCCGTCGTACTCACGCTCGCCGAAGAAGAAGAACCAGTTGACGTAGTCAGGGGTCAGGTAGCACTCGCCCCAGTGGACGCGTGGCTCGGCGACCTCGAGGTGCAGAGAGATCGAACGGCCCGGGATCTCGGCCTGGAACGGCGTCCAGTAGGCCTGGATGATCCGGCGGACGTGCTCTTCGACACCGACCCGAAGTACGGCCTTCGCTCCCTGCGGGTCTCCTTGCTTGAGCCCATGGCGACCGATGGCGCGCGCCACCTCGGCCAACACCGGCGCCAGCCGACGGTCGACAGATCTGCTTTCGGCGACAGCCATCAGGAGAAGGGCGATTTCTCGAAGGCGTGCCGCAGCATGAAGACGGCAGCGGGGGCGAAGCCGGCGACGAACAGCACCAGCTGGACGTAGGCAAACGTGCGCTGCTTCAGCGCTAGGCCCGGCCAGAAGTCGAACAGGATGATGCGCAATCCGTTCAAGGCATGGAACAAGGTCGCCGCGATCAGCGCGACCTCGAACGGCATGAACCACCACTGTTTGTAGAGCGAGATCGTCTTGTCGTAGAGCTCTGGTCCGAAGCCGACGGAGAACGTGTCGATGATGTGGCCGAAGAGGAACGCCATCACGAGCACACCGGTGATCCGGTGGGCCGCCCACGACCACTGGCCGATGCCGCCACGGTAGGCGGGTCCCTTCTCGTCCTTGCGGAGGCGGAAGAGCCCAACCAGCATGTAGAGCACGAAGAGGCCCGAGGCCGCGGTGAGTACGAATACGAATCCTTCGATGCTGTAAGCGGCGATCTCGGTGCCGGTCAGGGCGCTCAACATAGGCACCGAGCTTATCCGGCGAAGAGCTCGTCGGCGATGGCGATGAGTCCAGAGAAGTCCACCGCTTCTTGTTCCAGATAGGGAACGCGGGCCCAGCGGTGCCGGGGCACCTTGCGGGCCAGAGCTTCGAGGTTGCGTTCCTCCAAACGGACCACTCGCATGAAGGCCTCGTGGTTGTCCAGCAGCTTCGCGAGCAGCTGGGCTTCGGGCTCGCCCTTCTCGAGACGGGAGATCTGCCGAGGCTTGACCTCGATGTCGTCGCCGAAGTGAGGATGGACCCGGTTGACCACCAGAGCGCCGAAGGGAAGACCTTCCTCGTTCAGGCGAGTAGCGAAGAAGGTTGCCTCCGCGACCGAGTCCAGGGCCGGCGAAGTGACGACGACGAAGGAGGTGGATTCGGACTTGAGCAGAGCCGCCACGTCGCGGGCCCGCTGCTTGAAGCCCTCGTACATCCCTTCGAGATTGCCGAAGAACTCGGCGGTGTCGTCTAGGACCTCGGCCCCCACGATCTTCTTGACCACGCGCAGGAACGTGACGGCGGCGACGTTGGCCACCTTCATGAACCCACCTGCACCCTTCATGTAGGGGAGCAGGAACCATCTCAAGACGCGGCTCTCGAAGAAGTCGGTCATGCGCTTGGGCGCGTCGAGGAAGTCGAGAGCGTTGCGGGTGGGGGGCGTGTCGATCACGATCAGGTCGTATCCGCCCTCGGCATGCAGCTCGTAGAGCTTCTCCATCGCCATGTATTCCTGGCTCCCCGACAAGGTCCCGGAGATGTTCCGGTAGAAGCGGTTGGCGATGATGCGTTCGGCTTGCTCGGGCGTCGGCGCGTAGCGCGTGACGACCTTGTCGAAGGTCGTCTTGGTGTCGAGCATCATGGCGTAGAGCTCGCCCTTCGGCTTCAATCCCGCGGCCGTGAACTTCCTGGCGTTCACTTTCGAGGGCTCGTCGGAGAGCTCCTTGAGGCCGAGCGAGGACGCGAGTCTCTTGGCCGGGTCGATCGTGATCACGGCGGTCTTCTTGCCCTCGAGCGCGGCCTGCAGCGCGATGGCAGCGGCAGTCGTCGTCTTTCCGACACCCCCTGCCCCCGCGCACACGATCACCTCTTTCTGGCGGATCAGGTCGCGGATGATGTTCACAGGGCCGCCACCTTCTCTTCCATCACGTCGGCCAGCGTCTCGATGTCCGGAAGTGCGAGTCCGGCCGAGAAGAGGAAGGGGAGCTCGAGGACCGGATCTTGTACGCCCCTCTTCAGCGCGCGCAGGTGTTTGGTCTGGATGCTGCGGCGCGCTTCGAGGAAGCGCGCGTAGCCGACCAGGGCTTCGAGGTCCTCGCCGTCCAGTCGCAGTGCGACCTCCGCGGCCCTGATGCGTAGCTCGCGAGGGTCGTTGTCCGACATGACCTCGTCCAGAGCCGACACCTCCGAGGTGGTGAGCAGCGGTTGGTAGACCGCGTTCGCGAACACGGCTCCGGGATTAAGACCGATCTTGTGCGTGATGGCTTCGGACGTCTCGATCGTCTCGGACACGGGCATCTCTTCGGGCAGCGTCACGAGGTGCACGCGTGACCGGGCCGGGTCGCGCAGCATCTCGACCAGCCAGTCGGATTGTCTGCGCACCGGGCCCACCCGCAGCGCGTCGGACAGACCCATCGGCGCGGACAAGAAGGTCAGCATGTGACCCGCCGCGGGGGCGTCCACGATGATCGTGTCGAAGTCCTGCGGCGAGCGGCCCCCCTGCCTTCCCTGCTCCAGGTACCAGATCTTGCCGAGCACCAGGATGTCTTTGAGACCGGGGGCCGCGGTCGTGATGTAGTCCACGAAGTGGGTCGAGCTGAACACCTTTGAGACCCGCTTCATGCGGTACTGGACCTCGAGGTATTCGCCCAGCGCGTCTTCCGGCACGATGTTCATGCCCCACACGCCCGGGGCGAGCTGGGCGGGTTTGTAGTTGAGCTCACGCCCGCCGAACAGGCGAGGCAGCGTTCCCTTGCGGTCGACCTCGGCGAGGCAGACCTTCCGCCCGCTGCGGGCGGCGACCAGAGCCAGGGCGGCCGCCACCGTCGTCTTGCCGACGCCGCCCTTCCCGGAGACGATCAGGATCTTGGGGGCCAGGAACTCCTCGACCAGCATCGGGGGAGAGTAGCCCCCTGCTGGCGGCCCCGAAAGAACACCCCACTCCCTGCAGCTCTTTGCTCACCTGGGGTCGGTTTTCGACTTCTAACGAACAAAGACGCGTCAGGAGCTCGAGATCGGGTGTGAGTGTAGCCCGATGCCCCGCCTCTCCTCTCTTGCAGGCCGCAGGTGCGACCATGGGGGCATGGCTCGCCGCATCCGCCTCCTCGTGTCCTCGCTGCTGCTGATGGCAGGCCTGGTGAGCGTGTCGTCCCCGGCTGCGTTGGCCCAGGAGAGCCTTCCTCCGGCCTCGGCCGGCGTCGATGTCGTGGAGGTAACCGGCGTGATCGACCAGCCGATGGCCGACTACCTGACCTCGCGATTGGCGGGGGCCGAGCGCGACGGAGTCCAAGCGGTCGTGATCCAGCTAGACACGCCCGGCGGCCTCGACGTCGCGATGAGAGAGATCATCCAGCAGATGCTGGACTCCGAGGTTCCCGTCGTCGTTTGGGTCGCGCCCCGCGGCGCACGGGCCGCATCGGCAGGCACCTTCATCGCGTACGCGGCCCACCTGGCCTTCATGGCCGAGGCGACGGAGATAGGAGCGGCCTCTCCCATCAACCTGGCGGGAGACACCTCGGAGACCCTGGAGCGGAAGATGGTCAACGACGCCGAAGCGTTCATCCGGAGTCTCGCAGAGGCCAACGGACGCAACGAGGACTGGGCCGCCGAGGCTGTCACCGACGCTGCATCGATCACCGCGAGCGAGGCGGTCGAGCTCGAGGTCGTCAACGGAACCGCTTCGTCGCTCGGAGACCTCTTGCGGACACTGGACGGACGAGAGGTCGAGCTGGCCTCGGGCTCCCCGAAGACGATCGAGACCTGGGACGAGACCGCAGGCGCTCCGAGCGTCACGATCCGCTTCCAGCAGATGAATCTGGTGCAGCGCCTGCTGCACGCGGTAACGAACCCCGACGTCGCCTTTATCTTGTTGCTGATCGGGATGTTCGGGCTGATCTTCGAGCTGTACAACCCGGGCATCGGCCTCGCAGGCATCATCGGCGGGGTCTCGTTGCTGCTGGGCCTGTACGCGTTGAGCGTGTTGCCCACCAACTGGGTGGGCGTACTCCTGATCGTGCTCGCGGTCGTTTTCTTCGTCGTCGACGTGCATGCCGCCGGGCTCGGCGTGTGGAGCGTGGGAGGAGTGGTAGCTCTCATCGCGGGCTCGCTGCTGCTGTTCTCGGGCGCGGCCGAAGCCCTGCAGCTGGACCTCTGGGTGATCGCGGCCGCCTTGTTCGGCACCCTCGTTTTCTTCATCTCGGTGATGACCGCGGCGCTTCGTGTCCGGCTACGCCGTCCCATCACGGGGCAGGAGGGGATCATCGGTCAGATCGCCGAGGCCCGCACCGACATCGCTCCCGAGGGGACGGTGTTCACCGGAGGCACGCTGTGGAGGGCACGTACGATGGAGACGGGTATCGCGGCGGGCTCCAAGGTCGAAGTGAAGGCCACGGAGGGGTTGGTGCTGCTCGTGGAACCACTTCACGAACAGCCGGCAGACGGATAGGGGGCTTTTCATGAATCCAGTGATTCCCATCGTGCTTGCGGTGGTGGTGATCGTTCTCGCTTCATCGATCAGGATCGTGGCCGAGTACGAGCGCGCGGTCATCTTCAGATTGGGCCGGGTACTCGAGGGGGCCAAAGGACCGGGTCTGTTCTTCCTCATCCCTTTCATCGACCGCATGGTGAAGACGAACATGCAGACGGTCACGCTCGACATCCCGCCGCAGGACGTCATCACCAAGGACAACGTGACCGTGCGCGTCAACGCGGTTTGTTACTTCAGGGTCTTCGATGCGGTGAAGGCGGTCGTCGAGGTGCAGAACTACCTCTACGCGACTTCGCAGATATCCCAGACGACCTTGCGCGCCGTCCTTTCGAAGGTTGACCTGGATCAGATCCTCACCGAACGCGATGAGCTCAACGTCAACATCCAGCAGATCATCGACGACGTCTCCGATCCCTGGGGGATCAAGGTCGAGCGCGTCGAGATCAAAGACGTCGACCTGCCGCAAGAGATGCAGCGCGCGATGGCCAAGCAAGCCGAAGCAGAGCGTGAGCGCCGCGCCAAGGTCATCAACGCCGAAGGTGAGTTCCAAGCATCGGAGAAACTGGCTCAGGCGGCCGAAGTCATCTCACGTCACCCGATCGCTTATCAGCTGCGTTACCTGCAGACGGTCACGGACGTGTCCGCGGAGAAGAACTCGACACTGGTCATCCCCATCCCGATCGAGCTGTTGGCCCCCTTCAAAGCCGCCTTCGGTGAAGACGCTTCCACCTTCGGCGCGGCGCGAGAGACGAAGCGGAGGAACGACGAGGGAACCCCTACGGGCTAGACGTGTTCTAAGCGGCGGAGCGCAGCACTGTGAAGATGTTCCGGATCGACGTGTAGCCGTTCTCCTCGACCCGAGCACAGGGAGTGTCGACCGCGGTCTTCCATGCGTAGGCGTCGGCCGAGGCTTTGCCCGGAGGTGCGTAACTGGCGATCTTCACCTTGACGGTCGCGCGGCCCTCGGCATCGGTCACGTTGTGACCGAATAGGAAGACGTCTCCGACGCGCAGCCCGATGCCGACGTTGACGCCCTCGGCCGGGAAGTTCTCCGGCGAGCCGATGGGGATGCCCTGGCCCAGCGGGTCCTCTTCGCCGGGACGGGTGACGGTCACGTGGACCTTGGCGACGTCGCCGACCCTGTAGGACTTCTTATCGGGTTTGACGTCCAGGTGGTAGGTGCGGAGGCCGACGGTCTCGAGCAGGGCGCCCGAGCGGAGACCCGAGCGAACCCCACGTGCGGAACAGGCCTGGGCGGGAGCGGCCGAGGCGAAGGACAACGTGCCGGCGAGGATCGCCGTGACCGCTAGGAGGCTTGTGCGTCGTCGCATCGTGTCCATTATGCCCGTTTCCTAGTGGTCGCCGTGGGCGCCGAAGTCGAACAGGTCCAGGGTGTTGGTGGGTCCGTTGACGATCGGCAGGATCAGCTTGGTAGCGCCGTCTTCCCAGTGGATGCGGACCTTGGCGCAGCCCGTGTCGGCGTTGTCGCAGGGGTACGGCTTGGGAAGGGCCCAGTCGACGATCTCGGTCTGCAGGTTCAGGCCGATGACGTGGCCCTTCTTGAAGACGTAGTCGATGGGCTTGGCCTCGACGGTCATGTCGATCTGAGCACCCGCGTCCACCTCTTGGGCCTTGGCCAGCCCGTTGCGGTAGCGAGAGTCCAGGAAGCCTCGGGTGACCGACTGCACCGAACGTGGGAGGCATTCCGGCTTCTGGTTGTGCTGGCCGGCGACGAACTGGTGACAGGCCGGGTCGACATCGACGATGCCTGGAGTCATGGTGATCCACTTACGGCCGGGGGAGCTGACCCTGACCTTGATCTTGATCTCACCGAAGATGCGCGTGTCCTTCTTGAGGGCCGGGGTCTCGAACCAGAACCAGTCGTGGTTGTTGGTGTAGTGGTGGTTGGCGTGGCTCTCTGCGTTGATCCCGAGGGCATTGAATTCCGACACCGTCGAGAAGGGGCCGGTGAACGGCTTCTGAGGCAGCAGCTTCCACTGGTAGTCGTCGGGGCTGGTCTTGGCGGTCTCCTGAGCGGTCAGCTCGTAGTTGCGGGTCTTGAAGTCGCTGGGAGCCGTCAGGTACTCGAGCGCACCGTCGTAGTTGGCGGTCTCGCTGATGATCTTGGGCAGGCTCGGAGTGCCGTTGTTCTCGCCCATGAGGTAGTGGTCCATCCAGGCCCGCACGGTCTTGGCGTAAGCGCCGTCGGGGGTGCCGTGACCCGAGTAGCGGTCACCGAAGAACATGACCTTCTTGGGGGAGTTCTTGAGTGCGTGGAAGAGGTTCCAGCCCTCTTCCTGCTTGACGTTCCAGTCGCCCCAGTTGTGAGCGACCAGCACGGGGATGTCGATCTTGTCGGCGTCCCGCAGGTAGTCACGCTGGATCCAGAACTTGTCGTAGTCCGGGGTGTCGTTGTCGTAACCCCGCTCCATGTGCTGGAGCTGGTCGCAAGGGGTGATGTTCTCGGCGACGCGTCCGGCCCAGTCTTCGCCGGCGGGGTCGACCGGAGGCGGCAGCGCAAGACCGAAGTCGAACAGCAGCGGGGTGTCGAAGCCCTCGTCTGAGGGGTCTTCGTTGTTCAGGAAGTAGCGCATGCCGCCGGAGTAGGCGTAGCCGTACCAGCGAGAGATCGCGGCCTCGGGAACGATCGTCTTCAGCCCCGTCGGCGCCTGAGTCGCGGTCGCGGTTGCGGTGGTGCCCTCGTAGGAGCCGCCGATCATGCCGATCTTGCCCGTCGACCACTTCTGCTTGGCGATCCACTCGACGAGATCGTGACCCGTCTCTTTCTCTCGCTTGCCGCCGTAGTCGTAGCAACCTCCGGAGTTTCCGGTGCCGACCACATCGGCCACGCCGCGGGAGTAGCCGGCCTTGACCCAAGTCTCGTTCTTTGCGCCACCGGTGATCGTGCCGCCGTTGCGCCCGATGAACAGGGTCGTGTAGGGCGAGATCGTGAGGATCGTGGGGGACTTGACGATCTTGCCGCCCCTGGTGGGATGGGCGATCTCGATGAACATCTTGCCGTGACGCGTCTTGACCACGTAGTCCTTGCGCTCGATGCTGAAGGCCTCGGCGGCGGGAGCTGCGGGGGCCGCGAGCAAGCCGGCAAGCAGGGTCGCTGCCAGGCTGAGAGCTACGGTCCAGTGGCGTCGCATCCGGTGAGTACCCTTCCGATAAGTCCGTTTTGTTGCCTTTGTTTCGAACACCGAGGGCCCAGTGGATGTTCCCTCTGCCACGAAGGTTCTCCTCAGCTCCCACGACTCCTTCACCCCTCACCGACCTGCTTTTTCGCTGTTTTTGGGCCCAGAACGGCTCAAGGGCTAGCATCGGCGCAGCCGAGACGGGGGAGGGCACGTGAACATCGTTTTCAACAGGTCCGAGCGGCCCACGCTGGGGGCCGAGATCGAGGTCCAGATCGTGGACGAGTCGGGGGCGCTGGCGACCGACACGGCGGCCACGAAGATCCTCTCGGAGATCGGCGACGACACCTGGTACAAGCACGAGCTGCTCGAGTGCTGCATCGAGGTCATCACCGACGTCTGTCCGACGGTGGCGGCCGTCCGCAAGGACCTGGGAGACAAGATCGAGCACCTGATCGAGGTCTCGGAGGGCCTGGGCTACCGGATCATGTGCACCGGCACCCACCCGTTCTCGTCGTGGCGGGACCAGACCGTGTCCCCCGACCCCCGCTACCACCGCCTGATCGAGAACTGCCAGTGGACCGCCCGGCGCCTGTTGATCTTCGGCGTGCACACGCACGTAGGGGTGGGCTCGGGCGAAGAGGCGATCGCGATCTCGAACAGCCTGTCGACGTTCATCCCGCACTTCTTGGCCCTGTCTTCGTCTTCTCCGTTCTGGCAAGGCCGGGACACGGGCCTCGCCTCGGTGCGCTCGAAGGTCTTCGAGTCCCTACCGACCGCGGGCC
>Ga0208612_1001343_pt1 | contig 10237 bp, 9 predicted proteins | sample AntDryMetagUQ889_FD_188089 | JGI IMG/M metagenome (GOLD analysis project Ga0208612, IMG submission 188089) | Polar desert microbial communities from Antarctic Dry Valleys - UQ889 (SPAdes) | ecosystem: Environmental > Terrestrial > Soil > Desert | place: Antarctic Dry Valleys | collected 2008-12-31 | reverse complement strand
TGGTCGACCAGGGGAACTCGGTGCTCGTCATCGAGCACAATCTGGACGTGGTGAAGACCGCCGACTGGCTCATCGACCTCGGCCCGGAGGGCGGCGAGGGAGGCGGCACCGTGGTGGTTGAGGGGACACCGGAGAAGGTGGCCAAGACGCCGGAGAGCCACACCGGGAGGTTCCTGGCGCCGCTCCTCGGGATGTAGTGCTGCAGCGCCCGCCGGCCGGCACCATTCCCGACGCCCCAGGGTCGTACCAGTTCAAGGACGAGCATGGCCGGGTCATCTACGTGGGGAAGGCAAAGTCGCTCCGGCAGCGACTGAGCAGCTACTTCGGAAGCCTGAGCGCCCTCCCGCCTCGCACGGCCCAGATGGTGCAGTCGGCGGCGAGCGTGGAGTGGATCCGGGTCAGCAACGACGTGGAAGCGCTCATGCTGGAGTACAACCTCATCAAGCAGCACCGACCACGGTTCAACATCCGGCTGCGGGACGACAAGAGCTATCCCTTCCTCGCCATCACCATGGGCGACGAGTGGCCCCGGGCCATGGTCATGCGGGGGCACAAGCGCAAGGGCGTGCGCTACTTCGGGCCGTACGGGCATGCCTACGCCATACGCGAGACCCTCGACCTCCTGCTGCGCACGTTCCCCATCCGCACGTGCTCCGACAACAAGTTCAATCGCCATCAGCGTGAAGGTCGGCCATGCCTGCTGTTCCACATCGAGAAGTGCTCCGGGCCGTGCGTCAAGGAGATCGACCGGGAGGACTACGACGGCCTCGTGAGCGAGCTCGTCGGCTTCCTGGAAGGTGACAACCAGACCATCGTCCGCCGCCTCGAGCAGGAGATGCGCCAGGCGTCCGACACACTGGCCTACGAGCGGGCAGCCAGGCTGCGCGATCGCCTGGGGTCGGTGCGCAAGGCCATCGAGAAGCAGCAGATGGTCACCGAGCGATCCGAGGACATCGACGTGATCGGTATCGCCGAGGACGAGCTGGAGGCCGCGGTTCAGGTGTTCTACGTCCGCCGCGGCCGGGTCGTGGGGCGGAAGGGCTTCGTCCTCGACAAGGTGGAGGACCTGTCACGGCCCCAGCTCGTGGCCAACGTGCTGCAGCAGCTCTACGCCGAGACGACGTTGGCGCTCCCCAGGGAGATCCTCGTCCCCGAACTGCCTGACGAGTGTGACGTCATCGAGCAATGGCTCAGTGAACAGCGGGAGTCCCGGGTCGAGGTGCGTGTGCCGCAGCGGGGAGACAAGCGCTCGCTGCACGAGACCGTCACCCGCAATGCCCAGGAGGAGTTCGTGCGCCACCACCTGCGCCGCTCGTCGGACCACAACAGCAGGGCCCGCGCCCTCAACGCCCTCCAGGACGTGTTGGACCTGCCCCAGTCACCGCTGCGCATCGAGTGCTTCGACATGAGCCACATCCAGGGGTCCGACTACGTGGGCTCGATGGTGGTGATGGAGGACGGGCTGGCCAAGAAGGCCGACTACCGGCGCTTCAAGGTGAAGGAGGTGCCGGGGAACGACGACTACGCGGCCATGGAGGAGGTGCTCACCCGCCGGCTCACGGCGATGCTGGTCGAGCGCCGGCAGCCACCCGAGGAGCGGCGTCGGCGCTTCTCCTACCCGCCCCAGCTGCTGCTGGTGGACGGGGGGAAGGGTCAGCTGGCGGTGGCCCTGCGCGTGGTGGAGGACCTTGGCCTGGAGGAGGAGATCCCGGTGGCGGCTCTGGCCAAGCGTTTCGAGGAGGTGTACCTCCCGGGGCGAGCCGACCCGGTGAGCATCCCTCGCCACTCAGAGGCGTTGTACCTGCTGCAGCGGGTGCGAGACGAGGCCCATCGCTTCGCCATCACCTACCACCGCCAGCTCAGAGGCAAGCGGATGACCCAGAGCGCGCTCGACGATGTGCCCGGCCTGGGCCCGGTCCGGAGGAAGCGGCTCTTGACGGAGCTGGGCGGCGTGAGGGCGGTCAAGGCCGCCTCCCTGGAATCACTGCTGGCCCTCCCGTGGCTGCCCGACCCCGTGGCCCGATCGGTGCACGAGAAGTTCCACGATCCGGGTCCACGCCCGGGTGTCAGGGCATGAGCGCCGATGATCTGTGGGAGCAGCACGCCCGCTGGTGGCAGGACGCCTTCACCGATGGCGCCGATCCCGAGTACGTCGAGCAGATAGTCCCCCTGGCCGCCCAGCACCTGGCTGGGGCTCGCAGGGTGCTCGACGTAGGGACGGGGGAGGGCCAGCTGGCCCGGACGGCGGCACACTCGGGTTGCCGCGTGGTGGGGGTGGACCCTGCGTGGGCGCAGCTCGACGTGGCACGTCAACGCGGCGGCGGTCCTGCGTACTGCCGGGCGGAGGCGGCCCAGCTCCCCCTGGCGTCCCGGACCTTCGACGCCGTGCTGGCCTGCCTGGTGTTCGAGCACATCGACGCCGTCGACGACGCCATCGCCGAGGTGGCTCGAGTGCTGGCGCCGGGCGGGCGCTTCCTGTTCTTCCTGAACCATCCTCTTCTCCAAGCGCCCGGCAGCGGCTGGATCGACGACCACATCATCGACGAGCAGTACTGGCGCATCGGTCCATACCTCAGGGAAGACTCGTCCTTGGAGGAGGTGGAGAAGGACGTCTTCCTTCCCTTCGTCCACCGCCCCCTTTCGCGTTACGTCAACGCCATGGCCGAGCACGGACTCCTGCTCACCCGCATGGAGGAACCGGCACCACCCCCGGGCTTCCTGGCCCGAGCCGAGGAGTACCGGGACGCCGACACCATCCCCCGCCTCCTCTTCATGCGCGCCGAGAAGCAGCCAGGGCGGCCCTGACCTGTGACAATTGGGGCGTGGCCGAGTATCTGATCATCACTGGCTTGTCGGGAGCGGGGCGGAGCACGGCGGCCGACACCCTGGAGGACCACGGGTGGTTGGTCATCGACAACCTGCCCCCCTCGCTGATACCCAAGGTGAGCGAGCTGGTGGCGCGTCCCGGCAGCGAGAAGGAGAAGGTGGTCCTCGTCAGCGGGCGGGGCGGGGCCGAGTACGTGGGCGAGCTGACGGCCGCCATCGAACAGCTGAGGCATGCCGGCAACCACGTGGGGGTGCTCTTCCTCGAGGCGGCCGACGAGGTCCTCCTGCGACGGTTCAAGGGGACCCGGCGACGTCATCCTGTGGCCGTGGGCAGCGTGGCCGAGGGCATTGCCCGGGAGCGGGATGTATTGGAGGCCATCAAGCGACAGGCCGACGTGGTGGTGGACACGAGCGAGCTGAACGTGCACCAGCTGCGGGACCGGGTGGTGGAGCTGTACGAAAGGTCCGACCCGGGAGTGGGGATGCAGACCTCAGTGGTGTCCTTCGGCTACAAGCACGGCGTTCCGCTGGAGGCCGACCTGGTGCTCGACTGCCGGTTCCTTCCCAACCCCCATTGGGTGGACGAGCTGCGACCGAAGACCGGCCTCGACGAGCCGGTGCGGGACTATGTGATGGCCCAGCCGGAGACCAAGGACTTCCTGCATCGCCTGGACGACCTGCTGGACCTCGTGCTCCCGGGCTACGCCCGCGAGGGCAAGTCGTACCTCACGATCGCCGTGGGGTGCACGGGCGGACGCCACCGCTCCGTGGTGCTGGCCCAGGAGATCGCCCATTGCGTGCAGGCCCACGGCTTCGACCCCACCGTCCATCACCGGGACCTCTACCGGTGAGGGAACGGCGACGCGCGCCGGCATGACCGGCTCCGGCCGGTCGGGTCCTCGCGTTGTCGCCCTCGGCGGGGGGCACGGTCTGGCCGCCACACTCGAGGCCACCCGTCACTACGCCGGCGACGTCACCGCCATCGTGAGCGGTGCCGATGACGGTGGTTCGAGCGGCCGCCTGCGGGACGCCTTCGGCATACCTCCCCCCGGCGACCTTCGGCGCTGCCTGGTGGCCCTGGGGGAGCCGGGATCGCTGTGGGGGCGGGTCTTCGAGCACCGCTTCGACGCCGGAGAGCTGGAAGGCCATCCGGTCGGCAACCTGATCATCGCCGGCCTCGCCACCAGCACGGGCAACTTCATTGCCGCCCTGGAGGAGGCCGGGCGCCTGGTAGCGGCAGCCGGAAGGGTTGTCCCGGCAACGTCCACGCCGGTGGTGTTGAAGGCGGAGGCCGACGGGAGCCCGGTGGAGGGCCAGGTCGCAGTGGCCGGGACCCGCCACATCTCCAAGGTCTCGATCGTGCCACCCGACGCCGAGCCTCCGATCGAGGCACTCGACGCCCTCAGCCGCGCCGACCAGGTCGTGCTCGGTCCCGGCTCCCTGTACACCAGCGTCCTCGCGGTGGTGGCCGTGCCCGCCCTTCGCGATGCGCTGGCCGCAAGCCCGGCGCGGAAGGTGTACGTGTGCAACCTGCGTCACCAGGTCCCCGAGACGGAGGGTTACGACGTCGCTGCCCACGTCGAAGCCCTGAGCGCCCACGGCTTGGAGGTGGACGTCGTCCTCTGCGACCCGAGAGGCATGGCGAGAGGCGATGTGGCCGTGAAGTGCGTCGAAGCGGACATGGCCGGACCGGACGGCGTCGCCCATGACCCGCTGAAGCTGGCTCGGGCTCTGTCGGCTCTGGTCGGATAGGGTCGAGCCCACACAAGAGCGCAACCAGGAGGTCACAAAGGATGACGATAAGAGTCGGCGTCAATGGCTTCGGTCGCATCGGCCGGAACTTCTTCCGAGCTGCCCAGAAGTCCGGGAAGATGGAGGTCGTCGGCATCAACGACCTCGTGCCACCCGACACGAACGCTCATCTCCTCAAGTACGACACCACCTACGGCACCCTGAAGGAGTCCGTCGACGTGACCGACGACGGCATCTCGGTGGACGGGCGGGAGATCAAGGTCTTCGCCGAGAAGGACCCCAAGGCCATCCCATGGTCGGATCTGGAGGTGGACCTCGTTGTGGAGTCCACCGGTATCTTCACCGACGGGCCCTCGGCCTCGGCCCACATCGACGCCGGTGCCCCCTTCGTGCTGATCTCCGCTCCGGCCAAGGAGGTCAGCAAGACCTTCGTCTACGGGGTCAACCACGAGGACTTCGACCCCGACGAGGACAAGGTCACGTCCAACGCCTCCTGCACCACCAACTGCTTCGTGCCCATGGTCAAGGTTCTCGACGACGCCTTCGGCATCGAGAAGGGCTTCATGACCACGGCCCACGCCTACACCAATGACCAGAGCCTCCAGGACTTCGCCCACAAGGACCTGCGGCGGGCCCGCTCTGCGCCCAACAACATCATCCCCGCCTCCACCGGAGCGGCCCGGGCCACAGGCCAGGTGTTGAAGCACATGGAGGGCAAGCTGGACGGCACCGCGCTGCGGGTACCCGTGCCCGTGGGGTCCATCACGGACTTCACCGCCGTGGTCAACAAGGACGTGACGGTGGAGGAGATCAACGACGCCTTCAAGGCCGCCGCCGGCGACGGCCCCCTGTCGGAGGTCCTCGTGTACAGCGAGGCACCCATCGTGTCCTCCGACATCGTCGGCAGCGCCGCGAGCTGCACCTTCGACTCCGATCTCACGTTCGCCATGGGCAACCTGGTGAAGGTCCTGGGCTGGTACGACAACGAGTGGGGTTACTCCTGCCGGCTTGTCGACATGGGCCTGCTCATCGGCGCAGCCAACCAGAAGTAGTCGTGGAGATCCCGCAGCTGGAGGATCTCCCTGACCCGTCGGGCAAGAAGGTCCTCCTCAGAGCCGACTTCAACGTCCCCATCTCCGACGGCAAGGTGGGCGACGACATGCGCATCAAGGCCGCCCTCCCCACCATCGAGTGGCTTCTGGAGCACGGTGCCGAGATCACGGCGTGCACCCACCTGGGCCGCCCCAAGGGTGAGCCCAACGACGAGTACTCGCTGGACCCGGTACGGGAGCGCCTGAAGGAGCTTGCTCCCGGCGTGGAGCTCATGGAGAACCTGCGCTTCGACCCGGGCGAGGAGGACAACGACGACGACTTCGTCGAGCGCCTCATCGAGGGCCAGGACCTCTATGTGAACGATGCCTTCGGCGCCTCGCACCGCTCCCACGCCTCCATCGTGGGGCCGCCGAAGCACCTTCCGAGCGCCGCCGGCCGCCTCCTCACCAAGGAGGTGGACAAGCTGGGTGGGCTCCTGGAGGATCCGGGCCGGCCGTTCGTGGCCATCCTGGGCGGGGCCAAGGTGAGCGACAAGATCGGCATCATCAAGACTCTCTTGGACAAGGTCGACCGCCTCCTCATCGGTGGCGCCATGGCCTACAGCTTCTTGAAGGCTTCCGGCCACGACATCGGGGACTCATTGGTCGAGGAGGACCAGGTCGACGCGTGCAAGGAGCTGTTGGAGACCGAGAAGATCGTGATACCGATCGACAACGTGGCCCTGAGCGACGACGACGAGGTGGAGACGGTGGGTGAGGACATACCCGACGGCTCCAAGGGGATGGACATCGGTCCCGACACGTGCGAGAAGTTCGCCGAGGAGATCAAGAAGGCCAAGACGGTGTTCTGGAACGGGCCCATGGGCGTGTTCGAGGACGAGCGGTTCGAGGCCGGTACGAGGGCAGTAGCCGAGGCGGTGGCCGAGGCCGACGGCTTCACCGTGGTGGGTGGGGGAGACAGTGCCAGCGCCCTGGCCCAGTTCGGACTGGACGGCGAGGTCGATCACCTTTCCACGGGCGGCGGGGCGTCGCTCGAATACTTGGAGCAGGGTGACCTTCCTGGCCTCGAGGCCCTTCGTGAGGCGGCGGACGGCTGATGGCTGAGAACGGCGGGGGTCGAAAGCCGCTCATGAGCGGCAACTGGAAGATGAACCACAACCACCTCCAGGCCATCCAGGTCGTCCAGAAGCTGGCCACCCGGTTGGATGACAGGGTCTACGACGCGGTGGACGTGTCGGTGCACCCGCCCTTCACCGGTCTGCGTTCGCTGCAGACCATGATCGAGGCCGACAAGCTGCCCATCGCCCTCGGTGCCCAGAACTGTTACTGGGAGGAGTCCGGGGCCTACACCGGAGAGGTCAGCCCGCAGATGCTGGCCAAGCTGAACGTGGTCTACGTGGTGGTCGGCCATTCCGAGCGTCGCCAGCACTTCGACGAGACCGACGAGGTGGTCAACAAGAAGGTCAAGGCGGTGCTGGCCGCAGGCATGACGCCCATCATGTGCGTGGGCGAGACGATCGAGGAGCGGGAGGCGGGCGACGCCCAGCACAAGGTGCAGAACCAGATCCGTAGCGGCCTCCTCGGCGTCTCCGACGAGGATGTGGGCGGGATGGTCATCGCCTACGAGCCCGTCTGGGCCATCGGCACAGGGGAGACGGCCACCGCCGACGACGCCCAGGAGATGTGCGAGGCCATACGGGTCTTGGTGGCCGAGACCAGCAGTGACGACGCCGCCGAGACCCTGCGCATCCAGTACGGAGGTTCGGTGAAGCCCGACAACACGGCCGAGCTCATGGACCAGCCCGACATCGACGGGGCGTTGGTGGGCGGCGGGAGCCTGGATCCTGACGACTTCGCCAAGATCGTACGGTTCCAGGCGCCGTCGGACTGATAGCGCTCACTGCTACCCTCCTTTCGACGTGTTGACCGCGCTTGTTGTGATCGTCCACGTTGTGGTGTCCCTGACGCTGATCCTGCTGATCCTGCTCCACAGCGGCCGTGGGGGCGGGTTGTCGGACATGTTCGGGGGTGGCATGGGCAGCGCCGCTGCAGGCTCCACCGTCGTGGAGCGAAACCTCGACCGCATCACAGTTGCCGCTGCAGTGGTGTTCGCCTTCACCACGGTGATCCTGGCCATCCGCCTGCAGTGACCGCGCCGGGCATGGCGCGAGGTTGCCCAATGAGGCCGGCCCAATGAGGCCGGCCCTGTGAGGCGGGCCCCATGAGACGGGCGCTGTGGGGCGCCCTGGCCGTGCTTGTGCTGCTCCTGCCGGCCCTGCCGCTCGGGGGTGAGCGTGAGGCTGCGCAGTTCCAGCGCCCCGAGCAGCTCGACCCGGGCAAGGTCCTGCGGGTCGGTGTCACCCGCCTGCCCACGCTGGACCCCGCCCAGGCTCGATCGGTGGACCAGACGCTGGTCGCCGACCAGCTGTTCGACTCGCTCACCACGGTGGACCCGACCACCCTGCAGCCGGGCCCGGCGCTCGCCGAGCGGTGGCAGGTGTCTGCGGACCAGAAGCAGTGGGACTTCGTGGTGCGGGCCGGAGCAGTGTTCTCCAACGGCCGGCCCATCACATCCGAGGACGTCAGGTACTCGTTGGAGCGCGTGGCCCGGCCGGGCTCGGGCTCACCGGTCGCCGATCTCCTCCAGCTGGTGAGCGGCTACGACCCGTTCCGCAAGAATGCCGCCCCCGGCCTTGCCGGTGTCACCGCTCCCACGCCGAACGTGGTCCACATCAGCCTCGATCAGCCCTGGGCGCTCCTACCCACAGCGCTGAGCAGCCCGCTCTTCGGGGTGGTCGCCAAGGAGTCCGCCGAGGCCCCTGGTCCGGGGCCCACCATCACCGACGAGCCCGTGTCGAGCGGTCCCTTCCAGGTGGGGCGCCAGCGAGGGCAGACGCTGGCCTTGATCCCCGCTCGGGCCACGGATACCAAGCTTTCGGGCATCGACGTGGTGCGCTTCGACGACATCGGGCTGGCGTACCAGGCGTTCAAGGACGGCGATCTCGACTTCGTCAGGGTGCCGGCGGACGACATCACCGAGGCCGGCCGCCGCTTCGGGCGCCAGGGGTTCCGCCCCTACCTGGCCGAGCTCTTCTACGGCTTCAACCTGAAGAACCCGAAGTTCGCTGACGCCCGGTTCCGTGAGGCGATCGTGCGTGGCATCGACCGGCGAGCGATCGTGACCGCCATCTATCAGGGAACGGTGCGGCCCACGGACAGTACGGTTCTCGACGGAGTGGGTAGCAAGGCCTTCGTGTGCGAGCGCTGCGCCTACGACCCTGTCCGGTCGAGGGCTCTGCTACAGGAGGCCTTCAAGGGAGCGCCGCCTCCGCCTGTCGCCCTCGACTACGACGACGACGCCACCCAGGACGCCATCGCCAAGGCCATCCAGGCCAGCCTCGCCCAGGTGGGCATCAAGGTGGACCTGCGGCCCAAGGCGCCCCGGGACTACGACGGTTTCGCCCTCTCCAACGAGCCGGAGATCTTCCGCCTGGGATGGATCGCCAACTACCCGTCGGCCGACGCCATCCTCGCCCCGCTCTTCGCCACCGACTCACTCGACAACCTCACCGGCTACTCGAATCCGGCGGTGGATGCGATGCTCAAGTCGGCCCGGCTCGAGAGCGATCCCGGCCGGAGGGTCGAGCTGTACCAGCAGATCGAGAGCACGATCATGGAGCAGGTGCCGGTGGTGCCCATCGCCCAATTCAACGTGCACTCGGTGATCGCCAAGCGGGCCAAAGGGGTGAAGCTCAACAGCTTCGGCAGCTTCGACGCCACCCAGGTCCGGGTCGGCTGAGGCGGCCGGATGGCCACCACCGGCAAGGTAGAGTCGCGCCCCGCCGGCCATTGTGGTGGGCGCTTCGTCGGAGTGGCGGAATAGGTAGACGCGCTAGCTTGAGGGGCTAGTGCCCGAAAGGGCGTGGGGGTTCAAGTCCCCCCTCCGACACAGGTAAAGTAGCTGGTCAGAGCCTATTTTGGCTCTCGACGGTATTGGTCGACTTCCAGAAATCGGACCGCGTCTACGAAACGTCTAAGAAGTTGTCTCACTGAGGGATCGGCCTGAGGCCGAACACCACCCACTTGCGGGAAGGCGAACGTGGCGCAGAGCAAGCGACGAGGCCGGAGCAGACCGGGCGTCTACTAGCGCCGGGGGAAGTGGTTCTACACACTTGACGTGAAGGACCCCGCCACCGGAACGTGGCGCAAGAAGTGGTCGCGGGCCCACGCCACCCAGACGGAGGCGTACGAGGCCCGGGTCGAGGCCCTTGGCCGCATCCAGAGGGGCCAGTGGGCCGACCCGGGGAGAAAGACGGTGGGGGAGTACCTCGAGGCGTGGCAGGCCGGCCGGCCCGTCGGCTTCGGGCTGCGGGCGACGACCGCCAACACCTACCGCTACCAGCTGCAGTGGGCGATGCCACGAATCGGCCACATCAAGCTCCGGGATCTCGAGCCCACCCACCTGCGGTCCCTCTACCGCGAGCTGCTCGCCGGCGGTGGCAAGGGAGGCAAGGCGCTGTCGGTCGCCAGCGTGCAGGGGGTACACCGTTGCCTCCACAAGGCGATGCAGGATGCCGTCGAGGACGGTCTGCTGGTCCGCAATCCGC
>Ga0208612_1001342_pt1 | contig 10241 bp, 11 predicted proteins | sample AntDryMetagUQ889_FD_188089 | JGI IMG/M metagenome (GOLD analysis project Ga0208612, IMG submission 188089) | Polar desert microbial communities from Antarctic Dry Valleys - UQ889 (SPAdes) | ecosystem: Environmental > Terrestrial > Soil > Desert | place: Antarctic Dry Valleys | collected 2008-12-31 | reverse complement strand
GAGCCCCCGCGGGGCCCGGTCGGTCTTCTATACTGGCCCGACCACTTTCATGACCGGCCGGGTGGCCGTGAGGTTGAAGTGGGCTCGCCGGGGCCCACTTTTTTTTCGCCCGAGTCAGATGGAGACACGACCCTTGAAGCCCATGCAGAGCGACATCGAGAAGCGGCTGGCCGCCGTGGAGCCGGATGTCGAGGTGCTCGCCGTCGAGCAGGCCTCCGCCTGGAAGGTGCGCCTCGTCATCGACCATCCGGCCGGCGTGGATCTCGCCCTCTGCGAGCGGGTCACCGCCCACCTGCGCGAGATACTGACCCTCGTCGGGCTCGAGGTCTCCTCGCCCGGGCCGCGCCGTCCGCTCACCAAGCCTCACCACTTCCGCCAGTTCGTGGGTCGGCGCGCCCGCGTGCGCACGCGCCAGCCCCGCGACGGGCACTCATCGTTCACCGGGGAGCTCGTGGACGCGTCTGACCGGGAGGTGGTCATGGCCGCCGAAGCCGGAGTGGTGTCCATTCCCTACTCCGAGATCAACCGAAGCAACCTGCTGGAGGGCTAGCGCGATGTCAAGAGAGATCGTCGATGCAGTACACGTCCTCGAGCGTGAGAAGGGGATCTCCGCCGAGACGCTGATGAACGCGCTCGAGGACGCCCTGCTGTCCGCCTACAAGAAGAGCCCCGGCTCCGCGAAGTACGCGCGCGTGGACATGGAGCGCGAGACCGCGGACTTCCGCGTCTACGAGCTGATGGTGCCGCCCGAGCTCGAGGAGCAGCTCCTCGAGGAGGTCGAGGTGGCCGAGGCGGGCGTCGACCCCGAGACCGGCGAGATGCGCGAGCCGGCCGAGCCGGAGATCCCCCCGGAGGTGCTGGTCGAGTACACCGATCAGATCGACGAGCGCGACGTGACGCCCGACAACTTCGGCCGCATCGCCGCTCAGACGGCCAAGCAGGTGATCCTCCAGCGCATCCGCGAGGCCGAGCGCGACATGATGTTCGACGAGTACCAGGACCGCGTCGGCGAGATGATCACCGGGATCATCCAGCAGTCGGACTCCCGCTACACGCTGGTCCAGCTGCGCGAGCGCGTCGAGGCGCTGCTCCCGAAGTCCGAGCAGGTCGACGGTGAGCGCTACGACCACGGGGCGCGGGTCAAGGCCGTCATCACGGACGTGTCGAACCAGACGAAGGGCCCGAGCATCATCGTCTCGCGGCGCTCCCCCGAGCTGATCCGCAAGCTGTTCGAGCTCGAGGTGCCGGAGGTGGCCGACGGCCTCGTCGAGATCCAGAACGTGGCCCGCGAGCCCGGCTACCGCTCGAAGATCGCGGTGGTGTCGCACGCGAACGGGGTCGACCCCGTCGGCGCCTGCGTCGGCCCACGCGGCTCGCGGGTGCGGATGGTCGTCTCCGAGCTCCGCGGCGAGAAGATCGACATCATCCCCTTCAACGAGGAGCCCGCCCGCTTCGTGGCCAAGGCGCTGTCGCCGGCCCGCGTGCGCGAGGTGCTGGTGGACGACCAGCAGCAGCAGGCCACGGTCATCGTGCCCGACGACCAGCTCTCGCTGGCCATCGGCAAGGAGGGGCAGAACGCCCGTCTCGCCGCGCGACTGACCGGCTGGCGCGTGGACATCCGCTCGGAGACCGAGTTCGCCGAGGACGACTCCCAGGGCTACGACGAGGAGGAGACCGCGGGCCGCTGCGCCGCGATGCGCCCGTCGGGCAAGCGGTGTCCGAACGCCGCGCTGCCGGGCTCGAAGTACTGCGGCCTGCCCGCCCACCAGGCCCTCGAGGGCAAGGAGGGAGACGTCATAGGGCGCGGTGCCACCGCCTGAGGCGTGGTAGCGCACGTACCGTTGCGGCGCTGCGTCGGCTGCGGGCGCTCCCGCCCGAAGGCCGACCTCGTGCGTTTCGTCAGGGGGCCGGAAGGAGTGGAGGCCGACCCCGCGGCGCGCCGGCCGGGCCGCGGCGCCTACGTATGCCGTGACGCCGACTGCGCGCGGGCCGCGATCACGCGCCGAGGCTTCGCGCGCGCCCTCCGCGGCCCGGCAGAGGTGACCCGTAAGACCCTAGACTGGATGGAGACATGGCCAAGAAGCGCGTCCACGAGATAGCCAAGGAGAAGGGCATCTCCTCGAAGGAGGTGATCGCCACGCTCCAGAGCGCCGGGTTCGACGTCAAGGCCGCGGCCTCGAGCGTCGACGAGCGCGACATCGCCACCGCCTTCGACGGTGGCGGCGACGTGCGCGCCGCCGAGGCCGCCGCTGCCGCTGAGCGCGCGTCCGGTGACGGCCGCGCGGCCGCGCAGCGCACCGAGCCCGACGGCCGTCAGCCGGCCGCGAGCGCCTCACAGGCCTCGGGCGGTGGCGCCGCCGCGGAACGCCGGCCCACGCGCGGGCGTCCCGCCGAGGCCGCGGGTGCCGGAGGGCGCCGTCGGCGCGTGGTCATCGACTCCCAGGCCTCGCGTCGCGGCAGCGGCCCCGCCCCGCCCATGCAGCAGCCCCCTCGCCGCCGCGGACGCTCGCGCCGGCGGACTCCGTGGGTCGAGCCCGATCTGAACGCCGTCCCCGAGCCCGAGCCCGAGGCCCCGCCCACGCGGATCAACTCCGGCGCCAGCGTCAAGGAGGTGGCCGAGTCCCTCGGGCTCGGCCCCGCCGAGGTCATCAAGAAGCTGATGAGCCTCGGGGAGATGGCCACCATGACCCAGACCCTCTCCGACGAGGCCGTGGGAGTGCTCGCCGAGGAGTTCGACATGAAGGTCGAGATCGTCCACGTGGGCGAGGAGGCCGCGCCCGAGCCCGACTTCGCGGACACCGACGAGGACCTCCAGCCGCGTCCGCCGGTGGTCACGATCATGGGCCACGTCGACCACGGCAAGACCTCGCTGCTCGACGCCATCCGTCAGACCGAGGTGGCCGCCGGCGAGGCGGGCGGGATCACCCAGCACATCGGCGCCTACCAGGTACGCCACGACGACGCCCCGATCACGTTCCTCGACACCCCGGGTCACCAGGCCTTCACCGCCATGCGCGCCCGCGGGGGCCGGGTGGCCGACATCGCGGTCATCGTCGTGGCGGCGGACGACGGGGTCATGCCGCAGACCCGCGAGGCCATCGACCACGCGAACGCGGCCGAGGTGCCGATGCTCGTGGCCGTCAACAAGATCGACCTCGAGGGCGCCGATCCCAACCGGGTGCGCGGCGAGCTGGCCGGGATCGGCCTGACCCCGGCGGACTGGGGCGGGGACACCGAGTTCGTCGACGTCTCGGCGAAGACCCGCGACGGACTGGACGCGCTGCTCGAGAACCTCGTGACCATCGCCGACATCCAGGAGCTGCGCGCCAACCCCGACGCCCAGGCGTCGGGGAGCGTCATCGAGTCACGGCTCGACCCGGGCCGGGGCCCGGTTGTGTCCCTGCTCGTGCAGCGCGGCACGCTGAAGGTCGGCGACGCGCTCGTGGGCGGATCGAGCTGGGGGCGGGTACGCGCGATGCATGACTACCGGGGCGAGCGGGTGCAGACCGCCACCCCCGGCGAGCCGGTCGAGGTGCTCGGCTTCGACGGCGTGCCGGAGGCCGGGGAGAACGTGCGGGTGGTCGACCACGAGCGCATCGCCCGCCAGCAGGCCGGCGACCGCGCGAACCGCCTGAAGACCGAGGCCATCGCCCGCCGCCAGGGCGTCCGGATCTCGCTCGAGGACGTCTTCGCCCGCGCTCAGCAGGGCGAGGTGCGAGAGCTCAACCTGATCGTCAAGGCCGACGTCGCGGGCTCGCTCGAGGCCATCGAGGACGAGATCGCCAAGCTCCCCCAGGAGGAGGTCCCGGTCCGGGTCATCCACGACGGGGTGGGCGGGATCAACGAGTCCGACGTCATGCTGGCCTCGGCCTCCCACGCGGTGATCATCGGCTTCAACGTCCGCCCTGTGCAGGACGCGCGCTCGGTGGCCGAGCGCGAGGGCGTCGAGATCCGCGGCTACTCGGTCATCTACAAGGTGATCGAGGAGCTGCGCTCGGCGATGGAGGGCATGCTCGTCCCCGAGGAGGTCGAGGACACCGTCGGCGTCGCCGAGATCCGGCAGGTCTTCCGCGCCTCCCGCATCGGGGCCATCGCCGGCTCGTACGTCCGTGACGGCACGATCCGGCGCGGTGCCCGGGCGCGTCTCGTGCGCGGCGGCACGGTTGTCCACGAGGGCCGGATCGGCTCGCTGCGGCGCTTCCAGGACGACGCGCGCGAGGTGCAGGCGGGCTACGAGTGCGGCATCGTGCTCGAGAACTACGCCGACATCCGCGTGGAGGACACGATCGAGGTGTACGAGACGAGGCAGGTCGAGCGCGAGCTCTGAGCGGCGCCCCGCCGTGGCCTTCGTCTGCCTCATCCGCATCCACCTCCACCTGCCGACCGGTGGCTCCCTGAAGGGCAAGCGCAAGGAGCTGCTGAGCCTGAAGGCCGGCCTACAGCGGCGCTTCGGCGCGGCCGTCTCCGAGACCGACCATCACGAGCTCTGGCAGCGCTCCACGCTGTCGGCGGCGCTCGTCGGGCGCGACGCCTCGCAGGTGAGGGCCACGGCCGACAGGCTCGAGCGCTGGGTGGACACGCAGTTCCCGGACGGGGTGCGGATCGAGCGAGGCCTCCTGTCGGTCGACGAGCTGATCGGATAGAGCGGACTCACGCTTTCGTAATGACCGCCTCGGACGCTGGGAGATAGGATGACCACCGGTCGCATGCGGAGGGTCGACGAGGCGGTCCGGCAGGTGGTCTCCGAGCACCTGGCGGGAAGCGTCGATGATCCGCGCGTGGGGTTCGTGACCGTGACAGGGGTTCAGACGGCGCCGGACCTGAGCCACGCCCGCGTGTGGGTGAGCGTCCTCGGAGACGAGAAGGCGCGCGACGAGGCGCTCGAAGGGCTCGCCTCCTCGCGGGGGCTCCTGCAGGCGAAGCTGGGAGGAGAGCTGAGGATGAAACGGACGCCGACCCTCGAATTCAGCTACGACGAGTCGATCGACCGGGGGATGCGCATGGAGGAGCTCTTGGCCGAAGAGGCCACGGCACGCGACGAGGAAGGGGCATGATGCAGGCGATGGGCGCACCGACCGAGACCGAGACCGGGCTCGTGCTTGACGAGATCCGCCGCGCGGAGAAGCTGCTGCTGGCCACCCACGAGCACCCGGACGGCGACGCCCTCGGCTCCCTGCTCGGCATGCACCGGGTGCTCGGCGAGCTCGGCAAGGACTCCGTGATGCTGGTCGCCCCCACCGACCTGCCGGTGCCCCACGAGTACCGCCACATGAGCGTCGACGAGCTGACCACCGCGCCGCCGCCCGACGCCTCGGAGCGCGTGGTCGTGCTCCTCGACTGCGGGAACATCGACCGTGCCCCGGTGGACTCGGTGCGCCGCGACGGGGTCCACATCGTCAACGTCGACCACCACCACGACAACACGCGCTTCGGCACGGTCAACCTCGTCCGTCCCGAGGCATCCTGCACCGCGGAGATCGTCTTCGACCTGGCGCGCGAGCTCGGCGTGGAGCTCACCCCGGAGATCGCCGAGCCACTCTACATAGGGCTCGTGACCGATACCGGGCGCTTCTCCCACGAGAGCGTCACCCCCGAGGCCCACCACATGGCCGCCGAGCTGATCGAGGCCGGCGTCGACGCCGGCGCCGTGTCCCGGCGCCTCTATCAGGAGCTCCCCTACCAGCGCCTGCTCCTCCTCCAGCACGCGCTCGCCAACGTCTACCGCCTGGCCGACGGGCGCATCACCGCCACCGTGCTCACCCGCGAGGACTTCGAGGCGGCCGGCGCCACGGAGACCGACGCCGAGGGCATCGTCGACACGCTGCGCACGGTGGAGGGCACGGCCGTGGCCGCGCTCGTCCGGGACCGCCTCGACGCGCCCGACGGCGGGCTGCGCAAGGTCTCGCTGCGGGCCAACGACGAGCGCGTCGACGTCTCCCGCACGGCCCGCGGCCTCGGTGGCGGCGGCCACCGCCGGGCCGCCGGCTTCACATCCTCGCTGGGCGTGCCCGAGCTCTTCGACCACCTCTGTGACGAGGTCCGGACGCAGCTCGCCGAGGGGGCCGACGGAGCGGCCTGAGCTCATGCCCGTCCCGGCGGGGGTCATCCTCGTGGCCAAGCCCGCCGGAGTCACCTCCCATGACGTCGTCGCTCGCGTTCGGCGAGCCCTCGGTCGCGGCGTCAAGGTCGGACACGCCGGAACGCTCGACCCGTTCGCCACCGGTCTCCTCCTGGTACTGGTCGGCAGGGCCACGCGCGCCCAGCGCTTCATCACGTCGCTGCCGAAGACCTACCGGACGGTGGCGCGGCTCGGCTGGCGCTCGGACACCGGCGACCGCGACGGGGAGCTCGTGCACACCGGGCGAGTGCCGGCCGAGCTCCACCTGCCCACCGGCGAGGTGCACCAACGACCACCCGCCTACTCGGCCGTGCGGGTCGGAGGCGAGCGCCTCTACCGCAAGGCCCGTCGTGGTGAGCCGGTCGAGGGGCCCGAGCGGCTCGTCCACGTGCACCGCTTCGAGCAGGTCTGGCGCGACGGCGAGCGGGTGGGCCTCGAGATCGAGTGCTCGGCCGGCACCTACGTGCGCCAGCTCGTGGCCGCGCTAGGCGACGCCTACTGCGAGGAGCTCGAGCGCACGCGCGTCGGCCCCTTCTCGCTGATCGAGGCCGATGCCGAGCGGGTCGTGCCCCTCGAGGCCGCCCTGACGTTCCTGCCCGAGCTCAGCCTCGACGTCGACGACGCCGAGCGGGTGCGCCATGGCGTGGCGCTGCCCGCGACCGCCGAGCCGGCTGGCGAGCCGGCGGGCGCTTCTCCCCGATCGACCGACGCCCGATCTCACGCCGGTCCGATGCGCATGACCCACGAGGGCCGGCTGCTGGCGGTCTACGAGCGCAGCGAGGAGCGGTTGCGCGCCCTCGTAGTGTTCGCCGGATGAAGGTCGTCGCGCTCACGGACGCCGAGCCGCGCGCGCGGCGCGTGGCGGTCGGGACCTTCGACGGCGTGCATCTCGGCCACCGCGAGGTCATCCGCGGCGCCGACACCGTCCTCACCTTCGATCCACACCCGCTGGCCGTGACCCGCCCGAAGGCCCTGCCGCGCCTGCTCGACCCGTTCCCGGTGAAGCGGGATCTGATCGCCTCGCTCGGCGTGGACGAGCTCGTGGTCGCGACGTTCGACCGCGAGCTCGCGTCGAGGTCGGCCGAGCGCTTCGTGGAGGAGGTGCTCGTCGATGGCCTGGGGGCCGCCCACGTCTCGGTGGGCGAGAACTTCCGCTTCGGCCGGCGAGCCGAGGGAGACACCGACGTGCTCGTGGCCCATCCCGAGTTCGAGACCCGCGTGGTGACCCTCGTCGAGGCCGCCGGGGAGACGGTGTCCTCGAGCCACATCCGCGGCCTCGTGGCGGCCGGAGAGGTCGCGGAGGCCGCCGACTTCCTCGGGCGTCCCTTCCTGCTGGAGGGTGAGGTGGTGACCGGCGAGGGCCGCGGCCGCGGCCTCGGCATGCCCACCGCCAACCTCGTGCCCGACGACCGCCTCGTGTGTCCCGGCCATGGGATCTACGCGGCGCGCGTCGAGGTCGAGGGCACGAGCCATGTGGCGGCGGTCAGCGTGGGGGTGCGGCCGACGTTCGGGGCCGGGCGCTCGCTGCTCGTCGAGAGCTACCTGCTCGACTTCGACGGCGACCTCTACGGGCGGACGCTGCGGGTGGCGTTCCTCGACCGGATCAGGGGCGAGCGACGCTTCGAGACGACCTCCGACCTGGTCCGTCAGATGCACGAGGACGTCGACCGGGTGCGTGAGATGACCTCTGCTACGGTCCCGCGCCGATGACCCTGACCGTCGAGGACAAGCGCGAGATCGTCGGGCGCTTCGGCAAGTCCGATACCGACACCGGGTCCACGGAGGTGCAGGTCGCACTGCTCACCGCACGGATCAACGAGCTCACCGAGCACCTGCGGACGCACAGCAAGGACCACCACTCGCGGCGCGGGCTGCTCATGCTGGTGGGCAAGCGCCGGCGGCTGTTGAACTACCTTCGCCGTAGCGATCTCGACCGGTACCGATCGCTGATCGGCGAGCTCGGCCTACGGCGCTAGACGCCGACCCGGGGACGCTTCGGATGCTGATCGAGCCGGGCGCGCCCGCGCCCGACTTCACGCTGCCCGACCAGGACGGCAACGAGGTCTCCCTGTCGGATCTCCGCGGGCGAAGGTCGGTGCTCGTCTTCTACCCGCTCGACTTCTCGCCGGTCTGTACCGACCAGCTGAACGTCTACCAGGAGGTCCTCCCCGAGATCCAGGCCAGCGGCGCGGAGCTCTACGGGGTCTCGGTGGACTCGGCCTACGCGCACCGTGCGTTCCAGCAGCAGCTCGGGCTCTCGTTCCCGCTGCTCGCCGACTTCAACCCGAAGGGCGCGGTGACGAAGTCCTACGGCGCCTACCTCGAGGAGCGCGGGCACGGCACCCGTGCGCTCGTGTTGATCGGCCCGGACCTCGAGATCGAGTGGTCGCACCTCTCGCCCAGCCCGCTCGAGATCCCCGGCGCGAACCTGATCTTCGACGCCCTGGAGCACCAGCCGGCCTGAGCCCGGCTTGGGGCGCGGCGGCTTGCGCAGCGCGCCGTCACCCGACCTACGTCCCGAGGACCACGTCCGCGGCGAAGGCCCCGTCACGGTCGTCGAGTACGGCGACTACGAGTGCCCCTACTGCGCGAAGGCCGACCTCATGCTGGCCTCGCTGCCCGTGCGCCGCGCCTTCCGCCACTTCCCGGTCGTCTCGAAGCACCCGCGGGCGCGGCGGCTGGCCGAGGCGGTCGAGGCCGCCGCTCTCCAGGACGCGTTCTTCGCCATGCACGACTCGCTGTTCGCCGACCAGGGGCGCCTCGACGATCCGCACCTCTGGGAGCGCGTTCGAGCGCTCGGACTCGACCTCGACCGCTTCGAGCACGACCGCCGTTCCGAGGCCGTGGCCGAGCGGGTCTCCCTGGACTTCCGCTCGGGCATCTCCGCGGGCGTGATGACCACGCCGACGCTGTTCGTCGACGGTGAGGTGCACCCGGGCATCCCCTCGCCGGAGCTCGTGGCGCGTCTGGGCGGAGGATGAGCCGGAGTCGAGCTCCTCGGGTGCCGACTACTCCGGTCCGCTCACGGTCGCGACCACCGCAGGTCCGCGAAGCGCGCGAAGTCGCGGTCGAACGAGACGACCTCTCCCCCGTGCTCGACGGCGATCGCCGCAAGCTGCGCATCGGCGGCGAGATCGCCGGTTGCGTCCGAGGCGCGGCAGAGCGACTCGAAGAGATCGAGGTGGCCGTGCCCGGGGGAGAGGGGGACGTGCCCGGGCTGCTCGCGCAGCGACCTCAGGTAGGTGAAGGCGTCCTCCACAGGGGTCGGAGTGAGGAAGATCCTCCGGTTCGTCGCGAGGCGGACGAAGGAGCCTGCGACGAGGTCGATCACCGAGAAACCCTCGCGTGAGGCCAACAGGCCGTCCATCCATCCTCGGGCCGCTTCGAACTGCGGATGATCGTCCCGGTGCGCGGCCAGGACGACGTTGACGTCGAGCAGCTTCAGCGGAGGCCGGCCAGGTCGACGTCAGAGTCCAGCGCTTCGCGGAGAGCACGGTTCGAACTGAGGTCGACTCCCGGACGCACGCCATTACCCCCACGGAATACCGGCACGTCCGGGGGAGCGACGGCGGGTGAAGTCGAGAGCTCTCGCCGAAGCGCGTCCTCGACGACCTGGCCGAGAGTCTGACCACGCTCACGTGCGCGACGCTTGGCGGCCGCGAGTAGATGGTCGTCCACGGCGAGAGTGGTGCGCATGATGCGAGCTTAACGCATCACGCACATCAGGTGCCCTGCGACAGTGGGGCGCCGGCTCGGCATCGGCGCCGGGCACCGGCAGCTACACGCCCGCGCCGCACGTTCTGAGCCGGGACGCCCGGGCGTCACGCCTCGGCAGCCCAACCGTCACGCTCCCGTCACGCCCGTAGCCCTCCGGTGCGCCGGCGGCGGCCAAGCTTGGGCCGGTGCCGGATGAGTTGAAGCTCGAGCCCGTAATAGGGGCTCAGACTGCAAGTGTCGACCACGACCGGGCCCTCGGCGCCCTCGCGGAGCGCCAGCACGGGGTGGTCGCCCACCGGCAGCTGCTGCACCTCGGGCTCGGCCGCAGGGCGATCGGGCACCGGCTCGAGCGCGGCCGGCTCCACGCCATCCATCGCGGCGTGTATGCGGTCGGACACCGCCGTCT
>Ga0208612_1001341_pt1 | contig 10246 bp, 9 predicted proteins | sample AntDryMetagUQ889_FD_188089 | JGI IMG/M metagenome (GOLD analysis project Ga0208612, IMG submission 188089) | Polar desert microbial communities from Antarctic Dry Valleys - UQ889 (SPAdes) | ecosystem: Environmental > Terrestrial > Soil > Desert | place: Antarctic Dry Valleys | collected 2008-12-31 | reverse complement strand
GGCCTCTCCGTCGCCTGTGGTCGCGCACGAGACCCAGGCGCTCGGCCCCGAACGTGTGGCCAGCGTCTGACCAAGCGCAGTGGTCTTCCCGTATCCCGCTCCTGCGGTGAGGAGGAGTCCGCCCCGGTCGAGCGCATCCGAGAGGCGCGCGACCAAGCCAGGGCGGTCGACCACCGCCTCCGCTAGGGACGTCGCGTCGATCATGGCCACGCATCCAAGAGTGCGTCCGCCACGATACTCGCGCCCTGGCCCTCTCGGCTGCCACCTGTCTGGCGAAGGGCGAGTGGGTGGCGTTGACGATCTGGTGACCGGTCCTTGGGAGGATGGTCGCCGTGGTCCGAAGAAGTGATGACTCGTAGGGCGGCGGAGGCTTGGTCGCGGGAATGACCCCTTTCTCCGCGCAGATGCGGCAAGTTCGGGCGCGCAATCGCAATCTTGGGAAGCCCAGCACGGCGAGCCGGGAGCAAGAACGTAAGGCAAGGCTGTTCAGGCGCGCGGCGCTGCTCGCAGTGGCCGCACTCGCGCTGTTGGTCGCGTTGGTCGCTGCGCCGGGATCCGCGTCGGCTGCCACTCTCGGCACGAGCGGATCCGAGATGGAGTACCGCGGGACCCCCGGCGCGAGCGACAGCGTCTTCCTCAGGTATCGGCGCAACCGCGACTTCTATACGGTTGCCTCGTTCAGCATCGGCCACATCGCCCGGCGTGCGCCGTGCTTCGGCGGCCCGGACCCCGACAAGGGTGAGTTCGCCAGCCAGAGCCCGATCGCCGGCTGTCCGGCGAGCGGCCTGCAGATCGCGGACATCGAGCTGGGCGATCGCAACGACGAGCTGAACATCGGCCTCGACGAGGACTTCGGGTCCGACGAGGGCAGCTTCGAGCCGCGCCGTCCGCTGAAGATCAACGCCGATGGCGGGTCGGGCAGGGACCAGATCGAAGGCGGTCCGCTCGCCGACAGGCTGTTCGGTGGGTCTGGCAACGACAACCTCTTCGGGATCGGCGGCAGCGACCTCATCAGGGGCGGCTCCGGGAACGACTTCATCAGGGGCAGCGGTCTCATCAAGGGCGGCGGTCGGGACAAGATCAGCGGCGACTCGGGAAGGGATCAGATAGAGGGCCTAGCCGGCAGCGACCGGATCTCCGCAGGGACGGGCAACGACTTCGTCAACGGCGGCGGGCGTTTCAGCCGCGGAGACCGCGCTGACCGGATCTCTGGCGGAGCGGGCAACGACAAGCTGGTCGACTACCAGAGCGGCAACGAGACCACGGGGGATCGATTCTCCGGCGGTCCGGGCAACGACAAGATCAACGACCGCGACGGCAACCGCGACTACATCGACTGCGGCAGCGGCCGTGACGACGCGTACGTCGACCGCAAGGACAAGGTTGCGCGCAACTGCGAGAGCGTGCGGCGCCCCGGGAAGTAGAGGCTCGAGGAGATGACATTGAACGCAAAGGCAGTGGCGCTGGCGGTCCTGGCCACGCTGGCCGTCGGAGCTTCGCCGGCCGCGGCCGCGACGACCGTCGGAAGCTCGAGCCTGTCCTCGCCTGGCAGTACCCCCATCACCTGCAGTTCGTTCCCGTGCGTGCTCGTCCTGGACCAGGTCGACGGAGCCGACGTCGCCACGCCGACGGGCGTCATCACGTCCTGGTCGGTGCGCAGGGCGTCCGGCACGGTCGCGCTGCGGGTGCTGCGCGGGCGCCCGGGAGAGTTCGTGCCCAATCAGCTGCACGCCACCAACATCAGCGAGTCCCTCGACCAGACGGGCAGCGGCTCGGATACCGCCCCGCAGAGCTTCGATGCACACCAGCCCGTGAAGGCCGAGGACTACATCGGCATCACCCTGGTCGCCGGATCGTCGATCGGCAATTTCAGTGGGCCGGGCGACCAGATTTTCGAGGTTGCCGGCGACCCGAATCTCGCCAACGTCGACAGCGCCACGCCCGAGAACTTCGAGCCCCTGGTCTCGGCGACCGTGGAGCCGGACGCGGATGGTGACGGCTTCGGCGACGAGAGCGAGGACGCGTGCCCGTCGAGCGCCGCCACACAGGGAGCCTGCCCGGTAGCGGGCGTGCCAAACGGTGGAGGCGGCGTGAAGCCGCCGGTCTCGACCGCCGCGACGACAAAGGTACGGCTTGGGTCGCGGTCCGCGACGTTCAGGGGCGGCAAGGCCTCCATAACGCTGAAGAACCCGAATGCCGTCGCCGTCAAGGGCAAGCTCTCGCTCAAGCTCCGCAAGAAGGCCGTCGGCTCGCGCTCCTACTCGCTCGCGGCCGGGGCGACCGCCAAGATCAGGGTCAAGCTCGCCAAGGTCGCTCGCAGACGCATCGCCAAGCGGGGCAAGGTGAAGCTGTCGCTGAGGATCACGGCGAAGGGGGCAACGGGTGCGACCTTCAAGACGGCGGCCAAGCTGACCGTCAAGAAGGCGGCAAGGAGGCGGAGGAGAAAGGGTGGCAGTGCCCTCGACGGCAAGTACGGCAGGGACCCGAGCAGCGGGCCCAACCTCCGCTTCACAGTCACCGGCGGTGGACGCAAGATAGTCACGCTGACCGGCAGCGTCGGAGGCTTCTGCTCCGTCCTTGTCCCGTTTGGCGGCGGGATCAGGAGCGAGTTCCGCACCCTCTTCGCCGGGATCGACTCGATCGCCGTGGCGGCGGACGGGACCTTCGCGGGGTCTCAGAAGCTCAGTGACACCACGACCGAGATCACGAACGGCAAGCTCGCCGGCGGGGTCGCGACGGGCACCGTCCGCGTGACGAGCCCCGGATGCACCACGGGCAAGGCGAACTTCAAGTCACGCCGCACCGGTCGCTGAGCGCCGGAAGCGCCGCACCGACCCGATCAGAGGCGGACCTTGCCGTTCGAGCGCGCCTGCTCGGCGGCCGTCTCGGCGTGGTCGATGCGCCGCAGCGCCTTGTCGAAGAGCTCGCGCAGGCGGACCTGGCGCTCGGACTCAGAGCGCAGCTCTAGCAGGCCCTGCTTGGCCTCGAGCTCGAAGTCGAGCGTCGCGGCCATCCCGTAGGCGTCGAGCTCCTCGAGGTCGCTGTCGCTCGGGCGCGAGTCGGTCACGCGCTCCACGATGTCGGCGTAGCGCGAGCGCGTGGCGCGGCCCTCGTCGTCGTCTGGGGAGTCCGGGTGCTCGTCGAGCAGCTCGACGTCCCCCGCGGGGTAGGGGAGGTCGTCGCGGCGGCGCAGCAGGCGAAAGGCGCCCTCGCCCTGGACGAGGATGTTCATCCGCCCGTCCTCGGCGCGCGCGAGCAGCTGAGTGACGCTGGCGCTGCAGCCTGTCTCGCGCAGGCCGTCGTCGGCCAGCCAGACGATCCCGAAGGGCTCCCCGAGCTCGAGGCACTCGCCGATCATCGTCTTGTAGCGCTCCTCGAAGACGTGCAGGGGCGCGACCTCGCCGGGCAGCAGCACCAGCCCCAGGGGGAACAGCCGGAAGCGCTCGATGAACTCGCCCACCGCTCGTAACGTACCCGTTGGGTGGCCGCGATCGTCTGGTTTCGTCGCGACCTGCGCGTGCACGATCACCCTGCGCTGCGCGCGGCGCTCGAGGCCCACGAGCGCGTGGTGCCGGCCTTCTGCCTCGACGATCGCCTGCTCCACGGGCGCCACGCCTCGGGCCCGCGGACGCAGTTCATGCTCGAGTGCCTGAGCGATCTCGACTCAGCCCTCGGGGGGCTGGTCATTCGCCACGGAAGGCCCGAGGAGGAGATCCCGAAGCTCGCCGGGGAAACCGGCGCCGAGGAGGTGCACTTCACCGGTGACGTCAGTCCCTTCGCGCGCAAGCGCCAAGACCGCCTCGGGGGGCTCGAGTTCGTGGCCCACCCGGGTCTGAGCGTCGTCGATGACGTCAAGGGCATCGAGACCCAACAGGGTCGCCCGTACACGGTCTTCAGCCCGTTCTACCGCAACTGGGTGGGGCTGCCGCGCCGCGAAGTCCTCGGGAGGCCGCCGGCCTTGAACATCGGCAAGGGGCAGGTGCCCAAGCTGGCGGACCTCGGGCTCGAGCAGGAGGTCTCCGACCCATTGCGCGGCGGTGAAACAGCGGGACGAGTGCGCCTCGATCGCTGGATGAAGGACGGTGTAGCCGACTACACCCACAACCACGACCAGCTCGGCGCGGACAAGACCTCGCGCCTGTCGGCCTACCTGCACTTCGGCTGCGTCTCGCCGCGCGAGGTGGAGGAGTGGCTGCCGCGCGGGGCGGGCCCCGACGCGTTTCGCCGCCAGCTGTGCTGGCGCGACTTCTATCACCACGTGATCTACCACTTCCCCCGAAACGCGAAGTCGGAGTTCCAAGAGCGCTACCGCGGGACGATCAAGTGGAGCTATGCCCAGAAGGCCTTTGAGCGCTGGTGCCAAGGGCAGACCGGCTTCCCGCTGGTGGACGCCGGGATGCGTCAGCTCCTGCGCGAGGGTTGGATGCACAACCGCGCGCGCCTCGTCGTGGGCTCGTTCCTGACCAAGGACCTCGGCATCGACTGGCGCTGGGGCGAGCGCTGGTTCATGCGCCTGCTGATCGACGGTGACGAGGCCAACAACAACGGCAACTGGCAGTGGATCGCCTCGGTGGGCGTGGACCCCCAGCCGGCCTTCCGGCGCATCTACAACCCCGTGCTCCACATGGAGCGCTTCGACGCCGACGGCTCTTACGTGCGCCGCTACGTGCCCGAGTTGCGCGAGGTGCCCGACCGCTACCTGCGCGAGCCGTGGGAGATGCCGCGCGAGGTCCAGGACGAGGCGGGTTGCGCGATCGGCAGCGACTACCCGTGGCCGATGGTCGACCACCGCGAGGCGCGGCAGGAGGCCCTCGAGCGCTACCGCGTCTAGAGGCCGAGGCTCCCTTCCGCCGGTTCTAGCGGGAGGAGCGCCCCGGACCGCTGATCGGGCGAGCACCGCAGCGACCCTTAAGCCCGCTCTCAGCCTCTCCCGCTAACTTCGTCGAGGTGGCAACAGCCGCCGTGCCGACCTCCTCGTCCTCCGGCCCGGCCTATGTGGCCACGGTCTCGTTCGTGGCCTCGCGGGCGGTGCCCTTCGGTGGCTTTTTCGTGGCCCTGCCGGGCGGAGTCGCCCTGGCCCGGGTGGCCCAGCGCCGCGGACTGCGCCACGGCTTCGGCGCGAGCTTCGCCACGCTCATCGAGACGATCGCCCTCATGGGCCCGGCCCGCTTCGGCGTGCCCTTCACCCAGGCTCTGAGCGCGCCCGTTCTCGGGCGAATGGAGTCGCGCTCGATCGCGGCCCCGTGGCAGGTACTCGCGTGCTCGGCCATCCGCCTGTTCCAGAACGGGTTGGGCAGCCTGTTCTTCATCTTCATCATCGCGGGAGGGCTCGACGCCTACGCGGGCAGCGCGCGCAACGTGGCCGACCTGGTCGGTCTCCAGGTGGGGCCCGCCGACGCCCTGCTGCTCACCTTTGCCGGCCTCCTGGTCTGGACGATCTTCGCCTCGACCGTGCAGGTGACGGTCTATCGCCGCGGCCTTCTGCGCTGGGAGCGGTCGCCGGCCGGGGAGGCTGCCGAGCCGGAAGAGCTCTCGGGACACCGCGGGCGCTTCGATCCGCGGGCGGTGGCGGTGGCGGCCGCGATCGGCTTCGGGTTGCTCCTGGCCTCCACGGAGTGGCCGCTGCTTGCCGGGGTGGCCGCCGCACTGGCCGTGGCCTGGGCGCTCTCGCGACCCGACAACTCCACCGTCCCGACGGGGCTCGGCCTCGCCGCGCTGTTGGCCTTTGGCGCTCTGGTGTTCGCGCTCGTGGGGGGGTTGGGGATCGAGGTGGCCCTGCGGCGCGCGCTTCGTGCCGCGCTGCTGGTGTCCGTTGCCACCTGGCTGCGTGCGGCCGCCGGGGCCTCGGGGCTGCGCGAGGTGGGCCGTAGGGTGCTCGCCCGCCTGCGCTTCGTGCCCGGTGTTCCCGAGGCCGCCCGCACCCTCGACGAGATCGGCTCGGAGGGGAGGCTCCTCGCGGCGGGGCGGTCGCTGGTGGACCGGCTGTCGGGTGTTCCCAGGCGCCCCGCCCCCTTCCTCGACGCCGTCCTCACCTGGGTCAATCGCGAGTCCTCGAGCTTTCGGCCGGCTCTGCCGGCGCCGGTGCCGAGCCTGCGCATCCGGGCGATCGACCTCGCCCTCGTCCTGCTGGCCACGGCGCCCGCCGCAGCGTTGTTCGCCTAGGCGCGGGCGGAGACCAGCAGGTTGTAGAAAAGCGCCGGCGGCAGGCGCGGCTCGAGCACCGCGCGGTCAAGCGCCTGCAGGGCGAGGTAGCCGCGGTAGGCGTACTGGCGCCACAGCCACGGCACCTCGGCCGGCTCGGCGCTGCCCTCCAGGGTGCGGTTGACCCAGCCGAACAGGCTCGCGGCCAGCTCCTCGCCGCTCACCCGCACCGTCTGGAAGCCGGCGGCCCGCGCGGCCTGGTCTAGGGCGGCCGGGGTGAAGGCGTGAACGTCGACCACCTGCTCGAGCACGTCCTCCTCGCGCTCCTCGGTGGCCCGCTCGGCCCGCGCGCCCGCGCGCACGGCGGCGCGCCACAGCGGCGCCGCCCTGTAGGCGGCGCGCTTGGGCCACGAGGCCAGGCGGTCGCCGTAGAACGAGGGCTCGCCGCAGAAGGCCAGCGCCCCGCCGGGTGCAAGCACACGGCGAAACTCGCGCAGGCAGCCTCCTAGGTCGGGCAGGTGGTGCAGCACGGCGTGGCCGAAGACCAGGTCGAAGGAGTCGTCGGGGAAGGGGAGGGCGCGTGCCTCGCAGGCTGTGCACTCGGCCTGCAGGCCCAGCCGCTCGGCCGAGCGCTGGAGCTCGCCCAACATGGCGGGGGAGATGTCCACGGCGGTCAGCTCGCCGATCACGCCGGCACGCATGAGGTTCAGGCCGAAGTAGCCGGTGCCGGCGCCGACCTCCAGGCCCCGGGGGTGGTGGCCGGGCCGGCTGCCGAGGGCCTTGGCGAGCTTGGCCGTGACCTGGCCCTGCCCGAGCTCGCCGTAGGAGATGCCCCACTTGGCGTCGTAGTGGGCGGCGGCGAGATCGTGGTAGCGGACGTTGGCCTCGTGGATCTCCGAGAGTTCAACGGCTGTCACGGCGCGTGGACTCTAGCCTCCCTCCCCGTGGCGGTCGCCGAGCATGTGCAGCGCGACCAGCCGCTGGGGGTTGCCCCGCTCGAGCTGACCGGAGAGCGCACGCTCCCCGACGTCCCGGCCGAGAACTACTGGTTCCAGCGCCACCTCCTGGTCTACCGCTGGATCGCCGAGCGCTGCGCCGGGCTGGACGTGGTCGACATGGCCTGCGGGGAGGGCTACGGCAGCGATGTCCTCGCCTCCCGCGCGGCCCGCGTGACCGGCGTGGACGCCAACCCCGAGGCCCACGCGCACGCCCGGGCGAAGTACACCCGGCCCGGCGTGCGCTTCGTGCGCGATCTGATCGATGCCTTCGCCGAGCCCTGCGACGCGCTGGTGTTCCTGCAGACGATCGAGCACCTCACCGAGCCCGGCGCAGCGCTCGATCACTTTCGCTCGCTCCTTGCCCCCGGGGGCGTGGCCTACGTCTCCACTCCGAACGTGCTCACCCTGGCGCCGGAGGGCGCCGAGCGCTCGGGCAATCCCTGGCACGTCCACGAGTACCGCGCGGAGGAGTTCCGGGAGCTCTGCGAGCGCCACTTCGACGACGTGCGGCTGCTCGGGCTCTTCCACGCCCGCCGGCTGCGGGCGCACGAGCTGGCGCTCAGGGCGGGCTGGGACGAGCTGCACCCCAAGCTCGGGCTCACGAAGCCCTTCTACGACCGCTTCACGCCCGCCATCTCCACGAGCGACTTCGCGCTGCGCGAGGGCCCGCTCGACCGTGCGCTCGACTTCGTGGCCGTCCTTCGGTGAAGGCGCTCGCCTACCCCGAGCTGCCCGCCGCGGCCAGGCCGCGCTGGCCGGCGTGGATGGCGCCGGCCGCCTTCTTCTCGGCCCTGGGCCTGACCATCGCCGCGGGCTTCCCGCTGCTGCCCGTGGCGCTGCTCACCGAGGCCCCCGATGCGGTGGCCGGCATCGCGCTGCTGGTGTTGATCCTCGTGCAGGACGCGGCGCTGGTGGGCCTCGCGGTGTTCTTTGCCGCGCGGCGGGTCAAGCCCCAGCCGTGGCACTTCGGCCTGCGTGCGAGCGGCTTCTGGGTCACGGCCGGCCTCGCCCTGGCCGCGGCCCTGCTCGTGCTCGGCTTCGAGGTGGGGATCTTCGAGCTCTTCAACACCGACACCCCCGAGGACGAGCTGGCGGCCACCAGTCCGGTGGGCGCCATCGCGGTCGGCCTGGCCGTCATCGTGGTGGCGCCGGTCACCGAGGAGCTGTTCTTCCGGGGCTTCTTCTACCGCGCGCTGCGCACCCGCTTCCGGATCTGGTCGGCGGTGCTGATCGACAGCGCCGTGTTCGCGGTCATTCACATCCAGTACATCGGGAACCCTGAGATCTTCATCGTGATCGCGGCCTTCGCCGCGATGGCCTGCCTGGTCTACGAGAAGACCGGCTCCATCTTCGCCTGCATCGCCATCCACGCTGCCTTCAACACGGTGGCGAGCCTGGGCAGCTTCCCCGTGGTGGCCATCGTGATCGGTGTCCTGGTGCTGGTCGCCTGCGTGCTCGTGCCGCGCCGGCTCGGCCCCCAGCCGTCGCCCTTCCCCGCGTGAGCGGGCGCCCCGGCGCGCTCGCGCTCGTCCTTCACTCGCACATGCCTTACGTCGAGGGCTTCGACACCTGGCCCTTCGGCGAGGAGTGGCTGTGGGAGGCGGCAGCCACCGTGTACCTGCCGCTGCTCGAGCGTCTCGAGCGCCGAGCGGCTCCGATCACCGTGGGCCTCACGCCCGTCCTTTGCGATCAGCTCGAGGCCATGAGCGAAGGCGAGGCCGGCGATCGCTTCTTGCGCTTCCTGCGCGACGTGCGCGCCGAGATCCACGAGGATGACGAGGCCGGCCTGCGCCGCGGCGGGCTCGTCGAGCTCGCCGACGAGGTGCGCCGCGCCGCCGGCGACTACACGAGTGCCTCCCGGGCCTTTGAGGCTCGCGGTCGCGACCTGATCGGAGGCTTCGGGGCGCTCGAGGGCGTCGAGCTGTGGACCTCGGCGGCCACCCACGCGCTCTTGCCGCTGCTTGCCACCGAGCCCGGCCTGGCCTTGCAGCTGGCCACCGGCACGCGTTCCCACGAGCGCCGCTTCGGCTCTTTCGGCGGCGGCTTCTGGCTGCCCGAGTGCGCCTACGTACCCGGCCTGGAGGGCGGGCTGGCGGACCAGGGGGTGCGGGCCTTCTGCGTGGACCAGACCGCAGCGCACGGCGTGCTCGCGCCCGAGCACCTGCGGCCGGTGGCCACCGGGGCCGGGCCCGTCGGGGTGCCCATTGACTGGGGGACGGTCGAGCTGGTGTGGAACGACCGCACGGGATATCCGGTGAACCCCGTCTACCGCGACTACCACCGGCGCACCACCCACGACCTGCGCCCCTGGAACAACGGCGGCGGCCCCTACCGGCCCGACGAGGCGCGCGCGCTCGCGCGCGATCACGCGCGTGACTTCGTCGACCGCGCGCGGAACCGCGTGCGCGATGGCGGGCTGCTGTGTTGCGCGCTGGACACCGAGCTGCTGGGCCACTGGTGGTACGAGGGGCTCGAGTGGCTGACCGCCGTGCTCGAAGAGGCCCCGGCACGCGGCCTGGAGCTGGTGACCGTGTCCGAGGGCCTGGAGCGGGTCGAGCCGGTCGAGCGCGAGCTGCTCACCTCGAGCTGGGGGAGAGGCAAGGATCTCTCGACCTGGGACTCGCCCGCCGTGGCCGAGCTCGTCTTCAGCGCCCGCCGTGCCGAGCTCAGCACGCTGGTGGGCGCCACGAACGGCGTGGGGCGCGAGAGCCTGGAGCGGGCCGCCCGCGAGCTCCTGGCGCTCCAGTCCAGTGACTGGGCCTTCCTTGTCACGCGCGACCTCGCGGCCGACTACCCGCTGCGCCGGGCCCGCGGTCACGAGGCGGGCGTCCGGGAGGCTCTCGAGCAAGGCCGCTCGGATGGCGGCCATCGGGATCACGAGCGCGGCCCGCAGGCCCGCAGGGACTATTCTCCCCGCGCGGGTTCGGCCCTTCGCAACCTCGCGCCGGACCTCGATCTCGCTTCCATTTGCGCGCCCTGATCCTCTCCTGGGAGTACCCCCCGCTCATCGAGGGCGGCCTGGCCCGCCACGTCCGCAAGCTCGCGGAAGGCCTCGTGACCGAGGGCATCGAGGTCCACGTGATCACGCGTGGGCATGAGGAGTCGCC
>Ga0208612_1001340_pt1 | contig 10253 bp, 8 predicted proteins | sample AntDryMetagUQ889_FD_188089 | JGI IMG/M metagenome (GOLD analysis project Ga0208612, IMG submission 188089) | Polar desert microbial communities from Antarctic Dry Valleys - UQ889 (SPAdes) | ecosystem: Environmental > Terrestrial > Soil > Desert | place: Antarctic Dry Valleys | collected 2008-12-31 | reverse complement strand
AGGATGCGCACGGCGGGCGAGCGTAGCGCCGGTAAGGTCGAGCCGTTGAGCTCGGATGAAAACCAACGTCTGCGGCTCCAACTCCGGCTGAGCCACGACTGGGGCCCGCGCCTGGCGTCACGGTTGCGCAAGGAGTGGGTCAAGCTGCGCAACCCGCTGGCGGACATCCGCTTCGGCCCCGGATCGGTCGCCGGGCCAGGGTTCTCGATCTCCGCCCCGTGGGGCGGGCGCTTCCACTGCGGCGCGAACTGCGAGTTTCGCCGCGGCTTCATAGCCGAGCTGGCCGGTCCCGACTCGACCATCGAGATCGGCAACCGGACGGTGTTCACCTATCACTCGCTGGTGCAGTGCGCGGGCACGATCTCAGTGGGCGACGACGCGAGCTTCGGCCAGTCGTCGATGCTGGTCGACGGCAACCACCGCTTCCGTGATCTGGACAGGCCTGTCCTGGAGCAGGGATACGACGTCCGGCCGATCCGCATCGACGACGAGGCCACGACCATGACGAAGTGCACGATCATCGCCGACATCGGCCGGCACGCGATCGTGGGGGCCAACGCGGTGGTCCTCAGCCCCGTCCCCGCCTACACGGTGGCCGTGGGGGTTCCTGCCCGGGTGGTCGACTACTTCGGCCCGCCCGGGCAGGAGCCCGAGGGCTGGGAGGGGGATGGCTGAGGCCGGCGCGCTCGCGGCGATCGCCGTCGTGTCGTACGAAGAGCCCGAGCTGCTGGCGGCCTGCCTACGTTCCCTCGAGGCCGACGCACGGAGCGGCCTTACGGAGGTGTGGGTGGTCGACAACGCCTCGAGCGACGGCTCGCCCGAGATGGTGCGGGAGCGGTTCCCCTGGGTCTCGCTGATCGCGCTCGAGCACAACGCCGGCTACGGAGCCGCGGTGAACCTGGTGTCTGAGCGCACCGAGACGCCGTGGCTCGTGGCTGCCAACCAGGATGTCGTGGTCCAGCCGGACGCGCTCCGGATGCTCCTCGCTGCCGGCGAGGCTCACCCTCGCGCCGGTGCGGTGACGCCGCGTTTGATTGGCCTCGACGGGCATCAACAGGATTCGGTGCAGCCCTTTCCGACCGTGTGGGTGACGGCGGTCTACAACCTGCGCCTGCACCGTCTGAGCCGCCGCCTGGCCGACCGCGTGTGTCTGGAGGGCCGCTGGGACCGCGAACGTCCCCGGGAGGTGCCCTGGGCCTTCGCGGCCTTCCTCGCTCTGCGCCGGGAGGCCTTCGAGGCGGTCGGGGGGTTCGACCCCTCCCAGTGGCTGCACGCCGAGGACCTCGACCTGGCGTGGCGCCTGGCCGGGGCGGGTTGGGCCACGCGCTACGAGCCCTCGGCTGCGGTGCGCCACGTGGGAAGCGTGTCCACCCGCAAGGCCTTCGGCGATCTGGAGCGCCGGTACATGGCGGCCAGCTATGCCTGGATGGCCCGCCGCCGTGGGCTGGCGGTGGCCCGCGTGGTGGCCGCCATGAACGTCGCGGGCGAGGGGGCCCGCTGGCTGGTGCTCTCGCTCGTCTCGGCGCTCTCCGCCGGGCGACACGGCGCCTCGGCGCAGCACCACCGCCGCTGGGCGCGCGTGCACGCGGTGGGTCTCGGTCGGCGCGAGAAGCTGCTGGGGCGCTACTAGACGATTCCCGGCTCGGCGTCGCGCTCCGAGAGGTCCGGGCCATCGTTGCGCGCGCTCTCCCACGCCGCAAGGAAGTGGGGGGCGAGCTCCTGCCGGTAGGAGAGGTCGACGCTGTGCCAGACGCGCGGCCCGAGCAGCGGGATCCAGGGCGGGACCCAGCGGGCGAGCCGAAGGCCCCGGCCGCTGGCCGGCGGCTCTTGGGCTGCCGCGGTGAACAGCCGCTGGAACCAGGGCTCGAGCTCGGGGTGCAGGCGCGTGAACTCGCGCTCGGCCACCGCGATGCGTGCGGCGCGGCGCTTCCAGAACGCGAGGGTCATCTCACGGTGGTGGTCCACGATCGCCCCCGCGTTGAACACCACCCGGAGGCCGAGCCGGCTGGCGCGGTAGGCCCAGTCGAGGTCCTCGTAGCCGTAGGGCAGGTGCTCCTCGTCGAACTCGCCCACGCGCTCGGCGAACGCGCGCTTGACCGAAATATTGGCTCCGTAGAAGCGTCCCCAGCCGGCCTCGATCCCCTGGATGCTCGGGTAGTCGAACTGGATGCCACGGTCCAGCCAGCGCATGAAGGTGGTGACTTCGAGCTCGGGCGCCCAGCGCACCAGGCCCAGCACCGCCACCGCCTCGCCGGGGTGGCGCTCGTGCCAGGCCAGGTGCTCGGAGACCAGGTTGGGGAGCGGCACCGTGTCGTTGTCGGTGAAGAGCACGAGCGGCGCCTGCGCCGTCCGGCGGCCCGCGTTGCGGTTGGCCGAGAGGCCGGGACGCGCGCCGCGGGCCCAGCGGACCGGATAGGAGCGGTCGCCGACGGCCCTCTCCACGGCACCGAGGTCGGGCTCGGCCGCGTCCACCGCCAGCACCAGCTCGAACGCCTCCGGCCCCAGATCCTGGCGGTCGTACCCATCGAGCACCCTGCGCAGCGTCTCGTGCATGCCGATCGTCGAGAGCACGACGGTCAGCCGCGGCCCGGGCATCGCGGCGAAGCTAGCAAGGGTCCGCGCTAGCGTGGCGAAGATGCCCCGGACGAGCGTGGCCTGCGACCCGGCCCGCGAGGAGCGGGAGCTGCGCGAGTATCTCGGGGACGAGTTCGACCTGTCGCGACTCCAGGCCTACCAGCGCACCCTCGACGAGGAGCTCGCCTCGTGCGGTGACGAGCAGCGCTTCTACAGGACGTCGCGCGGCTACCTCTACAACCTCACGGTCTTCGCCATGTCCAAGACCAAGCAGCCCTACCTCGAGACACTGGCCGGCCTGGTCCCTCCGGGCGGGCGCGTGCTCGACTACGGCTGCGGCATCGGCTCCGACGGCCTCCTGCTGCTGGAGGCGGGCTACCGGGTCGAGTTCGCCGACTTCTCCAACCCCAGCACGGAGTACCTGCGGTGGCGGCTTCGCCGTCGTGGGCTCGAGGCAGCCGTGCACGACGTCGACGCCGGGGTGCCGGGCGGCTTCGACGCCGCCTTCGCCTTTGACGTGATCGAGCACGTCGAGGACCCGTTCGCCTTCCTGGCCGAGGTGGAGAGCCGGGCACGGATCGTGGAGGTCAACCTGCTCGAGCCCGTGGAGGACGACCAGGACATCCACCACGAGCTGCCCATCGAGCCGATCCTGCGCCGTGCGGCCGAGCGAGGTCTGCTGCGCTACCGCCTTCTGCACGGGCGGTCGCACCTGGTGGCCTACCGCACCGCGCCGGGCGGGACCCGGGCGCGCCTCGCCGGACGCGCGCGGCTGCTGGGGGGCCGGCTCAGAGCCCGGGCCGGGGCCTTGCGCTGAGCGACGCGTGGGGGTCGCCCCGGTGCGCGATCACCAGTGCTTGGCGACCGCCGTGGGAGAGCAGCAGCCGCGGGTCGGTCGCGGCGACCGGCTGGCCTGGCCCGGGGGGCATGTAGAGGCGACGGGGGCCTGCGGTCACCTCGAAGCCACCCGACTCCACCAGCCGCGCCAAGCCGGCGGCGTTGGAGTACCACCACCAGGGTCGCCCGCGGCCGTCGAAGCGGGCCACGGGCAGTCGCGGCAGCAGGAGGGAGAGGGGCAGGTCTATCCCGTCGACCACTACGAGGGTCCCGCGGCACACCGAGCGGATGCGCTCGAGCGCCCGCACCGGGTCGCGCAGGTGGACCAGCAGGCTGCCGAGGTACACCAGGTCGAAGGAGCCGTCGCGCCCGGGTTCGAGCTCGTAGACGCTGCGCTCCACCCGCTCCACCGACGAGCCGAGCTCGCGCTTGGCGATCTCGAAGCCGCGCCCGCCGGCGTGGCGCTCGCCCACGGCGTCCATGACCGCGCGCTCGCTTCCCACCGGCCAGTCCCAGCGCGCGGGGTCGAGCACGTCCACCGCCACCACCTCCGCCGCTCCCCGGCGCTCCATCTCGAAAGCCCAGAAGCCGTTGAAGGTGGCCACGTCAAGGCAGCGCATCCCGGCCAGCGAGCGCGGGAGGGGCACCCGCGAGGCGACCGGCCGCGTGTCCAGCCAACCCGGGGTGAGCACACCCGGAGCGAGCTCCATCGTGTGGTACCACTGGATCGCCGACACCTCGGCGGCCAGGTCGCGGTTCTCGGCCACACCGGGGACCCTAGGCAGCGCGGACGGGGCTCGCGGCGACGCCGCGCAGGTAGCCGACGGCCTCGCGCATCAGCCGGCGCTCGGTCAGCCACACCGCCGCCACGTTCAGGGCTACGAAGAGCACGAGCTCGAGCGCGGCCATCGTCCCGCTGCGCTCACCAGGCTCGAGGGCGCGAAGGGCGAGTACGGCCGCCGCCGCGGGCAGAGCCGGCGCCACGGCCCGCGCGCAGTGGCGCACCACGTTGAAGCCCTCGAACAACCGGGTGAGGTAGTAGGTCCGGGTGGCGAGAGCCACCGCCTCGGACGCGATCACCGCTGCCGCGAAGCCCGTGAGCCCGTACAGCAGCATTCCGGGGATGCCGACCGCCAGGAAGGTGACGACGGCCAGGACGCCGTTCACCGCCAGGGGCCGCGTCCGGTCGAGCGCCCGGAAGTAGGCGGTCCAGTTGAAGGCCACCTGCTTGAAGGCGGCCATCACGCCGAACGCCTGCAGCAGCCCCACGGCCAGCAGCCACTTGTCGCCGAGCACATTGTCCACGAGGTCCTGGGCGAACAACGCGAGCCCGAAGCCGAGCGGCATGCCCCAGATCAGCGCCAGGCGGTTGGACTTGGAGAACGACTCGTAGAGCAGGTCGAGCCGATCCCTCACGGCGCACACGGCGGGGTAGAGCGTCTGGGTGAGCAGCTGGTCCACCCGGTCGGTGAAGGCGACGATCGAGCCCACGAGGCCGATTGCGCCGAGCCCGGCCAGACCGGTGGTGGCCTCGCCCAGGATCGTGGCGGTCTGGACCGTGACCAAACCGCTTCCGCTGACCACGAGGAGGGGCCAGGAGAACGTGAAGTACTGACGCAGCGTGGAGCGGTCGAAGCGCAGCCCGAGCCTGTACGGCGATGCCACCACGGCCGCCACGGCCGTCACGGCGGTGCCCGCCACGAAGCCGATGACCAGCGACCAGTAGTCCACGCCGGCCGCAGCGAGCGCGATGGTCACGGCCAGGCCCACGACGGGCTCGATCGAGAGGAGTACGCGCTCGCGAAAGAAGCGCATCTGACGCTGGAGGACCCACACCGGGGCCGCGAAGGCCGTCAGCAGAACGCCCCCGGCCATGACGCCGACCGGCAGAATGATCCCGGGCTGGCCGTAGATCAGGGCGAAGACCGGCCCGAGCGCGGCGATCACCACCGCGAACGCAAGGGTCCAGAGCAGATTGAGCGTGAACGCCTTCTGGAAGGCCTCCTCCTGATCGAGCTCCTCCTGCTGGATGAACTTGTCGGATATGCCCACGTCCTTGAGCCACAGCACCGTGGCCACCGCCACGTAGATGAGGCCCCAGAGCCCGTAGTCGGCGGCGGTCAGGAAGATCGCGGGCAGGAAGCGCCGCGCCAGCCCGACGCCCGCGAGACCGGAGAAGAAGGCCGCGTTGAGGATGGCGCCGCGCGCTGTGTGCTGGCGAAGGGTGCGACCCGCCAACTCGATCCCGCGCTCCTCAGCGCGTTGGACGCCGAACGTGCTCTGGGTCACGGCTACATGTAGCCGAGCAGCTTCATCCGCCGCTCGATGTCCTTGGAGTCCGCCTCGTGGCCGGGGCGTTGAGGGCTGGTGCTCGCCCACAGGTCGTGGTGGTCGAGGGCCTTGCTCAGCGCGTCGTGGCCCACCGGCCGCGGATCCAGCTCCAGGGTGTCTGCCTTCAGGTCGTAGAGCTCCTTCGCGTCGCCGCGGGCGAGCAGCTTGCGTTCTCCGTCCGTCACGCAGGTCAGGGGGGTGAACAGCTGACGCCGCCCCTTCTCGTCCAGGCGCCACGCATCAGCGGCCACTTCGATTCGGGGGTCGTCCTCGGCCACGAAGTCCCACTGGGCGGCCGCGAAGCCCGCGGGCCCCTGCCGCTCGGCCCATGGGTGCCCGGCGAGCCCGAGATGGTCGGCCAGCAGCGCAGGCACGTCCGCCAGGCTCCTGGCGCCGCCGCCGGGGGCGAAGTCCGGATCGCTCGCCACCAGGGGCACGCGGATGAGGCGGTCGTCCAGCGAGAAGGCGTGGGCGATGAGCCCGCCCTCGCCGAAGTTCTCGCCGTGGTCGGAGGTCACCACGACCAGCGTCTCCTCCAACTCGCCGGCGTCGTCGAGCCGGCTGAGCAGGCGCTGGATCCAGTCGTCCATCAGGCGCACCGAGCGCGCATAGAGGTGGCGCATGCGCTCCAGCGCCTCGTCGGGGACGTCCAGCTCCGAGAGGCAGGCCCTCCAGATCGCGCCGAGCGACAGGTGGCGCCGGGCTTCGCTCGCGGCCTTCACTCGCTCGCGGGCGCCCAGGTCGTTGTAGGGCTTGGGCGGCAGGTAGGGCGAGTGCGCCTCGACGAGGTTCACGAACCAGAAGAAGGGACGCTCGTCGCGGTCGGAGAGCCAGCGGGCGAGCACGGCCTCGGCCGCCTCGGCGCCGTCGTCGGCGCGGGCGCGCAGGCCCTCCAGGGCCCACACCACCCTGCCCCGCAGATCCTCGCGCTCGACCTGCTCCTGGCGTCGCCCGGTCTCGACTTCCTCGAAGACCTCGAAGCCGGTGGCGAACCCCGACGCCCCGCTGACCCATACGTTGGCGCTGACCCCCCGCGTGTCCCAGCCCGCCCGTCGCAGCACCTCGGGCAGCAGGCGACCGCGCTGGGCGCTCATCACCGGGTGGGCGCCCTGCGGGCTCCCGCCGGGGGCTTGGCCCAGCCCCAGCGCGCGGGGCAGGCGCCCGGTGAACAGCGACGCGTGCGAGGGAAGCGTCCAGCACGCGGTCGCGAAGACGTCGGGTACCGCCGTACCGGACCGGGCCAGGCCCGCGATCGCCGGGGTGGAGCCGGCCGGCGCGCCGTAGGGCTCCAGGGCATCGACCCGCACGGTGTCGAGCACCAGGAGGACGACGTTCTTCGCCACGGCGTGAGCTTACGCGCGCACTACGCTTGCGCGGCCCATGAGGTTGCGCAGACGAGAGAAGGCGGCGACCGGTGGCGCGTCCCTCCTTCCCGAGCCCCCGCGGAGTGCACGTAACCTCGTCGTGGTGATCCTCGACAGCCTGCGCTACGACTCCTGGGTCGAGGCATCGCCGGAGGTGCTCGGCGCAATTGGGCCGGTGGAGCGCCGCTGGAGCTACGCCACGTGGACCGCCCCCTCGCACTACAACCTGCTGATGGGGCTGCTGCCCCACACCAATCCGCCCGAGGTCTACGCCTCGGAGTACTACAAGCAGGACTTCATGCGCTACAGCGAGCGGCTGGGCGTGGACGGGATCGAGTTCCGCAAGCTGCTCCCCTCCATGTTCGTGCCGACCTTCCTCAAGCACACGCTGGGCTACTCGACCCATGCCATGGTCTCCATGCCGGTGCTCAACGAGCACACCGCGATCAACCGCGACTTCGACTCCTACCGCCTGATGCCCAAGCACAACGACATGGCGGCGATGCTCGACGAGATGCGCTTCGACGATGACCGTCCGTCCTTCCATCTCCTCAACGTGGGGGAGACCCACTATCCCTACGCGAAGCCCGACGAGGACCCCACTGAGTGGCCGCACATCCACGGCGTGCACGGCGTCTTCAAGCGTCTGGACGACGCGGAGAGCCCCGACGCCCCGGAGTTCTTCGACCAGACGGCGCTGCGCGAGCTGCACGCCCGCCAGATCGACGCGGTTGGCTACCTCAACGGGGTCTTCACCCGGCTGTTCGAGCTGCTGCCGTCGAACACCTGGGTGATCGTGACCTCCGACCACGGCGAGCTCTTCGGCGAGGACCGTTTCTTCGGCCACGGCCCGATCGCGCACGAGAAGGTCCTCGAGGTGCCCTACGTCGAGGGCCTCGTGCCCTAGGGCGGCAGGCCCACCCCCGCGATGGAGTACCTGGAGGGAGTCCTGAGCTTCGGCGTCGTCTTCGGGGCGAGCGCCATCGCCACCTGGCTCCTCGTTCGCAAGACCCAGCCTCAGCTCGTCGGTGCCGTCCGGGGCTGCGCCTTCACGATCTACTTCGCCTGCACGCTGCTCCTGGCGCATCTGCTCCCTCTGGCTCTCGGCGTCCTCACGCGCGGGACGGTCGGCGGCACCGCGTTCCTCGTGCTGCTCGCGGCGGCGCTGATTCCCGGCCGAAGTACGGCGGGGGAGCAAGCTCCGCCTCCGTCCCCTGTCGCACCGAGCGGCCGGCTCTCGCGGGCCCTGTCATGGGCCGCCGTCGCCGCTCTGGGGACCTTCGGCCTTGCGTACCTGGTTACGTTCGCCACCGAGCCCACCGCTCACGTGGACGCGCTGTCGTTCCACCTGCCCAACGTCGGAGCCTGGATCCAGACGGGATCGCTGTGGCGGATCGACCAGCTCCCCTTCGACGGGTCCAACGGGTACTACCCCCAAAACGGCAACGCGCTGATGCTTTCTGCCGTCCTGCCCTGGCGCGACGACGTGTTCGTCCGCCCGCTCTTGGCCTGCTTCTACGCAGCCGGCGGCGTGGGCCTCTACGCCCTGTGCCGTGAAGTGCGGGCGCCCGTCTCATCCTGCGTGGCGGTCGCCGCGACGTTCCTCGCCGTCCCGGCGGTCTCGTTGCCCGCCCTGCGGGACCTGGTCTCCGAGCCGATGCTCGTGGCCAGCCTCCCGGTGGGGTTGCTCTTCCTGCTTCGCCACGAGCGCCTGGGACTCGACCGTGAGCTGGTCCCCGCCGGTCTCGCGCTCGGGCTGGCCTTCGGAACCAAGTGGTATGGCGTTTCGGCGGTCCTGGTGATCCTGGCCGGGTGGATGGGCGCGCGGATCCTCGGGCGCCAGCCGCTGCGAACGGTCCTGGGACAGGGTGCTGCCGTGGGCGGCCTGGTGCTGGCCGCCGGCGGGGTCTGGCTGCTGCGCAACTGGGTGCAGGCAGGCAACCCGCTCTTCCCGCTGCGTCCGAGCATCCTCGGGTGGACCCCCTTCGACGCCGGGCCCGACATCTACCGAGGGCGGGCCGGCTTCACCCTGGCGCACTACCTCGCCGATCCCGCGGTGTGGCGGGACACGCTCGTACCAGCGATCTGGCCGGTGGTGGCCCTCCCGGGTGGGCTGCTCCTCGCAGTGGGCTTCGCGGGCGGGCTGCGGGCGGCGCGGCAGCTTCGCCGGCCTCAGGCGGGGGACCGGCGCGCGCTGGTGCTCGCTGCGGGCGCGCTCGCGCTGGCTGCGACCTACTTCCTGACGCCCTACTCCGCTTTCGGGCCGGAGGGACTCCCCTTCAGCGCCGGAGTCAACGTGCGCTACCTGATACCCACCTTGATCCTCGCAGCGCCTCTCGCGGCCCTCGCATTCGGCGCCCTGGGACGCCTGCGCCCGTTCGCCGAGAGCCTGGCGCTGGTCGCCGTGGCCGTCGGCTCGGCCACCACGCTCGGGGCGGCCGCGAAAGGCGCCCTGATCTTCGCCGCCGCCCTCGCTGCCCTCGCTTGGGGGTGGCCTCGGCTCCCCCGGCCGCCGCTGCGGCGCACACCCCTGCTCGCTTCGGCGGTCGCAGTCGTGTCTCTCTTGGCGGTGGTGCTCGGGGGCAGGGAGCTGCAGCGACGCTACGACAGCCACCGCTTCGTCGGCGTCGATCCGGTCCTCGACCAGGTGATCGCGCGCTGGCCGGCGGGGCAGCGCATCGGCGTGGCCAGCGCCTTCAGCCGCGACACCGTCTCGCCTTACACTGCCCTGCTCGGCCGGCGCCTGGGCAACGTCGTGCGGCCGGTGGGACACTTCGAGCGTGGGTTCATGCGGCCTGAGCGCTCCGCCCGGGCCTTCGAGTCCGCGGTCAGGCGGGGGGGCTACGGCCTGATAGTGATCGGGCGGGGCTACATCTCGCCGAGCCCGGCCAACGCCGAGGAGCGCTGGGCTCGCGAAGCTGGGTTTCGCCGAGTGGCCGAGAGCCGGGTCATGGCCCTCTATGTCAGCGAGACTCCGCGGCCGAGTAGGTTCCCGCGCCGGTGAGCCTGAGCGGTACCCACCCGGTTCGCGACTGGGCGGATGCCTCGGTGCTGGTCACCGGCGCACAGGGCTTCGTGGGCTCGTGGCTGGCCGAGCGCCTGGTCGAGCAGGGGGCCAAGGTGGTGGTCCCCCGGCGTGACTTCGAG
>Ga0208612_1001339_pt1 | contig 10264 bp, 12 predicted proteins | sample AntDryMetagUQ889_FD_188089 | JGI IMG/M metagenome (GOLD analysis project Ga0208612, IMG submission 188089) | Polar desert microbial communities from Antarctic Dry Valleys - UQ889 (SPAdes) | ecosystem: Environmental > Terrestrial > Soil > Desert | place: Antarctic Dry Valleys | collected 2008-12-31 | reverse complement strand
TCGGTGGTGCCGTCACCGAGGATCAGGTACCTGGCCCCGACTTCCTCGGCCAACTCCGCCACCTCCAGGGTACGTTCTCTGGCGGCGCCCGACGGGGCTATAAGGACGAAGAGATCGTCCGCCTCGACGCACTGGAAGGGACCGTGAAGCATCGTCTCCGTCGGCATACCCTCGGCCTGGAGGTAGGAGGTCTCTTTGATCTTGAGCGCAGTCTCCGTGGCCGTTACCGCGCCGGGTCCACCGCCGACGAGCCAGATCCTACGCCGCCCGACATTCTCGCGCGCCAGCGCCGCCGCTTGCTCCTCCGTGCCCAGAGCCACCCGCAACGCCTCCGGAATCTCTTCCCTCAAAAGCTCCTCCGGCATCGTCACAGAGCCGCTCCTGTGGTGACCGAGCCTCCCAGCAAGAAGCGCCAGCACCGCCACGGCACTCGTGTAGCTGACCGTATGTGCTGATGATTTCTCCTGCGCCACTGTCCGGAACACTGCGTCGGCTCGTCCTTCACCGGAACCCTCTCCGCCCGTTACGAGAGCCGTCAGGCAGCCCTTCTCCCTGGCCCTCTCCAACGCGAGGGCCGTGTAGCGCTTGGCCCCGCGGTGGCTCACGGCGACGAGGCAGTCCTCCTGGCGCAACTCCGGCCCGTAGAGCGCGAAGTCGAAGGAGTGGATCGTACGGACGTCGGGTCCTCCGCCGTAGGCCCGCATCAGGTACTCGCCGACAAGGGATGCGTGGTGCGAGGTTCCGATGCCCGCCAGGAAGACCCTCTCGCGGGAAGCCATGAGGGACGCGAGCTCGTCAACCGGGCCTTCGTTGCGTTCGGCGACCCGGACGAACGCTCCGGGTTGGGCCAGGATCGCGTCGTGCATGTGGTAAGGGTGCGAACTGCGTTGTTCGGTCGTCATGCGGGCTCCTCTCTAGTCTTCTCCACCCTCGGGGCCGTAGAAGATGACCCACACAGCAAGGTCGTTCGTGAAGTCTTCGAAGCGGTGCTCAACGGTGGCGGGCACGAATAACACGTCGCCTGGGCCGAAGTGATGACGCTCAGGCCCGTTGACGAACGTCCCGCTTCCACTGACGACCATGTATAGCTCGTCGCGGGTGTGCGGCGTCTGCGGATCGGTGTCGCGGGGAGCGTAGATCTCGACCTCCATACTCCCGTGCCCGAGTACCTCCGCGAATCGCTCTCCCCCGGGTCCCGGCAACCGCCCCATCGCTTCAGCGACCGTCGCCCTGCGTCGCCCGGCCGGAGTGCCGCCGTCGCTCATCTGACCTCCTTTTTTAGGATAGCGTCGATGCGTCGCCTGAGGTTGTACCTGACCTCTGGCCACTCGTCGTCGATGATACTGTAGTAGGCGGAGTCGCGGCGTTCGCCGCCACGCACGAGCATATGCTTGCGGAAGATACCCTCGAACTGCGCCGGGAGAGCCGCAAGGGCGGCGCGCGAACGCTCGTTGCGGGCGTCGGTCTTGAACTCGACGCGCAGGCACCCCAGGCGCTCGAAGGCGTGCTCCAGCATCAAGAGCTTGGCCTCGACGTTGGCGCCTGTCTGCCAGTGTGCGGGAGCGAGCCAGGTCCACCCGATCTCCAACCCCCGGTGCTCGGGACGAAGGGCGAGATAACGGGTGCTGCCCACAGGCTCACCCGTGCCAGCGTCCACGGTGGCGAAGGCGGCCTCCGTCCCTGCCAAAGCAGCAGCCAGGGCATCCTCGAGCCAGGCGTGGAAACCCTCGTGGGACTCGCTGGCGTCGTATGGCATCCAGCGCCAGACTCTCTCATCCCGCGCGGCCGCGAAAAGAACCTCCTCGTGGCGCCTCGCCAGCGGCTCCAGACGTACGATCTTCCCTTCCAACACCCTCGCCAGGTTCTTCCACATGATAGTTACCCTTCAGTCAGGACCCATCAGAAGATATGGTACATAGGCTTCAGGTATCAGGGAAAGAGTGGAGTCGGAAATCGCCGGCCCAAAACGCTACCATCGGTTGCAGCGATGGTCTCGTGGCGGAGAGTTACTGCAGGGGCAGAAGCTGAAATGCTGACTAGCTGATCAAAGGAGAGCGTAGTGGATCACAGGAGTTCCGGCGTAGCGATGTCGTACAGGGACCTCGGGGAGGGTGAGCCGCTCGTCCTGCTCCACGCCTTCCCGCTCAACGGCAGGATGTTCGAGTCCCAGATGACGGCATTCTCGGAGAGCCACCGCGTCGTCGCCCCTGATTACCCCGGATTCGGGCGTTCCCCACGTACTCCGGCCCAGCCCGACGTCCACTACTATGCGGAGGGAGTCCGCGGCCTCCTGGACAGGCTGCATCTGGAGCGTGTGATCCTCGGCGGCGTCTCGATGGGCGGCTACGTCGCGTTCGAGTGCATGAGGCTCTTCCCCGAGAGGGTCTCTGCCCTCATCCTCGCCAATACCCGCGCCGAACCCGACGCCGAGGAAATGAGGAAGACCCGCAAAGAGATGGCCCTCCGTGTTGCCCAGGACGGAGTCGGTGTCCTCGTCGAGCTTCAGATGGAACGCCTCCTCACCCCCCACACCCTTCAGAACGACGAAGAGCTTGTGGAGAGTGTGCGGGCCATGATCTTCGAGAACTCCCCCGACGGCGTCGTCGCGGCCCTCGGCGCCATGCGCGAGCGCCCCGACTCGACCCCGCTCCTCGGTGAGATAGGCGTCCCGACCCTCGTCGTCGGCGGGGAGGAGGATGGTATCTCTCCCCCCGAGGTCGTGGGCGCGATGGCCGCGAAGATACCCGGCGCCAACCACGTGACCATTCCCCAGACCGGCCACCTTTCGAACCTCGAAGCCCCCGAGGAGTTCAACGCCGCACTCGCAGATTTCCTGCAGAAGCCGAAATGCTGAATTGCTCTTACGGCGGGGTTTGGGGCGCGGGCGCATTCGGGTAGAATCGCTGTTCGTGGCCACCCTCGTGCATATTTCGGACCTGCACTTCGGGCGTCCTGCGGTCGCCGAACGCCTCGACGCCCTGAAAGAGTACATCGCAGAGATACAACCGGACGCGGTGGCCGTCTCCGGAGATCTGACGCAACGCTGCACGAACAGGGAGTTTTCGAACGCGCGAGCCTACCTCGATTCCCTCGCAGAGATAGCACCCTGCGCCGTTATCCCCGGCAACCACGACATTCGCTGGCTCGGGGCAGTAGCCCGCAACCTCGGCCTCGCCGGTCTCTTCAGGGAGCAGGCCCACAGCTTCAAGTACTCCAGGTACGTCAGGCACATCTCGGAAGACCTTAGCCCCTCTCTCGAGGTCGAGGGGGCGATCATCGCCGGTGTAAACACGGCCCACGGCATCACGCGCGGTTCGATCACCCGCCGCTTGCGAGACCTCGGCGTTATAGGCCAGGTCAAACACGCTGACGTAATGCGTGTCAGGGAGATCTTCGAGCACGCCGCCCCCGACGCCTGTCGCGTCGTGATGTTGCACCACAACCCGGTCAGGGGCGAACTGTCCGGCCGCCACGGCCTCGCCAATACAGAGCAGGCCCTCCACGCCTTCGCCGACCTCGGTACGGAGTTGATCCTCTGCGGACACGACCACCAGGACGCCATCCACACCTTCGAGAGGGGCGCCCACGGTCTGATCATCTCGACCGCTGGGACCATCTCGAACCGCATCCGCCCAGGACGCGCCTCGAGCTTCAACCTCGTCGAGATAGAAGATCACGAACTCCACATAACGGCCCACGCCTGGCTTAAAGGAAAGGGCTTCATACCTTCCGAAGACCGCACTTTCTTACGCCGCGCGGCTTCCAGGCAGGCGTAAAGCCCCAGCCGTACCCCGACGGTATAATCTGCCGCGACACCGCCCACCTTCACGGAAGGGACGATCGACATGTGGAGCAGACTGACCCGCGGCGGCGACGGACTGCCCCGTGAGAAGGTTGACGCCATCGTCCGCCTTATAGACCAGTACCTGGCCGAAGAGGCGAGTTTGCGCAACCTCCATTCCGACAAACAAACCATCCATCCCCGTGACCTCCCTCCCGACAAACGCGAGGCCCTGATCGAAGAGGTCTTCGAGATCCTCAACGATAGCCGCAGGTGAGCCAGGTTCGCGGGTTTCCCGCGAACCTGGCAGCATTTCAGCAATTCAGCACGCTTCGCCCTTCGGGCTTCGCTTTCAGCAAGTCAGCCGGATCTCCTGTGTGCGAAGCACGCGGTGTTGGACGGCTGAGAAGCTGACAAGCTGCCGCAGGCGGCGTGCTGAATTGCTGAAATGCTACTCTAGTCGAGCTGCGGTGGTCCCTGTTTTATGCGGACTCGTAGATCGTCCGGCTCGTTGGGAGGTGTCCAGGGGGATTCGATCCACCAGGTGGCCCCAGCCTCCGCGTAAGGATGCACGATGGAGGCCGCATGCCCCGGGTCTTCGCCGGGCGTCTGGCCCTCCCATACGATGTCGAAGGGTGTTGTCTCGGTGCGATTCTCCTCAGCATACTCCTTGATCTCGCGGATCGTCTCGGGCGTAACTCCGGGCGATTCGGCACTCCCGCCGGCCGTGGCCGCGAGCACCCCGTCGTAGCGGAGCGCCCGTCCCATCGATTTCTTGCTCGGCCACGCTCCAACCACCCAGATCGGGATGCGCGGCCTCTGGACGGGAGGCGGTAAGAAGGTCATCTCCTCGAACAGGTAATGCTCGCCTCTATAAGAGAACGGTTCCCCACTCCACAACCCGGTGAGTATCTCCAGACTCTCGTCCAGCAGCCGTGCCCGAACCTTCCTGTCTGTCGGTTCACCGACCTTCGAGAAACCACCGTCGTCTATGGCTCCAAGTCCTACCGGCAAGACGAGACGACCGCCGGACAGATGGTCGAGGGTGACCGTCTCGCGGGCGAGCTTCCACGGCCTCCTCCGGGCCGGTGGCGTCAAAACGGCCCCGATCTTCACCCTCTCCGTGCGCATCGCCATCGCCGCCATCACTACCCAGGGGTCGTACGTTTCCATGGCCCCGACACAGATGCCGTCCCAGTAGAAAGCGCCATCCCAACCTGCCTCTTCCACCTCGCGAGCAAGCTCAGCGATGGTGCGAGGATCGCCCGTTGGGATCAAGAACCCGTAGCGCAAGCGTACCTCCTCTCCTCGACTCTACACCCCACACGAGTATACGCGCCTCCAGGCACGCCCCAACCATCGAACGATTTAGAGTGGTTTGCGACGCAAACCGCGGCTTCAGGTTCTAGAAATTACCACCTTTACAGATACCCCCCAGGGGTATATAATGATGTCGATATACGCGCATAGGAAGGACGTTCATGGCCGCCTGGAATAGCCCACTCAACCGCACGGCTTTCTCTGCGACGCTGCACTGTCTGACGGGATGTGCCATAGGTGAGGTGCTTGGGATAGTGATCGGAACCGCGCTCGGGTGGGGGACCTTCGCCACCATTATGCTCGCGATAGTGTTGGCTTTCTTCTTCGGTTACGCACTTACGATGCTACCGCTCTTACGGTCGGGCATGGCGCTCGGTGCGGTATTACCGCTCGCCTTCGCCTCCGACACGCTCTCGATCACGGTCATGGAGATCGTTGACAACCTCATCATCGTCGCGGTCCCTGGCGCGATGGACGCGGGGCTAGGCAGCCTCCTTTTCTGGGGGAGCCTCGCATTCGCGCTCGCGGTCGCATTCGTCGCGGCCTTCCCCGTCAACCGGTACCTGATCTCCCGCGGCAAAGGACACGCTGTCGTCCACCAACACCACGGCCATCATTGATGCGGTGTGAGGCAGCGAGCTGCCTCACACCGCGAGGTCAGCACCTCAGCTATCAGCAAACAAAGAGCTGAAGTGCTGAATTGCTGAAATGCTTGCAAAGTGGTTTCGACCTCTTTGCAGACGGCGCTAGCGTCGATGGCGGCGGAGAAGCCAGATCAGGACCAGGAGCACTCCTGCGCCGATGAGAAAGGGCTTGGCCTGTTTGAGGATCGCCTCCTGGCTAGCCGCACCGATGTCGAACGCCTCTGGCTCCTCGCGGCGCGGTCTTTCCCGCTGTGCGGAGGGCTGTTCGGCCTCGGTGGTCGGGGCGCCCTCCGAGCCTTCGGACGCACTGGATCCTGCGACGACGGCTCCCTCGAGCGTGCCCCCTGCCATGACGGTCGGGTCTTCGCTGCTTATGACCCTGCCCGCTGTGCCGCCGGCCGCGGCGGCCGGGGGAGCCTCTTCCTGCTGCGAGCCGTCACGCGAGCCGTTCTCCTCGCCGGTCGGTTCCGCTACTGCGCCTTCTGCGGCTCCTGCTTCGGGTCCGCCTGTGATCTCCTCTTCCAGGCAGGAGGCGAACTGGTCGAGCATCTTCGTTGCCACGTCCTGGGCGATGCCTCGTCCGAACTGGGCCGCGCGTCCGGTGAGCTTCATGTCCGTCTCGACGCTGACCTTGGTGCCGTCGCTTTCTTCCTGCAAGGTCGAGACGATGGTCGCCGAGGCCGTACCCTGGCCGCGCGCGTCACGGCCTGTAGCCTGGAGGACGGCGCGGTGGTTCTCCTCGTCGACCTCCTCGAACTTAACGGTGCCCTTGTAGTTGGCCGTGATCGGGCCGATCTTCACCTTCATCGTGCCGTCGTACTCGCCTTCGTCTTTCTCATCCTGGATCGCCGCCCCTGGCAGGCAAGGCGCGATCCTCTCCAGGTTGAGCATGGTGTCCCAGGCCTGCTGTATCGGGGCACTCACCGTGAACTCGTTGTTGATCTTCATCGTACCTCCTTGTAAGGAATCGCTATCTAACGTATTCCGGTTACGACCTTTTATCCTCCCGCCATCTTATAGTCACCCACGGCTCCGCGCATCTCCTCCAGACGCCTCAGGTCCTCCCTCGTGTCGACGTCAGTGGGATCTCCCACCCCTTCACATGGCACCTCGGCGACCAGCTCAGGATGCCGCTTCAGGACAGACCGCGCCCCCTCATCCCCGGCCAACTCGGCTTCGAGCAAAGGCCACACCTCCCGCGAGAACAGAACGGGATTGCGCCTCTTGCCTCCGTAGGTGGCGACCGCGACCTTCGCCCCCTCCGCGAAAGCCGCCACGAGCCGATCCACGGCCCCAGCCCCGACGAGCGGTTGATCTCCGAGCAAGACCACCGCGGCCTGCGTCTCCGCACCACACGCCCGCAGTCCGGCGAGGACCGACGTGGACTGGCCCAGCTCCCACTCTTCGTTATCTACGGTCCTGACGCCGTACCGTTCGCAGACCTCGCGCATTCTCTTTGCATCCGCGCCGGCGACGACGATGACCTCGTCGACGGGCGCGTCTAGAAGGTTATCGAGGACCGATTCTATGAGCGGGCGTCCTCCGAGCCCGGCGAGCAGCTTCCCGCCTCCGAACCGGCTCCCGCCGCCAGCGGCAAGTACGATCGCCGATACGCTGGTGTGATCTTTGCTCACCGCACGCTTTCCCCGCCGGCCCTGGCGTCCGCGGCAGCAGCGTGGATCGGGCCGGATCTCTCGGCGAGACGTCCGCCAGAATGCCCGGTCCTCAACGCGACGATCTCGGCGGCGATCGCGATCGCCGTCTCCTCGGGCGTGCGCGCCCCGATATCCAGGCCGATCGGGCTGCTTATGCGCGCGAGTTGCTCGTCTGTGACACCCTCCTCCTTGAGGCGGGCCGTCCTGTTGTCATGCGTCCTGCGGCTCCCCATCGCCCCGATGTAGCCCGCCGGCGTGTCGAGCGCCTGCTTTAGAACAGGCACATCGAACTTGGGGTCGTGGGTCAGGACGGTGATGACGCTACGGCCGTCGACCTCGGCGGTCTTCAGGAACTCATCAGGCCAGGCGACGACGATCTCATCCGCCGAAGGGAAGCGTTCGCGGGTGGCGAAGACGGCGCGGGCGTCGCAGACGATCACGCGGTAGCCCATGAACTTGCCCACCCTCGCTACGGCCGAGGCGAAGTCTATGGCGCCGAAGACGTACATCTTTGGCGGCGGGGCGAACGACTGGATGAAGACGGCGACCTCCTCCATCCTGCGCTGGCCGCGCGGTCCGAGGTGGACGGTCTCAGTGCGCCCACCCTCGAGCAAACCTCGCGCCGTCTCCACTACGGCCTTGTCCAACTCGGAATTGCCCGCCGTTCCTGTGTAGTCTTCTGGGGAGACCAGGATCTTACCCCCGACGGAACCTTCCGGCCCCTGTATAACGGTAGCCACAGCCACGGGCGATTGCTCGGCGAGGGCAGCGTGCCAGCGGGAGAGTAGACTGGCCACTACCAGTCCACACGCTCGACGAAGATGTGGATGGTCCCACCACACGTCAGCCCGACCCCGAACGCCTCGTCATCGGAGATGCCGTAGGAGAGGAGCTTAGGCCCGCCGCCCTCTATCGCGGTCATAGCCTCCTCGTAGACCGCAGGCTCCACGCAGCCCCCGCTCACGGAACCGACGACCTGCCCGTCCTCGGAGACGGCCATCGAAGTCCCAGGCCCCAGCGGCCCGGAACGCTCGACCTTCACGACCGTTGCCAGGGCCGACATTTTTCCTTCTTCACTCCACTGCGCGACTTTGTCGATAACGGGGTTCATAAGAGTGGCTCCTCTTTCAGGTTTCAGGCTTCAGGTTTCAGGTATGTTGCTGATGCCTGTAGCCTGATGCCTTCACATTCTATCCTCCACGTTCTGTTGCGGCGGCGACGGCGCGGGCGAGTTCCTCCAGAGATTCGAAGTTGTGGCCCGAGAGGAATACGTCTACGTGCGGGAGTGCTGCGGCCATTCCGCCTGCCAGCGGTTTGTAGCCTGGGGAGGCCTTCAGGGGGTTGACCCAGACTATTCTGTAGGCGAGGCGGCCCAGGCGCTGCATCTGCTCGGCCAGCACGGAGACGTCGCCGCGGTCCCAGCCGTCGGAGAAGATCACGACGACCGCCCCGCGGGCCATGCCCCGCTGTCCCCAGCGGTCGACGAACTCCTTGATCGCATCCCCAAGCCGCGTTCCGCCGGAGATGTCCTGTACCGCGCCCGCCGTCTGCCTGAGCGCCCTGTCGGGGTCGCGGGTCGTGAGCTCGCGTGTGATCCTGGTGAGCCTCGTTCCTATGGAGAACGCTTCGAGTCGCCCCCCTGCGACGACGCTCGCGTGCAGGAAGCGCAGGAGCGCGCGGCTGTATGGGGCCATGGAGCCCGATACGTCGCAGAGGAGCACGACGCGCCGCGGCTGCACCCTCGCCTTGCGGAAGCGATGCCTCACGGCCTCACCGCCGGTCCGCATAGCGCCGCGCAGCGTGCGGCGCGGGTCGTTGCGTCCGCGCGGGGCGGGTTCCAGGCGCCGGCTCCTTCTGAGCGCCCCGGAGAGTCTGAGGTCAGCCAGCAGGCGCTGCAGCTCGGCGAACTCCTCGGGCGAGTAGAGGGCGAAGTCTTTGCGGCGCAGGACCTCGACCGGGCTGTAGCGGAGCCTGACGGCCTCCTCGCCGGACTCGTTCTTCTCTACGGTCTTCTTCGGCGGCATTACGGAGCGGTCCGGCTGCGGCACGGAGAGGCTGACCTTCGGACGCGGCCTCGCCTTCGCGCCGCCCCCGGTCTCCCAGAAGAGTTCGAAGGCGCGGTCGTAGACCTCTATGTCCTCGGGGCGGGAGGTCAGCGTGATCCTACCTGACCAGTACACGTCGTCGCGGCGCGAGGGGTCCATCTCCTCTATGGCGCGGGCGAACTCTACAAGACGGTCGGTCCCGACGCGCAAGCCGGCCCCCCTCAGCACACGCCCGAAGGCGACCGCCGCATCGAGCATCGGCGGGGCCTGTATCCCCCCCTCAGGCATCTCTCCCCGCCCCGCCCACCCCGCTGACGAGGGCGGCGAGGCCTGCGTTGGCTGCCCGCTGCTGGTCCTCGCGGTACTTGAGGACGGAGCCTAGAGTCGCCTCGACGATCTGTTCGTCGAGCTCCCTCGCGCCGAGGGCGACGAGCGCCTCGGTCCAGTCTAGGGTCTCGGCGACACCAGGTGGTTTGTAGAGGTCCATCGTGCGCATCTTCTCCGTCGCCGCGGCGACCTGGCGGGCCAGGTTCTCCTCGGCGTCGGGGACCCTGAGGCGTACGATCTCGACCTCCCGCTCGAAGCTGGGGTGTTCGATGTAGTGGTAGAGGCAGCGGCGCTTGAGAGCGTCGTGGACCTCTCTGGTGCGGTTGGAGGTCAGGATGGCCACGGGCGGACGTTCGGCCATGATGGTGCCGAGCTCGGGGATCGTGACGGCGAAGTCCGAGAGGATCTCCAGCAAGAACGCCTCGAACTCGTCGTCGGAGCGGTCTACCTCATCGATGAGCAACACGGGCGGCATCGGCCCGCGATGCTCCT
>Ga0208612_1001338_pt1 | contig 10265 bp, 11 predicted proteins | sample AntDryMetagUQ889_FD_188089 | JGI IMG/M metagenome (GOLD analysis project Ga0208612, IMG submission 188089) | Polar desert microbial communities from Antarctic Dry Valleys - UQ889 (SPAdes) | ecosystem: Environmental > Terrestrial > Soil > Desert | place: Antarctic Dry Valleys | collected 2008-12-31 | reverse complement strand
CCTCCCGCGACGCCGAGCCGGACGCTCGGCGAGGCCCGTTCGCGGCGGTGCAGGCCGCGGTCGAGCACTGGAGAGCGCGCCGCCGGCTGAGAGCCTTCACAGGGAATTCTCAGCTGCGTCACGTCACGTTCACTCCGCGGGCCCGGAGGCGACCTAGGCTCGTTCTCGTTCAGACATAGGGCGAAGAGCGCCCTGGAGATCTCGGCCGAGCGGACATGGCGCCGCCCACCGGGCAAGGAGAGGATGAGGACATGGATCCGAACAGGGCGAATCGACGCCCGAGCGACCCGGACCGCCGGCGCACGCTGGCCCTGGCCACGGCGGCTCGCCGCCGCCTCGACAGGGACGCGCGCCCTCGCGGGCGCGCGTGGATCAACGGCCGGGAGGTCGGTGGCGCGATCGCTCGCTTCGACCACCTTGGCCGCTCGTACGACTGACTGGCCACCGGCGCGCGCTCAGCCGAGCGCGGCCAGCACGGCCTCGAGCTCGCCCACGACGTCGCCCGAGAGCCTGACCTCCGCGTCGCGGTCGTAGGGCGTCGAGCCCTGGGTGACGATCGCTAAGCGCCCACCGCCATCGCGCGTCACCCCGGGTAGGGACGCCACCGGGAAGACCTCGAGCGACGAGCCTACGCAGAGCATGAGGTCGGCTTCGGAGGCCAGCGCGAACGCCTCCTCCATGGCCGCTCGGGGCAGCAGCTCACCGAACAGGACGACGTCAGGCTTGAGCGGCTCCGCGCACGCGGCGCACTCGGGGGCGCCATCGCCGCGGGCGAGCAGCTCGAGCACCCTCTCGAGACCGACGCGGCCGCCGCAGCGCAGGCACACGCTCCACTCGATCGAGCCGTGGATCTCGACGAGCCGGCGAATCCCGGCGGCGCGGTGCAGGCGATCGACGTTCTGGGTGATCACCCCGCGGACGATGCCGCGGCGCTCGAGCTCGGCGATCGCCTCGTGAGCGGGGTTGGGCAGACGATCGTGGAGCGACGCGAAGCGATCGCCGTAGAAGCCCCAGAAGCGGTCGGGATCGCGCCGGAAGGCGTCGATCGTCGCCACCTCCATGGGATCGACGTTCGCCCACAGGCCGGTGCCGGGCGAGCGGAAGTCGGGGATGCCCGATGGCACCGAGATGCCGGCTCCGGTGAGGACGACCGCGCGCCGCGAGGTCCGCAGGAGCTCGGCCAGGCGGCCGGGGCCGTCGGGCGCCGCGGGCGGCTCGGACTCGGCGCCCCGAGGCGCGGCCCGAGCTGCACCGGCGCCCTCCGCCGAGGCCGCGCCGCCGGACAGCGGCGCCGTCCGCCGGCTCATCGGCCGCGGAACGCCGGCGTGCGCTTCTCGAGAAAGGCTGAGATCCCCTCGCCGGCGTCCTCCGAGCCGAACGCCGCGACGAAGCCGTCCTTCTCGATTCCCAGACCCTCGTCCAGATCGCCCTGGTGGGAGACCCGCTTGATCTGCTCGACGGCCAGCGGCGCCTTCGACGCGAACTTGCGGGCCCAGCCGAGCGCGGTGTCGAACAGCTCGTGGTCGGGGACGACCTGGCTGACGAGTCCGACCCGCAGGGCCTCGGCGGCCGAGATCGGCTCGCCGGTCAGGTTCATCTCCAGCGCCTTGCCCTCCCCCACGAGCCGCGGCAGCCGCTGCGTTCCGCCGAAGCCGGGGATGATCCCGAGGTTGATCTCCGGTTGCCCGAAGGTCGCCGAGCGGGCCGCCACTCGGAAGTCGCAGGCCATGGCGAGCTCGCAGCCGCCACCGAAAGCGAGCGCGTTCACTGCGGCGATCGTCACGGTCGACGAGCGCTCCATCGACCGCATGAGCTCGTGCGCGGTGTCGAGGAGCCGGCCACTCGAGTCCGGGTCCCCCTTCTGGAACTCCTTGATGTCGGCGCCCGCGCAGAAGGCGAACCGGCTGGACGAGGCGATGACCACGGCCCGGGCCTTTCCGTCGAGCTCGCTCCACGCCTGGGTGAGGTCCTTCACCACCTGGGGCGAGATCGGGTTCGTCGGCGGGCGGTTGAGCCAGATCACCGTGACCTCGCCCCGAGACTCGAGCGCGATCGTCTCGCGCTCGTCGTCGGAGGGCGGATAGGGGAAGAACCCCTGGCCGCTCTTGCGCCCGAGGCGCCCCTGGGCCACGAGCCGGCGCAGGATGAGCGGCGGCGCGAACGCCTCTCCCCACTCCGCCGCCGCGCGCTCCAGCGCGCCGGTCACCTCGTCGAGGCCGCGCTTGTCGGCGCCGGCCAGGGGCCCGGGCATGATGCCGGCGCCGGTCATCATCCCCAGGTCGACGTCCTTGATCCCCGCGACGCCCTCCTCGACGAGGCGGCAGCACTCGACGAACGCCTTCAGCCCGAAGCGCTCGACGAGCGTGTCGAGGGCGGGTTCAGCCTGGGTGGTCATAGAAGCCCCTCCCGGTCTTCTGCCCGAGGTGGCCCGAGGCCACGAGCTCCTTCATCTTGGGCGAGACGAAGAACCGCTCGCCGCCGTCGCTCTCGCTCAGGTGCTCGGCCACGTGCAGCACGGTGTCGAGGCCGAGCAGGTCGCTGAGGAAGAACGGGCCCATCGGCGCCGCGCCCGACTCGGAGATGACCTTGTCGATCTCCTTGGGGTCGATGTCGTGGGCGTCCTGGACGCGCCAGACCTCGGAGATGGCGGCGATCAGCACCCGGTTGACCACGAAGCCGGGAGCCTCGCCGCAGCGGATCGGTTGCTTGCGGATGGCCTGCGCGAAGTTCGCGGCGGCGTCCATGGTCTCCTCGGAGGTCGTCCCCTCCCCCTCGATTACCTCGATCAGGCGCATGACCGACGCCGGGAAGAAGTAGTGGAAGCCCACGACCTTGTCGGGACGGCTCGTGGCGCGGCCCATCTCGGCGATCGAGAGCGACGAGGTGTTCGAGGCGAGCACGGCGTGGCCGGGCGTGACCTCGTCGAGCTCGGCGAAGACAAGGCGCTTGAGGTCGATGCGCTCGGGCACGGCCTCGACCACGAAGTCGACATCGCCTAAGCCCTCGTACTCCGTCGTGCCCTCGATCAGCCCAACCGTCTCGTCAGCCCTGGACTCGGCCTCCTCCTCGCTCAGGCGGCCCTTCTCGACGAGCCCGCGGAGCTGGCCGCGGGTGACCTCGCGCGCCTTCTCGAGGCCCTGGTCGACGAAGCCCTGCTCGACGTCCTTGACGACCACCGTGAAGCCGGCGGCGGCGATGGTCTGGGCGATCTCGCCACCCATGGTGCCGGCACCGACGACCGCGGCTTTGGATACGAACACGTGTCTCCTTGCTCTCGTTCGGGGCCCGCCTCACGCAGCGCCCGACCCGCGAGGGCTGTACCAGGCTTGCGATCCGGGGGGCGGCGGAGGGCGGGCCCGCAGCGAGCCCGGGAGGCTACCGGCCGACCTCGCGCGCCGTCTCGGTGGCGAACCGCCCGAGCGTGCGGCCGAGGGCATCGCGCAGGGCGCGCCGGACGAAGAGCAGGTCGGTGACCGGGCCCGGGGAGCCGCGACCGCGGACGATCTCGTAGTGGCGCGGCCGCTGCCGTAGCGCCACCCTCACTCGTAGACCTCGCGAACGATCTCGTCGATCGACCGGGCGATCGAGTCGAGGAAGGGCCGCACCTCTAAGAGCAGCCGCTCGTACTCCTCGCGGCCGACTTCGGTGATCGAGTAGTAGCGGCGGCTGCGGCGCTCGGGGTGCTCCCAGTTGCCCTCGATCAGCTCGCGACCCTCGAGCGAGCGCAGCAGCGGATACATCGTGTTCGGGTTGACCGACAGCACGCCCGCGGTCATGGCCGAGATGCGGTCCATCAGCTGGTTGCCGTAGGAAGGGCCGGCGCTGATCAGGTGCAGAACGAGCAGCGGGAGGACCTCGCGGCGGCGCAGCTCGGCGGTGAAGGGATCGCCGGCGCGGCCGCGGCCGCCGCTCTGGCGCCCGGCCTCCTGCGCGGTCTCGTGGGGGTCGCCGAGGCGGCTCGCCTGGGCTACCGCCTCGCGGGTGGCGGTGTCGCGGTCGGGGACCTGGCCGCCCTCTCGCCGCGTGCGCCCGCCTCGCTCCGCGCCCCGGCCCGAGGACCCAGCGCCGCCGTGGCTGGCCGCGCCGCCGTGGCTGGACGCACCGCCGCCGCGGCCGCTCGAGCCGCTTCCGGCGGCCTCGGGATCCCGGCGGGCCGGCGCACGGCCGGCGGGAGCGCTCTTGCGGGGCTGGGGCATCGCGCCCATCGTGACAGAGGCACGGGCGGGCGCTGTCGGGCGCGGCGGCGTACGAAGCGGCCCGAGGGCCAGAGAGCTCGGACCGCGCCGAACCGCTAGGCCGCTGCCGTCTCCGCCCCCCGCCGCGGCATGAGCACCTCGCGCGCGATCACGAGCCGCTGGATCTGCGACGTGCCCTCGTAGAGCTGCATGATCTTCGCGTCGCGCATGAGCTTCTCGACCGGGTACTCCTTGATGAACCCGTAGCCGCCGTAGACCTGGACGGCGTCGACGGCGATCTCCATGGCCGAGTCGGCCGCGAAGCGCTTGGCGTGCGAGCAGGCCAGCGTGTTGCGCTTGCCCTGGTCGAGCAGGGCGCCCGACTGCCACACGAGCAGGCGCGCGGCCTCGACCTTCGTGGCCATGTCGGCGATCATGAACTGGATCGCCTGGTGCATGGAGATCGGCACGCCGAACTGGACGCGCTCCTTCGAGTACTCGCTGGCGAACTCCATCGCCGCGCGCCCGATCCCGACGGCCATGGCCGCCACGCCGGGACGGGTTCGGTCGAGCGCCATCATCGCGAGCTTGAAGCCCTTGTTCTCCTCGCCGAGCAGGTGGTCGGCGGGCACCTCGACGTCGTCGAAGGAGATCGTCGCCGTGTCGGAGGCGCGCTGACCGAGCTTGTCCTCCTTCTTGTCGACGCTCACCCCGGCCTCGCGGGGGACCACGAAGGCCGAGATGCCCTGGTCGCCGGCGTCCTTGTCGGTCTTCGCGTAGACCGTGTACCAGTCGGCGTGCGAGCCGTTGGTGATGAACGTCTTGGTCCCGTTGATCCTCCAGGCGGAGCCGTTGCGCACGGCGGTGGTGCGCATCTGGGAGACGTCAGAGCCCGCGTCGGGCTCGGTGAGGCAGAAGGAGGCGAGCTTCGGCTCCTCGGTGAGGATCCCGAGGTAGCGCTGCTTGACCTCCTCGGAGCCGCCGAGCGCGACCGGCTCGGTGGCCAGCCCGTTGCACATGAGCGAGGTGCCGATGCCGGAGCAGCCCCAGCCCATCTCCTCCTCGATCAGACAGCCGCTCACGTAGTCGAGCGACGGGCCGCCGTACTCCTCGGGGATGTGGGTGTTCATGAGACCCACCTCCCAGGCCTTCTCGACGATCGCCTGTGGCCAGGTGGAGTCGCGGTCGTAGTCCCAGGCCACGGGCCTGATCTCCTTCTCGGCGAAGTCGTGCGCGAGCTCGCGCAGGTCCTTCTGCTCGTCGGTGAGGCTGAAGTCGACCACGTCTGTCCCACTCCTTGTTCGCTGGCGGGGAGGGCGCTGCGACCGGAGGCGGACGCGACGCCGGAAGCCGTCGATTGACTGGTCAGTCAACGGGGGGTCTACAAAGGGTAGCGCGCAACGAGCGCCAGCTGGCCCGCGGGGAGGGAGCCGCTCGACATCGACGCCGAGACCGACCGCCAGCTGCGCGATCTCGGCGGCTGACAGTCGGCGTTGTTTAGGCCCGGGCGCTCCCCGGTTATGGTACCGCCATGGCCGAGGGACGCCGCTACGAGCTGGAGGAGCTGGTCAACCGACCGGGCACCTACTTCAACCCCCAGACCGAGGTCTTGGTCGTGGTCGACGACTCGCAGTCGCTCGACGCCGAGATCTTCAACATGGAGCAGTTCGAGGGAGCGGATTGGGTGCTCGTGACCGATGACGTGCCGGTCGACGAGCCGCGCCGCGACGAGCTGCTCGAGACCTTTCAGGCGCGCTACGGCGGCGAGCCGGGGCGTGTGGCCGGCGGGTCCGAGGAGGAGCCGGAGACCGAGGACGTGGACGGCGACCCGGAAGTGCTCGAGGAGATCGAAGAGCGCTGAGCGTTTGCTGGTGGGGTGGCGAGGCGGCGCTGACCCCCTCCCGCCGCGCGCGCGCATAGGCTCCGGTCGCCCATGCGACCCGTCTACTACCTGGGCATCTTCATCCCGGCGGCGGTCGTGCTCGAGCTGCTGGGAGCCCCGGCGCCGGCAGTGTTCGGAACGGCGGCGCTCGGGGTCGTTCCCACGGCGGCGCTGATGGGCCAGGCGACCGAGCAGCTCGCAGCGCGGACGGGGCCGGGAATCGGCGGGTTCCTGAACGTGACCTTCGGCAACGCGCCGGAGCTGATCATCGCGTTCTTCGCGCTGGTGGCCGGTCTCCAGGAGGTTGTCAAGGCCTCGCTGATCGGATCGATCATCGGCAACGTACTGCTGGTCCTCGGCGCGTCGATGTTCGTCGGCGGCCTGCGGCGCGACAAGCAGACCTTCAGCCGCACTGCGGCGAACGCGCAGGCGGCGATGCTGCTGCTCGCGCTGGCGGCGCTCGTCCTGCCGGCGATCTTCCAACTCGTCAACGGCGGCGGCCTGCCGGGGGTCAGCGAGGAGCGCGTGAACTTCGGCACCGACGTCGAGCGCCTCTCCTTCGGCGTCGCCATCATCCTGCTCATCTCCTACGCGGCGGGGCTCTACTTCTCGCTCAAGTCGCACAAGGCGGTCTTCAACCCCTACGTCGAAGAGGATGAGGAGAGCAAGGAGGAGCACTGGACGATCCGCAAGTCGGTGATCCTGCTGGCGATCGCGGGCGTGCTCGTCGGCGTGATGAGCGAGGTGCTCGTCGGCTCGATCACCGAGACCGCCGAGCTCATCGGCCTGTCCGAGTTCTTCATCGGGGTGTTCATCGTGGCGATCGTCGGCAACGCGGCCGAGCACTGGGTCGCCGTGCTCGTCGCCGCGAAGGACAAGATGGACCTCGCGGTCAACATCGCCATCGGCTCGAGCGCGCAGATCGCGCTGTTCGTGGCGCCGCTCCTCGTCCTCCTCTCGTTCGTCGTCGGGCCCAACCCGCTCGCTCTCGTGTTCAACGGGTACGAGATCGGCGGTGTTCTATTCGCCGTCCTGATCGCGAACTTCGTGACCCAGGAAGGCGAGTCGAACTGGTTCGAGGGCGTACAGCTGCTGGCGCTTTACGCAGTGCTCGGGCTGGTCTTCTTCTACGCCTAGAGGGCGCTCGCGGCCTGCGGCGGGCGGTGCTCCAACGCCGCGCTCAGCCCTGCCCCGAGGGCTCGAGCTCGGCGACCACCGACTCGCCGAGCCCGGTGAGAAAGCGCACGTCTTCCTCGCCCAGCGCGGGGCGGGCCTCGCGCGCGAGGCAGCAGAGCACGTAGAGGCGGGCGTCGGGGAGCTCGAACGGCACCCCGATCCACGCGCCCACCCCGAAGGCTCTTGCCATGCCGAGGTCCGCCACGCGCTCGTCGTGGGCCGCGTCGGTCACGACGTTGGAGATCCGCCCCTCGAGCAGCCGGTTGCAGAAGGTCTCACCGATCGCCACCGAGCGCCCATCGAGCGAGCCGACGACCGGCCACTCGCCCGCCGACGCGCGCACGATCTCCTGGCCGTCCTCGACCTCGGTGAGCAGGGCGACCTCCATGTCGAGCTGTCCGCGGGCGAGAGCCAGCGCGCCCGCGATGCCGCGCCCGTCCTCGTCGACAACCTCTTCCCCACCCGGGGTCAGGGTCAGACCGCGGCCGTCGGCCCACAGAGCTCCGCCGCAGCCCGGGCACTCGCCGGCCCGCCATCGGTTGCGGGCCATGTAGCTGGTCAGCCCGCAGTTCGGGCACCTGACGTACGGCATCTCGCGTGCCTCTCTCTCCCCTGGCGGTCCGGGCTCGGACGGCCGTGCCGAGGCATGGACCCAGCCGCCGCCCGAAGCGGCGCGGTCGGACGCCGTGGCCGAGCCCGAGGTGGCCGCGGTGCAGGAATGGGCGTAGAGCCAGAGCGCGGCCCGGCGCTCCGAGTCGAGGCCGGCCGTCTCGACGATCGTCGAGGCGATCTCCTCGAGCGTCGCGCCGGCGTCGGCCATGTCGGCGATGGCTTCCCGCAGGCGATCCAAGGTCGGTCTCATGACCTGCTTGTCCCTCCGCGTGTATCGCCCAGTGTAGCCGAACGTTCAGCTCGGCACGACGCATCGGCCTGGCCTCCCCCCGGTGGGGAGCTGCTAGCTCGAGCGGGACTCGGCGGGCGTCGGGGCGGGGGCCTGGGGCCGCCCCTCGCCGCCGGACGGCGGGCTCGAGTCGTCCTCTGGCCTTGCCGAGCGGTCGTCGTCCGCGCGGGTGCGCGCTCCCTCGGGGTCGCGGCGGTCGACGAGCAGCGAGGCGACGATCCCCAGCCCGAACAACGCGGCCACGATGGCGAGGCTGGGCAGCGGCGGAATGGTCACGAAGGCCTCGGTCAGCAGCTTCACCGCCACGAACGCGAGCACCACCGCCACCGTCTCGTCGAGATAGCGAAAGCGCCGCACGAGACCGTCGACGAGCACGAACAGGGCCCGCAGACCCAGGAGGGCGAACACGTTGCCCATCCAGATCAGGAAGCCGTCGCGGGTGATGGCGAAGGCGGCGGGGATCGAGTCGATGGCAAAGGCGAGATCGGCGAAGACGATGGCCACCAGGCACAGGAAGATCGGCGTCGTGTGCCGGCGCCCGTCGAGCTCCACGAACCAGCTCCCGCCGCGGTCCGCGGTGGCGACCGGATAGAGACGGCGGACGGCGCGCACGAGCGGGTTGCGCTCGGGGTCGACGTTCTCCTCCACCCCGCGGAACATCCGATAGGCGAGCGCCAGCAGCGCCACTCCGAGCAGGTAGAGCACAGGCTCGAACTCCTCGATCAGCGCGACCCCGCCGAGGATGGCCAGCCCGCGCAGCACGAGCGCCGCGGCGATCCCCCAGAAGAGCAGGCGGGCGCGGTGCTCGCTCCCGATCCCGAAGTACGAGAAGAGGAGGATGAAGACGACGAGGTTGTCGAGCGAGAGCGAGCGCTCGATCACGTAGACGGTCGTGTACACGAGCGCGTCCTCGGGCCCCGCGGCCAGCCACACCACCCCCGCAGCGGCGATGGCCACGCCGACCCAGCCGACCGACCAGATCGCCGCCTCGCGGAAGCGGGGCTCGCGCCCGCGGGCGAACAGGCGCAGGTCGACGAACAGGAAGACGAAGAGCGCGCCGATGAGGATGATCCAGGCGAGTAACGAGCGGTCCATGCTCGGTCAACCCTAGAGTGGCGCGGACTCGCCCCGGGAGGGCCCCAGGCGACCCTCTAGACTGCGGCGCGATGCGCCGCCGCAACTTTGGGGACACGGATCTCGTCACCTCGGAGATCGCCTTCGGGACCTGGGCCCTCGGGTCCGACTGGTGGGGCGAGACCGACGATCCCGACCGCCTGATCGGCCGCGCGCTCGAGCTCGGCATCAGCTTCTTCGACACCGGCGACGCCTACGCGCAGGGCGGCAACGAGGAGCTCGTCGGCCGGGCCCTGGCCGGCGCCGATCGCGACGCCATCCAGATCTCGACCAAGTTCGGCTACGTCCTCGACGAGGGCCGCAAGGTCCACTCCGAGGGCGAGCGGCCCTCCGACTTCTCGCCCGAGCACGCGCGCCGCGCCCTCGAGGCCAGCCTGCGCCGCCTCGGCGTCGAGCACGTCGACCTCTACCAGCTCCACAACCCGCGCATGGAGGCGATCGCCCGCGACGAGCTCTTCGCCGAGCTCGAGGCGCTGCGCGACGAGGGCAAGCTGGGCCACTTCGGCGTCGCCCTCGGACCGGCCATCGGCTGGCGCGAGGAGGGCGTCCGCGCGCTCGAGAGCCACGACATCGCCGCGCTCCAGACCGTCTACAACCTGCTCGAGCAGGAGCCGGGGTCAGACCTCCTCGAGACCGCCGAGCGCACCGGCGCCGGCATCATGGCTCGCGTCCCCACCTCGAGCGGCCTGCTCGAGGACAAGTACACGCCCGAGACGACGTTCGGCCCCACCGACCATCGCCGCCACCGCCCGCGCTCGTGGCTGATCGAAGGCCTCCAGAAGATCGACCGGCTCCGCTTCCTGGTCATCGAGGGCGAGCGGACGATGACCCAGGCCTCGCTCAAGTTCGTCCTCGCCCAGCCGGGGATGGCCAACGTCGTTCCCACCGTGACGAGCTTCACCGAGCTCGAGGAGTTCGCCGCCACCGCGCAGGCGCCCGACCTCACCGACGAGGAGCTCGAGCGCGTGCAGGGGCTCTACGCGCGCGACTTCGACGT
>Ga0208612_1001336_pt1 | contig 10275 bp, 5 predicted proteins | sample AntDryMetagUQ889_FD_188089 | JGI IMG/M metagenome (GOLD analysis project Ga0208612, IMG submission 188089) | Polar desert microbial communities from Antarctic Dry Valleys - UQ889 (SPAdes) | ecosystem: Environmental > Terrestrial > Soil > Desert | place: Antarctic Dry Valleys | collected 2008-12-31 | reverse complement strand
ACCAGCAGCGGAATCGCCTGGATGAGCCGGCGCGCGACGTAGGCGGTCACGCGGTGCGACGCACCGCGTGACCGTCCTGGTGCTCCGCGACCCCTACTTCCTCAGGAACCAGTCTTCCGAGTTGTCGGTGAACTCCTGCCAGGGATTCTTAACGATGCCTCTGACGTCCTTTCGGAACCCGTCGATGTCGGCGCGGTCGTAGAACCAGATCTTCACGTACTGCTCATTGAGGATCTTGAGCGCGCGCGCGTACGCTTCCTTGCGCTTCTCGAAATCCAGCGTCGCGTTGCTGTCGTCGATGGCCTTGTCGAGCTCCGCGTTCTTCACGCGGGTGTAGTTCTGGCCGACACCGTTGTTGCCGGCGTGCGGGATCTGCTTGGAGTGGTAGCGCTCGGTCACGGTCTGGGCGGGGTCGACGCCCGGCGAGGATCCGTACATGACGAGGTCGAAGGCACCACGCTTGCGGGGATCGCCGGACGCCCAGGATGCCGAGAGCAGCGTCGCGGACGGCATGTTCTGGATCTTCAACTCCACCCCGACGGCCTTGTAATCGTCGACGAGCACCTGCTGGATCTTCTCGCGCGTGGCGTTGCCCGTCGTCGTGGTGATCGTGATGGCCGCGCGGACGCCGCCCTTGGTGCGGATACCGTCCGCGCCCTTCGTCCAGCCCGCCCTGTCGAGGGTGTCGTTCGCCTTCTTGGGGTCGTAGCCCTCCTGCGTGAGGCCCTTCGGCGCGGCCCAGCCGCGGCTCACCGGGGAGTTCCCGGGCTTGACCTTTCCGGCCAGGAGCTTGTCGATGACCTGCTGCTTGGGGGTCGCATAGAGGAGGGCCTTGCGCACCTCGATGTCTCCGAGCACCGGGTGGCGGCTGTTCGGATCGGTCATGTCCTTGTTCTCGGCGGTATTCAGCTCGATCCGTTCGACGGACGGAGAGTCGTCCCAGAACACGGTGACGTTGGCGTCCTTCTCGAGATCGACCGCTTCGGACTCCAGGAGGTTCCACATGCCGTGGACCTCGCCCGCCTTGAGCTGCGCGATCGCGACCTGGCTGGACGGCACGTTCTTGAAGATGACCTTGTCCAGATACGGCTTGTCCTTGACACGGTAGTTCGGGTTCCGTTCCGCCGTGATCGATTCACCGACCTTGAAGTCGGAGATGACGAACGGCCCGGTCCCGACCGGCTTCCGGCTGTACTCCGTGCGGCTGACGTCGGCTTCCTTCTCGTAGAGATGCTTCGGCAGCGGGGTGATGTCGGTGACGTAGCGTCCCCAGATCGTCTTGTATTTGACGATCGCGGTGAGCGGGTCCGGCGTCTCGATGGCCTCGATGTCTCGGTACCCCGTGGTGGTGTTGACCTTCTTGTCCTCCAGCCAGCGCTGCCACGCGAAGGTGATGTCAGCGCTCGTGAGCGGCTGCCCGTCGGACCACTTGATGTCGGGCTTGAGCTCCCAGCGGACCTCCATCTTCTTGCCATCGGCGCTCATCCTGACGCCGCCGTTCGCGAGGGTCGGGATGCTCTTTGCGAGCTCGCCCTCGTACTCGCCGTCCTTGTTGGTGCGTGACAGCCCTTCGATGACGACGTTGCCGACCACCGTCGCGACGGTCTGGTTTCGGTAGAGAGGATTCAGCGTCGTCGGCTCCTGCCAGATCGCGACGATCGCCGTGCCGCCTTTCACCGGCGTCTCGCTCGCTGCCGGCGACGTGATGAAGGTAGTCCCGCCGGTCGGCTGTTGGCCGCACGCGGCCGCCACGATCGAGAAGACCCCGAGGATGACAAGGACTGTTCGGCGCATGACTCCCTCCACCTGCAACTGGCCTGCGATCTGCGAGCCATTATTCACCCGTGATCACCGACCTGGACCGGCCCGATCCGGTCTCCGACCGGCGGCCGGCGTGGCTCCTGGTGGCCCTTACCGCACTCTGCGTGCTGGCGTTCATCGGTGTGGCCGGCGCGGTGACCGATAAGCGCGGGCCCGGCTCCTCCGTCAGCGCGACCCCACCCGTGGCGACCCCGTCAGTCGCCGAGGCGTCCTGGGCCGCCCAGCGTGATCTCGCGCCGCTGCGTCCGGTCGTCGTCGTTCCGCCGTCGTGGCAGATCCCAGAGGCGCAGCTCGAGCGGGCGGGGACTTCGGCGATCCTCGGGCTTCCGCCGGGCTCCTACAAGTCCGTGACGCGCGTCGCCAGTCCTCTGACGACCGGCTCGAACCCCTCCGACGACGAGACGCTGGTCCAGCTCCGCTACAGGCTTTCCGACGATCGCGTCGCCGTGCTGGCTCGCCTGCCGAGGTCCGACCCGCTCCGCGGCGTCCAGCCCTCGTCGTACACCGCGAGCAGCCTCGTCGTGCGCGGCATCGAGGCACGCCTGCTCACGGGGCGTGGCGCGATCGAGCCGACCATCCTGCTCTGGAGCGAGGGGATCCGCGCCTACCAGCTCTCCTCGAGCGTGCACACGGTCGCCGAGCTCGTGCAGATCGCCGAGCAGCTGCGCTGATCCCTTAGGGCGCGACGGCCTCCTTCAGTGCGAGGACGTTGAACGCGTTCTCCGGTCGCTGGAAGCCCTTGAGCGCGAGCCCGCCGACCGGCTCCGCCTCGACACCGTCCTCGACGGCGGCGTGGACCCGCTGGCTCAGCAGGATCTGACCCGCCTTGGCCTCCGCCGACAGCCGCGACGCGAGGATGACCACCCTTCCCACGGCGCCGTAGTCGAAACGTCCTTCGAAGCCGATGCGCCCGAGCGTCGCGTACCCGAGCGCGACGCCCACGCCGAATCCGAGGTCGTAGCCCTTCCTGCGCCAGCCGGCCGCCAGCTCGTCGAAACGCGAGCGCATCGCGACGGCCATGCGGATCGCGCGCAGCGGCGCGTCTGGGACGGAGATGGGGTCGTTGAAGAAGGTCATGATCCCGTCGCCGGCGAAGTGCTCGAGGGTCCCCTCGTGCTTGAAAATGAGCTCGCCCATCGCGGCGTGGTACGCCCGCAGCACGCCGAGTGCCTCCTCAGGATCGGCGCCGTCGGAGAACGCCGTAAATCCCCGAAGGTCGCAGAACGCGACCGTGATCTCGCGGCGGTGCCCGTCCAAAAGCTGCTCCGCGCCCTGCGACACAACGAGATCCGCGATCTGTGGCGACAGGAAGCGCCGCAGACGACCGAGGCGCTCGAGCTCGTCGACCTGCTCCGACACGCGGGCCTCGAGCGTCCGCGTCCACCCGGCCAGCTCGTCACGCTGCTTCTCGACCGTCTCGTGATACATCTTGATCCGGAGGAGCGAGCGAACGCGCGCGAGCAGCTCCTGCGCGTCGAACGGCTTCGGCACGAAGTCATCAGCACCGGCCTCGATGGCCTTCACCTTCTCGGCCATCTCGCTCGCGGTCAGCATCACCACCGGCAGGTACGACGTGGCTGGATCCGCACGGAGGCGCCGGCATACCTCGTAGCCGTCGATGCCCGGCAACATGATGTCCAGGAGGATCAGGTCCGGCTTCTCGGACAGCACCTTGACGAGCGCGTCCTCGCCCGTGCCTGCCGTGACGACGGTGTAGCCCTGCGGAGTGAGCACGGCATCGAGCAGCCGCAGGTTCTGCGGGATGTCGTCGACCGCCAGGATCTTCGCGCTCACGCGGTCATCCCCCCACGGCCTCGTGTGATGTGCTCGCGGACCTGACCAGGGAACGCGCTCACGTCGATCGGCTTCGCGATGAACCCGTCGAACCCGGCCTTGACGAACCGCTCGCGGTCACCGGTCATGACGGACGCGGTCAGCGCGACCGCTGGTATCGCCCTGGTCTTCTCATCGGAGCGGATCCGCTCGAGCGCGGTGATCCCGTCGATCCCGGGAAGCTGGATGTCCATGAGGATGAGCGCGGGGCGGTGCTCCGCAGCGAGCCGTACGCCGGTCTCGCCGTCCGTGGCCTCGATGATCCGGAATCCCGCGAAGCTCAACACATCGCGCGCCAGCTTCATGTTCTTGTCGTTGTCCTCGACGACGAGGACCAGCTCATTGGCCATCACACGTCCTTGCCGGCCGGCGGCTGCGGGAGGGTGAAGGTGAACGTGCTGCCCTTTCCCAGCTCGCTCTCGACCCAGATCCGTCCTCCGTGCAGCTCGACGAAGCGCTGCGTCAGTGTGAGGCCGAGGCCGGTCCCCTCGCGCGACCGCTCCGGATCGCGGCTGGCCTGCTGGAACTCCTGGAAGATGCGCTCGCGGTCCCTTTCGTCGATCCCGATGCCCGTGTCGCGCACCGCGACCCGGACCAGGGCGTCGCTGCGGCTGGCCAGGATGTTGACCTGGCCCCGGTCGGGGGTGAACTTCACCGCGTTCGACAGCAAGTTGAAGACGATCTGCTTCACCTTGCGCTCGTCCGCCGTGATGCGCTCCACGCCATCCAACGTGAGCGCGAGCCCGATGCCATGCCGCAGCGCGCGCTCCCGGACCATCGTGACGCCGTTCTCGAGCGCGTCACGCAGCGAGAACTCCGAGAGCTCGAGCTCCGTGCGCCCCGCCTCGATCTTCGCGAGATCGAGGATGTCGTTGATCAGCGCGAGGAGGTGCCGTCCCGAGGAGAGCACATCCCGCTGGTACTCGCGCTGCTTGGCGTTGAGCTCGCCGAACATGCCCTGGAGGAGCACCTCGGAGAACCCGATGATCGCGTTGAGCGGCGTCCGCAGCTCGTGGCTCATGTTCGCGAGGAACTCGCTCTTGTGGCGGTTCGCCGCCTCGAGCAGGCGGCCCTTCTCCTGGATCTCGTCGAACAGCCGGACGTTCTCGATCGCGATCACGGCTTGATCGGCGAACATCTCGATGAGATGGATCTCCCGATCGGTGAATGGCGCCACGCGGTCGCGCGCGACGACGATCGCACCGATCGGCTCGCCGTCCCGCAGCATCGGGATCGCGAGGCCGGTCCGGCCGCCGCCGCGGATGATGAGGGACGCGCCGCGGAGATCCGCGTCCGCCGTCACGTCGTGGACGTGGATCGGCCGTCGCTCGAGAACGGCGCGCCCGCCCATGCCGGTGTAGTCGATGGCCGCGTATTCCCCCTGCGCGCGCATCTCCTCGAACATGGCCCGGAGCTCTGGCGATGCGCCGTAATACGCTGCGAAGCGGAATCGATCTCCCTCGATCCGGCGCATCCAGCCCTGCTGCGCGCCGCAGAGCTGCGCCGCGCGCTCCACGACGGTGTCGAGCACCCCCTGCAGGTCGAAGGCGGACCGACTGATCGCCTGAAGCACCTCGCTCGTCGCCGTCTGCTGCTCGAGCGCCTCCTTGGTCTCGTTGAAGAGGCGGACGTTCTCCATCGCGATCGCGACCTGCCCGGCGAACGTCTCGAGGAGCTCGATCTGATGCGCCGTGAAGGGCCGGGCCTGCGCGTGCCCGACCGTGATGACCCCGACGGCATCGTTGCCGCGCATGATCGGTACTGCCAGCCGTGTCCAGGGAGGATTCTGTGGGAGTCGCGGCTCGCTCGAGACGTCGGGAACGTGCACGGTCATACGATGGAGGACCGCACGTCCCGCGACGGTCGAATCGCCGATCGGCATCCGAAGGCCGATTTGCCCTCCCCGAGGAATGACGCCCCCGCCGAGGGCGACGAACTCCAACTGGCCGTCGACGACCCGGTGCATCCCAGCGCTCTCCGCGTCCAGCAGACGCTCCGCGGCGTCGAGGACCGCCTGATACACGGGTCGCAGCTCGCCTGCCGATCGGTTGATGACCTCCAGGATCTCGGCCGTCGCGGTCTGCCGCGCGAGCGCCTCCCTCGTCTCGTTGAAGAGCCGGACGTTCTCGATCGCGATGACCGCCTGGTCCGCAAATGTCTGCACGAGATCGATCTGGCGTTCACTGAAGGGTCGTACCTCGCCGCGCCGCAGGAGGATCGCCCCGATCGCCCGGCCCTCGCGGATCATCGGAGCAGCGAGGGTGGTGCGGTGTCCCATCTGCTGGGCCTGCTGCTTCCCGATCGGATACTCGTCATCTGACTCGGCCCAGAGGTCGTGGACGTGCACGACACGGCGTTCGACGATCGCGCGGCCGGTAACGGTGCGTCGGTCCAGCGGAAAGTCCGGAACGGCGGAGGCGAGCGGCCCGTGGGACGCGGCGGCGTGCAGCTGGTCATCATGCGTCAGGATCACAGCCGCGTTCTCGGCGGCGCAGAACTGCGACGCGCTCCGCGCGATCGTTTCCAGGACCGGATGCACGTCCAGCGGCGATCCCGCGATGACGCGGAGGATCTCGCCAGTCGCCGTCTGCCGCTCCAGTGCCTCCTTCGTCTCGTTGAACAGCCGCACGTTCTCGATCGCGATGACGGCCTGGTCGGCGAAGGTCTCGACGAGCTCGATCTGCTTCTCGGTGAACGGCCGCACCTCGAGGCGCCGGAGCATGATCGCGCCGAGCGCGTGGCCCTCGCGGATGAGCGGCGTCGCGAGGGTCGTCCGTTCTCGCAGCGCGCCACCACCGGGGGGCTCACGGGAGAGCTTCTTGCCGACCGAATACTCGGCGTCGGACTCCGCCTGGATGTCGTCCACGAAGATCGTTCGCCGGTCCACGATCGCGCGGCCCGTCACCGACGTGCGGTCGGCGGGCCAGTCGAGATCCTCGCGCGGAACCTCGAGGAGCGGGATCGGCCCGTGATGGGCCGTCACCCGGAGCTGGTCTCCGTGAACGAGCACGACCGCCGCATCCTCCGCGCCGCAGAACCGGACGGCGCTCTCGGCGATCGCGTCCAGGACCGGCTGGATGTCGGTGGGCGAGCCTGAGATCACCTTCAGGATCTCGCTCGTCGCGGTCTGCCGGTCGAGCGCCTCCCTCGTCTCGTTGAACAGCCGCACGTTCTCGATCGCGATGACGGCCTGATCGGCGAACACGCGCGCGAGGTCCACCTGCCGCTCCGTGAACGGCCGCACCTCCCTGCGGCGCAGCACAAGGACGCCGATCGCTCTCCCCTCCCGGGTGAGCGGTGCGGCGAGCACCGTGCGCTGCCCATCGTTCTCGAAGGAGAGCCGCTTGCTCGCGGGGTAATCGTCACCATCCGTCACATCCGCGACATGCACGAGCGTCGAATCGATCAGCGCCGCTCCGCTCACAGAACCACGATCGAGCGTGATCGCGAACGGGACGGCGAGTGGCCCCTCATGGGCCATCGGCTCGGCGGAGCTGCCGCGTAGCAGCAGGACCGCCGCGTCCTCGGCACCGGTGTATCGGACCGCGCTCTCGGCGATCGCATCCAGGACCGGCTGGATGTCGGTGGGCGAGCCTGAGATCACCTTCAGGATCTCGCTCGTCGCGGTCTGCCGGTCGAGCGCCTCCTTCGTCTCGTTGAAGAGGCGAACGTTCTCGATCGCGATGACCGCCTGATCGGCGAATGACTCGACGACCGCGACTTGCTGGGCCGAGAAGACGTGGGGAGCTGCCCGGCGCGCGATGAGGACGCCGATGACCCCGTCCGGCCCCAGGAGCGGTACTCCGAGGAGTGACAGCGCGGCCTGCGTGCCGCCACGCTTCTTGTAGTCGGGATCGGTCGATGCGTCCGCGATCTGTACGGACCGACGCTCGAGCAGAACGCGCCCCGTGAGGGACTCCCGTCCGGCGACGATGCGATGTGTGCGATGGAACGCCCTCAGCGTGGCTTCGGTCTCCTCGGTCTGCCCCACGCTCGCGGCGATCGAACCGACATCGTTGTCGATCCGCACCAAGCTGGCGCTGTCGGCTCCTGAGAGGCGGACTGCGTTCGCGACGACGGCCTCCAGGACCGGACTGACGTCGGTGGGCGATCGCGAGATGACTCGGAGGACCTCGCCGATCGCCGTCTGCTGATCGAGAGCTCCCTTGGTCTCGTTGAGAAGGCGTACGTTCCCGATCGCGATCGCCGCCTGATCGGCGAACGTCTCGACGAGGGCGATCTCCTTTTCACCGAAGGGAATGGGCTCAGTGCGCCACAGGGACATGACACCGATGACATGTCCTTCCTGGAGCAGTGGCACGCCTAGCATCGCGCGGAAGCCGCCGAGGCGCTGCGCCTCCGCGTACGTGTACTCCGGGTCCTGTAGCACATCCGGGAGATGGACCGTCCGCCGTTCGGCGGATACCCGACCGGTGAGCGTGCCGCGGTCGCCGATCTGGATCGGGTTCCTCCGGCTGAGCTCCATGAGCGCCTCCGAAGGCCCGAAGCCGGCGGCGAAATGGAGCATGTCACCTTCGACGCGATGCATGGTCCCCTGCGTCGCGCGCGACAATCTCGTCGCGCGCTCAGTGACAGTGTCGAGCACCGGCTGCAGGTCGAACGCCGAGCGGCTGATCGTGGCTAGGACCTCGCTCACCGCGGTCTGCTGCTCGAGGGCCTCCTTCGTCTCGTTGAGAAGGCGAACGTTCTCGATGGCGATGACCGCCTGGTCGGCGAACGTCTCGATGAGCGCGATCTCGTCCTCGGAGAAGGGACGTACCTCGATGCGTCGGGCCATGATCGCGCCGATGGCGCGGCCATCGCGCACCAGCGGCACGGCGAGCGTCGTCCGGTGATTCGCGCTCCTGGCCCGCTCCCGGCCCGTCGCGAAGCCCTCAGCGGTCTGGAGATCGTCAACGTGGACGGTCCGTTTCTGGAGGATGGCGCGTCCAATCACGGTGTCGTTGACGAGCGGGACCTGCCGTCCGACCGTCGACGCGTCGCTGTCCCGCGATGGCAGTGCGATCGGACCGGCGTGCGCGCGGGAGATGACCTGATCACCCTCGGCGAGCAGCACGAGGACGTCTTCGGCCCCGCAGTACCGACGTGCGTTCACCGCGATCGCGTCGAGCACGGCGGCAAGGTCGGCCGGCGCGCCCGTGATCGCCTTCAGGATCTCGCTGAGGGCGGCCTGCCGCTCGATGGCGTGGTCGCGCTCCGCGCGCAGGCGCTCGAACTCGGTCGGATCGGCCCTCCCATGTGCCATGACATGGCGAGTATCCGTGTGTTGATCGGCCGCAGGAAGTGTCGTCGTGAACACGAGGGGAGCGCATCCCCGGGTGCCGACGCCGCGTCGCCGCGGCCTACCCTACGGGCGTGGGCGAACCCGAGGGCGTCTGGGCGGTCCTGCGCGACCGCCTGGACTACGCCTCGTTCGTGCCTGGTCTCGTCCGCGACATGGTCCGGGCAGATCTCCGGAACCGCGACGGGACCCCTTATACGGTCGTCAAGAACCCCGGCGCCGATCGCGGCGCCGGGACGTATCTCCGGCTCGAGCCGGCCGATGTCGAGCTCCTCGAGCTCATGGATGGCCGGCGCAGCGTCCAGGAGATCCTCGTCGAGCACCTGGGCCGCAGCGGCACGTTCGCCCTCGACCGGCTTGCGCGGCTCACCGCGGCTCTGCGGGCGAACGGGTTCTTCGGCGAGGAGCCGCCGCCGGTGTACGAGAAGCTCCGCGCGCGCCGCGCGAGGCGCGACCCCGTCCTCCGTGCGCAGGGGCTGCTACGGCGCCTCGTCATGTGGGACATCGCGCGGTGGGAGAACGCCGAAGGCACGGTGGACCTGCTCTATCGGCTCGGCGGGCGGTTCTTCTTTTCCAGCGCGGGCGCCGCCGCGGCCGTCGTGATCGGGGCCGCCGGCCTCTGGGTCTGGGTCGGGCAGACCGCGTCCGGCAAGCACGACCTGGTGACCTTCAACGGCTCGTACGTCCTTGGCATCCTGATCCTCGTCGTCCTCCAGGTCCTCTCGATCTCCGTGCACGAGGCCGGTCACGCGCTCGCGATCCGACACTACGGCCGGCGCGTCCGCCGCCTTGGCGTGGCGGTCTACTACCTGTTTCCCTGTTTCTACGTGGACTCCACCGACATGACGCTCGCACCGCGCGGGCAGCGGATCGTCGTGTCACTCGCGGGACCGCTCGCCGGCCTGCTCGTCGCCGCCGTCTGCGCCTTCGGTGCGGCCGCCGGCGGGCACACGACCGCGGGCGACCTTGCGTACCGCGCGGCGAGCCTCTTCGTCTTCCAGTTCGTCCTGAACCTGCTGCCGATCCTCGACCTGGACGGCTATCACATCCTGGTCGACGCCCTCGATGCACCGCTGCTTCGGCAGCGCGCGCTCGCGTTCGTTCGCGGGGCCGCGATCCGCAAGGTCCGCCGGCGCGAGCGCTGGACGCGGCGGGAGATCGGGCTGGCCACCTTCGGCGGCAGCGCGATCGCGACGTCACTCCTGGTCCTCCTCTTCTCCGTATGGATCTGGCAGACACGCGTGTCGGTCGCGGCCGCCGAGCTCTTCGGGCTCGGCCCTGCGGGCGCGATCATCCTCGCCCTCATCGTCCTCGTGTTC
>Ga0208612_1001334_pt1 | contig 10281 bp, 5 predicted proteins | sample AntDryMetagUQ889_FD_188089 | JGI IMG/M metagenome (GOLD analysis project Ga0208612, IMG submission 188089) | Polar desert microbial communities from Antarctic Dry Valleys - UQ889 (SPAdes) | ecosystem: Environmental > Terrestrial > Soil > Desert | place: Antarctic Dry Valleys | collected 2008-12-31 | reverse complement strand
GTCGATATGAACTCTTGGGCGGTATCAGCCTGTTATCCCCGGAGTACCTTTTATCCGTTGAGCGATGGCCCTTCCATACAGAACCACCGGATCACTAAGACCTACTTTCGTATCTGCTCGACACGTCCGTCTCGCAGTTAAGCACCCTTATGCCTTTGCACTCTATGCGCGATTTCCGACCGCGCTGAGGGTACCTTCGTGCTCCTCCGTTACTCTTTGGGAGGAGACCGCCCCAGTCAAACTACCCACCATACACTGTCTCTGTCCCGGATCACGGGCCCAGGTTAGAACCTCAAACATACCAGGGTGGTATTTCAAGGGTGGCTCCACCGGAACTAGCGTTCCAGCTTCATAGCCTCCCACCTATCCTACACAGGCATATTCAAAGTTCAGTGTAAAGCTGTAGTAAAGGTTCACGGGGTCTTTCCGTCTAGCCGCGGGTACACTGCATCTTCACAGCGAGTTCAATTTCGCTGAGTCTCGGATGGAGACAGAGTGGCCATCGTTACGCCATTCGTGCAGGTCGGAACTTACCCGACAAGGAATTTCGCTACCTTAGGACCGTTATAGTTACGGCCGCCGTTTACCGGGGCTTCGATCAAGAGCTTCGCCTTGCGGCTAACCCCATCAATTAACCTTCCGGCACCGGGCAGGCGTCACACCCTATACGTCCACTTTCGTGTTTGCAGAGTGCTGTGTTTTTATTAAACAGTCGCGACCACCTGGTTACTGCGACCCCCTTCCGCTCCGGCCGCAGGGCCTTCACGTACCGGGGGCACACCTTCTCCCGAAGTTACGGTGCTATTTTGCCTAGTTCCTTCACCCGAGTTCTCTCAAGCGCCTTGGGATTCTCTCCCCGCCCACCTGTGTTGGTTTCGGGTACGGTCTTGTACCACCTGAAGCTTAGGGGCTTTTCTTGGAAGCTGGGCATCAACCACTTCAGCCCGGAAACGGGCCTCGTCATCACGCCTCAGAATTGCCACCCCGGATTTTCCTAGGATGACTCCCTACGCGCTTAAACCGGGACTATCGTCACCCGGCTGGTTTAGCCTTCTCCGTCCCCCCATCGCAGTGGCACGAGGTACAGGAATATTAACCTGTTTCCCATCGACTACGCATTTCTGCCTCGCCTTAGGGGCCGACTCACCCTGCGCCGATTAGCGTAGCGCAGGAAACCTTGGGCTTTCGGCGTGCGGGTTTTTCACCCGCATTATCGCTACTCATGTCAGCATTCGCACTTCCGATACCTCCAGCATGCCTTCCGGCACACCTTCGCAGGCTTACGGAACGCTCCCCTACCACGGAAAAAGGAGTCAGACTCGATTTTTTCTCGAATCCAATCCACCGAACCCGACCATTTCCAATGAGAAAACATCGAGTCTGACCCCTTATTTCCATCCGCAGCTTCGGTACACAACTTGAGCCCCGTTACATCTTCCGCGCAGGCCGACTCGACCAGTGAGCTGTTACGCTTTCTTTAAAGGATGGCTGCTTCTAAGCCAACCTCCTGGCTGTCTATGCCTTCCCACCTCGTTAACCACTAAGCTGTGATTTTGGGACCTTAGCTGGCGGTCTGGGCTGTTTCCCTCTTCACGACGGACCTTATCACCCGCCGTGTGTCTCCCGTGCTCATACTTCCCGGTATTCGGAGTTTGCAATGGTTTGGTAAGGCACGAATGCCCCCCTAGCCATAACAGTGCTCTACCCCCGGGAGTAATACACGAGGCGCTACCTAAATAGCTTTCGGGGAGAACCAGCTATCTCCGGGCTTGATTAGCCTTTCACTCCTATCCACAGCTCATCCCCTACCTTTTCAACGGGAGTGGGTTCGGGCCTCCAGTGGGTGTTACCCCACCTTCACCCTGGCCATGGATAGATCGCCCGGTTTCGGGTCTACTCCCAGCGACTAAACGCCCTATTAAGACTCGGTTTCCCTTCGCCTCCCCTAAACGGTTAAGCTTGCCACTGAGAAGTAAGTCGCTGACCCATTATACAAAAGGTACGCGGTCACGCCTCCGAGGAGGCGCTCCCACTGCTTGTACGCATACGGTTTCAGGTTCTATTTCACTCCCCTCTCCGGGGTTCTTTTCGCCTTTCCCTCACGGTACTAGTTCACTATCGGTCGACAGGTAGTATTTAGCCTTGGAGGATGGTCCCCCCATGTTCAGACAGGGTTTCTCGTGCCCCGTCCTACTCCTCGTCACCCACACACCAGGTATTTCGCCTACGGGACTATCACCTTCTATGGCTCGACTTTCCAGACGGTTCGGCTATACATGGTGTGCTTACAGTGACTGGGCTGTTCCGCGTTCGTTCGCCACTACTAACGGAATCTCGGTTGATTTCTGTTCCTCCGGGTACTAAGATGTTTCAGTTCCCCGGGTGTTGCTTCCTGCCCCTATGGATTCAGGCCAGGATACCGCTTGCGCGGTGGGTTTCCCCATTCGGACATCCCCGGATCAAAGCCTGTTTGCCGGCTCCCCGAAGCTTATCGCAGGCTGCCACGTCCTTCGTCGCCTCCTGTCGCCAAGGCATCCACCGTATGCGCTTCTTCACTTGACCATATAACCCCAAACAGTCTGGGTTATAGGTAGTTGTGCGAATGCAATCGATTTATATCTTGCGATGAGTCATTTCTGACTCGTTCAATGTTGCTGGACGACCTTCCGATTTTTTAAAGAGCAAATCGCGGGCGAGCCCGCAACTTAACCCGCCAACCATGCAGCGGGCACCATAAAAAACTTCACTAGGCCAGGGATGCATCGGCACCCACGGCCAACCCGTTACCAAGCTATGGTGGAGCCAGGCGGGATCGAACCGCCGACCCCCTGCTTGCAAAGCAGGTGCTCTCCCGGCTGAGCTATGGCCCCAGCGTCGCTTTTTCCATCGCGCTATATCGTTTGGGGTTTACCCCGCTTTTGGTGGGTCTGGGTGGACTCGAACCACCGACCTCACCCTTATCAGGGGTGCGCTCTAACCGCCTGAGCTACAGACCCAAGTTAACGGGCCCTCTCAATCAAACAATTTGTGTGGGCGCCTGTCGTCACCAAATCTTCACTTTCACTTTGAAAGGAGGTGATCCAGCCGCAGGTTCCCCTACGGCTACCTTGTTACGACTTCACCCCAGTCATGAGCCATACCGTGGTAAGCGCCCTCCCGAAGGTTAGGCTACCTACTTCTGGTACAGCCCACTCCCATGGTGTGACGGGCGGTGTGTACAAGGCCCGGGAACGTATTCACCGCGACGTGCTGATTCGCGATTACTAGCGATTCCAACTTCACGGAGTCGAGTTGCAGACTCCGATCCGGACTACGACCGGTTTTTTGGGATTAGCTCCCCCTCGCGGGTTGGCAACCCTTTGTACCGGCCATTGTAGCACGTGTGTAGCCCTGCCCATAAGGGCCATGATGACTTGACGTCATCCCCACCTTCCTCCGGTTTGTCACCGGCAGTCTCCTTAGAGTTCCCGGCATTACCCGCTGGCAACTAAGGACAAGGGTTGCGCTCGTTACGGGACTTAACCCAACATCTCACGACACGAGCTGACGACAGCCATGCAGCACCTGTCTCTCGGCTCCCGAAGGCACCAATCCATCTCTGGAAAGTTCCGAGGATGTCATGGGCAGGTAAGGTTCTTCGCGTTGCATCGAATTAAACCACATGCTCCACCGCTTGTGCGGGCCCCCGTCAATTCCTTTGAGTTTTAACCTTGCGGCCGTACTCCCCAGGCGGAGAACTTATCGCGTTAGCTGCGCCACTAAAGGACAAAGCTCCTCCAACGGCTAGTTCTCATCGTTTAGGGCGTGGACTACCAGGGTATCTAATCCTGTTTGATCCCCACGCTTTCGCGCCTCAGCGTCAGTATTGGTCCAGGAAGCCGCCTTCGCCACTGGTGTTCCTCCGGATATCTACGCATTTCACCGCTACACCCGGAATTCCGCTTCCCTCTACCATACTCTAGCCAGGCAGTATCGAATGCAATTCCCAGGTTGAGCCCGGGGCTTTCACACCCGACTTACCAAACCGCCTACGCGCCCTTTACGCCCAGTAATTCCGATTAACGCTCGCACCCTCCGTATTACCGCGGCTGCTGGCACGGAGTTAGCCGGTGCTTCTTTTGTAAGTAACGTCAAGACCGAGTGATATTAGCACTCGGCTTTTCTTCCCTACTGAAAGTGCTTTACAACCCGCAGGCCTTCTTCACACACGCGGCATCGCTGGATCAGGCTTGCGCCCATTGTCCAATATTCCCCACTGCTGCCTCCCGTAGGAGTCTGGGCCGTGTCTCAGTCCCAGTGTGGCTGGTCGTCCTCTCAGACCAGCTACCGATCGTCGCCTTGGTAGGCCATTACCCTACCAACTAGCTAATCGGACTTAGGCTCATCTAATAGCGCGAGGCCCGAAAGTCCCCGCTTTCCCCCGTAGGGCGTATGCGGTATTAGCCCGAGTTTCCCCGGGTTATCCCCCACTACTAGGCAGATTCCTAAGCATTACTCACCCGTCCGCCACTCGTCAGCACCCCGAAGGGCCCGTTACCGTTCGACTTGCATGTGTTAAGCATGCCGCCAGCGTTCAATCTGAGCCAGGATCAAACTCTTCAGTTTAAGCTTACCTAGCTGCTTGCACAGCTAAGATTCTCTCGCTCGGCGGTTACCGGGTATCGTAGTGACCCCCGCTTCCGCCGCACAACTTATGGTGAAGAAATCCTGAACGCAGGCACCCACACAAATTGCTTGATTGTTCGGTTTTTTAAAGATCAATGCAGGGGAGCGCCCCCGCTAGAGGGTGCGGATTATACACCTAACGCGCGGCGGGTCAACACAAACCCGCATTCATTTTTTTACGTGTGGCTGCGTAGCCGCCGAATGGCGCTGTAACCGCCAAATCCCTTGGTAATTTGTGTCACTTAACCCTATAAACTTTAGGCAGGAACCATTTGTGCTGCCGCATCGGGCCATTTCTTCGAAATTGGACAGTATCGACGCGCGGCCGGAGAATCATGGCTAAACGACGGAGACCTTTGCAAAGCGTCGCTTTCCCACCTGAAAAACATGCGTGCTGCCGGAGAACACCTTACGCATCGCATCTTGAGTTTTCTCGCCGTCGATACGCACGGCGCCTTGTGCGACCATTCTGATCGCCTCCGAAGTGCTGGCGGTTAAGCCCGCTCGCTTTAACAGGCTTGCAACAGTGATCGCTCCTGTGGGTTCAGGAATCGTCAACTCAGGCATACCGTCTGGTAGCGCATGCTCGCGGAATCTCTGGACAAAGTCCTTGTAGGCGAGATCCGCTGCTCTTGCGCTATGAAAACGCGTTACCATCTCTTGTGCAAACAATACTTTATAATCGCGTGGATTAGCCCCTTCCGCGACCGCACGTTTCCATGTCTCCAGTTCCGCTTTTCCGCGCAAGCTTAGGAGACTCACGTAGCGCCACATCAGCTCATCGGAAATCGACATCAGTTTTCCAAACATCTCCTGCGGAGGCTCGTTAATACCGATGTAGTTATTAAGCGATTTAGACATTTTCTGCGCGCCATCCGTACCTTCCAACAGCGGCATCATGACGACGGTCTGAGGTTCTTGTCCATACTCCGCTTGTAATTGCCGGCCGATCAGAAGGTTGAACTTTTGATCAGTGCCACCGAGCTCCACATCGGCTTGCAAAGCTACCGAATCGTAACCTTGTATTAACGGATATAAGAATTCATGGATCGCAATGGCTTGACCGTTTTTGTAACGTCTAGTAAAGTCCTCACGCTCGAGCATCCGAGCTACCGTGGCGCGAGACGCGAGCCGAACCATATCCGCGGCAGGCATTTTATCCATCCACGTCGAGTTAAAAACGATCTCCGTATGCTCCGCGTCCAAAACCTTGAAGATCTGGTCCGTGTAAGTAGCCGCGTTTTCAACCACCGCCTCACGCGTAAGTGCCTTGCGGATTGTCGACCGGCCGCTCGGATCGCCAATCATCCCTGTGAAATCACCGATCAAGAATAAGGCGCGATGTCCCAACGTTTGGAACTGCCGCAGCTTGTTAAGCAGCACGGTGTGGCCTAAATGAAGATCGGGCGCCGTCGGATCGAACCCCGCCTTGACGCGCAGCGGTCGCCCCGCGCTCAACTTGGTTCGAAGTTGTACTTCGAGCAAGATTTCGACCGTACCATGTTTTATCGTATCGAAGTCATTGTCCATCGTTTCACCTGCCGAACAATACAGTTATTTCATTTAGGCCTGGCGACGATCAGCCGATAGCGTTGACCTATCCGGCTTAAGCGGTTATCTTCTAGACAACTCACTATAAGAAGACCTTCGTGCCCTACAGGCAGGTAAGATGCGATTATAAGCCCCGGCCGCAGTGGAATAGCAATTCCATAGCACTCACCGCGGCGAGCGCGATTCATCCGTTAGAATCCGGAGGCGCATCGCGTCGCGGAATGCCGCGGGTGCGTTGGCTCTCGTTGCCGGTGTTATCTATCTTGACGATCCTCCTCGGCGGCATGGCCTCGCAGCAAGTATCCGATACCGAAATCCGGCTCCCCGCGTGGCTCGCGCCGGATGCAAACCTCGGCGACGCCCTCAAGCACACGCATAAAAGCACAGTTCCGAAGCCCACTAAACCGCGAAAGCAGCGCGCTCAAGCTCGCGTTGGTAAGATCAATCGTGAACTGAAACCCGAGTGGCAAAAGATCACCGTACGGAAGGGTGATAACCTGTCGCTGATCTTTCAGCATTTGGGGTTGAGCACGCTAGATCTCGATCGAATCGTAGCTCTGGGCCAAATCACCGCGCCTCTCACGAATCTCTATCCGGGCGAATCCCTGAAGTTTCTGGTTAAACGAGGTGGTCTCGCCGAGCTCATCTACCAGCGCGACCTCACGCACCTGCTGCGCGTGATTAAAGACACAGACGGTGATTTCTCCGCGCAAACCTCGAAATCCAAGCCAGAGATAAGAGTCTCTATGACCACGGCTTCCATTGGAGCTTCCTTGTTCACCGCGGGGCAGGCAGCCGCGCTGTCCGATGACGTCATCATTAGGCTCGTAAAAATGTTTCGCTGGGATATCGATTTTGCACTGGATATCCATGAGGGTGACCGGTTCGCCGTAGTCTACGAAGAGTTGTATAAAGACGGAAAAAAGATTAGAGACGGCGAGATTGTCGCGGCCGAGTTCGTGAATCAAGGACACACCCATCGCGCGGTCCGGTTCGTGGATTCGCGGGGTCGTGCGGATTATTACACGGATACGGGGAACGCGTTGCATAAAGCCTTTATTAGAACCCCAGTGCAGTTCACGCGCATAAGCTCCCACTTCAACCCGCACCGTAGACATCCGATTTTACATACGATTCGAGCGCATCGCGGCGTCGATTATGCCGCTCCGCAGGGAACGCCTATCAAGGCAAGCGGTAACGGTAAGGTGAAATTCGTCGGCAGGCAAAACGGTTACGGCAATACCATCATCCTGGATCACAGCGTAACCTACAGCACGCTGTACGCACACTTATCGCGCTTTGCGAGCCGCTTGCGGCCGGGGCAGTACGTTCGTCAGGGACAGATCGTCGGCTATGTAGGCCGTACAGGATCCGCCACGGGCCCACACTTACACTACGAGTTTCGAGTCAACGGCGTCCATAAGAACCCGCTGACGGTTAAACTACCGAATGCCCTACCTCTAGAAGGGCAGCACCTGGCACAGTTCAAGGCAGAGACACGGAGCTTATTAAGCAAACTCGACGCATTAGCGGTTTCCCATACCGGACCTGCCCAGGGTTTAGCGAGTACGGCGGAAGGGGCTCGCGTCACCTTGGCGGCCCAAACTACTGCGCACATCCGCCCCTAAGCCGAGGCATGGCCCGGGCCATCTATGCGGCTTAATCCCGGCGTCAATGCCGATTCCCTCAACCGCGGGCGGGTTACCGGCAGGTTGCTAAGCCGAGAACGAGGACCCGCATCCGCAGGTGGTGGCGGCATTGGGGTTGCGGATCACGAATCGGGCGCCATCCAGTCCTTCGCTGTAATCGATTTCGGCGCCGGTAAGGTATTGGAAACTCATTGGGTCAACCAAAAGCTTGACGCCCTGATTTTCGACGATCGTATCCCCATCGCCGAGCGCTTCTTCAAAGGTAAACCCGTACTGGAAGCCGGAACATCCGCCCCCCGAGATAAATACGCGCAGCATAAGCGCCACGTTGCCTTCTTCAGACATCAGCTCGCGCACTTTGCTTGCGGCAGCATCAGTGAACATTAAAGGATTTTCTGTAGCGATCGCGTTCATGCTGTTCCATCCAAATTACTCTTTATAAGGTGTGTCATTAACCGCCGGCAAGCTAACACTACCCATCCAAACTCGTTGCCGCGGGTCTGACGCCGGTCGAGGGCAGTGCTTCAGATTCAACCACGCTGTGATGGCTTAACGCCAGTGCCAACTTCTCGGTCTCGGCGGTGCGCACCAACTTACCATTGACTTCCGCCCCGACCGCCATCTCGATCAATCCATAATAAACATTACCTTCGACGCGGGCGCTCGGCGCCAGTTCAATATGCTGGTTAGCATAAACGTCTCCCAATACCACGCCGTTCAGAACCACATAAGGAACCCGCACCTCGCCTTCAATCGTACCGCGGTCGCTCAACGTCAATACCGAGCTTTGCTGGTCGGTCGCATAAACGTTGCCCTTGATCGCGCCGTCAACATGCAAGCCACCATCGAAGTTGACGTTGCCCAAAATCTGGGTGTTCTGCCCGACGAGCGAATCCACTTTGGAAATTTTTCGCTTTTTCCGTCTTCCGAACATTTCCAATCACCCCCTCCACATGAACCGGCGCTTCGATCTCCGCTCCCGTGGACCCACACTTCAGACGCGCGTACTCGGCTCAACGCTGAGACAACGGGCGCGCGAACCCACACCTCAAGGCGACAAGCCTATGCTCGCCAGACCGCACGTTTCTTCCAACCCGAACATCAGATTCATGTTTTGAATCGCTTGGCCGGCCGCTCCTTTGACCAAGTTATCGATCACACATAATACCACTATTCTATCACCTTGGCCCGGCCGGTGCGTGGCAATGCGGCAAGTATTGCACCCTCTCACCGAACGCGTCTCCGGGTGGCTGCCCGGCGGCAGCACGTCAATGAACGGTTCCCGCCGATATCTTTCTTCGTACACGTGTTGAATATCGACCTCGCGACGAAGCAGCTCGGCATACAGGGTAACATGGATACCGCGGATCATCGGGACTAGATGCGGTACAAACACGAGATCGACCTCGCTACCGTTGATGCGGGCCAGCACCTGAAGGATTTCAGGAAGGTGCCGATGACCCGCGACGCCATACGCTTTCAGTGTATCACCTGCTTCGGCGAACAGGTGGGCGACGCTCTCCTGCCGGCCCGCACCACTGACACCTGACTTGGCGTCGGCGATCAATCGATCCGCTCGCACCAGGCGCGCCTCGATAAGAGGCGCGAGGCCGAGTATGACCGCCGTAGGGTAACAGCCCGGATTGGCAACAAGCTGGGCGTCCTTGATCGCTTCACGATTTAATTCCGGCAGGCCGTAAACCGCCTGCTCTAAAAGATCCGGACACCCGTGGCGCAGACCATACCAGCGCTCGAATACCTCGGCGCTCCTAAGCCGGAAATCCGCCGCCAGGTCTATGACCCGGACCCGGGCATCGATCAGTGGCCGCACCATGGTCATCGAGGTCCCATTCGGGGTTGCAAAAAAAACCAACTCGCACCCTTGCAAGCGTTCGATGTCGGGCGGTGAAAACGCCAAGTCGACATGCCCTCTTAAACTCGGGAACATGCGTGCGACAGGCATGCCCGCCTCGGCACGTGAGGTGATGACCTCGAGACTTACCGCCGGGTGTTGTGCGAGCAAGCGCAACATCTCGACGCCGGCGTACCCGGTTCCGCCGACGACGGCAACCTTGATCATTAATTCGAATCTACTCCTAAGCTGCGGGTGAGCGTCAAGGCCCCGGAAAAAGAAAAAGCGGCCGAAGCCGCTTAAGTCATTATTATAGTTTTTATGTTTCAAGTCGTGGCTCAGAGAGCTTGGTTGGCCACGACAGACGCAGCTTAATTTGCGTCGCGGCCTGTGTCAACACCTCCGAGAGCATTTACTGAATGATTTTATTGCTGCACTGCGGTGGTTTAGACCCTTCTCGCGACGGACTCTACCCTAGCGTTGCATAAATCTCGGTTGATGGCGATCTCACGCAGCTTTCAAAGCCGCCAGGTAATGCAACAGTTCCTCCTGGACCGCTTGATT
>Ga0208612_1001333_pt1 | contig 10282 bp, 9 predicted proteins | sample AntDryMetagUQ889_FD_188089 | JGI IMG/M metagenome (GOLD analysis project Ga0208612, IMG submission 188089) | Polar desert microbial communities from Antarctic Dry Valleys - UQ889 (SPAdes) | ecosystem: Environmental > Terrestrial > Soil > Desert | place: Antarctic Dry Valleys | collected 2008-12-31 | reverse complement strand
GGCCACCTGTGGGGACGACGCTGGCGGCCGCGAGCGCCGCTCAGTCGCTGCGGCGGCGGAAGAGGACGTCGGTGTCCCAGCGGGTGAAGCCGAGCCGTTCGTAGACGCGGATCGCATTGGTGTTGACCTCGTCGACGTAGAGCATCGCCTGCGAGAGCCCGCGCTGACGCAGGTGCGACAACCCGATGCGGGTTAGCGCAGGGCCTAACCCAGTGCCCTGCGCATCGGGGTCGACCCCGACGACGTACACCTCGCCGATCGCCGGATGGTCGTGCTGATGGGTGTGCGGTTCCCCGTCGTGCTCGTGGTTGTGGGAACCCCCGTGGACCTTGGTCCAGTGGAAGCCGACCAGCCGTCCGTCGCGCTCGGCAAGGAAGAACCCGGCCGGGTCGAACCACGGCTCGGACAAGCGCTGGTCCAGATCCCGCTGCGTCATCGCGCCCTGCTCGGGGTGGTCGGCGAACGTCCGGGCGTTGAGGGCGAGCCAGGCGGCGTCGTCGTCGTCAACCGCGGCGTCGAGCACGAGCTCGAGTCCGAGGGAGGCTGCACCTTCTTCGAGGCACTCGCGCCCGTCCCGCTCGACCACGTCAGCGATCGCGAGCGCGATCTCGTGCTTGGCTCAGATGGCGGCAGCGGGCACGTCGAGCGATAGGCCGCTCGCCGGTCGCGCTGCGGTCGTGACGGGGGCGAGCCGCGGTATCGGTCGCGCCATCGCGGAGCGCCGCAGGATGGATATCCGCTACCGCGGCTACCAATCGCGCGAAAGCCCCTGAAGACGGCCGCCCGCGGCCCGAAGAACCCTTTCGTCAAGCGTCCGGGGTAGCAGGCAACAGCTCCAGGTCGACCGCCGGTGCGCCCGGGACGACCGCCTGCGTCTCGCGCGCGTGCAGGAGTGTCGTCAGCACGATCAGCTTCGCGCGGGCAAAGTTGTCGAGCGTCGTCGGGACCGGGCCGACCCGCTGGCCGAGCGCGTAGCCGGCGGCATTGCGGCCGATCGCGCGGTAGGAGTCGAGGGTGAGCAGCGGCGCCATCCCGAAGAGCTCGAGGTTGTCGAGCGGCTGCAGGTCGGCGCGGTGGATCAGCGTCGTCCCCTTGGACTGCAGCCCGATTGCCACCTGCGACCCGGACAGCTTCGCGCCCGCGTGGCCGATAGAGGCGACGTCGGCTGAATGCCGCACACGCACGAGCCGCGGCCGCGCACCGGCCTCTTCCGCGCCCTCGATCAGCGCCCGCAGCACCTGCCCGTGCGGAATCCCGGCGATCGTCGCGCGCAGGCCGTCTCCGAACGCAGGCCCGAGCGCGATCACGACCTCGTCGGAGCGGTCGCCGGCCAGAGCCCTGCCGAGCTCCCGCACGACCTCCGCACCGACCGGGTTGTCGCTCTCGACGAGCGCGCCGGCGTCGAGCACGTGCGGGAGCGCCTGCAGGAGCTCCCACCGCTCGCCCTCGAGCCGGTAGCCGGTGCCGGGACCGCTGTAGCGATTCGGCTCGTTCACGGCCGAGCGTACGGTTCCGTCAGGACCGATCACAGCCGACGTCTGCAGGTAGTCGGCGGACATCCGCTGGCGCTGCATCTCGAGCACGGCCTCCGCGACGTCCGTGAAACCCGCCCGATCGAGCTCGCGGGCCACGTCGAGACCCGACAGCCCCTCGCTGAGCACGCGATCGGCGGCGAGCACGTCCTCGGCGCGGTCGCGGTCGGGGAGGTCACGGCTGTCGTAGCCGCTCGTCGCCGAAGCGACCTCCTCGTCGGTGACGGGCGGGAAGCCAAAGGCGGCGAACACAGCCTGGATCGCTCGGGCGCCGCGCTCGCGCACCGCCAGCACGTCGTCCTCGGCCAGGGGCTCAATCCCCGCGTCGACCTGCCAGTCGCGCTGTAGGGTCAGCCACTCGTCGAGGTCGTCGGCGTCGTAGTTGCCGCCACCGAACATGTTGTCGCGGCGCGGCATGACGCTGTAGCCGGAGGTCACGAAATCGGTTCCTGGCAGGAACTGCCCCATCAGCTTCCCGGTTCGGCGGGTCGGCGAATGCGAAGCGATCGCGTCGTTACCCGACGCAACCTCGAGATCCAGCCAGGCAGCGAGCACGTTCTCGGCCAGGATGCCGCGCGTACCGGCCGGCAGCGAGATCGCGAGCGCGACACACGAGATGGAGCCGTTCTGGACGCCCTGCGAGCCGGCAGCGCGGATCGTCGCCAGGCAGCGTGCCTCGAGGTAGAGGAGCGAGCAGCCCTCCGCGTGCCCCATCAACGCCTCTGACCCCCCACCCGACGTGAAGCGCACCTTCACGCCCCGGGAGGCGTAGGCCGAGGCGAGAAACGCCTTCGACCAGGGCGTGTCGTCACCGTCGGCGAAGACCGCCTCCGTGCCGTACACCGAGAGCGTCTCGGCATAGGTGACGAGGCCCAGGATCGCAAGCTGCAGGTTCCGCCGCTCCTCCACGGCGCACTGCGTCATGGCGCCGCGCCTCCCGGTCTGCGAACCTACGAGCAGCGCGATCGCATTCAGCGGCGCGTAGCGGGCGACACCCACCGTGGTCTCCAGCTCCGCGAAACCGCGCGCGGCCGCCTCCGCGGCGTCGGCGGCGAGCAGTGCAGGATTCTCCTTCAGGTTCGTGACGTGCGCCTGGTTCGCGGGCTGCCGCCGGGCGCGCAGCTTCTTCAGCGCGAACATCAGCTCGACCGGGTCGAGCAGGCCGACGACGCGCGCGAGACGGGCGGGCGTGAGCCCGCGCGAGAGGCGGACGAGCTCAGCGCGGCCCACAGCGATGTCGACGAGCCGGCGCGCGATCTCGTCGTCGTCGAGCTCGGCCGCCTCGGCCGCGACCGCCACATCGATCCCGTGCCTCGCAAGAAAGTGGTCGATCACGTCGAACTCCTGCTCGGACCGGCCGTCGATTGCGACGACGCGACCATCCGCGAGCTCGAGCTGCGGCTCTGGATCGTTCGGCCCGCCGATCGCCACCAGCCCGAGCTCGGCGAGCGGCTCGATCAGGAGCTCGCGCCGGAGCGCACGTTCCGCCCGCACCTCGAAGCGGCGCGAGCGTGGCTTAGAACCCGAATCAAAATGAAGCCTTGTGTCGTCCTGATTCGGGTTCTCAGTCATCTGCGAGCAGACCGCGAAGCGCTCCAACCGCCGCTGCTTCGCGGACGAACGCAGCCGCACGGGGAGCGTTGTACTCCTGCTCGAGCCGTTCGGCCCAACCTCCAAGCTCGGCGACGCTCGACCGGCGCGGCCGCAGCGCCGTGTAGATCTCGAGCAGGACGTCCGCCGGAACGCCCGCGAGCTCGGCTGCGCGCTCGAGGTTCTCCGCCAGCTGTGGGCGGCCGGCGGCAGCCGCGACGGCGGCCTGACGGCGCAGCGTCTCCGGCGTGGCGCGGATGTCGTTCGCGTCGAGGCTGCCGGCGCGCAGGCGCTCGATCGTCACCTCTGCGAGCGGAACCCCGCTCGGTGTCGTCACAAGGTCTGGTCGGTGGACTCCAAGCGGATAGTCCGTTGCCGGATCGAAGGACATCCCGCTAGCGCCGTCCGAGCGCCTCCTCCAGCGCCCGCCGGCCGATCACCCGCGCGAGATGACCTCTGAATTCCGCGCTCGCAAATCCGTCGTCGGACGGCTCGGTACCCTCGGCGATCACCTGCGCGGCGGCCTCGGCATGGTCCGCCGACGTGAACGCCGCTTCGGCGGCGGAGGCCCTGAGCGGGGTGCCGCCCATCGAGGCAAGGACGATCCGCGGATTGCGCACGGAGCCGTTATCGCGGGTCAGGACCACCGCCACACCGACCGCTGCCCAGTCGAGCGCCCGGCGCGTGAACTTCTGGTACGCCCAGCCGCTCGCCGCTCCAAGCTTCGGGACGCGAATCTCCGTCAGCAGCTCGCCCCGTCCGATCGCCGTCTCCCAGACGCCGCGGAAGAACTCGTCGGCCGCCACCGTTCGCTTCCCGCTGTCACCCACGATCGTCAACTCCGCCCCGAGGGCAACGATCACGGCCGGCAGATCACCGGATGGATCTGCGTGCGCGAGCGACCCCCCGATCGTGCCCCGATGGCGCACCTGCGGATCTCCCACCATGCCGGCCGCGTGTGAGAGGACGGCGCAGTGCGCCTGAACGAGCGGGTCGCGCTCGAGCTCCGCGTGACGTGTGAGCGCACCAATCGCCAGCTGCTCGCCCTCGTCGCGGACGTACGCGAGCTCACCGCGAAGCCGGCCGATGTCGACGAGGAGCGAGGGCCGTGACGCTCGCAGCTTCATCGCCGGAATGAGCGAGTGGCCGCCGGCGAGCACCTTGGCATCCTCGTCGCCGGCACGCAGTAGCTCGCGCGCCTGCTCGACCGAGGAGGCGGCCTCGTACTCGAATCGGACGGGAATCACTGCCGGGCCTCCTGAAGAGTGCGCCACACCCGCTCGGGCGTGGCCGGCATCTGGACGTCCGTCACGCCGAGGTGCGAGAGCGCGTCGACGACGGCGTTGATCACGGCCGGCGCCGATGCGATCGTGCCCGTCTCCCCCACCCCCTTCACCCCGAGCGGATTCGTCGGGCTTGGACTCTCCGTCCGGGCAAGCTCGTACGACGGCAGGTCGGCCGCCGACGGGATCCCGTAGGAGACCATCGTCGACGTGACGAGATTGCCGTCCTCGTCATAGATCCCCTCCTCGTACAAGGCGGCCGCGATCCCCTGGGTGATGCCGCCATGCACCTGCCCGTCGACGATCTGGGGATTGACGACCGAGCCCACGTCGTCCACTGCGACGTAGCGGATCAGCCGAGTGTCGCCTGTCTCCGTGTCGACCTCGACGACGGCTGCGTGCGCACCGCCGGGCCAGGAGAAGTTCGGCGGATCGTAGGTCGCCGTCGCCTCCAGCCCCGGCTCCATGCCGTCCGGCAGGTTGTGCGCCGTGTGCGCCGCGAACGAGGCCTCCTTGATCGTCATCGAGTGGTCGGCCGAGCCCTTGACACTGAAGGTTCCAGCGTCGAACTCGAGATCCTCGCCGGCGACCTCGAGCTGATGGGCGACGATCTCGCGTGCCTTCGCGATCACCTTCTCGGCCGCGTGCACGAGCGCGATGCCGCCGACCGGCAGGGAGCGGCTGCCGTAGGTATCCATGCCGAGCTGCGACACGGCCGTATCGCCGTGCAGAACCTCCACATCGTCGAAGTCGACGCCGAGGGAGTCCGCGACGATCTGCGACCACGCCGTCTCGTGACCCTGACCGTGCGGCGAGGTGCCCGAGACGACCTGCACCGAGCCGAGCGGCTGGAATCGGACGGTGGCGCTGTCCCAACCTCCGACCGCGTAGCGGATGGCGCCGAGGATGCGCGACGGAGCGAGCCCGCACATCTCGTTGTAGGTAGAGAAGCCGACGCCGAGCTGCTTCACCGCACCGGCCTCGCGCCGCCTGCGCTGCTCCGACAGGAGCGAGTCCAGATCGAGCCGCTTGACCAGCTCGTCGAGCGATGCGTGGTAGTCGCCCGAGTCGATCGTCAGGCCGGACGCGATCGTGCTCGGGAACTCGGAGATGAAGTTCTGCCGCCGTAGCTCGAGCCGATCCATGCCGAGCTCGACCGCGAGCGCGTCCATCGTCCGCTCGAGCACGTAGGTCGCCTCCGGACGGCCGGCGCCGCGGTAGGCGTCGGTCGGCGTCGTGTTCGTGAAGACACCGGTGAACGTGACGGAGTAGTTGCGGATGTCGTACGGACCCGCATAGATCCAGGCGCCCAGGAGTGGCACCCCGGGCGTGACAAGCTGGAGGTACGCGCCCATCGCGGCGGTCACGTCGGCCTTGACCGCCGTGATCGTGCCGTCCCTCGTCGCCGCGAGCGTCAGCTCGGTATCGAAGTCGCGGCCGTGGATCGTGGCGACGGAGTTCTCCGACCGCTCCTCGATCCACTTCACCGGCCGGTCGAGCCGGCGGGCGAGAGCGATCGCGAGGGCCTCCTCCGCGTAGACGTCGAGCTTCGACCCGAAGCCACCGCCGACGTCGGGAGCGATGACGCGGATCTTCGACTCCGGGATCCCCAAAACGAGCTGGAGCGCGAAGCGGAGGATGTGCGGCACCTGCGTCGAGGACCACAGCGTCACCTCGCTGGTAGGCCCGATCTGCGCGAGGACGCCGCGCGGCTCGATCGCGTTCGGGATGAGCGGCGGCTGGTAGTAGCGCCGCGTCACGACGACGTCGGCGACCTCGATCGCCGCCTCGACGTCATCCGTAGCGAGCTTCCAGACATAACACTCGTTGGTGCCGAGCTCGTCGTGGACGAGCGGCGCTCCGTCGTCCAGCGAGGCGGCGAGTCCGACGGTCGCGTCGAGCGGCTCATAGTCGACTTCGACGAGCTCGGCGGCATCCTTCGCGAGCGCCCGGCTCTCCGCGACGACAACCGCCACGCCGTCGCCCTGGTAGCGCGCCTTGTCTGTCGCGAGCGGGAAGTGCGGCGGCATCTTGATGTCCTCGGTCACCGGCCAGGCGCAGGGCAGCGAGCCCAGCCAGTCCTCGGCCAGCTCCGCGCCCGTGAACACGGCGACCACGCCTTCTGCGGCCCTCGCCGCCACCACGTCGATGCCGTTGATCTTCGCGTGCCCGTACGGGCTGCGGACGACGGCCATGAAAACCTGCCCAGGCAACGTCAGGTCGTCGAGGTAGCGCCCGCGACCGGTGAGGAGCGCGCGATCCTCCTTGCGCTTGACGGGCGCTCCCACGTAGCGGCCGGTCCGTGTCTCCGTGGTCGTCATCAGACCCTCCCCGCGACCGCAGCAACGGCGCGAACGATGTTGTGGTAGCCGGTGCAGCGGCAGAGGTTGCCCTCGAGCCCCTCACGGATCTCGTCCTCGCTGCCGGCGCGGCCGCTTTCGACCAGGCCGACGGCGGCCATGACCATTCCGGGTGTGCAGTAGCCGCACTGCAGGGCATGGTGCTCGTGGAACGCCGCCTGCATCGGGTGCAGCTCGCCGTTCTCGCCCGCGAGCCCCTCGATCGTCGTGATCTCTGCTCCGTCCGCCTGGACGCCCAGCACCGTGCAGGACTTGACCGACTCGCCATCGATCAGCACCGTGCACGCGCCGCACGACGTCGTGTCGCAGCCGACATTCGTGCCGGTAAGTCCGAGACGCTCGCGGAGGACGTACACGAGGAGCTCCCGTGGCTCCAGCTCGAGCCTGTGCTCGGAGTGGTTGACGGTGAGCGCAACGTGTCTCACTGCGGCCTCCTTCCGTGATCCGGTGACGACGGCCGAGCGAGCCTATCCGCTGGCACCGCCTCCCGTCTGCAGGCGGCGGCGCGCGAAAGGGCGGCGCGGTATAAGAGGGCGTGCCCACGGACACGCGCTACAGCTTCGACGGCCGCGTCGCCCTCGTCACAGGCGGCGCCAGCGGCATCGGCGCGGCGACCGCGGCGCGGCTGCGGGAGAGCGGCGCCGAGGTCGCGGTCTTCGACCTGGACGCCCGAACAGGCGCTGGGCTCTCGTTGTCGGGCGACGTCACGCGCTCGGCCGATCTCGACGCGGCCGTGGCACGGGTCGAGTCGGAGCTCGGCCGCCTGGACGTGCTCGTCTGCTGCGCGGGCGTGAGCGGCGAGTCCCTGCACACCGTCGACGTGTCCGATCGCGAATGGGAGCGGGTGCTGGCGATCAACGCGTCGGGGACGTTCTATGCCAACCGCGCGGTTCTCCGGGGCATGACCGAGCGGGGCTACGGCCGCATCGTCAACGTCGCCTCGATCGCGGGGAAGGAGGGCAACCCGATGGCGGGCGCGTACTCGGCGAGCAAGGCGGCGGTGATCGCGCTCACGAAGGCGATCGGCAAGGACGTGGCCGGCACGGGCGTCCTCGTCAACTGCATCGCACCCGCCGTCATCGAGACGCCGATGCTCGGCGACATGACCGACGAGCACGTGGAGTACATGGTCGCCCGCATCCCCCTCGGGCGGATGGGCCGTCCGGAGGAGGCCGCGAGCCTCGTCTGCTGGCTCGCGAGCGAGGAGCTGAGCTTCTCCACGGGGGCCTGCTTCGACCTCTCGGGCGGACGCGCCGTCTACTGATGGCCGACGTCGTCACGTTCGGCGAGGGCCTCTTACGCCTTTCGCCGCCACACCGCCAGCGCCTCGAACAGGCGCGCGAGCTCGAGCTCTGGCCGGCAGGCTCGGAGCTGAACGTCGCCGTCGGGCTGGCGCGGCTCGGGACCACCTCCGCCTGGGTGTCTCGGCTCCCGGACTCGCCGCTCGGCCGCCTCGTCGCGTCCCGGGCCCGAGCCGAGGGAGTCGACCTCGCGCACGTCGAGTGGGCGGAGGATGAGCGGCTCGGCCTCTTCTTCGTCGAGGTGGGCTCGCCGCCTCGGCCGACGAGCGCCCACTACGACCGTGCCGACTCGGCCTTCGCCCGCCTCGATCCCGGGAGCATCGACTGGGCGGCGATCCTCGTCGGCGCACGCGCCTTCCATGTGAGCGGCATCACGCCGGCGCTCGGCGACGCGTGCGCCCGCGCCACTGCCGATGCGCTGGCCGCTGCGCGCGGAGAGGGATGCACGACCTCCTACGACGTCAACCTCCGCCGGCGACTCGGCTCGCCGGAGCGTGCCCGAGAGCTGCTGGAGCAGTTTGCGCCCCAGCTCGATGTCGTCCTCTGCTCGGCTGAGGACGCTCAAGCCCTCTATGGCCGCTCGGACGGAGAGACCCTACGCGATGCGCTGGGAGTCGAGCTGCTCATTCTCGCCGAGTTCGACGCCGGCTCGCGCGTGTGGACGGCCTTCGGGGCGAGCCGCGACAGCGCGGCATCGCCGCTCGTCGAGCCGGTGGATCCGATCGGCGCGGGCGACGCTTTCTGCGCAGGCTTCCTCCACGGGCTCCTGGGGGCGGGAGTGGCGCGCGGGCTCGCCGTCGGGCAGGCGCTCTCTGCCCACAAGCTCAGCATCCCGGGCGACTGGGCGCTCGTCGTACCGGGCGAGCTCGAGTTGCCGGTCGAGGCGAGGCCGCTGCGATGAGCAGGCGCTTCGTTCGCTTCGCCGGCGAGGACGGGCGACCGCACGCCGGCGTCTGGGAGGACGGCCGTGTGCTCGAGCTTCCGGCTGACGACGTCCTCGCTCTGCTCGAGGCCGAGGAGCTGCCCGAGCCGGTTCGCGAGCACGACCTCGATGCGCTGCGCCTGCTCCTGCCGATCGAGCCCCCGGAGGTCTGGTGCGCCGGCGTCACCTACGAGCGCAGCCGCGTGGCGCGGATGGAAGAGAGCGAGAGCCGCGACGTCTACGCCCTTGTCTACGACGCCGACCGGCCCGAGTTGTTCCTCAAGGATGCGGGGTGCCGGCGGACGGTCGGCCCCGGAGAACGGCTGGGCGTCCGTGCCGACAGCGCCTGGAACGTCCCCGAGCCGGAGCTCGGGCTCGTGCTCGGCGAGCGAGGCCGGGTGCTCGCGGCGACGATCGGCAACGATGTTTCCTCGCGCGACATCGAGGGCGCGAACCCGCTCTACATCCCACAGGCGAAGGTGTTCGCTGGCGCGTGCGCAGTCGGGCCGGCCGTGCTCGTGCCGGACGACTGGGCGGAACCGTTCGAGATCGAGCTGCGCATCCTCGACGGCGACGGCGAGACGCTCTACGCCGACACGACGTCGACGGGGCGGATGCGGAGGTCGTTTCAGGAGCTCGCCGACTACGCGGCCCGCGACAATCCGATCCCGCCCGGCAGCGTGCTCCTGACCGGAACCGGCCTCGTCCCGCCCGACGAGTTCAATCTGGCTCCCGGTCACACGGTCGAGATTCAGATCCCCCGGATCGGCACGCTCGTGAACCCGGTCGCGGCGGCGGGCGATCTCCTGTGAGCCGAGGCACCATCCCGGCCCTCCTGACGCCGTTCACGCACGGCGGTGCCGCCGTGCAGCCGGAGCTGGTGCTCGAGCACGTGTCCTGGCTCGCCGAGCGCGGCGTCCACACCGTCTCGGCCATGGGGACGACGGGTGAGGGAGCCTCGCTCTCGCTCGTCGAGCGCAAACGCATGATCGACCTGCTCACCGGCCATCCGGCAGGGATCGAGTTGCAAGCGGCCACCGGCTGCACGGCCCTGCCCGAAACGATCGAGCTGACGCGGTACGCGGTCGAGCGAGGAGCGGGGAGCGTGCTTGTCGCACCCCCTTCGTACTACGAGGCCTCGGCGTCGGGTACGACGGCCTACTTCGCCGCGCTCTTCGAGTCGCTCCCCCCCGAGGCGCGCATCTTCCTCTACCACATCCCGAGCGTCACGGGCATCCCGATCGAGGACGAGACGTTCGGTGTGCTCGCCGACCGCTTCGGGCCGATGCTGGCC